>Ga0265323_10000938_pt1 | contig 15311 bp, 17 predicted proteins | sample 41225metaG_FD_193580 | JGI IMG/M metagenome (GOLD analysis project Ga0265323, IMG submission 193580) | Rhizosphere microbial communities from Carex aquatilis grown in University of Washington, Seatle, WA, United States - 4-12-25 metaG | ecosystem: Host-associated > Plants > Roots > Rhizosphere...
GACCGCCTCTCGTTGAGGAATCCGTCGCCTCCCACATCGAAAGACAACCGGGCGTTCTTCTGGTAAACCAGGTCGGCCTGGGTGGTGGCGTACAAGGTGCGGTTGTCGAAGAAGTCCGTCACCGGGACGTAGCTCTGGGAGGAGTCGAACGGCACGGTCCGCGCCAGCCCCAGCGCGGAATAGTTCTGCGAGAACATTCCGGCGCTCTCTCTGAGGTTCAGAGCCAGACGGCGCGAGAATTGGTGGAGAATGCCGAGCGACAGCGCCTGGTTGGTACCGTCGTAGAAAGTCTTCTGCAGGTAGTGATTCAACGAGCCGGTGTAGTCCAGGCCGATCCGCGTGTGCTTCCAGCTATGAACGCCGCTGACGCCTCCTGTGAACTGGATGCCGTAGGAATTGCTATTGGCCAGTTGTCCCTGCGAATTGACCGACACGCCCGACAGACCCGTGTCGTAAGTTCCAGTCACGGTCAGGAAGGGCCGGAAATCGATTTGCGGCGTCGCCATGGCGGCTGGCGCCTCCCCTCGGGAGAGGACAGCCGGACCCGCATACTGGGCCAGAAGCGGCGCGGCGATGCTCAAACAAATGAGCGGTTTCAGCGGATTCAACGTAGGCGCTCCGTGGTGGCTGCCGGATTTCTTGGAAGAAGCAGCAACTTAGAGTCTGACGCCCGGGTTTTGCCTATGTCAAGCCGCTCTGGTTAGCCCTAATCCGTCGAGCCAGTAGTTGAGGCCGTACCGTGCCCCTATCAGGGCGGATTACGCGCCGTCAATCCCGCGGCGGGTCACTGGGTAGCCGTCGCTTCAGGCCCGGATCGGCAGCGCACTCACCGCCAACCGCAGCCACGCCGCATTCGCCCCAAAATACTTGCCCGGCATCACGCCCCCGGCCAACTCGTTCTTCGCCACATCATGCACCCCTTCCACCGTCCCGGCTTTCTCCCGGCGCCATTCGATCAACCGCCTCGCTTTCCACTCCCCAATCTTCGTCACCACCGCCGCAAGGCTTCCCGTCTCTTGCTCTCGATGATCGTGGCATCCTGGTCCACGGTCGCGATGCGTTGCTCCGGGCAAAGCCGCACCAACTCCCCCGCCAACTCGCGGTTGACCAGCCCTAATCCCCGCAACGCTTCCGTCTCTTCCGGTATGTAGGCGATCTGGTCCAAGCGGCGTTGCTGTTTCGCCGTCTCGATCTGCGCGTCTTCGTGGAATCCGTTCAGAAACTTGCGCGCCACCGATGGCGACGGCATCCGATGCCCCACAATTTCGCTCAGCCCGGCGTCCACGCACTCCCCTCCAGCGCGGGCAAGCCCCGGCTGCGGAACGCTTGCACCACCAATAAGGATGCCGCCCAGCGCGGTCAGGGTTTCCGGCAGCGGTTCGGGATCGACCTCAAAGAGCAGCGCCGGTGCGAAACGTGGTGGGCCGCTCGCTGCTCCACGTGCCCCAGGAAGCTGGATTGACGGGCCTTGCACTGACGGGCCAGCTACCATCTAACGTCTTGCGTGTTGGCTATCGATGGATGAGGGCGGAGCGAGGGCTATTGACACTGCCCGTGGCCCATGTACAATCCAAAAGGACCCTAATTTCGCCACGGAAGCGACCCCACCATGTTCAAAGCCAGAAAGACTCGCCCCGCGCCTTCGCCCGAGGGGCAGGGATTCAACAGCAGCGAGGTAGCCCGGGTTTGCGGGGTGAGCCTGCGGCAGTTGCAGTGGTGGGATGAGCGCAATGTGGTTTCGCCGCGTCAGGACGGCCACAAACGCGTCTACATGCCCGTCGAAGTGGTGGAGATATCGGTGATCGCCGAACTGCGCCGGAAGGGTTTCTCGTTGCAGAAGATCCGCCGCGTCCTCCGATTTTTGCAGAAGGACATGGGGAAGCGCCTCGGCGAAGCGCTGGCCTCTTCGTCCGATGTCCATCTGCTCACCGACGGCAAGAGCATCTACCTGGAGGAAGCTTCCAGCCGGGTGATCGATTTGCTGAAGAACGCCCGCCAGCCCATGTTCCTGGTCTGCGTCACCGACCAGGTCAAACGCCTGACGGCGCTGGCCGAGCGCAAGGCACCCGCCTCGGAAACCGCACCGGTACCGGTTCGCAAAATGAAAACGGGATGAGGCCGCAGTTTGTCCCGGCGCGGCGAACGCCGGTGCCCGCCAGACCGGCTTACCGCGGCCGCGTACTGCTGTTCAGCGAGATGATGAACACCAGAAACAGCACCAGCCCCCCAACCACGTAGGACACCGGGCTGTACTTCGTCATGACCCCGACGAAGGCTCCGAGGCCGACCATGAGCTGGTGACGCAGCCCGGGTGAGACCGCGAAAAACAGTGCGGCTAGACCGAAGAGTGAGAGCGCGCGAATCATACTTCGTGAACCAGCGCCGAATCGGCATGGCGACCGGCAGGAACCCGGGCTCCAATCCCGATTGACATTTCTCATGCTATCAGGAGTTGCCCCCCGCTGCACCCGATGGCGGCATCGCTGTTCCACAGCCGCGCTTCCGGGCTTACAACTGGATTCGCTTGCCAGGTGGACGCCGGCGGGACCGGGAAGCGCAGCAGCTCACCGAGCGCCACCGCGCCCGCCTGGTGCAGGGCGGAACGCACGGCCATCTCGATGGCTTCCACATCAAGGCGGCCGGGTTTGCCCGGTCTCACTGCGCGTTCAAAACCCGGATCGGATCCACGCGCGCGGCCCTGAGAGCCGGGATCAGACAGGCGGCCACAGCCGCGGCGGTCAGCAGCAGCACGGCCATCGCAAAGGAGGCCGGGTCGAGAGGGCCCACGCCATACAGTTGCGCCTGAATCAGCCGCGCGGCTGCCACGGAGGCTGCTACGCCGGCCAGGGCGCCCAGCATCACGATCCGCATTCCCTCACCCAGAACGGCCGCGATCACGGTGCGAGCCGTGGCCCCGAGGGCAATTCTCACCCCAATCTCGCGCCGCCGCTGGTGCACGTGCGCGGCCAGCGTCCCGTAGAGCCCAACGGAGCTGACCAGCAGGCCCAGCATGGCGAAGCCGCCCAGCAGGGCGCCCGCCAGCATGCGCTCGCGGACGGTGTTGTCGAAAACGTCCTGCAGCATCCTGACCCGGCGCAACACCACCGACGAGTTCGCGGCGCGCAGACGGCTTCTCAAACGCGGCAGAAAGGCGGCCGGGGCGCTGGCGGTCCGCACCATGATCGTCAGTCTGCCGTTGTATGGCAGATAGGGCAGATAGATCATGGAGGTGGGCGCCCGGTCCAGGCCCTGGTTCCGAATATCCTGGACCACGCCGACAATCAGGCTCCGGTAAGGCAGGAACGGTGCCTGAAGAGTTCGCCCGACGGGGTTTTCGCCGCCAAACAATTGCCGGCTGGCTGCCTGATTCACAATTGCCACTTGGCGGCTCTGCAGAACTTCGTCCGCGGTGAACGCCCGGCCGGCCTTGAACCGGGCGCGCAGGGTCTCGAAATAGGAATCGCCGATCACGCGATAGGGGATGGTGGGATCGCCCGGCCTGACGGCGCCGGGATGGGACGCGGTCATCGCCAGGAACACAGGCTGGCCTACGGGCAACTCGGTGGCGAATGCGACCCCCTGCGCCCCGGGCACGTCCGCGACCAGCTTCGCCAGTTCTGCCGCGGCCGATACACTGAGCCCCGGGGAGCTGGTGAGGGATGCCTGAAAGGTTACGACTCCTTTCGGGTCGAGCCCGGGAGCCGAGCCCATAGCCGCCAGGAAACTCCGCCCCGCCATCCCCGCCACGGTAAGCAGGGTCAGCACGATGGCCAACTGCGCGGCAGCCAGGCCGGCGCGCAATCGCCCGGCGCCCGGCGACACGCCGCGCCCGCCTTGCGAGATCGCCAGGGCCAGGCCGCTCTCAGGGAGGCTCAGTCCGCGGGCCGCCGAAACGACCGCCGAAACCCCCAGGCAGGTCACCATTCCAAAGGCCAGCAGCACCGGGCCGGCCGCCAGCAATTCGGGACCGACGGTCTTCACGGCGGGCAGGGCCTTCGGGACCAGCGGCCGCAGCCAGCTTTCCACCAGAAAAGCCACCCCGGTCCCGGCGGCGCTCAGCAGCACGGCTTCCTGGAAGTCGCCGCAAAGCAACCGCCATCGGGTCGCGCCCAATGCCATACGCACGCCGGTTTCGTGAATCTCCGCTATGGAACGCGCTACGTACAGACTCGCCAGATTGGCACAGACCAGCACCAGCAGCAGACATGCCGATCCGTAGAGCAGCAGAATCGTCGTGTGCTTCACCGGAGGCAGGGCCGAGCGCAGCGGTTCCACCCAGCGGCTGCCCCACACGCCGGTCTGCGCGCCGCTCGCGGCGCTGCGGATCGCGGCGTCGATCCGCGCCGAGGCCTGACGGAGCGTCACGCCCGGCCGCAGACGCAGGACGGTACTGTACACCCCGTCCCCGAAATTCGTCCGCACCGGTTCGCTGGCCCAGGGGATGGACAACAGGATCTCGGCCTCCTGAGCGAAGGGCAGTGTGGCAGCGCTGGAGACGATTCCAACCACCCGCACGGGACGGCGCCGGGCGCCATCCTGAGCGGTGAACACGCGGCCGGCAACCGCCGGGTCCGAACCGAATTTTGTTCGCCAGGCCGCCTCCGTGAGCACCGCCCGCTGCTCGGCGTTCTCGCCGCGATCCTCTTCTTCACCGAAGAAACGCCCCGCTACCGGCCGCAGACCCAGGGCTTTGAAGTAACCCGAGTTCACGGCCGCGGACGCCAGATCCAGGGAATCGTCGCCGTTCAGAAGGGTTACCAGGCTGCCGCCCGCCGCTAATCCGGTCTCCTGGACGATGGCGGTCTGGCCGTGCAGCGTCCAGGCGTCCTGCCCGCTAGCCGAGCTGTCCAGGTACCCGCCCGCGCTCCGTCCGGTCATCGTGACCAGGCGGCCCGGATCGGGAAAGTTGAGCGGCCGCCACAGAAGCGCATAGACCGTATTGAAGAGGACCATGTTGACGCCCAGGCCCAACCCGAGGACCAGGATTGCCGTGATCGGGAAGGCCCGTAAGCGCAGCAGCCGGCGCAGATGAATCTGGATGCTCATACGACGCGCCAGCTATGTGCACGCCTGGGACCAAATCCAACCTGCACGGTCTTAAGGAGGTACGGGATTCGGGATGGCCGGCGCCCGCGCGGCATCGGACAGGCCGGTCCCAATTGTGAACATCCGCGTGCCAGCAGAACTTGCGGCAGACTGGCCCGGACGGAGCTGAACGGCCGCAGGCGGCGCCCCTCAGTGCTTATACGCGATGGCGTCGATCTCCACCTTCGCGCCGGCCAGCGGCAACGCCGCCACGCCGATGGTGGTGCGCGCCGGCTTGGCGTTGGCGAAGAACTCGGCGTAGACCGCGTTCATGGCGGCGAAATCCGCCATGTTCGTCAGGTACACGGTGCAGCGCACGACGTCCGCCATGGTGGCGCCGCACGCCGCCAGATTGGTCCGGATGTTCTCCAGCACCTGGCGCGTCTCGATCGCCACATCGCCCAGATGCGCCTTGTCGGTTGCCGGGTCCACCGAAATCTGGCCGGATACGTAGATGAATCCCCCAGCCTTTACGGCCGGTGAGTAGGGACCGCGCGGGGACGGTACGCCCGCCGGAGATACGCGCTCGATCATGACAGTCAGGCTCCTTCCGCTTCCAGGTAACGCTCGGCTTCAATGGCGGCCATGCACCCGGCTCCGGAGGCCGTGATGGCCTGGCGGTACGCGCGGTCCTGCACGTCGCCGGCATGAAACACGCCAGGGATGCTGGTGCGGGCGCCGCCCTTGGAGACGATGTAGCCGTCGGGATCGGTTTCGATCTGGCCCTTGAATACCCTGGTATTGGGAATGTGGCCGATGGCGACGAAGAAGCCGTCCACCGGCTGTTCCCACACTTCTCCGGATTTCAGGTTGCGCAGGCGTGCGGCCGTGACCAGTTGTTTGGACACGTCGGACAAATCCTCCACCACCGTGCTGGTGAGGAACTTGATCTTGGGATTGGCGCGCGCCCGGTCCAGCATGATTTTGGAAGCGCGGAATTCGTCGCGGCGATGCACCAGGGCCACCTCGCTGCCGAAGCGCGTCAGGAAGTTGGCCTCTTCCATGGCGGAGTCTCCGCCGCCGGCTACCATGATCTTCTTCCCGCGGTAAAAGAACCCGTCGCAGGTGGCGCAGGAACTCACGCCGTGGCCGATCAGCCTCTGTTCCGATTCCAGGCCCAGCCAGCGGGCCGAGGCGCCCGAAGCGACAATCAGCGTCCGCGTTTCGATCCACCCGCCTTCGACCGAGATGCGGAAGGGACGCGCGGAGAGATCCGCTTCCGTCACCGCCCCGTCCACGTATTCGGCGCCGAAATGCAGAGCCTGCCGCTTGATGTTCTCCACCAGCTCCGGACCGTTGATGCCTTCGGGAAAGCCGGGGAAGTTCTCCACCAGGGTGGTGAGCGAGAGCTGGCCGCCGGCCTCGTGACCGCTCACTACGAGCGGTTTCAGATTCGCCCGCGCGGTGTAAATGGCGGCCGTATTTCCGGCGCAACCGGAGCCGATAATGACCACGTTTCGCATGGGTTGGTTCGAACCAACAGCGTATCACAGGCGGCGCGGCGCGCGAACGGCGGGGGTCTTATGGCTACAATGGAAAAATGCGGTCCAGGCCCGTCCATGTCGTACAGCTACTGCTCTGCCTGCTCTCCGCGGGGCTCTCCTCGTGCATTTCGCACCACGTTGCCATCGCCCGGAAAGGCGGCAGCACCACGCAGAAGTTGCAGGTGGCCGATCAGGAGTCCCTGCTGGAAGGCGTCGCCCGGCAGTACAACGCGGTGCGCGATTTCAGCGCCATGGTGGACATGGCGGCACTGGTCGGAAGCTCCGAAAAGGGCCAGATGGTGGAGTACAAAGACGTCCGCGCGTATCTCTACTTTCGCAAACCCGCCGATCTCCACCTGGTGGGATTGTACCCGGTGATCCGCACCACGGCCTTCGATATGGTGTCGGACGGCTCCAGTTTCAAACTCTACGTGCCCAAGGACAACAGCTTCACTGTGGGGCCGAACGAGATCCAGACGCTGTCGGAAAAGCAACTCGAAAACCTCCGCCCGCAGCACTTTCTGGACGCCCTCCTCGTCCATCCCATCGATCCCGCCGCCGACAGGGCCCTGATGGAGAACCTGACCGACGAAGAGTACTTCTACTACATCGTCCACCTGATCCACGAGGACCACGGGCGCCTGGTGCTCAGCCGCACCATCTGGTTCAACCGCCAGGATCTCAGGCTTGCCCGCCAGATCATCTACGACCCGGTTGGCAACATCCTCACCGATGCCCGCTACTCCGAGTGGCACGTGTTCGACAACGTCCCCTTCCCCAAACACATCGAAATCCACCGCCCTCGGGAAGGGTACGGGGCCACCATCGACATCGTGAAGATGGACATCAACAAGGGAGTATCGGATGATAAATTTGTGCTCACTCAGCCCGAAGGGACCACGCTCACGGTGATCGGCCGGAAGAGCGAAGGCACCCGCCAGTGATCAGCCGGCTAGTGCTGGAAAACCTCAAACACCGCCCCATGCGCAGCCTGCTGAGCGTGCTGTTGATGGGCGTTCCGGTGACTCTCATCCTGGCCCTGGTCGGGCTGACCCAGGGATTGCTGCAGGATTCGCAGCGGCGCCAGCAGAACACCGGCGCGGACATCATCATCCGCGCCTCCACCGCCAGCGGCGTGGTCAACTTCAGCGGCGCGCCCATCCCGGAAAAGGTGGTGGCCAAGATCGAAGAGCAGCCGCACGTCAGGTTGGCCGTGGGCGTGCTCAACCACTCCATCGATCCGCCGCTGGTGATCACGGGAGTGGACCTGGCGCGATTCGACCGCATGAGCGGCGGCTTCGTTTACAAGCAGGGCGGGCCATTCAAAGGTCCCAATGACATGCTCATCGACGAGGCCTACGCCGCGCAGGCACACAAAGCCGTGGGCGACACGGTGACGCTGCTCAATCACGACTGGCGCGTCGAGGGCATCATCGAACCCGGAAAGCTGGCGCGCATCGCCGTGCAGTTGGCCGTCCTCCAGGACCTGGACGCGGCCACCGGCAAAGTCGGTCAGATTTACGTCAAGGTGGACAACGCCGCCAACATCGACGCCGTGGTACAGGAACTGAACGCCCTGGAAACCGGTTACAAGATCAACACGCTGGAGGAGTACGTGGCGATGTACACTCCGGGCAGGATCAGCGGCGTGAAGGAATTCACCGTGGTCATCATGGCGATCGGCGTAGTGATCGGGTTCTGCGTGGTGTGCCTGTCCATGTACATGTCGGTCCTGCAGCGCACCCGCGAGATCGGCATTCTGAAGTCGCTGGGCGCCAGCAAGGGATTCATTCTGACCATCATCGAAGTTGAAGCCATGCTGCTGGGCGCCGGCGGCACCGTTCTGGGGATCGTCATGAGCTTCGGAGCCTGCTGGCTGGTGCGGACGCTGGTGCCCGCGTCAATTCCCATGATCGTGGTGCAATCCTGGTGGCCCACGGCGGGCCTGATCACTCTGCTGGGCGCCGGCCTGGGCGCGCTGTACCCCGGGCTCAACGCGGCGCGGCAGGACCCCATCGAGGCGCTTTCCTATGAGTAACGGCCCCATCATCGAGACCCGCGATTTGCGCAAGGTGTACCGTGTCGGCAAGGTGGACGTGCCCGCCTTGCGCGGCGTCGACCTCACCGTTCAGGCGGGCGAGTTCCTCTCCATCGTGGGGCCCTCCGGCTCGGGCAAATCGACGCTCTTCCACATCATCGGCGGCCTCACGCCGCCCACCGGGGGGCAGGTGCGGGTGGCCGGGCAGGACCTGGCGCTGATGACCGATTCCGACCGCACGCGAATGCGCAAGCGCTCGGTGGGCTTCGTCTTCCAGAAGTTTAACCTCCTGCCGAACCTGACTGCGCGCCACAACATCGCGGTAGCGCGATTCATCGCCGGCAACACCGGCCCGCTGGACGGACAGTTCGAGGAAGTGCTGGGGCTGCTCGGCGTGGCGCAACGGCTGGACCACAAGCCCGCCGCACTCTCCGGCGGCGAGCAGCAGCGCATCGCCATCGCCCGCGCCATCGTGAACCACCCCGCCATCCTGCTGGCCGACGAACCCACCGGCAACCTGGACAGCGAGAACTCCAAGGCCGTGCTGGAAGTGCTCCGCGGCCTGAACGAGCGCCTGGGCCAGACGATTCTCATGATCACCCACAACCCCGAAGCCGCCGCCTACGGCCACCGCACAGTGAACATGCGCGACGGGCAGATTATTGCAGCTTGAGGCGGCGCTTTTCGGCGAGCGTGGCGCGAAGCGTGGGCAGCACGGCGAGGTCTTTCTCGCGGCCCAGCTCTTCCTTGAGTTCGATGAGCTTTTCGAGTTGGAGCACACGGACCCGGAACTCGCCGAGCTTCATTTCGTCGGTCTGATCGATGAGGTCGTCGTAGGTCAGTTGCTTTCCGATGCTGCCGAGCATGTCGAGCCGGCCGAGTTTGGTGGTCAGCAGCTTGGGACCCGCCGATTCCAGATAGGACTGGTTGGGCGCAAGGTCCGGGTGCATGTGGAACTTCGCATCAAGGAGTCTCAGCGCGGCCAAGGCCCGCTCGATGTTGCCGGCCTCGCGGCGGTACAGCACGTCAACGTCCCAAGTGTTGAGAGGCGCACCCTGCAGTGCGGCGCCTATGCCACCGACGATGATGAACTCTACCCCGTGCCCGGCCAGCGTCTCGATGATCGCCCGATAATCAAGGAGTCGCATTTTCTTCCCGAATCGACGCTATGGAGTTCACGCAGTCTTGCAGGGCGCCAAGCCGCTCTTCCGGCGTCATGGAGAGTGCCCAGCGGATCAGCGTCAAATCGACGCCGCTCTCGTCGTAGTCCACCAGCCCTTCCACACCCTCGTCGAAGCCTGCCATACCACCCTCATTCTACCGCCGCCGTCAAGACGCTACCATGGACAGGTGCTCGCCAAAGTCCTGCGCATCACGTGGATTCCCGTGCTACTCGCAGTGCTCTACACCGGCTGGGTATTCTGGCAGAGGCGGGCTTCCCAAATGCCGCCTCGCACCGCCGTGCAGCAGTTCGACCCGCTGCTGGCGTACGGAGACCGCCTCAGGATCCTCCAGTTCTACGGAACGCCCGCGATCGCCCAGGGCACGACCGGGCGCCTCTGCTACGGCGTGATCAACGCGAAGTCGGTGCGTCTCGATCCGCCGGTTGAGCGCGTCTGGCCGTCCCTCAGCCGCTGCTTCGATATCAGCCCGGCGGCGACCACCCGTTACACGCTCACCGCCGAAAGCGCCAGTGGCGAGTCGGCGTCCCAATCGTTCGAAGTCAAAGTGCGCTAGGTCTACGCCTGCCGCGCCAGCGCCATCCGCTGCTGCTTCATCCACCGCAGGCGGCTCTGCTGCTCCTGGTAGAGCGTGCCGAATCCCGCCCAGTAGTAACCGAAAACAAACAGTGCCAGGAAGGGAATCGTCAGGTAATTGTAGCTCTCCACGGCAAAGGCGATCATGCCCAGGAAGTAAGTGCCCACCAGGATCTCGGCGTAGGGCAGCCAGCCGCTCCGCCGCCGGTACTTGCGCGTCTCCAGGTTGACCCGCGCCCCGCCGCCGATGGCGAATTTGGGCGTCCGCACGAAGCTGGTCTCCACGCCGAACAGCGCTTCCAGCACGGCGCGCGTATTGATGATCGTCAGCCCCACGCCCACCGCCATCAGCATCGGCAGCAGCATGATGGAGCGCTTCCAGTTCCGCGGATACAACTCGCGGTGCGCCACCACATAGAACAGCGAGATGCTCCAGAACGACGCGGCAATCAGCGGCAGGTCGATCAGCACCATCTGCCAGATGCCCATGTAGAACCGCACGATCATCACCGGCAGCATCAGCGCCGAAATCACGATCATCAGCGGGTAGGAGATATTGGGCGTGAGGTGCAGGATGGCCTCCGCCTTCACCCGCGCCGAAACGTCCGCGCGCCAGATGGAGGGCAGCAGCTTCTTGGCCACCTGCGTCAGGCCCTTGGCCCAGCGCGATTGCTGCACCTGGAAGCCGTGCATCTCCACCGGCAGCTCCGAGGCGCATTCCAGGCCCGGCAGGTAGACGAAGCGCCAGCCCTTCAACTGGGCCCGGTAGCTCAGGTCCGAATCCTCGGTCAGCGTGTCGTGCTGCCAGCCGCCCGCGTCGTCGATCATCTTCCGCCGCAGAATGCCGGCCGTCCCGTTGAAGTTGAAAAAGTAGCCCGCCCTCGACCGCGCTCCGTGCTCCAGGATGAAGTGGCCATCCAGCAGCATGGCTTCCACTTCGGTGAGGAAATTGTAATCGCGGTTGGTGTAGCTCCAGCGCGTCTGCACCACGCCGACGTTGGGATCGGCGAAGTAGTGCACGGTCTTCATCAGGAAATCGGCGGGAGGCAGGAAGTCCGCGTCGAAGACGGCCATCAGCTCGCCGGAGGCCTTCTCCATGCCTTCCTGGAGCGCCCCGGCCTTGAAGCCGTGACGGTTGGTGCGATGGATGTAGTCGATCGGATACCCCATCGCCCGGTATCGCTGCGCCAGGGCTTCGGCGAAGGGCGCGGTGTCGTCGGTGGAATCGTCCAGCACCTGGATCTGCAGCAGTTCCCGCGGGTACTGGATCTTCACCACCTCTTCGATCAGCCGTTCCACCACGTATCTCTCGTTGTAAAGAGGAAGCTGGATGGTCACCCGGGGAAGCTGTTCGAAGCGTTTGGGCGGCTCGCCCGTGGCCTGCTTCCGGTGCTTGAAATAGGTGTGAATGATCTCATAGCGGTGCAGGCCGTACACCGAGAGGATCGCCAGCACGGTGAAGTAGGGGATGAGCATGGCCCAATCGAACCAGGCCAGTTGATGGATGCCGGCGAAGGTGTTGTCGCTCAGGCGCTGCACCAGCCGGTCCGTGGCGCTAGGGGTCGCCAGCAACGCAAACGCAAGAGCACATGACATAAAGGAAACCCCAAGGTCCGATCTTGGCTAGAAGGCCTTGCGGCCTCCACAATGGTAGCAAAACCGCTATAGTACGTGGGGCCTAAGACCCTCCGTCTACTGCTTTTCCACCAGTTCCACGGCGCTGGCCACCAGTTTTCCACACAGCGTGTGGTGCAGGTCGCCGGCACTGAATTTCGCCTGCCCCTCGGGCGTACGCAGGTCGCAGCCGGTCAGCTCCCGGCACGTCAGGCTGCCGTGGCGCTCCCGGAAGGCCGCGGAGAAATTGATGACGCGGACGTAGAGCGGTCCGCGGGCCTTCGCCGGTTCGGTGGCCATTTCCTGCCCATGCCGCACGCCCAGCGCCATCAGGGCTCCGGTCACCGCCCCGCAGGTCTCTCCCATGCGGCCCATCCCGCCCCCAAACGGCCCGGCCACCACCAGGCACGCCTGCTCACTCATCCCTTCGCCCGCCCCGCAGGCGGCAAACACGGACTGGGCGCAGTTGAAGGTCTCAAACAGGGCGACTGCTTTTTCCACGTTGGACATAGGTAACCCCAGAATATCACCCGTCTCGCCTTCGCCTTCTGCCCCATGGCGTCTCAACGCACCAGTCCTAGTACCCTACCCCCTAACCGGACTAGGACTCTAAGGTATTGATCCTACGCCCCAACCCCCGCAAGATGGAATCCGTTAGGGTGTTCCAAATATCCAAATGAGGGTGGGCACGTACAGTTTCGCGATCGGCCTCCTGGCGTTGTCCCTGTCAAGCCTCCCCGCGCAGGCTTCCGGGGCTGTCGATGGCCGCGTCACGGACAGCCTCACCCACGTGGGCATCCCCGGCGTGACAGTGGACGTCTCGGCGCTCGATGGAAGCGGCGACACCGTCTACCACGCCACCACCGATAGCGCCGGCCTGTTCCGCGTTCCCAACCTGCCCGCCGGTAAGTACGAGGCGCGCTTCGTGCGCCCGGGTTTCGGAGATCCGCAGAGCGATGACGACACGGTGCGCGCGTTCGGCATCGGCGCCGCGGGCGACTCGGTGCGCGTGGCCGCCGAGTTGACGCCGCGGTCCACCCTGCGCGGCCGCCTCCTGGACCCCGACGGCCGGCCCATGCCGGCTGTCCGCGTGCAACTGCTCCGCCTCCGCTACCTGGGCGCCTACGGCACCGACACCGACGCCGAGGGCCGGTTCGCCTTCGAGAACGTCCGCCCCACCGCCTACACCATCGTAGCCAGGCCGGCGGATTCGCGCGATATCCCGCCGCCGCTCGCCCATATCGGCGAGCCGGTCTTCTGGGCGGCAACCTATTACCCCGGTGTCATCGATCGCTTGCAGGCCGTGCCCATCGCCATTCCAGCCGGCGCCGACATGGCGGGATTCGAGTTCCGCCTGGCGGCTTCCGCGGCATATCCGGTTCGCGGGACGGTGGTGGACGAAGCCGGCCTGCCCGTTCCCCACGCCCGCGTCGCGCTTTCCAGCGATGGCGCATCGGGCAATGAAGCCATCGCCATCGCCGGCAAGGATGGCCATTTCGAGTTCGCCACCGTCGTTCCGGGCTGGTGGCGTTGCACGGCGGAAACCGGTGGACTTCCGGAGGAGTCCACCGGACCATCCGTGGTGCTGGCCGGTTGGGTCACCAAACTAAGAGGGTCCGCCGCGCTGTCCGTGAGTTCTCCAGGCGTGTACGGTCTGGAGATCCGCCTGTCCCCGCCATTCCCAGTCGCCCTTGCTGTCGAGCGCGAGCAGCCGGGAAGCTCAGCCTCCGAGCCGGGGACAGGCTCGATCTATCTGAACGAAGTGGATGGCGTGGGTGAGATGGTGGGCGCAACCACCGGCGCTACCAGCGGCGAGCGGCGCTTCGAGCGCGTGTACGCGGGCCGCTACACTGTGTCGATGGGCGAAGCCGAGCCGGGCTATTACCTGGCCGCAGCGATGCTTGGCGGCCGCGACGTGCTGGGGCAGGAGTTCGACCTGGCGCCCGGATCTCCCGAAATCCGCGCGGTCTTCCGGCCGCTTCCCGGTGGCGTGAACGGTGTAGTGGATGGCAGCGATGCGGCCACCGTGGTCCTTTTGCCGCGGGAGGAAGCCCTGCGCAGTCTGGACGCGGTACCGAAAACCCTACGCCGTGCCGATGGCCGCTTCGAGATCGGCGGCCTCAGGCCGGGAGACTACTACGCGTGGGCGTTCGACCGCCTCGACGTGGAAGCGCTCACCGACGCCTCCTTTGTCCGCACCCTGGTGGCCCGCGCCGCCTCCGTCCGCGTGAACCGCGGCGAAACCGAGTCGCTCACGCTTTCCGTCACCCCCTGGCCCGAGTAGAGCGGACCGGCTGACCCCTGGCCGGCTCAGTGGGCGATGTTCAGCAGCGCAGGCTGGCTCTTCACTCCGCCTATCTCCACCACCACCGCCTGAACCGAGCCAGGCAGCGACTTTGGCACGGTCACATTGATTTGCAGCACCCCCACCGACCAACCCGGAATCCCCACATACGCCGGCGTCACCCCCACCCCGCCGATCGTCACCGTCACCGGAAGGCTGGGCACCGGCGTCGTCCCGGCAGACGGCGCGTTACCGGTTGCTTCCGGGGGAGTCACCAGACCCGCGCCCGTCACGTAGAACCAAATCGTCGATCCCCCGGCCGCCGACTCGTTCGGCACCACGTTCCCGTTCCGGTAATCCACGAAGATGCCGGGAGCCGCAGCACCGATCGTGAAGCCGATCGACGCGCTCTGCCCGCCGCTGGTCACCACCAGCAACGCGCTGCCCGCGGTCATCTCATAGGGGATTTGCAGGTTGATCTGAGTCGCTGAAATGTACAGCAGCGGAGCCGCGATTCCGTTGATCGTAACCGACGTCCCGCTGGCCGATATCAACGGAAGCGGCGTGCTGCCGACGATTTGCGGACTGCCCCGCGACAGGCCCGTTCCGAAGACGCTCATCAGCCCTCCCGGCGCATAAGCCTGCGTGAACGACGCCCCGTTTCCCACGCTCGTCACGCTGATTCCCGAAGCCGCCGCAATCCCCGTGGCGCTGAAAACCACCGGCCCGAGACCCGCGGCCGTGGCCGTCACGGTGTTCGGCCCGGTCCTGGCGCCAAGCGTTAGATAAGTGGAAGACACACCCTGTGAATCGCTCACCACCATAGCAGCCGATAAGCTTCCCCCGCCGCTGGCGGCAAAACTCACCGTAACCCCCGCTACGGGCATATTGGCCGCGTTGGTCACCAGGACGGTAAGCGGGATAGACAAGTTTTGCCCCACCGGTCCGGTCTGCCCGTCGCCACTTACTTTTGACAGACTCGTGGCCGGCGCTGCCCCATTTCCGGTGTTGTTCCCGGTAGCTTGCCAGGTTGCGCCGCCATCCACGCT
>Ga0265323_10000940_pt1 | contig 15304 bp, 12 predicted proteins | sample 41225metaG_FD_193580 | JGI IMG/M metagenome (GOLD analysis project Ga0265323, IMG submission 193580) | Rhizosphere microbial communities from Carex aquatilis grown in University of Washington, Seatle, WA, United States - 4-12-25 metaG | ecosystem: Host-associated > Plants > Roots > Rhizosphere...
TGACAGTATCAAGGTTACATTCACCAATACTTCTACCAATCCCGGGAATTTAGATATGTCTTACACCTGGGATTTCGATAACGGCCAACAGAGTGCCAAATTCAACCCTGATCCTGTATGGTTTAATCAGCCAAGAATTTATAATGTCAAGCTTAAAATGATTGAAGTCAAAGGTTCTGGAAAGTATTCACATGAGTTAAAAATAAGTGTCAGGCCTCATCCAAATGCCTTCTTTTTCCTGGCCGATACTTTTAAATTAGGCAAACTGACTTATATATTTCGTTCCGGAAAAGCTCCGGTAGATTCTATTAAGTACCGCTATTTTTGGACAATTAATCCGGGTTCTTTTAGTCGTGCTGATTCTCCCGGAAATGATAGAATTTGTGATACTTTAATTCATGCCTTTCCATCTGAAGGAATTTATACTGTTAATCTCAGTGTAAAAGACAGTTTTGGATGTTTAGACAATTTTAATTATACGTTTTCTGTTTCAGAAAAACTGCTTCAAATACCAAATGTCTTTACTCCAAATGGTGACGGAAAGAATGATTATTTTTTAGTTCCTACAAATGGCAGAACCGTATTTTCACTCCACATTTATACTTCAAGCGGACTGCTGGTTTATAAAGCCGAATCAAAAACTATCATGTGGGATGGCAATACTTCTTCCGGTTCACAGGCATGGCCGGGTACTTACTTTTATATTATTGAATCTGTCAGTGGTGAACCTGTGAAAAGAGCAGCCGGGTTTGTAGTACTTCTGAGGGAAAAATAAATTAAATGAATCCTGTCTCCGAAAAGCAATTTTCTATTATCGTTGCGGTTGCCCACAATAATGCCATTGGAAAAAATAACCAATTATTATGGCATATTTCAGAGGATTTAAAACACTTTAAAAAAATTACTGCTGAACATACCGTAATAATGGGAAAGAATACTTATTTTTCTTTGCCAATCAAACCATTGCCTAAAAGAAATAATATAGTAATTTCCGATATTCCCGGTGAAAAAATTGCAGGTTGTATAATGGCTTATTCTATTGAGGATGCCATCGATAATGCCGATCCGGAAAATGAAAATTTTATAATCGGCGGAGCTTCTATTTACCGGCAATTTTTCGGAATTGCTCAAAAGCTTTATATTACATATGTCCATTCCAATTTTGAAGCAGATACTTTTTTCCCGGAGATTTCAGATAAAGAATGGAATATTCTTGAAATTATCCCGCAAAAAGAAGAACATCCTGAAGGATTAAAATACGATTTTTATGTTTATGCAAGACGATGAATTTTTGGAATAATTAATATAAAAATTAAGCAGTGTTGTTGACCATTTTAAATTAAAGAAGCTAAAGTTGCATTTTCTAAAATATTATAAGTGCTTTCCCTGATTTCTTTAAAAACTTTACGAATCTTGCAGGTTTCCTCTATTCTGCAGAACTCACATGGCTGGTAAGCTTTTTCCGAAACGCAATAAAGCAATGCTATGGAACCTTCAAAATGTCTGATAATATCAAGCAGGCTCACTTCGGATGGTTGCTTTAATAAAAAATAACCTCCTGATTTTCCAAGCTTGCTACCTAAAATTCCTAGTTTTTTTAATTCAAGTAAAATAGACTCTAAAAAACGTTGAGGTATATTTTCATTTTGAGCAATATCGCTGATCTGAATGGCTCCTTTTCCAAATTCCTTTGCTAAATTGGTCAGTGCCAACATGGCATATCGCGTTTTTTTTGATAACATAAATAAGGCAATATAAAATCAAAATTATTACAATACTTATTGCAAGTTTACTAAAAAAAAAATGATAGTAAAAATACCCATAGTATTTTATGTATTACTATTAGTCTTTATGCTTATTGTTTTTCTTTCAACAATTTATTTTATTTGTACATTATTCCAGTGGACATAATGTATTTAAGTATGGATATAAAAAAAATAACGATTAAAGGTGGGTTCGGCAAAGATGGTTCGGAAGAAAAAGTTGATCGTTTCGATTTGTCTTTGGGCGATATAATAAGTATTGTAGGTCCGACAGGTTGCGGTAAAACGACCCTAATTAACGATATTGAACTTTTTGCAAATAAAAATACTCCATCCGGCAGGCAGATACTTATAAATGGCGAACCCGTTCCAGACGATTTTACTTTTGACCCTTCAAAGCATCCAATTGCTCTTATTTCACAACACACAAATTTTTTAAGTGATTTGCCTGTTGGTGAGTTTTTGACCATACATGCCAAAGTCAGGGGAGCAATTAAAATTGAGGAGGTTGTTGAGGAAACCATTCAATTTGCAAATCAGTTAACAGGTGAAGCAATAATAAAGGGAACGGCCATGACCGAATTGTCGGGCGGACAAACCCGGTCGCTTTTAATTGCCGATGCAGTTGTAATTGGAAACTCACCCATTATCTTATTGGATGAAATTGAAAACGCCGGAATTCATAAAACAAAAGCTTTGGAATTATTAAAAAAGTACGAAAAACTTTTTGTCTTTGTCACGCATGACCCAACAATTGCGCTGCTTTCCGATTGCAGGATAATTATGAAAAATGGTGCTATGCAAAAAATTGTTGTTTCAAATGCTGAAGAACGGAATGTTGCTGCAGAATTAAAGAAGATGGATGATGTAATGTTGCATTTTCGTGGTTTAATCAGGGCAGGCGAAGAAATTAATAACGAACATTTGGAAATTATAACAAAATAAATATATAAATGAAACTGATCATATTTGCCGGCCCACCAACCTGCGGTAAAACCACAGTCATAAGACAGGTTATAAAACGAATGATTGCAAAAAACCTTAAACCGTCCTATATAAAAATTGATGTTTTATATGCAGATGAAGATGAAACCATCAATAAAGAATTCGGAATCCCTACACGCAAAATATACTCTGGCGAACTTTGTCCCGACCATTGCAATGTGGTTGTTTTAGATGAAGCAGTAGAGTGGGCTGAAAAAGTTAATGCAAACTACTTGTTCGTAGAAACGGCAGGTTTATGTTTGAGATGTTCTCCTTATGTTGAAAATTCACTCGGTATAGTTGTTCTTGAAGCCACCAGTGGGATGAACCTTCCGCGGAAAATTGGCCCGATGCTTACATTGGCCGATATCAGTGTAATTACTAAAATCGATCTCATCTCCCAGGCTGAAAGGGAAGTATTTCGTTATCGTGTCCTTGAATCTGCAAAAGAAATTGCAGTTGTGGAAAGTAATGCACTTTATGGCATTGGCATTGACCCGATTGTGAAACAGATCCTCAAAACCCGGGAAGTTGAATTCCCAATGTATTTACGGGGAAACCCTCCTGTCGGGACATGTACTATCTGTGTAGGGAAAAAAGAAATTGGCGCCAAAAACCATTTTGGGGTATTGCGCACGATGGACAAGGAACTTTTTTATGTTGGCGAATAAATGGAAGTAGGAAACATAGGAAAGGATAACAGGATTTTTATTTTTACTTTTTCCGGTCTTCGTTTCAAAAATATATTATAATGAATAACACCATATATTTTGACAACGCCGCCACTACCCGTCTCGATAAAAGAGTACTTGAAACGATGGTACCTTATTTTGAAAATTACTATGGAAATGCATCGAGCCTTCACACCCTGGGAACACAAGCAAAAGAAATTTTAGAAGAATCCCGTTCTAAAATTGCGGGTTGTATTGGTGTAAATACCAATGAAATTTATTTTACTTCAAGCGGGACTGAAGCCAATAATTTGGCTTTAAAAGGGATTGCGCTTGCAAATCGGAACAGGGGAAAACATATCATTGTATCCTCCATTGAGCATGATTGCATCCTGAATACCTGTAAATGGCTTGAAGGACAAGGGTTTTTTATCTCATATCTGCCGGTAGACAATTATGGTTCAGTTGATGTTGAACACTTATCTAAACTGATTAATAGCCAGACAATCCTTGTATCTGTAATGTATGCCAATAACGAAATTGGTACTATAGAGCCAGTCAATGAAATTGGCGATTTATGTAAAAAAAATAATGTTCCCTTTCATTCAGATGCCTGCCAGGCATTCGGGAAAATTCCTGTCAATGCTAATGAGTCAAACATTGATTTGCTGACAATCAATTCCCATAAGATTTATGGCCCGAAGGGCGTGGGGGCGCTTTATGTCAGAAAAGGGATAAATGTTATTCCACTGTTGCATGGGGGCGGACAGGAATCCGGTTTGCGTCCTTCTACTGAAAATATTCCCGGGATTGCAGGGTTTGCTAAAGCAGCCGAACTTTGCTCAGGTGAAATGGAAAATGAAGCTAAAAGGTTGACTGGTTTAAGAAATAAAATCTCAGATTATCTGCATAAAAATTTTAATAACACATATATTAATGGGCATCCTGAAAACAGATTGCCCGGTCACTTAAGTTTTAGTTTCCACGGATTGGAAGGTGAAACAATCCGACTCTTATTTATGCTCGACGAACTAGGAATTGCTGTTTCAGCGGGTTCTGCCTGTTCGTCAAACGATAAAACGCACAATGCATCGCATGTGCTTCAGGCAATCGGTCTGAATCCACTTGAAGCAAGGGGCGCAGTGAGGCTAAGCCTGGGCAGGTTTAACACCGACGAGGAAATTTCAATTTTCACAAGAGCATTAAACCAGACAGTACATCAATTGAATCCAATTTTTTCATAAAAAATTAAAAAATATATAATATGCAGACAACAACTGAAAAAACAGGTACGATAGACCTTTTACCCAATCTGAATTGCGGAGCCTGTGGTTATAAAACATGTGAAGATTTTGCTTTAGCAGTTGACAGCGTTGAAACTGAATTAAAAAAGTGCATCCATGCAAAACAAATAGTTTCAAATATCAGTACTCATAGCAATTGTTTAAACTGTATGGGCGCGGAAAATTTGGGGGAAAAGCTCAACTGGAAAGACAGCCTAAAAAGAGATTTCGATTTTATACTCGATGTATTTGAAGGTGAACCCGGCCCCAAAGAAACCATATTACCTTATAATCCCACATTAGTTAAAGAACTTGCTGTGAAAAAGGGAGATGTCATGATTGGCCGACCGATGGGCATGTCTTGTGGTTGCCCTGTAACCCATTGCGGAGTGGTTTCAGATGTTGATGCACGAACTGGGGTCATCAACTGGAATGTTACCGGCCCGTTACGCCCACGTTCAGAAGGCTTCATAGATATTGGTTATTATGTATCCCAAGCGTATGAAGGAATTATTAAAGAATCGAAAGAGAAAATTGAACTTGGACGTCGCTATTGGTTTTTGCCACGCAGGTGCATGTTGCAATGGCGTCACAGCGGCCTGGTAAATGCTGTGACTAAGTTAAAAGATGGCAGTTACAGAGTAAGAATTGAAGGGTTATTGATTGGATAAATGATAATTTATTAATAATTACAAATGAATATATTAATTTTTTTGCAGGATTTCAATTTTGTTTAATTATAATGAACTCCTAATAATTTATTTTAAAACGAGCGAACAAAACATGAAAAAAGTGTAGTCAATCTCGCTAATTTAATTTCATTCGCCGCAGAATATTTAGCAAATTAAATTAAAATTGTACCACTTTTTCCTCACCATTGTATTGAACAACTTTATCTGGTTTTGATGTAGCTTCAACTCCAATCCCTTTATTTTTATTTACAATAACAACCTGAAAATTATGAATTTTCAACATCCCGGGAAATAAACCTTTACGTTTACCAATGATAAGTTTGTGCTTGGCATCGTTCCATTGAAAAGTTATGGTTGAATAAATTCCTTTTTCGTAATTGTAATTATCGTTTTCATCCTCATATAATGTAAAACTTCCATCGGCACCGGGATATATCCGTAATTCAACCGGGTCTGATTTTTCCATGGCATACTGGATAAAAGGTCCCATTGGAATAATTGAACCTGCCTTAATAAAAACAGGAATTTTATCAATGGGTGCATCTGAAGTCAATGTTTGACCACCTGGAAATGTTTCACCCGTCCAAAAGTCAAACCATTGTTGATTTGCAGGTAAATATACTTTTCTGGTTTGAGGCTTGTTTTCAACAATTTTTTCATTTGCAAAAATTTCCGGGGTTTTCCAATTAAGTAAAACCCTTAATGCTCCTGAAGAATAATTCTCGGTTTCCAGGGCAAAATCATATTCTTTGCCGGCCTGAAGGTCTACATAGTCGGTATAAACTTCTGTACTTTGATAAATATACGGAAGTTGTTTCCCGTCAAGGAAAATTTTCTTTGGCCCGAAACACTTGATGTGAAACTGATGTTTACCGGTTTGTTTTGGAATTAATTTGCCTTCCCAGCGTACAGCCAGCGTGGAATCTGTTACATAATCAGGCCGGCCGGTATACCAGAAAATATTAATAGAAGAATCTATCTTTTCGAGTGTCAGATTTTTATATTGGGTATCTTTATAATATTTTGCATTTAACCCCTGTTTGCCGTCTTTTGTCTTAAAATATTCCGAAGTTATGGGAATACTCTTTTCAGGTGGACGATGAAGCATGTATTCCGTTACCGGACAAACCAAAATGGAGGGACCGAACATGAACTGATCGTCAATAGAATAGGTGTTTTTGTCATTTTCAAAATCCATGGGTAGGCCACGCATGATCGTATATCCGTTTTCCGTCACCTGGTGTGCAAGTGAATAGATATAAGGGATTAAGCGGTACCTTAGATTATCAAATTTTATAAGCGTGGGAACAAAATCGCCAAATTGCCATATTTCGCGCGGAGTTTCAGAACCATGTGACCTGAATATGGGGCAGAACGTGCCGAACTGAAACATACGAGTGTATAATTCCTGGTATGCAGGATCTTTTCCGCCATAGGAAAATACGCCTTCATAACTGCCGATTACAAAAGCTCCTATGTCAAATGTCCAATATGGAATTCCGGCCATGCAATGGTTCAGTCCTGCTGAAATCTGTTTCCTGTAAATTCCCCAATTGGCTCCAATATCTCCCGACCAAGTGGTCGAAGCGGCCCTTTGCTGACCAGCAAAAGTGGAGCGTGTAAGGATATAAACACGTTTTTTATCCGTTTCCTTTCTCTGATTTTTGTAAACTGATTCCGTAATCAGAAGAGAATAAGGGTTCAGGTATTTTGCAAATGAACCAAGATGATTATTTTCCATCCTTTTCATTTCATATTCTTCCGATTCTTTTGTCAGGGCATTGATAATATCGGGTTCGGTCGAATCCATCCACCATCCGTCAATTCCTTTGGAGAATAGACCTTTGTTCATATATTGCCAGTATAGATCGTTAGCAGCAGGATTATACGCATCATAATATCTAAAACCTGCCCAGCCTACCGGTGAGTATAAAAAACCATTTTTTTGCATATCCTTGTAAACAGCAGTGTTCGGACCTAATCCCGCCCAAATTGAAATCATAATATGAAAGTTTTGTTTATGAATTATGTCTATCATTTCCTTCGGTTTGGGGTATAATTTCTCATCGAAAAATAACTGGCCCCAGTTTTTTTGACCATCCCAGTAATCCCAATCCTGGATTATATTGTCTATGGGAATTTTTCTTTTACGGTATTCATAAACAACACTTAATAATTCATCCCGGGATGCATAATGTTCTTTGCTTTGCCAATACCCATAAGCCCATTTGCCATACATGGGAGCCTGCCCGGTAAGGTTTCTGTAACCGGCAATAACTGAATCCATGTTACTTCCATAAATAAAATAATAATCTATGTTGCCGGCTACATCAGACCAGAGAGAAGTTGCCTTTTTACTGTCATCAAATATGGTTTTAGAATAATTATCCCAATAAATACCATAATTTTTTGTTGAAATCAAAAACGGAGTTACCGCATCGGTGTTGGTTTGTACAAGTTTTACTTTATGCCCGCGGTAATTCATGTAACCATATTGATGCTGGCCCAGACCATAAATTCCTTCATCTGAGGTCAGGTCAAACTGTTGTTCAATGTTAAATGCTTTTTCATTTTTTAATTCGACAGGAGTAATAATTCCCATACCCTTTTCTTTTAAAATAATTCCGCTGTCACTACTTAAATATTGAATATTGCCATCATATTTAGAAACAATAAGTTTGATCTTATCTGAGGTTAAACAGATAGATTTTTCATTTTCTTTAACCCTAATTTTCAATTCAGGTAACTTCTTTTGAATTATTACCAGGCTCATGGTATCTATGGTAGTTCCCGGCAACCATTTCACTACCCTGACGATATTATTTGCATAAAATTGCACTTTCAAATTCTGGTAGCCGGTTTCCAGTTCAACTCCGTTCTGAATCAATGATACTTTACACTTTTTTAGTGAACATTGGATACCTGTCAAAATGGGAATTAAACAGATAAATAATATGATTTTGTATTTCATGGTAATAAATATTTAAATATTTTTTTTAAAATTCCTTTCAAAGAATGGTATAAAATTAAAATATATTTTAAATGCTATTGGTATTGAAAAATTCATAATACATCATGAATTGATAATTCCCTTTCTTGATAAAAATAAAGAATAGGATTTATTCCTCCAGGCTTTAAAACTTAAAAACGAAAACTTATATTTGCAGGTGAATTAAATTAAATTATTATGGATCACAAATTAACTTCAACAACATTTGATATTCCAGGATATATTATTCAAGGAAATTTAGGCATAGTAAGGGGAATTATTGTCCGATCCAGGTCCATATTTGGAAATATCGGGGCCGGATTGCAGACTCTTCTGGGAGGTAATATAACTATATTATCAGAACTTTGTGAAAAAACAAGGGAAGATGCATTTAATATTATGATTCAACATGCAGAATCATTAGGAGCTAATGCTGTAATCGGAGTCCGTTATGAATCCACTGAAATAATGGCTGGTGTTACAGAAGTGCTATGTTATGGGACCGCAGTAATTGTAAGAAAATAAGTTTTTCTTTCAGGCAGATACTTGTAAATTCTCAGCTAACCATACCTGGGTTTAAATAACCTTTAAATATTTGCAGTGTGAATATTCAGAAGTTATTTATTCCTTAATTTAAATTTAGATCAGTTATCGTCTTTGTTTTCCCGATTATTAAGGCTATACCTGCAAAAAATATTATTTATAGAAAGAGACTTAAAGTCCGAAAAAAAATTACCTTTAATCCGTTTTCTATTTGGAATTTTAATTATTAAACCGCTTTAGTTAATAGTAGTTGTATGAAAAAGTTGTGGATGAGATTTGGAAATGGTTTGAAAAGATTAAATCAGGTTTATTTTATTTTAATTGGAATTGTATCGTTATTATGGTTTCTTGTAAGAGTAATCCCCAAACCTTCCAGGGCGGCGTATCCCTGCCAGAAAGTTGCATTTCCAATTGCTTCCGGTTTTATAATCTGGATTTCTGTAAATATTATTTCTTTCCTGGGAATCAAAAAACTTGCATCGCTTTATAAGAAAAAAGGCAAACTTAATACCCTGTTTGCATGCATTGGGTTAGTAATGTTTTATGTTATATGGCTTACTTTCTCCAAGGTAAAAGAAAGTTTTGCAAGTGTTGCCGGCAGCAGTGAACTTTTTGTGCCCACCGATTCTGCCAATACACCTATTGGTGTTGCACGTGGTATTTTTCCAGGTAGGGTAGTCTGGGCATTCGATACTACTTTTTCAAAATGGACAGTTACGAAAGGCTTCTGGTGGGATGATAAATATACCGATCAGGCAACCGTGTCTGATATGATTTCAAGGTCAATTTACCAGATTTCAGGTAAACAGGATGCCACAGCTGCATGGGATACCATTTTCAGATATTTTAATTCCCGCCATGGTAAGGGCAATATTGGATATACGGCAGGAGAAAAAATTGCTATTAAACTTAGTCTTGTGCAATCAGGCGATCCTTCAAGTAATGGAGGAAATATCAATTTTACGCCACCACAGACCGTGCTTGCCTTGTTAAGGCAACTGGTCTACAATGCAGGTGTAGATGCCGGCAACATTACTTTTTACGATGCCATGAGAAGTATTCCAACCAGTATAACCCAAAGATGTAAAAAAGAATTCCCAAAAGTTCATTTTGCAGGAAGTGAAAGCGGAACTTATCAGGAGGCAGTTATCAGAAGCACAACTTCCATGCATTGGTCGGAATCCCTTACAATGGAAATCAAGGGAGGAAATACTGCTTACTTGCCGACAATTATAACAGAAGCTTCTTATATCATAAACCTTGCAAACCTCAAAGGGCATCATCTGGCAGGCATTACCTGTTGTACAAAAAACCATAATGGTTCATTTTTGTCAGATGGCGATCCGAATACTCCACATGCAATAGGTATGCATTGCTATTTTACAGTTCACGACTATACTATTAACGGTGATCCTGAATGGTCATTTAAAGGAAGGGACATGGGAACATATAATGTTTTTGTAGATGTTATGGGACATAAAGACCTGGGAGAAAAAACCCTGTTATTTATTATAGACGGATTATATTCTGTTCCTACAGAAGGTGTTCCAAACACTAATGTTTTAAGATGGCAGCAAACCCCTTTTAACAATCATTTTTCATCGAGTATTTTTATGTCACAGGACAATGTCGCGATTGAAAGTGTTGCTTTGGATTTTTTCAGGACTGAACAGGCAATAAATCCAAACCTTATTTTTAAGTGGGAAGATGGTTCCAGTACCCATAATGTAATTTATGGTAATGTAGATAATTACCTTCATGAAGCAGCCCAGGCAGATAATCCACCTTCGGGAACCAAATATGCGCCAAATGGAGATGGTGTAAGGCTTTCCAGCCTGGGAGTCCATGAACACTGGAATAATCCCATAGATAAAAAATATACACGAAACTTAGGAACAGGAAATGGAATTGAATTAGATATGGTTTCTCCTGCTCTCCCTGCACCTGCTAACCTGGTTTCGGAATTATCAGGAAATATTTCTATCGACCTTTCCTGGTCGACTGGCGGTTCGACTGATGGAAATCTGGTTATCTTTAAATCATCCGGGACAAATATTAATTTCAAACCCCTCGATACCATTAACGGTAGTGCAACAAGCTATGAAGATACAGCAATATCGGATCAAACCTTATGCTATTACCGCATAAAAAGGATAACAAATAATGCATACTCTCCATTCAGCAACGAGACAAATACTGCCATTACCGGAATTATTAATAATAATGTCATTAACTTCTCCTTTAATATTTATCCTAATCCTGCCAATCAATATATCAATCTTAATTTTTCTCATCCATATATTGGAATGACAAATTTAGTTATTACCGATATCACAGGAAGAATAGTTATGAAATCCGGTATTCAGAAAACAGGAACAGTTTTGCAGCAATCTATTGATATTTCTAAATTGCAAAAAGGTATATATTTTATCGAGCTTTCATTCAGAAGTGTTAAGTTCAATAAACCATTTCAAATTCTTTAATAAACAGGTAATAATAAACCGCTAACAAGATATTGATAATGCACTTCGTTAGTTGGTTTAGTTAATGCCGACCTGCTAACTGTTTCAAAACAAAAACAAAGTGAATTGTTTTGATTATCATGTTAGCGGTTCGGTATAAAATTAATTTTAACTAAATATTAATTTTCTAAAAATTCAAAAAAGCTTTATTTCAACCCCTTTGAAATATAAGATAATAGCCATAAATTGAGAATAATATTCAGTTTTTGTGTAGCAACAAAAATATTATTATTTAATTGTTGGTTTAATTTTTTTTATTAGATTTATATCGTGTTATAAACAAGTGATTTATAAACTTATTGATTTTCAATATAGTAGTTGAACAAAATTAATTTGAACCATCCTATGAAAACCCTGTTAATTACTGTAATTGTTATAATATTTATTATTTATCCAGTAAAAACACAAGAAATAATAAATGGTTCTGTTGAAGAAAATTCTGTACCTAATCAACTAAGTCAGGACAGTATTCCTGGAGCAGAGAAAAAGGCTTCGTCAGAATATGACAGCATTTCCAAAACCGAGAATGATGAGCTTATTTCATCAGATAAGGAAAACATTTTGAACACGAGAAATTATGAAGTAGCCCTGCTGCATAGGATCAAATCGATATCAAATAAAAAAAACACTGAGGGCATTGGTGAATTTCATCTGATTAACCTTTACCCAAATGTTTATTCAAGGTCAGTATATATTCAAAAAAAAGAATTGGAGGATAGATTTAACACTGACTATAACAAAATGTTTTTAAAATCAATTCCACAGGATAGTGTTATGTATCCCATGAAAGAAAATATTATTTTTGAAAAAAGCAAAGTTAATTATGTGAAAATTAATAATGTTGAACTGAATATTTCTGATGGGGTTATTGAAAAAATAAGGGTTATAACCAAAGATCAAAAGATTTTTGAGAATATAAATTATATTCCTCTTCAAAATATGAACCTTGCAGCTCTCAATATATTTCTTTATGATGTAAAGGATAGGGAATATTTTATTAAGATTAATGATTTTATGTATTATCTGCCCAAACTGGGCCAGAATTACCTTCCGGAAGATAATACACTAGTAATGGATAGGATTAACAGGGAACAACCTTTGTCTGCCAGTGTCGATCTAAATTCAAATTTGGACATTAAAGTTTATAGCGATTTTCTATCCTTGCTTAATCAAGCAGATAATGGAATTATACAGGCAGAAGCAAGTTCAAAATTTATTTTTAACAGCATTCCAGACAGGTTCAATTTCTTCTATCTCAATTTTATAGAAATTAAATTGAGATATTCTAAATTCGATTCACAAAATAGTTTTGTACAATTACAAAGTATTAATCAACCTGTAACCCTTTCTACAACTGAGAAAATTAAAATGAATCAATATTCATATTTAAACCTTGATCTGAAAATGAACCTTATCCGAAACAAAATATTTCAAAACTTTACTGAATTCAATATCGGTGTAACTTATGATTTTACTGACATCCGATTAGGTTCGGCATTGGAAAATGAACAAGCCAATATGTACTCTTTTTATATCGAGGACAGGGGCTGTATATCGAGAACGAAGTATTTTGGATTGAATTATTCAATATCAATGTTATGGCAACAAGTAGCAAATACCAATCTTAGTTTCAGTACTTCATCTGATGCCTACTTTATTCCTGAAGTTTCAATTTATTATTTCCCAAAGGGTGAGACATCAAATAAACTGTTCGTCAGATTTAAAACTTTTTCGAACCTGGCTAGTTTGCAAAGTTATCCCTTATTCCAGTTTGGATACAGTACAAATCTGAGCTTCATTAAAAAATAATTTAATTCTTTTTATAAGATTATTCTTTTCTTTTTATAAAATTTTAATTTAAAGGATAAAGATTGATTAATATTTAAACATATAATCATTTTTATTGTTTAACAAAAAAATACCATAATTAGACAATAAAAAAATGAAAATAGCATTAATAGGAGCAAGCGGATTTGTCGGATCATATATTTTGAGAGAAGCGCTTGATCGGAATCATTTTGTAACTGCCATTGTCCGGATTCCTGAAAAAATAAAAGTAGCGCATAAACATCTTACAATTAAAAAAAGCAATGTATTAAAAGATGACATCAGTTCTCTTTTAACCGGGAATGATGCTGTAATAAGTGCCTATAACGCAGGCTGGCAGAATCCGAAATTATATAATGATTTTATAAAAGGTTCCGAAGCCATTCTGAAAGCCACTAAAAATGCAGGTGTATTTAGATTATTAGTGGTTGGTGGTGCCGGCAGTTTGGAAGTTTCACCCGGAATTCAGCTCGTAGATAGTCCGCAATTTCCGGCTGAATGGAAACAGGGAGCTTTAGCAGCACGGGATTTTTTAAATATATTGAAAAAAGAACAGCATCTTGACTGGACATTTTTAAGTCCTGCCATTCAATTGAAGCCGGGAGAAAGTACCGGGAAATACCGATTGGGCACAGATCAGCCGGTTTATGATGATAAAGGAGAATGTAAAATAACGGTGGCTGACCTGGCAATTGCTTTAATTGATGAACTTGAAAAACCACAATTCATCCGTAAACGTTTTACCGTAGGTTATTAAAAAAAAATTTATAATATTTTATTAATTTAAATCTATTCATTATGAGAAAATTATTTATTTTTTTAGCCTTGGGTGCAATGCAATTTGCATCCTATGCCCAAACCAATTGGACGGTAGATTTCGTCCATTCATCCATTAAGTTTACGGTAACACATTTGGTAATATCTGAAGTTGAAGGAGTTTTTAAAACCTATTCCGGTACAATTATTTCGAACAATCCTGATTTTACGGATGCAAGTATTGATTTTACGGTTGATGTAAAAAGTATTAATACCGATAATGAAATGAGGGACAAACATTTGAAATCTGCCGATTTTTTCGATGCAGAGAAATATCCTCAAATTACATTTAAAAGTTCATCGTTTATAAAATTATCGGGAAATAACTATGAACTTTCAGGTGACCTGACCATGCATGGAATTTCCAAACCCGTAAAATTTGCTGTTACTTATGGTGGCACTGTTGGTGATGGGTATGGCCACACCAAGGCAGGTTTTAAAGCAACAACTACCATTAACCGTTTCGATTACGACCTTAAATGGAATGCCATCACTGAAGCAGGCAGTGCAGTTGTAAGTAAGGAGGTAACTATCAATATTAAATTAGAACTTTTAGAGTTAAAAAAATAAATAATTAAATCCATTGATTCGAAAGCGCGGTCATTTTCAGCGCTTTTTTTATTTATATATATAATTATAAATTTTCACTTAAAAAAATTTTCAACACAATCTTCTTTGTCGAATTTAAATTTATAAAACCCATACTTCAGAAGGTATTATTAATTTACTCAGGATTTTTTTATTATATTTAAAATTTAAGACATGAATTTTATTGAATCGCCGGGATGAACTTTTATAATTGAACAATACCGATGAATTTCAGTAAATAAGTAAAAGAAATAAAGATGCACAATTTAGTATTCCTTAAAATTTTAAAATATTTTTTAAGCATTTTTAAAACATTTCTGTTAACCCTGGGGGTTATTTTATTAGTATTGTTTATCCTTGCCTTTACTTCTGTTCCTTACTGGACAAGATATTGGTTGGGAACTCATAACAGCCGGTTTGACTTTAAACCCGATTATATTATTATGCTTGGTGGAAACGGAATGCCAAGTGAGGATAACTTAATTCGCTTATTTTATGTTGCAGATATGGCAAAAACCTATATATCCTCAAAAATAATTATTGCCCATCCCTTCGACAGTGCATCTTATCAAAAAATGAGATACGAATTAATCTCAAAACATATAGATTCGTCGAGAATTAAATTT
>Ga0265323_10000942_pt1 | contig 15277 bp, 22 predicted proteins | sample 41225metaG_FD_193580 | JGI IMG/M metagenome (GOLD analysis project Ga0265323, IMG submission 193580) | Rhizosphere microbial communities from Carex aquatilis grown in University of Washington, Seatle, WA, United States - 4-12-25 metaG | ecosystem: Host-associated > Plants > Roots > Rhizosphere...
CTTTATGGAATTTGCGACCTTCAATTCATATTTCAGGATGTTAGCGACAGGCATGGACAATGCTTTAGACACGCCACCAGGATTGCTCTTAGTCGTAAACTTTATACCTTTACGCTGGATCTTCCAGGTCTTCGGCGCATTAATCCTTTTCAAGTGTCTTGTGACCATGAATTTTTTAGGAAAAAATCCAGTAAAACTGTGCGACATTTCGTTTCACGAAAGTCACACGAGCCGATTTATTTTCCTACCTCCGTAGATTTTTTATTAATTTTATTTTTTACTTCAATATTTGATTTTGATTTCTCAGATTTTATTTTTTCGACTTTTGGCTTGGCTTCAACCTTGACTTTCTCTGCCTTAGGCTTTGAATCCTTCTTGATGCTGCCAAGTCTTGCCTTGTCATCAGTGTTCAATTCGACGATGAGCAGGTTCGATGGCTCTATAGGATATCTTGCCTTACTGCCGTCGCGCTTTACATGCTCTATCTTAGTGATGTAAACCTTCAGGTTCTTCATGTCGACTTCTTCGACCTTGCCTTCTGTCTTCTTGAATTGGCCTCGCATGATGCGGACCTTGTCGCCAGTCCTTACACGGATTGCTCTGACGCCATATTTTGAATGTAATTCCTTTGATAGGTGCGCATTCATGAAACTGCCACGGATATGAAGCGGCGCCATGAACCTATACTTCCTCTGCTTATTTGGCTTCTTGCTTGAAATCCAATTCTTTGAAAATGTTTTCATCATACACCTTGAATATTATTTTACTTTTGAAATCATTTAATCTATATAATCATCTATACTATTATACTCGCTATCTTTGCGACCATAGGCCATCTGTCAGCGACTTCTTTAGCTATAGGACCCTTGAAGATTGTACCTTTAGGATTTCCCTTCTCATCCTTAAGTATCGCTACAGCATTATCCTCAAACTTTATCCTCATGCCATTGCTGCGCATCCATTCCTTCTTCTGCCTTACGACGACAGCGAAAGCTACCTGTTTTCTCATCTCAGGCTTACCGCGCTTTACAGCGACCATCACTAAGTCACCTATACCTGCTGCAGGCTTCTGGCCTCTTCTTGTCTTATGGCCGAATACGGAAAAGATCCTGACAGTCTTGGCGCCGCTATTATCGCATGTGTCGACTTCAGCGCCTACAGGCAATCCCTTGACGATGTTTGCTTTCAATGCTTTCATTTTTTAACCTTTGATTTTTATGATTGTAATGATATAATATCAAACCAATATCTATGCCACGTGCTTCTTTACGACTTCTATGACGACAAAATTCTTCGTCTTGGAGAGTGGCCTTGTCTCAGCTATCCTTACAGTATCTCCCTCTTTGGCGTCTACACTTTCAGGATTGTGAGCCTTAACTTTAGTCCTTCGCATCTCGAATCTCTCATACTTCTTATTGAATCTCTTGCGAGGCCATTCGACAGTCACAGTCTTCTGCATCTTGGCGCTTGTGACGAGTCCAGTGAATACTCTTCCACGGACCTTGACTGACCCGAAGAACGGATCCTTAGGATCAACAGTCTTAGGAGCCTTTGCAGGCTTTACAGTATCGATTCCGATATTTTTAGTGTCCATTTTTTCAGTCTTTGCCATTTTGTAACCTTAAATTTTCATTAAACGATATTCCAAACATAATCTTTATTCAGTATTTATTTATCATTTAGCGGCTTTAGCCGTGCCAGCCTTCAACTTTATGCGGTCTTCAGGTTTCTTGGCGATCTTGATGCCCTGGACCGTGAAGCCGCCTATCTTGAAGGTATTGCCCTTCTTGAAAATCATCTTGAATTCCTTGAAATTGCGCTTATTGACTAGGACTTTGAAGGAGTCGCGTGTCTCATCGACTATCTTTCCTGTAAGCCCTATAAGCTGCCTATTGTTAGAGATTATAATCTCTACATTCTCTCCGATGAATTCGTCTCTGATGCTTTTAACCATATTATCCTTCAAATCATCAAACAGCATATGCGAACATGCAAAATCGCAGGATTACATCCTGCCGTTCTTCAAATCGATTGTTTCAGGGGCAAAGCCGATTTCCATCAACGCTTCCTGAACCTTCGCCAGATGATTACCCTGCAATTCAATGTAACCACTCTTTGCGGTACCGCCGCATGCGAACTTATTCTTAAGCTTCTTTGCCACATCCTTAATATCGATTTCGTTAGTATCGATACCTTCAATCATCGTATATTGCTTGCCGAATTTCTTCTTTACAAGTTTCACTGTAATCTTCTGGCTTTCCCTGGCTATCTGTTCGCAGACGCACAGTTCTTTTGGTAAACCACAGACATTGCATATATTGGTCATTTTGTTTTAGTAAGTTTTTTATCCAGTTTTTTTTACAGATTCGTTTTCATACAGACTTATCTTTCTACAGACTCTTATATTTTTTTGAACGCAATTCCTCGACCTTCTTATGGACTGACTGATTATCCAAAGTCTCAACCTTTGCGATAGTCCTCTTTATGTCGCGGACCTGCTTGGTATTCTTTGGTGTAGTGCCTATGGCTATCTGAGCATTGAGCTTCATCAGCTCAGTCTTCATATCATTAAGCTTCTTGTCAAGCTCGTCTTTAGGCATTTTTTTGATATCAGCGAATTTCATTTTGACCTTTTAAATCTTGAATATATTATCCATGCATGTAATATTTTATTATTTATATAAAATTTCATTCTGTCTTAGCGTCTGCTTCAGAAGCATCATCCTTTTTCGCTTCCTTCTTTACAACCTTCTTCTTTGCAGGTTTTTTGTCCGCATCCTTTGAATCGGAATCCTTCTTTACAACCTTTTTCTTTGCAGGCTTCTTATCATCACTTTTTGATGCATCTTTCACGGCATCCGAAGATCCAGCAAGAGTCTCAACTTTTCCAGTGGCAGTATCCTGCACTTTAGCCTGATCGATATAAGTCACTTCATCAGGCATCTCTGTACTCGAAGGCATGATCCTTACCTGAACACCGACAACACCTGTCTTGAGTTTAGCGGATGAATAAGCAGTATCGACGCCGGAAACAGCGATGTCGCCGGACTTCTTCAGATAGCCCATATAAAATCTCCAAGTCTTGGCCCTGCTCGAAGGGACTTTACCTGAAATCAATATCTCAACGCCACGCGCGCCTGCGCCCATGACATCAGTCAAAGCCTTATGGCCTATACCCTTGAATCTTGCAGTGCCGAATCTCTCAAGAGAGTTGGCGATACCTTCAGCGATGATGTTAGCGTCAGACATAGGATTCTCTTCCTCTAAGAGTTCAATCTGCGGATTCTCCAGATGGAATTTTTCCTTCAATTCCTTTGTCAATCTTGCGATGTTCGAACCTGATTTGCCGACTATAAGACCCGGTCTGCTCGAACATATGACTATCTTCTCTCCAAGCGGAGTGCGTTGCATCTTGATATAGCTTAGACCAGCTTTCCCTAGAACACTCCTTAAGTATTCTTCAATCTGGTATTCCTTCAAATTTTCTGCGACGAATTTTCTCTCAATCATTTTAGTATCCTTCGTATCAATATTAATATCATTTCAATATTATTTAATTATCCTTCTTGACATTCTTCTTTGATGCCTTCTCGGAAGCAGCCTTTACGGAATCTGGATGCTTGGAATTGGCCTGAGCCTTGGCCTGTGATTTGTTCTTTGCAAGTCCCTTGATCTCAGCGACGACAACTTCAACATGCGAATTCTTGAATATACTCCTTCTCTGCCTGCCTGCATGCCAATTCTTAGGGCCTATCTGCATGGCGATATGGACGACTTTCAGATCGTTGCTGTTGAATCCCTTGTTCTTGGCGTTAGCCTCGGCGGATTTTATTACATTAAGTATTGCGATGCATGCTTTAGGATAGTATCTTCCTGCGCTCATTCCTGCCTTATGGCCTACACCATTAGAGAATCTCTTTATGGGAACAGGTCTTATACCTTTTATGGACTGCTCGAGAAGCATCTTAGCCTGAGCGATTGGCCTGCCACGGACATAAGTACAAATCTCTATAGCCTCTTTAGGCGAGATATCAAGATTCCTGCCTACAGCTTTAGCCGTATTCTCCATCTCTTTTTGGAATGCGTAATTGTGTTCTGCCATTTTTCAAACCTTAATTAAATCATAAACCATATCAAAATTTATTTGACTGAAGCGTTGCTTGAAGACTTCGTCGCGCCTACACCAGGCGAATTATGCTGTACCCTCTTACGGGTCTGTGACAATTCACCGAAAAAGCATCCTATCATGTCTTCCTGTATTATGACCGGGACAAATTCCTTGCCATTATGGATCTTTATAGTCTTGCCGACGAACTGTGGAAGAACAATCATATCCCTTACATGAGTCTCAATAGAATCAAGCTTCGAAAGTTTCTTGATTATCTTCTTCTTGCCTTCATCAAGACCACGCTTGATACTCCTTCTCTGCCTTGCAGGCAATATGTCAGCTAATTCTGAGATTGACATCTGCTGAAGGTCATCCAAAGTTTTTCCGCGATAAATCCATAATTTTTTAGCCATTTTGAACCACTCGAATCATATAAATCATTTCTTAATAATGTCCCTGCCCTTGGACTGACCAGTTCTTCTAGGTCTGATGTAACCGACATTCCTTCCAGGTGGAGCATTCTGTGGAGCAGGCCTTGCCTTGCTCTTCCTTGAAGTCCTCTTGTTACCGAATGGATGGTCGACAGCATTCTGCGCCGAGCCAGACATCTGAGGGAATCTCTTCTTACGGGCATTCCTGTAATGAGCCATAGTGCCTGCCTTAAGGAATGGTTTTTCCTTCCTGCCAGCAGCAGCTACAATACCTAAAGTCGCCCTGCAACCTAGATTGAAATCCTTGATTATCTTTGAAGGCAATAATATAGACACTGCCTTATCAGTCTTGGAAAGTACTTTACCGAAAGTCCCTGATGTACGGCAGAACTTTCCACCATCGCCAGGAGCACCCTCGATGTTGAATACAGTAGTGCCTTCAGGAATATCCTTCAGATGCAAAGTATTGCCCAGTTCCAATTCAGCGCCCTCGCCGAACTTCAAGACTTGACCATTCCTTACTCCTTCAGGAGCTATCATGTAACCTGTAGTATCATCATTATACTTGACTTGCAACAATGGAGCCAGATGACCCTGATCCTTGACGATATCAAGGACTTGCGCGCTGGTGACGCCATGCCGAACTCTAGCCTCGCCCAAGTATCTGAAGCTTGGAGCAGTAAAACTAGGACCGCCCTTACCACGCGCCTGTTGAGTTAAGTTCTTACCCATAAATTTTTTACGAAAAAATTTAGTAAAAGTGATGTCCTCACGAACTGCATGAGTCCATCGCCACTAATTTTTTCATATCCTCATATTTTAATCATAATTTTTGTTAATTTTTTTATCGCTTTAGCGATTGTGTTTTGGTGCAGCTTTTGTAAAAGGTGCCGTCATATCAAACCTAATTTCGTCGCGATGTCGATAGCTGGTGTATCATTGCTGAACCTTACATAAGCCCTCTTCTTAACATCAGGGCCAATTCTTGTCGCGACACTTACGACCTTTACATGAAAAAATGTCTCTATCTCAGACTTGATCATATCCTTTGTTGCCTTCTTATCGACTTCAAATATCAATTTATTCTCTGATTCCATCAGCTTGATGGATTTTTCCGTCGATACTGGGTTCTTGATTATTTGCATGAATTTTTTACAAAAAAATCCAGTAAAAGTGATGTCCTCACGAAAACGTGAGTCCATCGAAACTGGCTTTTCATAACCTCGTGTTATTTTTTTAATCCTTAATTAAACTTCTTTGCGATAGCGTCTATCGCGCCTTCAGTGTATAATGTCAATCTTCCGATGGAACAGCCAGGAGCCAAAAGTTCAGCATTCAGATGTTCTGGAGTGACTATGTCAACACCGCTGACATTGGATGCAGCCATGTTCAATTCGCACTTCTTGCTGACGACGAAAAGAACGGACTTCTTGACCTTGTAAGGCCTTCCCCTGTTCTTCCCCTTGCCTGCTCTCTTGACTTTCTCCTTAGTTCGGTCAAGTTCATCCTTGAAGCCAAGAGCGAACAGTAATTCTATGACATCCTTGGTCTTCGAGATATTCTCGACATCATTGGAAAGTATGAATGGGAAATCTTTGGGCACGATATGTCCTCGAGTGGAAACGATATCCTTATGCATCGTCGCTGCCAGAGCAGACCTTAAGGCAAACCTTCTCTCCTTGGTATTAAGCTTCTTGTCCCATATCCTTTCAGCCTTTGGAGCATGAGCCCTTCGTCCTCCTCTAGTGTTTGGGGCGAGCGCGCCGACCCAATTGAATCTTGTGCCTTTATGAGACATTATCTTTCTTGGAGATCTTGAGATACCTATACCATAAGCGCCTTTATAGTCCCTTCTGCGCCTGGATAATTTAGCGGAGACCATCATGCCAGCATCAGGATCAGCACCATAAGGTTGTCTTGAATTAGCCTGCACTGTAAGTACAGCCCTATATATCAAGTCTGGCCTGACAGCCTCACTGAACTGCGAAGGTAATTCCTTCTTGCCTGTTTCCTTGCCCGTTTTGTCTAATACTGGAACTTTCATCTTGGTTGAATCTATTTTTTTTAATATTTTTATTTGATTATTTTTTAGTATGACCTATTTTGGATTAGTGCTTATCTCAGTTATTGTCGGAACTGATTCAGCAGGTCTAGTTCTCATAGGCTTAGTCAAAAGTATAGCCCTTTTCTGTGGACCAGCGACACTGCCCTTTATCAAGACGTATGAAGTCTTGACCAATCCATAATGAGGCCAACCGCCCAAAGGATTTACATCCTCAGCCTTGCTTCCTACCTTGATAATATGCTTATTGAATTCTGTCCTTAGATGGTAACCCATCTGGCCTGGATGCGCGACCCTGTACAGGAAATGTCCTTGACCGCTCCATCCTCCTAAAGTACCTACTCTTCGTACACCCTTCTCAGTCTTATGATTCTTGAAAGCCACACCGAACCTCTTGACAGGACCTTGAAGACCCTTGCCTTTGGTAACAGCATGGACATCGACGAATTCACCGTCCTTGAAGAATGTATTGAGCAACAATTCCTTGTCATGATTATCCTTGATGAATTTAATCTTGTCAGAGACATTTCCAGACATAGCAACTTCGAAAAGTTCAGGCCTCTTCTTGCTTACGCCAGCGAATCTTGGCTGAGTATATACCAGAACACGGACATCAGTATAATCGCTTGGATTAAGCTTGTCGACATCAGCGATAGTCTTGTAGACTTTCTGCACTGTAATCTTTCTTGATAAGTCCTTGTCGACCTTGAATAAAATTTCTGTAGAAACCTGCTTGCCCTTGTAAGCATTCTTATATAATCTTATGCCAGCAATCTTGAGTGGAGGGCATTCGATGACAGTCACAGGAACAGATATCTCTTCACCCTTAGAAGTTGAAGTCTTTCTTGTATCGATGCCCATGACATGAGTCATGCCGACCTTATAGCCCATAAAGCCTAGGATAGCATCTTTAGAATTATTAGTCCATGACCTTACTTTAGCATATTGCCTCTTAGCCTTTACTCTAGGCCAATACTGCATGCTTCCATGTCTTGGTTGATGTATTTTTGCCATTGTATAATATCATATTTAGATAGACAACACTATAATGCCTATCTTCTTACTATATTATTATTGCAGTTAGCATTGTGGTATGCATTTCGCATCTACCAATGCAATAATTTAGCCTCTCCATGAACATCCACTAGAACCACCCTGGTTTGGGACGCCCTTTTCAGGCCTGTGAACGATTCGATGTGTTACAATCGAATCAGCGTCGAACAAGCGACGTTATAGAAAAAGGAAACATTTAATCGTTTATAAATCTTACGGCTAGCGCGCGAAATAGGAATGAATGATGTATCTATATTATAGGAAGAAAATATAGAAAATAAATCAAAAGAATCATTTATGTTTATTATATATGATCTGTTTCTCTAAAGCACTATATACTCCAAATGTTCCTGCATCCGAAATAAGTTTCTCAAACTGAACAGATCTGCGCAATGCTTGAAATGCTTGTGTCGTGAATAATTCCCATCTTACTTCTGCATTATAAGAATCAGCATACTGTTGAACCAGAACAGGAAATAGGCTTGCCGCAAGAGAGCCACCATTGTTTTTTAATATACTATACAAGCCTTCTTCATTACGTTTAGAATTTTCTAATGGAGCATAAGACTTGAAGCAAAGTCCGTTCTCAAGAACGGAATTATAACCTATTCCTCCAACAGCCTCTTCTAAGTGCAAATCAAATGAATCATTCTTGACAGGTAATATGCCATGTGGGATTACATAAATATCATCTGGATGCAATGCGAATGCATAACCTACCTGTGTTCCTCTTGGAGCACCCTGAATCATCTTCGGCTCTCCTTTAATCTTAGAAGGATCGTCCCATAATTCTTTTAATTTCTTGAAATCAATATCGTGTAGAGCTGGCCATATTATTCTTTGTCTATCCGTCTTGTTTTCCATTTTTCCTCCACACCTCTCTTCTTTAATCATAATAACAGGATCCTAAAATGTTTATTTGTTAATTTGTTTAAAATATTGATATTAAAAAATCACTCCATTCCCCTGCGGATATTTTCTATATATTCTAGCATTAAAGGTTTTCCGAATGTGGATAATGCAATATATGCTCTTGCGGCATCTATATCTATTTTTTTTAATTCTTTACTCCCTGTAGTGAATGTGAATCTTTTCAGAAGAGACACATCAGGTTCATAATTGGCAAGGAGCCTTAATGTATGCACGGGAATTATGTCAAGGATTTTTTTGGAAGACATACCTGTTTGGTTATGGAAATTTAGTGTTCCGCCTCTGGATATCCCTTCTAATCTGCCGCTCTGGAAATGGCAATACCTGAAATCTGTCTTTATAGGATGATTTTCAGAAGTCTGGTCAGATATGACTAGCACTTCCATACTCTTAAGACGATCCACGTCTCGTGCAAATCTTTCCTTTCCTATCAAGGATATCAACGTACGGTTGGGATATCTATAATATTCTTCCACGAGTAGTTGTTTCAGACCAGCATAAAATTCTTCCATAAAGATCACCACCCTATTAAAGGATAAAACAACAAACATTAACCACTATAAAAAGGTTATTATACTAAAGAGTTGACCTTCATAAACTATTAATCCTCAATCGCTTTCGCTATAGTATGGAAAAGGATATAGTGCAGAAACTTTGGATAAGGGAAGGCTATAAGGCGGCTTTCATCAGGGCTCCGCATGGATATTTACAGAGCATGGGCGAATTTCCTAAAGGCGTGAAGATATCTTCCAATCCTACAAAGAATTCTGATTTCATACAGGTGTTTGTATACCATAAGAATGACCTGAAGGATAATATACCTAGAATAGCGTCGATGATGAAGGATTCAGGAGCTTTATGGATAACATATCCTCAAGGGTCCATATTGAAGGATATAGACATAAATAGGGACAGCATCGCAAGATTCTGCGAATCATTGGGACTTAAAAGTTCGGGCATGATATCTATAGACAATAAATGGTCTGCGTTCAGGTTCATGAAAGCCTCTTCAAAATCCCGTGTGCACGATATAGAGGATGCGACTTATCTCACGTCACAGGCTACAGCTCTCTAATCCTCTTTTCATGATATATTTCTGATGATACTCTTCAGCCTTATAGAATTTCTGTGCTTTTAATATCACTGTGACTATCGGCCTCTTGAATCTTCCTGAAGCGTCAACTTCCTTGATTCTCTTCTCGGCAGCTTTCTTCTGTTTCGGATCATAGTAGAATATCGCCGATCGGTACTGCACGCCGAAATCCAGTCCTTGACGGTCTTTTGAAGTAGGATTATGCATGTCGAAGAATCTTCCCAGCAGTTCTTCATAAGATATCTTCTTCGGATCGTATCCTATAAGTACAGTCTCTATATGACCCGTATGTTTATAGCATACCTCCTTGTATGTAGGATTTTTTGTGGTCCCGCCCATGTATCCTGCTGTCGTCTCTACAATTCCATGCATCTTCCTGAAATCTTCCTCTACGTGCCAGAAGCATCCTGCACCGAATGCTGCCTTCTTCAATGTTTTTTTCGCATTTTTTATTTTCGTAATTGTCATGTTTTCCTTATCTATTATTCCTTCTGCCTGCTTTCCTTGAAATCAAGCGCGCATCCATTTATGCAATATCTCTTTCCCGTTCGTGTAGGTCCATCATTGAATACGTGTCCCAGATGGGCGCCGCAATTCGGGCAGCCGACTTCTGTACGTATCATGAAATGGCTTGCGTCCATCTTCACCTTCAGCGCATCACTGTTTATTGGACTATCAAAACTTGGCCATCCCGTGCCTGAATCGAATTTCGCTCCCGAATCGAAGAGCATGGCTCCGCATGACGCGCAGACATATGCTCCCTCTTTTGTGTTATGCAATAGTTCGCTCGTGAACGGCGCTTCAGTCCCCTTCTCAAGCATCACATGACGCTGCTCTTTAGTCAGTCCTGCTTTAGGCCTATGTTTAGGCTCGTGTAAACTTGCATTCGTATCTTCCATTTTATCCTCCGACTCTTTCTACATGACTTTTACATGAATCTTCTTATCATCTATCCGAATGTGAATGAGTTTATGCCTACTTCTGAAGTGTCTGTCCTAAGCTTCAATGTATATGTGCCGTAATTCCCGTCATATACTGTATATAATCTCGGTCCGTCGATGGTGAAATATCCGTCGTGGACATCCTCTGTCGTCACATTGGCTCCATCGACGGTCACATACACTTTTGCGCCTATAGGCCCCTCGACCACTATATGCGCTTTCTTTGCGGTGAATTTCAGGTATAATGATGCTGTATTGTTGCTTGTCGTCGTCACGGTCTCTGTCGTGCTCTTCCATAATCCTTCAAGATAAGGCATATCATTCAATAAGGCTGAAATCTCCTTGCCTGAAAGGGTATAGTTCTTCCCTATCTCAGGCAATAATCCTCCGCTGTTCCCGATATTCTGTGAACGTTCAAGCGCGTAAGTGTATCCGAGATAAAGTTCAGGAGTGTTCATCGTCGTCGGAGTCTCATCGGTTATGTTGCTTAATGTATCATTCACATGTACTCCAGTCTCTGATAGCAGTCCCTGTATCTGCATCTCTGTCTCATCGTATCCTCCTTCGCCTATATGATCGAAGCGTATGTATCCGTTCTTGTCTATGAGATATTTTCTTGGCCAGTACTGATTGCCATAGGCATTCCACGTCCCGTAATCATTGTCCAATGCCACAGGATATGTCACATTGTATTTCTTCGTCGCCATGACGACATTCGAATAATCCTTCTCGAATGTGAATTCAGGAGTATGCACTCCGATTATCACAAGCCCTTCGGGCGAGTATTTCTCGTTCCACGAATTCAGATAGGGCAATGTCCTAAGGCAGTTTATGCAGCTATATGTCCAGAAATCGACGAGAACGACCTTGCCTTTCAATGTTGATATAGTGAGAGGCTTGCTGTTTATCCATGAATCTATTCCTGAAAGTTCAGGAGCTTTAGGATATGATGCGCCGTTTATGGTCTCTATAGGAGCATCATTATTAGCGGATATATTATCGGTAGTTGATGGAGTTATCGGACGGGCATTCTGCATCTCAAGATATAATATACTGACGACTACAAGGATTATCACTATTCCGAGCCAGATATATCGTGAATATTCTTTTTTATCCATATTGTTTTTTTGTTTCATTTTCGTTTCATTTGAATAACAGCGAAGGCAAGAACAGGTTCGATACAAGATTAAGGTTGTTCGTGAATACGAGTACGCCAAGAGCAAGCATCAATATCCCGACGATGATGTTGAAGTATTTCAGCGCCTTTCCTGAACGCCTGATAAGTGTCATGGATTCCTGCGTGAATAGTCCGACTATAAGGAAAGGTATCCCGAGCCCTATAGCATATGCCATGAGCAGTATGAATGCGACCTGTGGATTTGATGCCGCAATGGCGAAGACGCTTCCAAGTATCGCTCCGACGCAAGGGCTCCATCCGACGGCAAAAGATGCGCCGAATATGAATGCAGTAAAATACCTGCTCCTGAAACGCTTAACTTCCAGTTTATGTTCCATCATTAGAAGCGGAATTTTTATGAGTCCAAGGATGTGCAACGCGAAGAGTATTATTATAAGTCCTGCAATCCTTCCAAGCCATACGCGGACGGCATATGCCGATGATCCTAGCAGGGTATTTAGCAGCACTCCGAGCAATGCGAACACTACTGAAAATCCCAGTACGAAAAATATGCTGCTTATGAATGTCTCCATGCGCGTCGATTTCACGCCTTCGACGTTGCTTCCTGAAATGTATGCCATAAAGCCAGGGATTATAGGTAGGATGCATGGGCTCAAAAACGACAAGAGTCCTGCAGCCAAAGCTACAAAGATAGTCAATTGAGCCATAAATTCACCCTGCAATGCAAATCACTAAATAAATCACTAGATCAATCACCCAATAAATCCAATTTATATTGAGTATACTTAAATATCCATCAATAGGACAATATCTATAAATCTTGTGAATGATTGTTCCAATCCTATCTTATTCTCTGTCATATTCTGATTATATTCTATATTATACTCCTGTAGGTTCTGTTCAAAATAAAGCGTCGCGCGCTCGTATGAATGGTTTATCGCTTCCTCCACCGAGTCTAGATTAATGGATTATTTCTCTCAGAACTCGCTGGGCGCAGACTTTTTGAACAGAGTCACTCCTGTAGTAAAACATTTAAACCTGCTCTAATCACTGATGGAATGGCTGAAGACAAGAAAGGCAAGGAAAATAAGGATGATGCGAAGGAATTAGGCATCACCGTCAAGAAGTCCGATGATTTCTCTGAATGGTATCAGCAGGCGATGCTGAAGTCCGAACTTGCTGATTATAGCGCAGTCTCGGGATGCATAGTATATCGCCCTGATTCTTATGCCATATGGGAGAAGATAGTAAAAGTTAGCGATGATAGATTGAAGAAGTCAGGCGTTAGGAATTGTTATTTCCCTCTTCTTATCCCAGAAAAACTTTTGACGAAGGAATCGTCGCATCTTGAAGGATTCAGCCCTGAAGTCGCATGGGTGACGCATGCAGGCGATACAGAACTTGATGAGAGGCTTGCTATCCGTCCGACGTCAGAAACAATAATGTATGATTCTTACAGCAAATGGATTCGAAGCCACAGGGATCTGCCATTAAGGCTTGCCCAATGGAACAATGTCATCAGATGGGAATTCAAGCATCCTGTGCCATTCCTTCGCGGAAGGGAATTCTTATGGGTTGAAGGCCATACGGTATTTGCGACAAAAAAGGAAGCTGAAGATGAAGGCGTCGACATAATCAATATATGGGAAGATGTATTGAAAAATTATCTTGCGGTAGCATTCTTTACAGGAAAAAAGAGCAGGAAGGAGACGTTTGCAGGCGCTGAATATACTATAAGCCTTGAAAGCGTACTCCCCAATGGCAGAGCGATACAGGGACCTGATTTCCATCATGACGGCCAGATATTTTCCAAGGCTTATGATATAAAGTTCCTAAACAAGAATGGCGAGCAGGAATATGCTTACCAGAACACTTGGGCGATAACTACAAGGATGATAGGCGTGATGCTTGGGATACACGGCGACGATAAGGGAGTCATAATCCCTCCAAGGATCGCTCCGACACATATAGTGATTGTTCCGATATTATTTGATAGCACGATGGAAAAAGTGTTGGCAAAATGCAATGAATTGAAAGATGAATTAATAAAACATAAGTATCATGATTTCAACATCAGCGTAATCCTTGACGACAGGAATTATAGTCCTGGATGGAAATTCAACCAGTGGGAACTGAAAGGTGTCCCGCTGCGAATTGAACTAGGGCCAAAAGATCTCGAGAAAGGCCATGTCGTTGTCGTAAGGCGTGATACAGGCAAGAAGGAATTCGTGAAATTCGGCGATATAATCGAGACATCAAAGAAGATGCTTGACGAGATGCAATCAGCGCTGTATGAAAATTCCAAGAAAATCATGGAATCAGCAATGATAGAGGTCAATACATTGGATGATGCGAAAAGATGCATAGATGAAAAGAAAATAGTCCTTGCGCCCTACTGTGATGACGGCGAATGCGAGGACTTCATCAAGGAAGAGACTGGCGGAGCGAAAATACTCAATAGTCCATTGAGCCAGAAAGAATCTGATACCGCAGACTTGAAATGCATACGATGCGGAAAGCCTGCAAGATTGTTCTATTTCGGGAAGAGCTACTGATATTAAGAGTAAAAAAACAGGTATTGACTTAACTAAGACAATACAAAAACAACAAAGATTTATCTTCTATAGATGTTAAGCACATATCCATCATCTTTTTTTACTGATTCCCAAAAATATGGCTTGTTATCCTGCACGGATCCTATCTGCATATCTGCGCCTATAAGAGAATCTATAGTCTTTCTTAATACAATAGAATTTTCTACCAAGTGGTTCAAGACATGTTCTTTAGGCATCTCTTCCAATACACTCTTAAAAACTTTAGGTGAGAACAAGCCTTTTGTAAGGTCTGCAGTCGAAAATAATAGCACTTTCTGCGAACAATTTAAATTATATTCTTTGAATTTGTCTGGCATTTTATCTCCTGATAAATTTAATCAATCGTCTGAATACATGTCAAGAAATTTCCTTGTATTTTTAAAGTTTTCATTTCTTCATAGGAATATTCTGTCACTACGCAAAAATTTATAAATACCAAATAACATTCATTCGTTATCCGTAACGTTTTACATTAAGTTTTTGGGTGATGGGTCGCTATTTATCGATCTTATCGTTGGGTCAAAAGGTGTTATCATGAACCGTAAATTCAGGAAGTTTTTCATCAGTCTTTTCGGCAGCATATTCCATGGCCTTAAGGGCAGCGCGATATTCTTCATGCTGAGCGTGATGTTCTTTGCATTGTGGAAGATATTGTACATAATTCTAGGCAAGGACCTGCTGTTATCCAAATATATCATCGCAGGGGTCATCGCTGCATTCATAATAATCGGTTTCATATACGGGACTATAGCATACCGCAAAAAGAACCACCATTACAAGATATATACGATGACAGGAAAGAATTTCCTTATCAATCTCGTCTTGACGATAATATTCACGGGATATTTCTGGTATGTATTAAGGAATAAGATAATACCTTCAGGAACGATATATATAATCTTCTTTGCGGCATTCATATTATTCTAT
>Ga0265323_10000943_pt1 | contig 15268 bp, 10 predicted proteins | sample 41225metaG_FD_193580 | JGI IMG/M metagenome (GOLD analysis project Ga0265323, IMG submission 193580) | Rhizosphere microbial communities from Carex aquatilis grown in University of Washington, Seatle, WA, United States - 4-12-25 metaG | ecosystem: Host-associated > Plants > Roots > Rhizosphere...
GAGCAGTCCGGCGGACGCCGCGCCACTTGTCGAAATCGCCTGGAGAACGCGGATGCCGCCGAGATAAGGAAGGGTCCGCGTGCCGAAGAAGAGATGGATGCGCTCGCGGTAGAGCGCCCGCATGCGCGATGCTGTTCCGGCGGGCATTCAGATCAACCTCTGCCGCAAAGCCCGGGTGACGGCCTCGGTGCGATTGCCGACCTGCAACTGCTCGAAGATCCGCCCCCAATGCGCCCGGATCGTGCTCTCACTGACGCCCAGCAGCTCGCAGATCTGCTTGTCGAGCAGGCCCTGGCTCGCATAGATCAGGATCTCGCGTCGTCGAAGCGACAGCGTGGTGCCGTCCGAAGCGGCGCCGACGGAGTCGTAGACCCGGCCTCCCGAAAACGCGATACGGATGGCAGCAACCAGATCTGCCGAGGTCTTGTCCTTGGAGAGACAGACCACGGCGCCCAATGACGCCGCGCCTTCCGCAAGCGCAGGCGAGAGATCTGCACAGAGCAGCCCCACCGCGATGAGCGGGTATCGCGCCCTGACCTCCTTGAGCAGCGACAATCCATCGCCGTCCGGGAGACGATAGTCGGAAAGACAGAGGTCGACCTCGTGGGCGGCGAGCAACGCCAGTGTCGCGCTGCAGTTCTCCGCAGTTGCCACACTGAGATCCTCGATCTCGAGTTCAAGCGTGCGGCGCACGGCATCCCTGTAGATGGGATGATCGTCTACGAAGAGGAGCGACCGCACCAGTTCCACCTTGCCACTACGATAATACTTCTTTCCCGCTTTTGGCCTGAGACGGACGGCCGGCGCCGCTTATTCGTCGCCAGACAGCCCCATCCAGACGTGTGCAGGCGCTGCGCTATGCACCTTTTTTTACATAGATCCACCAGATGGGGGAGCTATCGAAAACAACAGCTCGCGCCCGGCCGCCGATTCGGCTGAGACGATGCGAATTCCGTCGCGGTGGGGGACACACCCGATGATCGGGCACAAAAAAAAAGACGACTGGGGAGACGACCGGATTTCACCCGGGGCGGCGCTGACGAGAAGCGCGTTCATCACGGCGATCGTCGCCGTGATGCTGGTGTTGCTCTGGCTCGTCCGGTGATCCGGAACAGCACGGCCGGTCAGCGCGGCGCGTGCAATCCCTGTTCGCGAGCTTCACCTGGACCTTCGAACCGAAGAGCCCCAACTATCACCTTCAAATCGCGGACCGCGCTCACGTCATCTTGACCGGCGTGATAGCTCCCACCCCGGCTTCGCCATGTCGGCGCAGAACGGCCGATCGGCTCACGCGAGCGTCTCGCCCGCCAATTGCAGCGACTTCAGCATGACCGCGGCACCGCACTGCGCTGAGACCGCATTCTCATCATAGACGTGATCGCGGACAAATTTGCCCCGGGTGTAATGCGTGGAGAAGCTCCACAAATAAGGCGAGTTGATCCCCTTCGTGCGATAGCTGAAGCCGTTGTATCCCTCGAAGCGATACAGAGTGCGCGCGATGCTCCAGTCCGACTGTCCGGCAAATCCCTCGAACGTGATGGCGTCGATGGCACTCGACAGCCAGTCGTTTGGCGGGTTCCAGCGCGGTGGCCGATTGGCCGGCACATTGACCGTGCGCGCGCGGAGCGGATCGCCATTATGCAGATGGCCCTGAAAGTTGAAGCTGGCCTCGAGCGCATGGACGATGCCGATGAACCACCATGGCGCGCCGGTCGCCGCGCTGACCTGTTCGTAGCGCGGCTTGTTCTGCAACAGCTTCGCGCGATGCCAGGCAACGCTGTCCGCGCGCTCCGGGCGAATCCGACAGCTCGCCCACAGCTCCTCATAGCCCGCCTTGAGCGTGTCAAAGCTTGGCCGCGCCGCCTCTTCGTCCTCCTCCGCCCGAACCGGGCGCTCACTGGTCGCATAGGAGGCCAGCAATCTCGCGATCTCGTCCTGGGCATCGATCAGCCGCTCGAAGATCGGGCGGTCGGCATTGCCCGGCAATGAGTCAAGCGCGGCAGCGAACAGGTCGGACGGCGTCACACCCGCCTCCCCACCGGCAGATTCCAGGTCAGGACGCGGCCGAATATCCCAATCCTTCACATCATCATAGGCTGCCTTGTCCGACTTCACCGAGATATGGCAGTGATGATTGTGCGGATTTGAGCCCGTATATGTTCGCCAAGCCCAGGCAGCTGCGGCGCCGACCGGCTGCGAATTGGCGATCCTGCGATTCGAGATGATGTATTTGACGCGGTCGTCCCGGCTGGCGCGGATCGCTTCGGCGAGTTTGCCGGCATCGCAGCCATGGGCAGGGTCGTGTGTCACGTCCAGAGCCGTGACGACGCCGATGCCCGCGTCAACGATCCAGGGATTGTGGTCGGATTCTCGGCTCTGGTGGCGGATATCACCGATCGTACCGTCACTGGCGGTGCTGCGATTTGGAAAGGCCGCATTGACCTGGGCGCGCAGGCGTTCGAGCGACTTCGCGACGCGCCAGCGGCTGACCGCAGCCTCAAGCATAGGTTCCGGCGGCGCGGCGGGATCGACATGCAGATCGTCTCCCGAGCGCATGATCTCTTGCGCGACTTCCGCCGCGGGTCTGACGTTCAGCTCAAAGCTTGCATTGGGCCCTTGGCCGCTCGCCGGATCGCTCATGCCGTGCTCCTCCGTTTTGCCGCGTTTCGCGTTTATCGTGTTTCAGGTGCTCGCGGCCGCAGGTCTCCCAGTCCCCGTCGTGACAGCGAGGGCCATTTGTGATCGCCATCATGGCGGCGATCCGCGCCGAGGCCACAATCAGATTCATCCGCTGTCTTCCGAGCATTCATTCGGGAAGACATGCCAAGCGGTCGTCATCTGGCCAGCACCGCTAAGGCAACCAGACTGACCCATCTGCTATTGATCAACACGCGACAGCGAAATGCACTGTCGAAAAAGCCGTAATATAAGAGTTGCATTCCTAAGAGGCGTCGTCAGAGCTTCACGAGCCTGTGGAACTCAACAAGCGACCTATCGCTCGTTGAAACAAAAGACTTTTATACGTCCGAGCAACCAGACCATCTGGCTGCTTCGCCCGTGACCATGATCAATGCCGATTTGAAAATCGAACAATCGCGATCAGATGCCACGGTCGAGAATGGCGACCGTAGACGTGTGTCACGTCACACGAGCAGCGGTTCAACTCAGCGGTCAAAACATTTCTATGCCGGTCGCGACCTCATGATGCGGCGCGCAAGCTCCGCGAACTACCAGGACGCAGGACGCAGGACGCATCTGCAGCACGGGCTTCTGTATTGTCTACAACTACAATTTGCATTATCATTTTGCGACATGCTTGGCTGACGGCCGCAAATTCCTTTTCATTTGTCGATTAATGCTCCCGCCTGGACGCTGGAGAAGTGAGGCAGCCTCAACATTGGGAGGACCACGCCATGAGTCTCGAAGCCGTTTCAAAGGCGCGTGACTTCGTCCAGGCCGCTCCGTTGCCGCCTCGCCTTGCCGTTCTGGAAGACGCTGCCTCTCCGGTCGATCAGGCGCTGTCGCGGGCGAAGGATCAAGCGGCCGTGGTCGGCTCTGACGTCATCTCCTTCGTCAACGGCGTGACCACCGAACAGCGACAGGATCTGATCAACTCGGCGCTGCTGGCGCAGCTGGTCGCCAAGGTGGAGGTGCCCGACGCGAACAGGATCTATGAATGGTACCAGTCATATTTCACCGTGTTGAAGAACATCGGCTGGGTCGTTCAGGTCGATCAGTTCGCAACCTACCACACCGACAGCGCCGGCTTTCAGGCGCATGAAGCGATCATCGGCCTTGCGACGACGCTGCTGGGACCGGGCACAGGCGCGCTCGCCGTCGTGAAGGCCACGCTCGACGCCCTCAAGAGCATGGATGCGAACAGTCCGTGGATGACGATCTTCAATCGCGAGAGCCAGACCGGCAAGACAGCGCGGTTCCAGGTGACGCTGGCCGAGCCCGATGACAAGCACGGCTTCCTGGTGACGCTGATGGCGTTCGGATTGGAAGCCCGCTCGACCCTCACCCAGGTTCTGTTCTTCAAGTTCCGCACCAGCGAGGCCGAGCTCAAGCATTTCGAAGGGAAGGTCACGATCGACGCGGACGTGCTCGCCGGCGTGCGCGGAGACATCAAGTCAAAGCTCGCCGATCACGTCGCCAGCTACGTTCGAAAGCTGCCGGACCTGAGCGTGCTCCGTCGGCCTCCTCCGATCCCCACACGGGACTCCCTGGAGAGCTTGTCGCCGCTGTCCGAGCAGTTGCTCGGAAATATCACTGATGAGGCCGTGACGGAGGCTGCCGGATTCCGCGAGGACCCCATTACCGAACTGCCAGGCGCGCCACAGCTCGAGTCCACCGAACTGCCGGCGGACTGGCGTGCGACCATCTCGCTCACAGGATACCAATTCATCGTTCGTTGGGAGACCGGCGGACGATCCTATTATGAGAACGTCATCAAGGGCCGCCCGATCTGGCCTGGCTATTCGTCCGGCATTACGATCGGCTGCGGCTGGGATCTCGGCTACCACACGAAGCAGGAGTTCCTGTCGCAATGGGGCGCGCAGATGGCGCGCGCCGATTTCGACCGTCTTGCCCCAACCATCGGCTTTCGCACGGTCGAGCCTGGTCGCGCCGCGAAGGTGACGCAGGCGCAAGCCCTGATCCGCAGCCTCAGCGATATCGTCGTGCCCTGGTCGGTGGCGATCGACCAGTTCGACAATGTGAAATATCCCGCCCTGATCCGTCAGTTCTATCAGGCGCTCGACAATCTCGACCGGCTCCATCCGCATTGCAGGGGCGCGCTGCTGAGCCTGACATTCAATCGTGGCGCGGCTTTTGCTGCGCCCGGTCCGCGCTTCACCGAGATGCGCGAGATCGGAGCCGCGATGCGCGCAGGCAGCCTGGACGATGTCGCCCGGATTCCGGACCTGATCCGCGGCATGAAGCGCCTCTGGGGCGCCAGCTCCAGCCTTTCCGAACGGAGAGAAGGCGAGGCTCGCTTGTTCGAAGCCGGGCTCGCCGAAATGCGGATGGCCGCGCGGATCGCGGCCCATGCGACGGGGACGACCGAGAGCGCGCTCGAAAGCGCCCCGATCGTGGAGACGTTCGAGAGCGCTGAGGCCACTCAGAGCGATGACGCCGACGTCGCGGAGATCAATGCGATCCTCGCCGACCAGGACCTCGAAGCGGCAGGCCTGACTGTGGCGTCGGTGCGCTGGAACCCGAAGGATGACGAGCAGCCGGACTATCGGCACCTCGACACGTCGCTGGCCGGCAGGGCCTTCGAGCTCACACCCGGCGATCTCGATGCGCTGATCGCCGCCAATGAATTCGCGCCGCTGCCGGGCAAGATGATGTTCGCGCTGCGCGGCGCCTCATTGGGCGCGGCCAAGCGCGAGGACGCGACCAGCATCGTCATCACGGACCAGCGACCGGATCACCGCAACTTCCGTTGCATCATCGGCGTCTATGATCGCGAGCGGAAGACGCTGAGCGCCTATCAGGCCTCGACCGTTCCCAACGCGGCCTATGTCTTCAAATGCTATGCGATGGCTCAGGTCGGCGCGAGCACGGCCAACCTGACCGGCAACATATTGCCGACCGGCTGCTATACCTACACGGTCGGCACACATCATCCCGGCACCAATCGGGAAATACCCACCGCGTTGCGGCTGTCGGACAGCGCCAGCGGCGCGTCATCCGCCGTCGTGCTCCGTTCGCTGACCGACACGATCTACGACCGGCTCGATGCGTTCATGATCACGGCGCCGGCGGACAATGTTCATCCCGGCCAGATGTCACGCGGCTTCTCGTCGGCCGGCTGCCTGACGCTGCCGGGCTTCTATGCGAACGGCCAGCATACCGGCATCTGGAGCGACTTCCGGGTGGCCCTCGGAGTTACCTCCGGCTCGAACGGCAAGCAGTTTTCCATGATGCTCCTCACCGGGCTCGACGCCGCCGTCGCCGCACAGGTCAGGGCCGGGACGCGAACCAGCGCGGACATCAGCCGGCTGCGCCACGGCTCGTCCGGCGCGCGGGTCGCCGCGCTCCAGCAGGCGCTCGGCATCGCGCCGCAAGCGAACGCTCAGCTCGGACCGAAGACGCGGCAGGCCCTCATCGCGCGACAGGTCAGCAAATTGGGATGGGCCGACGGGATCTACGCGCCGGTCATGGACGGCATGCTCGGACTTCAGATTTACCCCTCGACCTGAACGGTCGAGCCACGGGGAGCTTGCGATGTCAGCCGATACCGCCATCGTCGCGATCATGTCGGCCACCTCGCCGAATGTCGTCAAGCCGCAAGCGCCCCCTGCCCGCTTCTTCCTGGTGGCGCCCGCGGGAGATGACATCGCCGCGACCAAGACCAAGATCGCATCCCAGCTTGCTCCGCTGCACGCCACCGTGTCGGCGCTGTCCAGCGCCGCGCCGCGCGATCTTGTCATCACCATTCCGGACCGCACCTTCGTCGGTCCCGCTCAGGGCGCTTTCCTCGCCGCGCACGCGCTCGAAGACGCGCTCGGCCTTGCACCGATCGAGCCTGAGCTGATTCACGCAATCATGCCGATCGATCAGCTCGACGACCGGCGCGAGCTGGAGGCGGTCGAGAAATTCCCGCCAGGCTGCTGGGTCGACGAGGAATCCGAGATTGAGCAGAACAAGTCATGGGCCGTCAGCCGCTTGCGGCTGCAAGACGCATGGAAGCTTTCCGACGAGTTGGGACGGCCCAGCCGCGGCGCGGGCGTGGCGATCTGTCAAATCGATACCGGCGTCATCAGCCACCCGGAGCTGGCGGGGGTCGTTCGCGCAGGCTCCTACAACGTGATCGGCGACGGCACGACGCCGGAAGATCCGACCGATCCGCTGAACTACGCGGGCAATCCCGGCCACGGCACCGCCACCGCCAGCGTCGCGATCAGTCCGGAATCTCTCGACGTCGTCGGCGCGGCTCCCAAGGCCAGGCACATTCCCATTCGCGCGATCGAGAATGTCGTCCGCATCTCGCAGACCAGCGTCGCCGAGGCGATGGATCGGGCCGTCGCATTGGGCGCGGACGTGATCTCGCTGTCGCTTGGCGGCATCTGGTCGTGGGCGCTGCAGCGCGCGCTTGAGCGCGCCGTCGCCGCCGATGTGATCGTGGTCGCAGCGGCCGGCAATTGCGTCGGGCTCGTCGTCTGGCCGGCGCGCTTCGACGACTGCATTGCCGTGGCCGGAACGGACTTCCACGACAAGCCATGGATCGGCTCCTGCCGGGGCCCCACGGTCGCGATCTCGGCGCCGGGACAGAATGTCTATCGCGCCGCTGCGACCACTGGACGATCCGGCCAGGGGCAAGGCACCAGTTTCGCGGTGGCGCTGATCGCAGGTGTTGCCGCCTGCTGGCTGGCACATCATGGTCGCGGCACCATCATCGCCGAAGCGCGCCGTCGCAAGGAGACCGTGCAGGAGATGTTCCGGCGGCTGCTGCGCGCCACGGCGCGCAAGCCGGCCCCGGATTGGGATTCATTCAACATGGGCGTCGGCATCGCCGATGCGCTTGCTCTGCTGCAAGCCGGTCTTGATGCCGGCATCGGCATCGAGGCGCCGCGCGCGCCCGACATGGTCCGTCGGGGCGATGAATCGCTCCGGCAATTCGCCCTCGAAGCCTTCGGTCCGCCGGCCCTGAAGGCTGATGTCGACTGGATGAAATTCGGCGGCGAGACCAGCCTTGCCGTTCTTCAGCAGAAACTGAGAGGGACCGCGCCGGGTCTGGAGTCGGCGGCCGGCGCGGAGGTCGAGGTCCCGCTCAAAGTGCGGCAGGCGCTCGAGGCCGTCACCGACAGCAGCATCGCGCCTGCGATCCGTCCTGCGCGGAGCGATGCCGGACAGCCCGCTGACGGGCGCATCGTCCAGTTGAAGCAGATGATTGCGGCGCGCCATGCCGCCGAGCGCTCAACCGGAAATCTGGAGAGTGCCGGGGCCGGCGACCTGCGGCTCGCCGATGCGATCGATCTCGAATCATCCTTGCCGCCGGACGCACCCATGCCGCATCCCGACGACATCCTTCAACGTGTATCAGCGGTCATGGCCGCGATGCCGCCCCGCGAAATCGGCGACCCCGTCGCCTTTGGCCAAGCCTTGGAGGTCATGTACCGGCACGGCGGCCAGGCGCTCAGCAAGCTTCCCGACGTCGGGCTCGGCCCGCCGCAGCACTTCGCCGCCAGCGAGCGCATGGCGCTCGAGGCGATCGTGATCGCGGACGGCTCGCGGCCCAGCTTTCTGCTGGAGAACGGGCTGCCGCCGGCGTCGCATCCGTTCCTCGGAATCTGGGCCGCGACGATGGCCGCACGGCGCGAGGACATTCAGCGCGTCGCCGGATGCGTCGGACGCGTGCAGCCGACGCACGGCAATGCGTCCAACTTCATCGGCACCGCCACCATCGTCGACGCGGCACGAGGCCTCGCGCTCACCAACTATCACGTCGTCGACGATGCCAGACGGAAGTGGCTGATTCCAATGACCGCCAACGGCAACCGCTTGTCGATACCGGCCGGATTGGAAGTCGATTTCGCCGGAGAAGCGGCGACGCTCGACCAGAGGCGGTTCAAGGTGGTCGAGGCCATCCTGCCCGACGGCTTCGGGCGAGGTTTCGGCAGCGTTGACGCGGCTCTGCTGCGGCTTGAGCCGATCACGGCGGGCGATCGTCTGCCGGCAGGACAGGTCCATCTCGACGCGCGCGCGGCCTTCGCCAATGGTGGCGTTCCGTCCCTGGCGGTGATCGGTTTCCCCGGCCCCGCGCCCATGAGCGGCGGCACGGACGTCGATTGGAATTTCGTCACCAATGCGCTGTTCGGCAACCTGTTCGGCTTCAAGCGGCTCGCGCCCGGCAAATTCAGGCGCAGCCTCGGTTTCGACGAGCACGACACACTCGGCTCGGTGTTCGGGCATGACGCAACGACATTCGGCGGCGCCTCGGGCTCGTTCGTGCTGGCCTGGACGGACCAGGAGATGCCCGGCTTCGGAATCCATTTCGCGGGCGTCACGTCCGATACCAACTCGGCGATTGCCGTGGCCAAGATCGCCGACGTTCTGCGAAAGCTCGAGGTGTCGGTGGCTTAGGTGAGTCTTCCGCCGCATTGCCCGCAATTAGTTCGCTTGGGATTGACCGCACCTCGAACGGCCTTACGCACGTCTATGAGTAAACGAACCTCGGCTGAGTGCGGCTTCTCGGCTTGAGAGACAAATGGCATTCTGAGCAAGACAACAGTCAGGGCACGTACAATGGCGAGCTGCTCTTGCTCGTAAATTTCGAGGTCAGGCTCAGCGATTTCGGTTTTTTTTCATGATCTCCCAGATTCCCGGCGAGTAATTCTCCAAGGCCAAGATAGCTTCTCGGATTTGTTCGTCGGTATAGAATGTGCTCATGAAAAGTCACCTGCTTGGCCCATCGCCGTTCTGCATCCTAAGCGCCGACAGAAGATCTTGCCGGTTAGGGGACGTTGTAGCCAGGTTGTCCGCTGCGTTAGACAATGCAACCTCGGAGACCATTCATACTTCAACCGCTGTCGACGGCGAACCAGACGTCAGGCGGCGCACCGCCTAATGAGCATCTGCCCAAGCGTCCTGCCCCAAACTTCGAGATGCGAGACTGTGACGGCTCGCGCAGTCTCGCATCATCATCAGATTAAAGCGCCGAGATCACCACCAGGGGCCGCCCCAGCCACCATAATAGCGATGGTGCCAATAGGGTCGGCCGTAATAGGGCCTAGCGTAATAGGGGCGGGCGTAATACGGCGCATAGCCAATGCCGACATAGCCGTAGCCTGGGCCGTCGTAATAATCATAGGGGTCACCCCAGGCAAAGGGCGTTGTCGTCGCGGCAATCCCTGCGCCCAACAAGGCGCCGGCGGCGAGTGCTCCACCACCCCAGCCCCAGCCCCAGCCGCCACCGCGCCAGCCACCGCCGTGCCATCCGCCACCATGCCATCCGCCGCCGAAACCGCGACCGCCATAGCGAACCGCAACCGTGCCAGAGGCGGCGGCGTCAGGCTTGGCGGCCGCGGACAGCCCGGTCATGGGCGCAGATGAGGCCGGCGCACTCGCACCGGCCAGCAGCGCGCCCGACAGGGCCAGCGCCGCAACATAGTTGAAGCTTCGCATTGCAACACTCCTCGACCGAAGGTCATCACGCTTGACCGTGCGCCGAAAATCATCCGCCACGGTCCTCCGTCGCGACGGCGACGGCCTCGAGCACGTGAGTTGCTCAACGCTACGAACCGCCGGTACGCACCCGGGTTCCAATGGAGAAAGCTGATCAGCCCGCGCGCATAGCGGCTATCCGCGCAGTGCCGACGCGGACTGCTCGAACCGCCGGAACGATCAAGGCCGGTGCTGGCACGTTCGGTTCTGAGCGCGCCGGTCGCGTCCTGCGCGATGGCGTGCGGCGGCCGCTGGGTCAGTGATATGTGTGCGCGGCGCGGCGGCCGTCAGATAAGGCGACCCTGAGAACATGCCCACCGCGTCACAGCCTCGCGGCAAGCAAGGCGGGGGAGGTCGATACGATCAGCGGCTCACCTCCGCCGCTTACGTCCCTGCCCCACATTGGCCTGTTTGCGCAGGCCCTCTGCGGCGCTGCCCACGATCTCTGAAATCTGCAGCAACTGCTTGGCCAGCGGGCTGGTCTTGCGCCAGACCATGCCGATGGTTCGCGAGGGCTGCGGCTCGGCAAAGCGCGCCAGCGATACCGCGGCCGAGCGCGTCTCGACGCCGACCGCCATCTCCGGGATCAAGGTCACCCCCATGCCGGCGCCGACCATCTGCACCAGTGTCGAGAGCGAGGACGCATCGAGCATCTCGCGCGGCGCCTGCATATTGCAGAATGACAGCGCCTGGTCGCGGAAGCAGTGCCCCTCCTCCAGCAGCAACAGTCGCATCTCACGCAGGCTCTCGCTGCTCGGCACCGGCGCGCCTTCAAACTCGGGCGGCCGCACCAGCAGAAAATTCTCCGCAAACAGCGCGACCTCGGTCAGTGACGGCTCGGACACCGGAAGCGCGAGAATGGCGGCATCGAGCCGCCCCTCCAACAGCTCTTCGAGCAGGGTCGGCGTCTTCGATTCCCGCACATGAATGTCGATCTCAGGTTGCTTGCGCATCAGGCTCCCGATCACCCGCGGCAGCAGATAGGGCGCGACTGTCGGGATGATGCCGAGGCGGAGTCGGCCGATCAACTTATCGCGAGACGCGCGGGCGAAATCGCCGAGCTCGTCGACCGAGCGCAAAATCTCGCGCACGCGCTCCGCGAGTTGCTCGCCAAAACGCGTCAGCACCACCTGCCGCGCATTGCGCTCGAGCAGGACGCCGCCCAGCGCGTCCTCCATCTCCTTGATTTGCATCGACAACGCCGGTTGCGAGATCGAGCAGGCTTCGGCCGCGCGGCCGAAATGGCCGAGACGCGCCAGCGCATCGAAATAACGGAGCTGTCGCATCGTCAAATGTATCATCAGATTATCTTATCGTGACAATCACCAAAGTCAATTTCCCCTGATCGATCTCACCGCGTAGGGTCCGGCCGCGCCCGTAGGGGGAAACCATGCCGATCAGGTCAGGAGGCAAAAATGGATGATGTCAGCAAGTGCCCGTTTTCGGGCGGCGTGAAGGGATTCAAGAACAAGGATTGGTGGCCGAACCAGCTTGATCTGTCGGTGCTGCATCAGCACTCGAACCTGTCCGATCCGCTCGGCGAGGCGTTTGATTACGCCAAGGAATTCAAGAGCCTCGATCTCGACGCGCTGGTGAAGGATCTGCACGCGCTGATGACGGATTCGCAGGAATGGTGGCCGGCCGATTTCGGTCATTACGGCCCGCTGTTCATCCGCATGGCCTGGCATGCCGCCGGCACCTATCGTATCGGCGACGGCCGCGGCGGCGCCGGGACCGGTCAGCAGCGTTTCGCCCCGCTGAACAGCTGGCCAGACAATGCCAACCTCGACAAGGCCCGTCGCCTGCTGTGGCCGATCAAGCAGAAATACGGCCAGAAGATCTCCTGGGCCGACCTGTTCGTGCTGACCGGCAACGTCGCGCTGGAATCGATGGGCTTCAAGACCTTCGGCTTCGGCGGCGGTCGCGCCGATACCTGGGAGCCGGAGCAGGACATCTATTGGGGTCCGGAAGGCAAGTGGCTCGCCGACGAGCGCTACAGCGGCGATCGTGAGCTCGCCGGCTCATTGGCCGCCGTGCAGATGGGCCTGATCTACGTCAACCCGGAAGGCCCGAACGGCAACCCCGACCCGCTGGCTGCCGCGCGCGACATCCGCGAGACGTTCGCCCGCATGGCGATGAACGACGAGGAAACGGTGGCGTTGATCGCCGGTGGTCACACCTTCGGCAAGACCCACGGCGCCGGTGACGCGTCGCTGGTCGGTGCGGAGCCGGAAGGCGCCGACATCGCGCAGCAGGGCCTCGGCTGGGCCAGCAAATATGGCTCGGGCAAGGGCGGCGACGCCATCACCTCGGGTCTCGAGGTGATCTGGACGACGACGCCAACCAAGTGGAGCAACAACTTCTTCTGGAACCTGTTCGGCTATGAATGGGAGCTGACCAAGAGCCCGGCCGGCGCACACCAGTGGAAGCCGAAGCACGGCGCTGGCGCCAACACCGTGCCGGATGCGCATGATCCGTCGAAGCGCCACGCGCCGTCGATGCTCACCACCGACCTCGCACTGCGCTTCGACCCGGCCTATGAGAAGATCTCGCGCCGCTTCCTGGAGAACCCGGATCAGTTCGCCGACGCCTTCGCCCGCGCCTGGTTCAAGCTGACCCACCGCGATATGGGTCCGAAGGTGCGCTATCTCGGCCCGCTGGTGCCGAAGGAAGATCTGGTCTGGCAGGATCCGGTGCCGGCGCTCGATCATCCCGTCGTCGACGACAAGGATGTCGCGACGCTCAAGTCGAAGATCCTCGCTTCGGGCCTGTCGGTCGCGCAGCTGATCTCGACCGCCTGGGCCTCGGCCTCCACGTTCCGCGGCTCGGACAAGCGGGGCGGTGCCAATGGCGCGCGCATCCGTCTTGCTCCGCAGAAGGATTGGGCGGTCAACAACCCGGCCGAACTCGCCAAGGTGCTCTCGACGCTCGAGGGTATCCAGAAGGAGTTCAATGCATCGGCCACCGGTGGCAAGAAGATCTCGATTGCCGACCTGATCGTGCTGGCCGGCAATGCGGGTGTCGAAGCCGCGGCCAAGAAGGCCGGCGTCGAGGTGGCAGTGCCGTTCGCACCGGGCCGCACCGACGCCTCGCAGGAGCAGACCGACGTCGAATCGTTCGCGGTGCTCGAACCGACCCATGACGGCTTCCGCAACTATCTCAGCGGCAAGCAGTGGCTGTCCGGCGAGGAGCTCCTGGTCGACAAGGCTCAGCTGCTCACGCTGACCGCGCCGGAGATGACCGTGCTGGTCGGCGGCCTGCGCGTGCTCGGCGCCAATGCCAATGGCTCCAAGCATGGCGTGTTCACGGCGCAGACCGAGACGCTCTCGAACGACTTCTTCGTCAACCTGCTCGATATGGGCGTGGCCTGGACGCCGGTCGACAAGGGCGAGCACACTTTCGAGGGCCGCGACCGCAAGTCCGGTGCCGTGAAGTGGACCGCGACCCGCGCCGACCTGATCTTCGGCTCGCACTCGCAGCTGCGCGCGCTGGCTGAAGTCTATGCCAGCTCGGACGCCAAGCAGAAGTTCGTCAAGGATTTCGTCGCCGCCTGGACCAAGGTGATGAACCTCGACCGCTTCGATCTGAAGGCCTGAGTTTAGCGTCACGGCCGATCGGATCAGAGAAGAGCGGCGCTTCAGCGATGAAGCGCCGCTTTTTCATGTTTACATACCCGGCGCTGAGGGCACGTCTTACCGCTGCGCGGCTGAGCCACCACCGTCGATCTGGCGGCCCATCAGGGCGATGGCCTTCTGGTAGACGCCGGCGGCGTTCCAGGCCTCGATGGCGGCGAAGTTCGGCTCGCCGGGCTGATAGCCAGCGCCGGCCTTCCAGCCATTGGCGCGCAGGAAGTTGGCGGTGGAGGCCAGCGCGTTGGCGGCGACGTCGAGATTGCCGACGCCATAGGCCAGGATGTTCTTGGGCATGAACTGGGTCTGCCCGACCTCGCCATGCATCGAGCCGCGCGTGGCGCCCGACAGCACGCCGCGGTCGATCAGCTTCAACGCGGCATAGAGCTGCTCGGTGAAGAATTCCGGACGGCGGCAGTCGTAAGCGAGCGTGGCGATCGACGACAGCATGTGCTGGTTGCCGCGCTGGCTGCCGAACGCGCTCTCCATGCCCCAGATCGCGATCAACGGGCCCGGCGGTACGCCGTAGCGCTGCTCGATGGAGGCGAACATCGCCGCCTGCGACTGCTTCAGCTGCCGGCCGCGCGCAACGATCGCAGCGGCCCCGCGCTTGGCCAGGAACTGGTCGAGCGACAGCTGGAAGCTGCGCTGACCGCGATCGGCGGCGATGGTGGCGGACGCGTAGTTGGTCTGCATCAGCGCCGCGATCGCGGTGCCGCCGACGCCCTTGGCCCTCGCCTCCTCGCTGAACTCGCGCTTCCAGGCATCGAAGCCCGCAGGCGACGTACCGCACTGCGCCGCCTGCGCACCACTCAGTCCCGCAAGCAGCACCATCGCGGTCAAAGCCGTCCTGATCATGGCCTGGCCCTTGGTCATTCCGCCGTCCTCTTCTCTGGTCTGTGGCACGAGCGCTCTTGTGTTTCCATGAGCGACTCATGCGCCTGCACGCGCGATCAACGCGGTGATCGGCATTGCTGTGCCGCGCTGTTGAACCGCCGCAACCTATCGGAAATGACGTCCATGTCCTAGCCGCAGGCGTTGGATCGCACCCAGGCCGGTTCCCATCTACGCGGTGGCTGTCGCGGCGCATGCATCGCTGGGCTCAACAGCCTGCTTATGCGATCGAGGTCCGGTCTGCGCGCCACGATGGGCGGCGCTCCTTTCAGGCTTGATTAATATACATGAACGATACTATACGGTATCGTTTTTAACAGGTGGAGTGCGGCGTGAAACCAGGTTCCAAGCAGGCGGGCAGCGTGGCCGTCGCAATCTGCGTTGCCGCGCTGCTGCTCTCGGCCTGCGCGTCCGTTCAGCGCGCGACCTACTCGGCGGATGAGGCCAAGCGGGCCCGCATCGACGGCTTCGGCGCAATCCGCATGTGGGCCGATGCGCCCCCCGAGACCTTCAACGTGGCGTCGTTCACGCCGAGGCCACAGCCGAACCGGCCCTTCGCCTATCTTGCGCTG
>Ga0265323_10000946_pt1 | contig 15241 bp, 15 predicted proteins | sample 41225metaG_FD_193580 | JGI IMG/M metagenome (GOLD analysis project Ga0265323, IMG submission 193580) | Rhizosphere microbial communities from Carex aquatilis grown in University of Washington, Seatle, WA, United States - 4-12-25 metaG | ecosystem: Host-associated > Plants > Roots > Rhizosphere...
ACCCACTCTTTTTTTGGAATGAATATTGAATTCTTTATTTAAGAATGGGAAGAAAAGCAAGAATCGTGGTTGGGAAGGTTCTAGTAGCAAAAGCCATTGGAATCGATATTTGATATATTGGAATAATGCGTTTTGTTATTGATTGACCCTAGACGGATAAAAGAATAACTAAAAGAAAAGAAATCCAATCTATTAGTTATTTTATTCAATAAAATAGAATTTTATTCTATGGCCAGAGTAAAGCGCGGATATATAGCTCAAAGACGTCGAAAAAAAAATCGTTCCCTTGTATCAGGTTTTAGAGGAGCTCATTCAAGACATACTCGAATGATTATTCAACAGAAAATGAGAGGTTTGTTTTACTCTCATCGAGATAGAGGCAATAAAAAGAGGTATTTTCGTCGTTTGTGGATCACTAGAATAAATGCAGTAACTCGTGAAAACCAAACATTTGATAGTTATTGTAAGTTTATACACAATCTGTATAAGAAGCAATCTTTTCTTAATCGTAAAATACTCGCACAAATATCTATATCAAATAAGATTGGTTTTTGTAAGATTTCTAATAAAATATTTAAATCTAATAAGGTTTATGAAGAGATACTCAAATAATTTATTAGTAATGATTAAAACAGGATTCCCCGGGGAATGAACCCCGGGAAGATCCGGGAAGATATAGAAGAAAAAATTTCAGATAAAAATTAATACGAAAATATTTCAAGAAGATTTTTTTCCTTTTTTTATTTATAACATTAAGAATCCAATCTGATTTCTAAGCTTTTTCAAACAAAATATTTTAACTTGAGTTCTAATTTGAGGTTTTGAATCAATTGGAAAATAGGCTTATGGATTTCTCGTTTTATGATGAGTAGTTCTTGAATTTGTTTTTTAAAGGATTAAAAGGACTAGTCCCTGGTTCGGTTCCGAGAGGAGGAACTCTCCGTTTTAGGATTCGTTTTGAATCCTTCGTTTTTAAAAGGACTAGTCCCTGGTTTGGTTTCGAGAGGAGGAACTCTCGGCTCCCTTTTAGGATTTGTTTTGAATCCGGAGGAGTGAGTTTTAGTTCCTCCAACTCTCGGCTCCCTTTTAGGATTTGTTTTGAATCCGGAGGAGTGAGTTTTAGTTCCTCCAACTCTCGGCTCCCTTTTAGGATTTGTTTTGAATCCGGAGGAGTGAGTTTTAGTTCCTCCAACTCTCGGCTCCCTTAAAGGATTCGGGTGGTCAGTCTCTGTTCCGAGAGGAGGAACTCTGGGTTCCCTTTTAGGATTGGTTTTGAATCCGGAGGAGCCAGGTGGAGTTCCTCTAACTCTCAGCTTCCGTAAAGGATTCGGGTGGTCAGTCTCTGTTCCGAGAGGAGGAACTTTGGGCTCCCTTTTAGGATTGGTTTTGAATCCGGAGGAGTCAGGTGGAGTTCCTCTAACTCTCAGCTCCCGTAAAGGATTCGGGTGGTCAGTCTCTGTTCCGAGAGGAGGAACTCTGAGTTCCCTTTTAGGATTGGTTTTGAATCCGGAGGAGTCAGGTGGAGTTCCTCTAACTCTCAGCTCCCGTAAAGGATTCGGGTGGTCAGTCTCTGTTCCTCCTTTCGGAACTCTCGGAATTGATCTTCTTTTATTTTTGTTTTTCTTTTCGTCTTTTCTTTTTTTACGACGGGCTAAGATATCTTGCCATTTTTTCTTAAAATGTAGTTCATTTTCAATAAAAGGTAATAAAGCTAAAAAACGAGCTTTTTTTATAGCACTAGTCATTAATCGTTGGTGTCTCAAGGTTATTTTAGTAACTCGTCTAGGTATGATTCTTCCTGCTAAACCAATAAATCGACCAATTGAATCTATATTTCTATAATGGATTTCCTTTCTTGATCCGATGTAAAAACGCATATCACGTTGGCTAAGAGGGTCTTTCGAATATTTATAACGAGATTCAAATTCACGATGAAGAAAAAGGTATTTCCGAAGAGAAATATATTGATAAATTTTCTGTATTTTGGATTCAGGAAAATCTTGTCTGAATTTATGAAAAGGGTTGTTGAATTTACCAACAAGAGGTTGCTTAGCTTTACGAACAAGAGATCGCTTGGCTTTACGAATAGGAAGAGGTTTTTTATCCATTCTTTTTTTTATTATTGGATTTTTTTATTCATTTAAGATCCTACTAAAATAGGTTTTGATTCAGATATCATTTTGTTAATTTAATTTATATATCTATATATTGAATATATACAAATGATATAATCTCCACGTTAAAATGAGATTAGGTTTAATAGATATTCTTTCCATTTATATATATGTATATCTATATTCTACATATAATAATATGGTAAGTTCTTACTTTATTTATTGCTTTCCAAAATAGAAAACATGATGTTTGTTTTCTTTGATCTATTTCTTTATTTTTATTTCCCTATGAGTCGTATGTTTGTTACAATAGCGACAAAATTTTCTCAATTCTAATAAATTGAGTGTATTAGAACGATTCTTTTGAGTAATATATCTAGAAATACCCATTGATCTCTTATTAATACTTCTTCGAACACAACTAGTACATTCCAAAAAAATTCTGACTCTTAGATCTTTCCCTTTAGCCATGAACCTCCTTTATATCTTTTGATTGGTTTAACTTATTTAGTAACTTTCCTATTTTCGGTTTTTGAATCGAAAAAAAAAAAGAAAAAATCAGTAAGAATTCTTAACTAGTTATTACATTTCTAAAGATTTTTTTGACATGAAATTATCTAGTTAATTTAATATGTATTATTTTAATTAATAAAAAATAGAATAAAAATGAAGTAATAGAATTTCTTTTAAAATTATCTAGTTTGATTGGAAATCTTTATAACTTACTTATTTCAGTCTCTTCTTTTCAATTATTATTTCGTCTAGCTTACGCTAGACTAATGAATCCCATTTTTTCCAAGATTTGATCTTGGGGGGGCTTACTGGATTTCTATTCACTGGGTTTTGGATGAGCTAAACTTATACCTTTTATCTATCGTAAAGATTTGAAAAAAGAATCGGCACATGGAATTCTATTCTCCTTCATTTCTTCACATATTAATAACTAAAATCAAAAAAAAGGAAATGATAAAGCATCTGGGAATAAACGATTTATTTCTATTAATAGACCTGCTAAAGAACCAAACCATAGAGTACTTATCACAGGTGCCACAGAGAGATATGTCTTTATATCTTGCATTGCAAATTCTCTTTCATTATTTTATTGGAATACATGTATGGTCAGATGCTTTAGTTCAAATTGATTTTTCCTTTTTTTTACCCTCAATTCCTATCTAAAATTGATATGTACAATGAACCCATAGATAAGAATTTCCTGTCCCACCTAACAAACAAAAGAAAGAAGCCCAGCATTACTGCTCAAATATGAATTCTTCATTTATAGGTTAGATTGCGTTTCAGATGTATATTATTTATTATAGTATTATAGTAAGTATTATAGTAATAAATGACAAGAAACTTTGATCTATATAGAGAAGAAAATGATCATATATATGGAAAATAAGACAAGGATTTTGTAAAATGACACTGTACAGCAAGTTCAAAAAGGGGTGTAGCGCAGCTTGGTAGCGCGTTTGTTTTGGGTACAAAATGTCGCAGGTTCAAATCCTGTCATCCCTACCTATTACTTTTGCTATGGGAAGTGAAGAGGAATTCATTAAGATCGTGGATTTGCGGATACTATATGTATAAGAAATGCTTTAGGATAGAAATAGAAAGGATAGAAATAGAAAAAGCGCTCTTAGTTCAGTTCGGTAGAACGCGGGTCTCCAAAACCCGATGTCGTAGGTTCAAATCCTACAGAGCGCGATTCCGTCTATACAAAAACAAAACGGAGTCAAATTCAAACTGAAATTGAACCTCGGCTTCGAAAAAAGTCAATAAAACAAAAAAGAAAATTGATTAAATCAAAGGTCCAACTGATCACCACGTCTGTATTGTAAATATGCAGTTACGAATAATCCTGCTAAAGTGATAGGAATTAGACCTAAGACAATCCCAAAAAGAAAAACTTCAATCATTTTGGTTTGAGCAGATAAAAAAAGGTTAAGATCTATCTTTAAATATTAATCTGAATTATCCATGAATCTCAATGACCAAGAAAATAATTGGCAATTTTTGCAGAAAGAGCCATAGAATACATGAAATCCCTGAGAAAGATTTTTATGAATTTTTCATTCAATTCATTTCAAATAAGTCGTATCTTTCTTAAACCAATAAATAGAACTAAGGTTATAGTTAAAGCAGCCATTAAAAAACTGAAATAACTAGTTATAGTAAGCATTAAAAGGCTAAATTCAATATGTTTTTTTACTACATATATTGATAAAATACTTACCTAAGTTCCAAATCGGATAGTAATCAGAACTATATATATAATAGAATCCATTATTTGAATTCCGATGATAAATTCACGATTCATTGATCATTATCGATAAAATACTAAAAAAAAGAGTTTATTTGAAAAGAATTTCTATTTGAATCATTTCTTTTAATAATTGATCATGAATAAAAATTGTTCCAAGAATATCTTCTTTCTGTCCTATGTTTTCTTTATTTTATTTATTATTATCTACCATTTTTTATTTCTCAATTCTGTATTTACTAAATTATTTATGATTATTTTTGATTCTAACATACCACCGAATTCCTTGAAATGAAGGGATTCAAATAAGAGTTATAAAATTCATATATATACACATATGTATTATAGTGAAATATATAAAAATGGATAGGTTTCCTTTGGAAAAAATAAAATAAAGAAGCTGACAGCAAAAGCCATTGGAATCGATATTTTCTATATTTATATATTAGAGTAATCTTTTTTTTTATTTATTGACTCTAATCAATTCAAAATATCTTTTCTCTATAAAGGACCCGAAATACCTTATAAATACAGCAGTTAAGAAGAGGCAATACAAAAGTATTGTAAACTGTAGAAAAAAAGAGATTGGCCGACACTAGCACTTCCACGTAATAACTCCACTAAAGGGGATCCTATTAGTGGAATGGCTTTAGGTACACCAGTAACGATATTGACTGCCCAATAACCCATTTGGTCCCGAGATAAGGAATAACCAGTTACATGTCGTTAATACAGCCAAAACCACACCTGTAACCTAAATGAATTTGTGGAAATCCACCAGATACACATGAAATACGTGTAGAATCATCATTAGAACCATTATACTTGCTGACCATTGATAAACGAGTTGACTTCAGTCATTATATACTGCACAGAAGAGAAAGCTTCTGTAACAGTAGGATGTTAGTAAAAAGTCATAGCAAAACCTGTACTACTTAGTTATGTCAATAATAGAATATATTTCATGAATGATATCGAGATGTTTTTTTATCTTCTTCATTTTATCATTTTAAAGTTGAATGTCAAAAATGGTTCAATCAAATGGAATCTTGTATCTTTATTTATATTTATATATTTTATTTATATATTTTTGCCCTCTTTTTCTTATTCTTTCATTAAGACCGATCTTTTCGTAATTCTTATCATAATTGGCTAAAATCACTTTAGTTAGTTAAGCTTTCAAATTCTATTTTTCGAAGATGATTACTTGGCATTTCGAAGCTAATAAAGGAAAGCTTATAAGAATTTGAAGTATCCTTTATTGATCTATTCCATCTATTGAATAAAATAAAGTTATCGATAGATAAGAGATAAGGAAAAAGGGGATTATGTAGCATTTTGCTATCGATCGAAGCTGCGTTGCTATGCCATAGCAAGGGTAGTTATACTAATTCGGTATACTCGAAATAAACTTTTGGTACAAAATGGACGATCTCACAAAGATAGAAAAAATAGTAGTACAGTAGTTTTCTATTTACTGATCCTATCTTTCACGGAATCAATTCCCTTCTTTGAATGTACAAAAATTTGTGGAGCTCAGCATGTCTGGAAGCACGGGAGAACGTTCTTTTGCTGATATTATCACCAGTATTCGATACTGGGTTATTCATAGCATTACTATACCTTCCTTATTCATTGCGGGTTGGTTATTCGTCAGTACAGGTTTAGCTTACGACGTATTTGGAAGTCCTCGGCCAAACGAATATTTCACGGAAACTCGACAAGGGATTCCATTGATAACCGAACGTTTTGATTCTTTGGAACAACTTGATGAATTTAGTAGATCCTTTTAGGAGGCCTTTAATGACCATAGATCGAACCTATCCAATTTTTACAGTACGATGGTTGGCTGTTCACGGATTAGCTGTACCTACCGTTTCTTTTTTAGGGTCAATATCAGCAATGCAATTCATCCAACGATAAACCTAATTACAATTATAGAGCTATGACACAATCAAACCCGAATGAACAAAATGTTGAATTGAATCGTACCAGTCTATACTGGGGTTTATTACTAATTTTTGTACTTGCTGTTTTATTTTCCAATTATTTTTTTAATTGAGAAAAAGAGAATAAGAAGAATTCTTTTATTCCATTCGTTCGGAAAGATACGACCCTCATTATTATCCATGACTGTTTTTGTCTTGAGCATGACTATTTGATGAAATGTGGAGGAAAGTAGGGGAAATGGCCGATACTACTGGAAGGATTCCTCTTTGGCTAATAGGTACTTTAACAGGTATTCTTGTAATAGGTTTATTAGGTGTTTTTTTTTACGGTTCATATTCTGGATTGGGTTCATCTCTATAGTAATTGAATGGACCGGATTTTAGATATTCAAAAGTAAGAACTTAGCGGGTCCTTACCCTTTTTTGTTTGATTAGAGTGAAAAGGACCCGCTGATTCCTTACTTTTATAAATAGACTTTGATCTATTCCATAAACCAAAATTTACAAGGATGCCTTGTTCTGATGATTAAAACCATTCTATATCTTTTTTTATTAAGCATCTTTTTTAAGTTGAATTGATTAGTTGATTCATAGTCTTTACTCTATCACCTTATAATATTCACTCTTACAAAAGAAGAAAAAAGAAAATATTTCCATTTTTTGAGAAATCAAAATATTCTATTAACTATATGAATGAGATTTTGAATCATTTTTAATAAACTACTATAACCTTAATCAAAACTACTTTTTGAATAAAAAAAACTTTGATCCGACTATAAATCAAATAAAGATTTGGACATTCGTCAAAATAAAATCCAACTTTTAACTAAAACAGTCAAAATCTTTTTTTTCTCGAAGTTCAAAGTTGAACTTAATTGAACAAGTGAATAAGTTCTATTTGGTCAATCAATTCCTTCCTGATAGAAATCCTTTTTACCTTTGTTTGTTCACTACTTTGTCTGAACCGAAACTAAAAAGTTTCAATAAATTCAACCAGGAAAAGAAAAAAAGAATTCTTATTTCATTTCAATACAAGACGACACAAGAAAAGAGTGCAAAATCTTTTTTCTTGTGTCGATTAAATAGAAGATTAGAAAGTAATCCCCAAAGTATTTTTTTCATTTTTCCCACCTTTACTGCTTTTTTCTATTTTCAATATTTATATATTTATTGAGTATTACTCAAATATGCAATAAAAGAGAAAAATCTGTCCTGCAAAACAATAGAAATTCTAAAAAAAAAGAGCAAAAGGATTTACAGGATTTTTGAATAATACATAATTTTATCGATTGCCAAGAAATTGATTAACTTGGTATTAATTTATGGACTTAGAAATTCATTTCATATAATTGAACTTTCTCAAACTGTTTCTTTTTCAGAACTAAAAACACTTGTGCCAAAATAACGAATGTGAAGAAGAACAAAAGGCCTTGGATGCGTAATGGATCTTGAAGAACTATTTCCGCATCTCCCTGACCAAAACCTCCTACATTAGGATTACTTGTTAATGGTTGATCAAGCTTGATGGATTCACCTTCTGAAACAAGAAGCTCTGGCCCTGGAGGTATAACATCAACCGATGGATGTCCATCTAACGCATCAACTACGGTTATTTCATATCCACCTTTCTCTTTACGTACTATTTTGCTTACTATACCCGCTGATGTAGCATTATAGACTGTATTATTACTCTTTCGACCATCAGGATAAATCTGACCCCTTCCTCTGTTCCCACCTACATATAAGGGATATTTTAAGAAGTGAATGTCTTTCTTCGTCGAAGGGTCAGGAGAAAGAATGGGAAAAACAATTTCACTATATTTCTGACCAGGAACAGGACCTATAACAAGAATATTTTTTTTATTCGGACGATAACTCTGAAAAGACAAACTTCCTATCTTTTCTTTCAACTCAGGAGAAATACGATCGGTTGGAGCTAGCTCAAATCCCTCGGGTAAAATAAGAACAGCACCCACATTCAAACCCCCTTTTTTACCATTAGCAAGAACTTGTTTCAATTGCATATCATAAGGAATTCGAACAATGGCTTCAAATACAGTATCAGGAAACACAGCTTGCGGAACTTCAATCTCCACAGGCTTATTAGCTAAATGACAATTGGCACATACAATGCGTCCAGTTGTTTCTCGCGGATTCTCATAACCCTGTTGCGCAAAAATGGGATATGCATTTGAAATAGATACTCGACTTAGTACATATATCATGATCGATACATAAACATACATGGATCGAGTCATTTGTTTTTTTATCCAATAAAAAGGATTTCTATTTTGCATGTCCAATTAGAAATTCTAGAAATTCTACAATAAGTTAGATAGAAAACTACTCTAGTTTCCTATAAAGAATCTGTTATCATAGTACTGAAATAGTTTTTATGAAATAGTTTTTTGACAATATAGGACTAATACGTTGAACAGGTAAAAATAGAAAAAAGTCACTAAAAAATGATTCATTCGTTTTAGAAAGAAAAAGAATCCTGATTGAATTGATATAAGAAGATCAAATTCGTTTTTCATTCATTCATTGAATGATAAATTACTACAAGCGAAGGAGATACACGATTTAAATAATTGAAGATCCAATATTTCACAATTGCATCTAAAATAACTGGAAAAATAGAAACAAGACCAGATATAATCTGATCCTTATATGCTAACCCAAAATCGTTGTAGACCGAACCAATTAGGAGTTCCCAATTATGAGTTGAATGAAATCCAATTCCTAAATCAGTAACTAAAATAATTGAGAAAGCTTTTGTTGTGTCACTTAAGTTATATAGGAATTCCTGAGCCCATGAATTAAGAATCATAAGTTCCTCATTACTCAGAATAAAATAACCACTTAAAATACTGAAACAGATTAGATTTGTTGAGAAATGCAAAAGGATATAAAGATTATATTCATTGTATGTACTAACTAATTTTATCGTTTCCTTGTGTATTTCTATACTGGGTTTTTTTATATATGTTTCGGAGTACTCTTTTTTCATTTCCTCTAAAAAAAAAAGCTGTTCGAATTCTATGAATCTTTCTAAAACATATTTCTCTTGAATATAATTCAAGAGAGTTTCGGATTGACTGGTATTCCACCAATTACTAATCCAAAGTTCCAAACATTCTTTAAATGAAAGAAAGACTGACCAGGGCAAAAATGCTATAGATACAAAATATGGGAAAGTTTTCTTTTTTTTCATTTTTTATTTGTAAAAAAACTAGTTAATAAACCTCCTTTATTCAATGACTATAAATAAATGAGTCTAAATGATATTTATTTCATTTATTTATCGAATGAAACACGACTTTTCTAACAAGCAGGGTATTGAATCTACAGATCGATTCTTATTTTCTTTGTATACTAATTTAGTTGTTAGATTCTTATAGAAAGAGTCTATAAATTAGGATAAAGGTTCTTTTTTTTTTTTTCTATAGTGTGTTTTATTCACATATCAATCGAAGGGAAAAGGAAATCGAATTAATATATTTATTTTGTTCGAATGAACATTTCGAAAAGACTTGAATTGGATTCAAAATGGAATTCACGAATTCCTTCTCTTTTCTTCCTGATAAAACTTTGATTCTTCATTCAATTTATTTCAAAATACTTCAATTGGTACACACAAGAAATAGGCCAATTCGACAGCTTTTTGTTCAATTTCACGCGGCGTCAAAAAATTATCATACGTATGAGTCAAGGGAATGGACCCTTGACCCTTTATTTCCATATAAAGTACACGACGAGAATAAATGCCCTCTTTATCCTCAATTCTAATTGATTGGATATCTTTCATAAGGAAGCGAAGAAAGATGCGACGATTTAATCCAGGAAATCCCCAACGAAAAATACACACAATTCCTTTTTTTCTATCAAATTGGTCATAACCACTCCCTACATTCCAAAAAATTGTGCACCACAAATAGGAACTCATAAACAGACCTGCCATCCCGTAGAAAGACATTATGATTCCTTGTTGAAAAAAAAGGATTTTCTGAGACGGAAATACGTATATAATATTTCTACCAAGATAACTGGAAGTTCCAACCACTAAGAATCCTAGTGAACCTAAAAAAAGGATAAAAGACCATAAGAAATTACTTGTTTTTCGAGACCCCCTTATAAATTCTATCCATATATCTTTTGATCGCCAATTCATACTATACTAGATCCAGTTGCATTCGATTGGAATTGAGAAAATAACCCAATTTTGACTTTATTTTTCTTCACCCCCAAGGAACTCTTATAAACTAGCACTTAGAGTAATTGATTAGATAGATTAGATATTAGCACTATTCAATAACTCCCAATTACTCTACATTGTCTAGAGTAATTGGTTATTCAAAATATTCGCTGATCCACCTTAAACTAACTATACTTTGTTTGTAAATCTAGGATTTATAAAATATTATTTTTTTGCACATAAAAAAATAAAAAAATAATTGAAAATGCCGGAAATACGAGGCCTATTAAAGGTACAAAAATAGAAGGTAAATTAAGATCTGTCATAGAATGGGTGCCTTGATTTGAATTTCATATTCGTATATTTCTATATTTCAATTTCTTTGTTTTTTTACCTTTCTACAATAATTGAATCTCGATTTTTTTGATTCCGTAGGTTTCTTTAGTGTTGATTCTAGAGTCACTTTTTGCCTTTTTTTCTTTTTTAAACCTTGGATTTTTCCTCTACTATCCCCATTTTCTATCTCGCGAACTTAAAAAAAAAAATAAAGAATTTGAAAAACTTATTTTTTTTTGGAGAATGAAAAGAACTAAGGAATGTGCTATTCACCGTATGAGTGAGATTACCGTTTTTGGTTTTGAATTACCTACTTAACTCAGGGGTTAGAATATTGCTTTCATACGGTAACAGTCTTTGATTCAAATCCAATCATAGATAATAGATAGAAGTTTTTAGATACCACTTTATTGACTTTAATATCTAAAAATCTCATACCTATAAACTTTCTAAAAAACAAAAAAGTCTACTGGAAATTCTCATAGATGTTGATGTGTATCCATTTGTGATACATGAATTCGAAAATAGGAATTAAGGATTCAATTTATTTAGTTTGAATTCGGCAAAAAAGTAAAAATTCTATGAACTCTTTTTTGCTTGGATTCAAATCTGACGAGAATAATATTCTACGACTAAGGATTCCTTTATTTTCAATAAGACCCCTGACCTATCTATTATTTTCTTTACTTGTCCTTGAAAGTTTCTTACTTTATAGTCTTTTTTAATACTTAAATGTTTTGACTTTTCAGGTTTTATAATCTCAATCTTTTTAAAAAATCTTTCGTGATTCTTTGTGGTAATAATATCTCTGGGTTTACAACGATAACTGGGTATATCAACTATATGACCATTAACTAAAATATGTCTATGGTTCACCAATTGTCTGGCTCCAGGAATGGTTGAAGCCATATTCAAACGAAAAACGATGTTATCCAAACGCATTTCAAGTAGTTGTAACAAAACCTGACCTGTTGATCCTTTGCTTTTTCCAGCGATATGCATATATCTAACTAATTGTCGTTCTGTCAAACCATAATTAAAACGTAATTTCTGTTTTTCTACTAAACGAACGCGATATTCCTTATTTCTTTTCCTATAAGGAATTTTTTTGTTTTCTTTTCTATTTTTTTTATATTTCGATTGGGTAACTAGTCCTGGTAAAGCTTGTAGACGGCGTATTTTTTTTAAACGAGGTCCTCGATAACGAGACATAGGATGATGTTTTTTTTTGTTTTTTATGAGAATTTCATTTTATAAATAGAAACTAAAACTGAAATAAAGGATCAAAAAAATAAGATCGACTAAAGTTAAGTAAGATACTAAAAAAAAAAGAAATTGTATCATCATATATATTTTTTGTATATAGATTTTTTTGATTGAAAGTTGATGCTGGCTCTTTTTTCTATAGACATTTAATTCCTTTAATCTTTCTTTTTTTTTTTGAATTCTTATTTCATTAAGATTATTTCATTAAGAAAATAATGATTGTTTTCACTTAATCGTAATCGAAAATTCCTTTTTAGTTATTAAAAAGATTATTGCTGGTAGAAAATCAAATAAAATATATCCTAAAATATATACTATAAAAATATAGTAACATATTTTTTTATAAATATAAAAAAATACAAATTTTCTTTCTTAAAAAAAAAAAGCTCAAGAATTTTCAATACAAAATATTATGTTTGATAAATGAAACATTTCTTTCTGATTTGGAAAAAAGAATGAGTATGGTATTTTACTAAGATTTTATATTTTATTTCGTTGAGATAAAACAAATTCTTAGAATGAATTTCATTTTAGAATTGAAATTCCGCTTTAATAAATTTTTCTTTATATTATATATATATGAATATAATGTAATCCAATCTTTCGTTTCATAAAAGAAAGTTGGGACGGAAGGATTCGAACCTTCGCAATAACGGGACCAAAACCCGTTGCCTTACCGCTTGGCGACGCCCCATTTTTTATATTCAAAACTAACATAAATTTGATATTAAATTATTTTCTCATAATATTGTTTGAATGTCAAGCCCAACCCAATTTATGGAATTCGATTTGTTTCATAAAAGAAAGTTGGGACGGAAGGATTCGAACCTTCGCAATAACGGGACCAAAACCCGTTGCCTTACCGCTTGGCGACGCCCCATTTTTTATATTCAAAACTAACATAAATTTGATATTAAATTATTTTCTCATAATATTGTTTGAATGTCAAGCCCAACCCAATTTATGGAATTCGATTGGGGTTGTTTTAGCTTATAATCAAAAAAACCTGTCTTAAAAAATCCAAAAAGTTAACCCCCATTCATATTCATTTATAATTGTTAATGTGAATAATGTAAAGGCTAGGATAAGCCCGTGAAATATCGTAGCATATTGTTTTATATTTTCTTTCAATTCAGTATTTCGAAATTTTTTCATTTTCAAAATAGATCCTATAAAATACAGAAGAACCTCTATTACAAATTTGTAATAGATATAGAAAAAGATGAATAATTCTAAAGATTATAACAAAATTATTAAATAAATTTAATATTTTTATTAGATGGAACATCCAATTCCAAATAAATCTTTAAATTTTGTTAATTAAAAAATTATTAAATTCTGTGAGAAATTTTTTGATCATAACCATATTCAAGTATTATTCAAATATTTTACTGAATATCAACATGTCTTGATGGATAAAATAGATTCCTAAAAACAAAATATATGATTCCTCAGATTCTGTTGATTCTTCTGAATCTGGAAAAAAATCAAAATCGTAAACTCTTTCAATTCTTATTGTATCGTGATTGTCACATATTTTATAGTAATTCCCATAAATCTAGTGAATCGCCATAAAATATCCAAATTACTTGAATAGCATATTCTTTTCTATTCAAGTAATTAGGTCTTTTATCAATTTAAAAGATTACGCGGTACAATTGAATCCAATGAGCCCTTTTCCAATAAGTATTCAGCTTCCTGTACACCCTTGGGTACTTCGATCTTCATTACTTCTCTTTTACCTGCAAATGCAATGGTTGCATCTGGTTCACCAATAATTATATCGCCAAGCATTCCAAAACTGGCTGTGACACCACCTGTTGTAGGTGATGTCAGAAGTGACACTAAAAAGAAGTTTTCATGGAATTAAAAATTCAATAAAGTCGAAGATATTTTACCCATCTGCATTAAGCTGAAACTTCCTTCTTGCATACGAGCTCCTCCAGAAGCACAAGAGTGGAAATATATAAATAATGCATTTGAAAAAACCATTATTTTTGACTTTTACTCTACTTCCCAATAATACACGTAGACCATCACGACATATATCACTCGAGAGATAACAATCAAATCTTTGATTGTTATGATCCAAATGTACGCGGAACATCCCATTTGGGATTTCCTTGACAACTGTCCCAGTTTGAAACTGGTCAATTAGATCTAGTTCTTCTTCAAGTAATTATTTCTCGATATTTTTTCGTTTCTCTTCCATTCGCTCTCCACTTGTAATCATCTTTTTGAATTTATCTTGTTTCATCTTATTTGATTCCTCTGTTATGAAAGATATAATATTCATTATATGTCCTTTTTTTGCAAAAAAATATGGCGAATAAGTATTTGTTTTATATTATACCATAACTTTTGTATATCCATACGCAGATATTTCTGAAAAATTGGTTGAAATATCAAAAAGAAATCCTTAAAAAACCAAATTTTTCTATTTTTTTCTTTCTTTTTCATGGATTATTTTTTCAATCAGGAAAAATCAGAATTATGCCAGTTATTTGAATCTAGTATACACAAAGACTTGGATTTTTTCAAATGTTTCCGATAAATGCTTAGCTACAAATCTTTTCTTTACTATAATTCTTTTTTAGGTACAAAATCTTTTAGGTAAAAATAGAAACGAGATTGTTATCCTTGTAGAGATTGCAATTTTCTCTGAATTTCTCTTATTTCTCTTTGACTCAGGGATGAGTCTTTGCTTTTCTTTTTTAAGGACTGACGAATCAAACGATATTTTTCTTCCAATTTCTTTCGCTTGTGTTCCCTCTGAATGACACTTTTTTTTGACATATTACTCCTTTTTTTTGATGGTAAAAATTAATTGTCATTCTATGTCCTATAGAATGATCTAAGGGTTTGAGTTTTTCATCTGGAAAATGAAAATGAGAAGTTTCGAACCCTTGATTTTTAGCCAACTAGGATCATGGCGTGCACCAGGGGCTATAACTCCAAAATGTTCTTTAAAAAAAGAGAGAGAAACATTAAAAGATTGGAGACCCTCTTTCAAATATCTATCAAAATGGTATGTATATTTTGATCCATTTCGAAAGAAATCTCAAGAGGGTCCATAAAAATAGGTACAATTGGGAAGCGATATTTCTTTTTTAGGTAC
>Ga0265323_10000947_pt1 | contig 15239 bp, 14 predicted proteins | sample 41225metaG_FD_193580 | JGI IMG/M metagenome (GOLD analysis project Ga0265323, IMG submission 193580) | Rhizosphere microbial communities from Carex aquatilis grown in University of Washington, Seatle, WA, United States - 4-12-25 metaG | ecosystem: Host-associated > Plants > Roots > Rhizosphere...
TCTTTCCGCCCGGCTCGCCGGGCATTCGTCATGGCCGCGAAGACAGGAGCTGTGCCCCCCGCACCGTCAAGCTGGTGGCGGGATTCAAATTCCGGTAGATGACCACACCGTTAAGCCCGTAGCCGATCAGCCGGTCATACCACTTGGGTTTAGTCAATTGATTCACGTTGGTGGCGATCCCGTTGGCGTTTGTGCCAATCGATTGCCACGTCGCGATTGCCCCAGGCAGAGCCGTGCTGACATCCGTGGACGCCTTACCGAAATTGAAGGCCGCGCGCTCGATTCCGCGGGAAGCCCCGACGTACCGGTTGAAGACGCAATCGGCGTTGTGGTCGCAGTCCAGGAACAGCGGTAACGCGTCGCTGACCTGCGCCGTAATCGCGGCCGAATGTTCCAGGGTGGGTTTCAGGTCCTGGCGTAGCGCGTCCACCGTCCCGAGGGCCCGGTCGGCGCGCGCCAGGGTGTCACCCAGGCGCCGGTCGGCGGTTTCGCGAAAACCCGAAACCGCCGCCATTGCATCCACTCGCAGGGCTGTGGCCTGCCGTTCCGTTTGACCGAGCACGTCTTGCCGCGCCGCTGTGACCTGCCGATTGAGGTCGTGGCGCGTGCTTTCCAACTGGGCCACCAGGGCCGCTCGCGTGCTATCGATTTCAACGGGGACGCTTGCCACGACAGCCGTAGCTGCCCGCACCAGCAGTATGGTGTACCCCGCCAGCGCTGTCAGAGCCGCCAGCAGGGCACACAGGAGAACCCCATGGATTGTCTTCATCTGATAGTCGGGCCTTCGTAAAGGCCCTTCTCTCTGACCCCACGCTACCAGCCGCCCCCTCGGGAAACCCGCCACGGGTTCGGCAATCCGCTGATTCCATTGCAAATAAACTTCGAAAAAAGTTGTGAACGGGTTTTTGCCCGGCTCCGAATGAGCCAGAAACGAAGGCAACTACGAGGAGATTACGGTGGGAGGGAACCGATTGGGGGGAAATACTGTGGCGCTACACCGGGCAGGCGGGTTCCAAAGTCCCCGCCTGCCCGGCCAAATTGACTTAAGCTCCCGGCTTCTTGCGCGGCCTGGAAACCCGCTTCTTGGGCACGCCGTCGCCCGCCTGTTTGCGCGGAGCCCGCGGACGCCGTTGCACCTTGGGTGGAGGCAGCGGTTCCGGGATTTCGCCCGTCGCCGTGGGCTGGCCCGGCACGATGGGCTGGGGCTCGTCCACTTCTTCCTCTTCAACCGGCGCCACCGGTTCCGGTTCCGGCGGCGGAGCCGGCGGGTGGAACTCGGCACCCAGGAATACCGTCAGGCCCTTCTCTTCGTCCGCCTGGATGCGCACCAGCCCCTTATCCTGGGCGTAGTTCAGCAGTTCGCTGAACTCCTGGAATCCATACTCCCTCCAGTCGAAGCTGGGCCGCTCCTGGTGGACCCACTCGGCCAGCTCGTCGGCGCCCGAGCCGCTGTCCACTTCCATGCGGTGCGTCTCCAGCACGTCGCGCAGCAGCGGGATGGCCTCTTCCGGCTTGGCCCCCGGCTTCTCCGGCGTGGCGCCGCCCTTCATGCGGATCATGTACCGGCCTTCGCCGCCGGTGACCTCCACGAAGTCCGCCTTCTGCAGCTTCTCCACGAAATCCGTAAACGAGCCGGCGCCATAGGCCTTCTCGTTGAAGGTCGAATCCAGTTGCAGCATGGTGGACTTCAGCAGCCCGAGTTGCGGCCGCACCTCGCGGCGTTCCAGCACCCCCAGGGCGCGCTCCACCAGCGGCATGGCCTGGGAGAGGTCCAGCGCCACCCGCTTATGCGGCGGACGCTGCTGCTGCTGTTGTGGCTGTTGCTGCGGCTGATGTTCCGCGTACTGCTGCGGTTGCGCCTGCTGCTGCTGCTGCTCCTTGTGCGGTGCGCGCGGACGCGGATCGTCAATGATCGATTCGTAGGCCACGAACTCGTGGCAGTTCTTCTGCAGGATCGTGCTGGTGAAGGCCCGCCCGCCCACCACGAAGATGCGTTTGTCGTACTGTTTGAGCTTGTTCACCAGCGCGATGAAGTCGCTGTCGCCGCTGACAATAGCGTAGGCGTTGATGTGGTCGTGGGTGAACGCCATCTCCAGCGCATCCAGCGCCAGGTTGATGTCCGCACCGTTTTTGTCTCCGCGCGGCGATGGATCCCGCTGCACCATCTGCACGGCGTGTTCGGAAAGCGCCCGTGTGGCGGATTCCTGTCTGCCCCAGTTCGCATACGCGAACTTGGTGACGATTTCGCCGCGTTCCTTCAGCGCGTCCAGCACTGCCGCAACGTCGAACTCGCGGTGCAGGGTGCTCTTGACGCCGATCTCGATATTGTCGAAATCGATAAACACGGCGATCTTCAGTTTTTGTTCCATTTGAGATTCCTTAAACTCGGCTGTCGGTGCGGTGAACGTCCGGTCCGCCGCGCCTCGTGTGCCACGAGCTCCCTTGTGGCCGGCGACATGCCGGCCCTGCGGAACACCTAACGTGGTTAGCCTCATGGGTAGTTTATCCTAAATCCGCGGGCGAAGATGGAGGCGCAACTCGATTTATGCGCAACTTCTCCGCCAGCCGTGCCGCTATTTGGAATTCTTCTTCCAGTTGCCTGGTTCGCAAGTTCTCCCGCAAATGCTCCAACTCCTGTATGTACAGGCCCAGCGCCCGGTCGATGGCCTCCGTATTGGTTGCCACGATATCGCGCCACAACTCGTAGGAGCTGAGCGCCAGGCGCGTCATGTCTTTCAGTCCCGAGCCGGCCACCCTCAGCCGCTCGGGCGGATGCAGATTCCCGGCTACGGTGGCCGCCAGCGCCGTCGACGCCAATTGCGCCAGATGGGACGTTAGCGCCACCACACGGTCGTGCTCCTCCGCGTCCATCACCAGCGGTTGGCCGCCAATGCGCCGGATCCAAGCCACCAGATCGGCCGCCTCCCCGGTTTCCATCGCCGCCGGACACTCCGGCGTCAACACCCAGGTGCGCCCCTGGAACAGGTCCCCGTCCGCAGAATGGGCGCCGCGTGTCTCCTTGCCCGCCATGGGATGCCCGCCCAGAAACTGGCACCGCGCAATCGATTGCATCGCCGTGTCCGCGATCTGGCACTTGGTGCTGCCGGCGTCTGTGACAAGCGCCTCGGGCCGCACCAGCGGGTCCAGTCGCCGGATGGTATCCAGAATGCGTCCGATGGGCTGCGCCAGGAAGATCAGATCCGCCTCCGCCGCGGCCTCCGCCAGGCTGGTCCCGCGGTCGATCGCCCCCGCCGCCTGCGCCTCCGCCAGCGCGCCCGGCGAGCTGACTCCCAGAATCGGCCCGGCGAATCCCGCCTTCCGCACCGCCAGCCCAAAGGATGCGCCGATCAGCCCCGTCCCGACAATCGCCAGCGCCTTCATGCGGCCTCGCAGAAGCCCATTACACGCTCCTCCCCACCGCCGGCGCGATCATGCGCAACTGCTGCATCAGCTCCTCGAACTGCTCCGGCCGCAGCGATTGCGCGCCGTCGCTGAGGGCGCGATCCGGATCCGGATGCACTTCCACCAGCAGCCCGTCGGCTCCCGCGGCCACCGCGGCGCGCGCCATCGGCGCCACCTTGTCCCGCCGCCCGGTACCCTGCGACGGGTCCGCCACAATCGGCAGGTGCGACAGCTTCTTCACCACCGGAATCGCCGAGATATCCATAGTATTGCGCGTATAGGTCTCGAAGGTCCGGATACCGCGCTCGCACAGAATCACGTCGTAGTTGCCTCCCGACAGGATGAACTCCGCCGACAGCAGCAGCTCTTCGATGGTGGCCGAGATGCCGCGCTTCAACAGCACCGGCTGGCGCAGCTTGCCCAATTCGCGCAGCAGGGCGAAGTTTTGCATGTTCCGCGCGCCCACCTGCAGGATATCCGCGTACCGCGCCACCAGCGGGACCTGGCTCGGGTCCATCACCTCGCTGGCCACCAGCAGGCCGTTGCGATCCGCCGCCTCGCGCAGCAGGCGCAATCCCTCTTCTTCCATGCCCTGGAAGCCATGCGGCGAGGTCTGCGGTTTGAAAGCCCCGCCCCGCAGGACGGCCGCACCCGCCTTGGCTACGATCCCGGCCGACCGCTCAATCTGCTCGCGGCTTTCCACCGAGCCCGGTCCCGCCATCACCACCACGCGCTCGCCGCCGAAGGCAACGCCGCCGATCTGCACCACCGTGCCGCCCGGCCGGAAGCCGCGGCTGGCCAGCTTGTAGGGAGAGCCGATGCGGTGCGCTTCCTTCACGCCATCCATCACTTCGAAGATCCCCAGGTCGATGTCGTCCCTGCCGCCCACGCCTCCCAGAACCGTATGCACCGTGCCGGTCGAGCGATGTACGTCGAATCCCGAATCCACCATCCGCTCGATGACCGCTTCAAGCTGTTCCTCGGTCGAGCCCTGCTGCATGACCACGATCATTTCTTGTCTCCCTCGGCTGACATCCGCAGCCGCTGAATGGTGCGCATTTCGTCCATGATGCGGTCGAAGATGCTCCGCAGCCCCGCCGCCGTGATGGGGCCCTGGTTGGCTGCCGCGATGTTGGCGTAGACCAGGTCCTCGCGCTTGGGCTCGTAGATGGGCAAATGCGCCTCGCGCTTCACGCGGCCGATCCCTTCCACCACCCGCGTGCGCTCGTTCAGCAGTTCCACGATGCGCCGGTCCACCACATCGATCATAAGCCGGTACTCTTCCAGTTTCTCCTGCGCTTCGTCCTGAGTCATCGGGCCCCCGCAAAGCCTCCCTTGAGCTGGCGGGCGAAATTCTCCAGCTCCACCTCGATCGTATCCGTGCCCGCGCAGCGTTCGATCAAACGCACGAACGCGCTGCCCACCACCACCGCCTCCACCAGGCGGCCGGCTTCGCCCACCTGCTCGGGCCGCGAGATGCCGAATCCCAACGCCAGCGGCAGGTCCGTGATCCCGCGCATGGCCCGCACCAGCGGAGCCGCCGCCCCCGAGAGCGTGTCCTGTTCGCCCGTCACGCCGGTGCGCGACACCAGGTAGGCGAACCCGGTCGAGTATTGCGCCACCAGCCGGAGCCGCCTTTCGGTGCTGGTGGGCGCCGCCAGAAAAACCGTGTCCAGCCCGCTGCGGTGCATGGCACCCACGTACTCGCCGGCCTCCTCCACCGAGGCGTCCGTCAGCAGGCACCCGTCAATTCCCGCCGCCGCGGCGTCCCGCGCCAGGCGGTCCAGGCCGTATCTTACCACCGGGTTCAGGTAGGTGAACAGCAGCAGCGGAACCTGGGAGCGTTCGCGGATGCGTGCCGCCATCCCCAGCACGCCGCTCAGCGTCGTCCCCGCCCGCAGCGCGCGTTCTCCAGCGCGTTGGATCACCGGCCCGTCGGCGACCGGGTCGGAGAACGGAACCCCCAGTTCGATCAGGTCCGCCCCGCCGCGCTCCAGAGCCTCCACCAGCGCCGGCGTGCGCTCCGGCGTGGGATCTCCCGCCGTCAGGTAGGCGATCAGCCCCTTGCGCCCCTCGCGCTTCAGATCCTCGAACAGCCGTCCGATGCGCGTCATCGCCTGCCACCATCCGCCTGGTCCAGCTCCGGCAGGTTCTCGCGGTAGATGTCCACGTCCTTGTCGCCGCGCCCCGACAGGTTCACGACAAATATCCTGCCCTTTTCGGCCGGCGCGCGCCGCACCGCCTCGGCCACCGCGTGCGCCGATTCCAGGGCCGGAATCAGCCCCTCGGTCCGCGCCAGCAGCACCGCGGCGTCCAGCGCTTCCGAGTCCGACGCCGCCACATACGCCGCCCTCCCCTGGTCGTGCAGCAGGGCGTGCTCCGGGCCGATCATGGCATAGTCCAGACCCGCCGATACGGAATGCGTCGGCGCGATCTGCCCGTGCTCGTCCTGCAGCACGTAGCTGTAGGCGCCCTGCAATACGCCCGGTGCGCCGCCGCGGAACCGTGCCGCGTGTTCCCCCACGCTCGATCCGCGCCCGCCGCCTTCCACGCCCACCAGCTCCACCGCCGGGTCCTGCAGGAACGCGTGGAAGATGCCGATGGCATTGCTGCCGCCGCCCACGCAGGCCAGCACCGTATCCGGCAGCCGTCCTTCCATCTCCAGGATCTGCCGCCGCGCTTCCTCGCCGATCACCTTCTGAAAATCCCGCACCATCATCGGGTATGGGTGCGATCCCAGCGCCGATCCGAGCAGGTAGTACGTGTCCGAGACGTTGCCGACCCAGTCGCGCATGGCCTCGCTGATGGCGTCCTTCAGCGTGCGGCTGCCGCTTTCGACCGCCACCACCTTCGCGCCCAGCAGCCGCATGCGAAACACGTTCAGCCGCTGCCGCCGCATGTCTTCCGAGCCCATGTACACCACGCACTCCAGGCCGAACAGCGCGCACACCGTGGCCGTGGCCACGCCATGCTGGCCCGCGCCGGTCTCGGCGATGATGCGCCGTTTCCCCATGCGCCGCGCCAGCAGCGCCTGTCCCAGGCTGTTGTTGATCTTGTGCGCGCCGGTGTGCAGCAGGTCTTCGCGTTTGAAGTAGAGCCGCGCGCCGCCCAGCCGTTCGCTGAGCCGCCGCGCGAAATACAGCGGCGTGGGACGCCCGGCGTAATGGTGCAGCAGTTCCGCCAGTTCGGCCTGGAATGCGGGATCGCCGCGAGCCTCCTGGTAGGCCTGCTCCAGTTCCTCCACCGGCGCCATCAGCACTTCCGGAACGAATCGTCCTCCGTACGGGCCGAAGTGGCCGCCCGGATCCGGTTGCAGAGTCGCGGTCATACGCCCAGCGCCGCCCGCGCTGCTTGCAGAAATTGGCACATTTTCTCGAGGTCCTTCTTTCCTGGCCGGCTTTCGATGCGCGAGCAGGCGTCCACGCCCCAGGGGCGGGCCATCTCCACGGCCTGCGCCACGTTCGACGCGTCCAGCCCGCCGGCCACGATGATCCGCTTCGCCGCGCGCGCCGCAAGCCTCCAGTCGAAAGCCTGGCCCGAGCCGCCGTAGAGTTCCGCCGCCGGCCCGTCCAGCAGCAGCGCGTCCGCCGGCGAATCCGCGTAAGCCGCGAAATCGAATGCGGCGTCCACGCGCGCCGCCTTCCACACCGCCAACCCTTCGGGGTAATCCGCCGGCGTTTCGTCCCCGTGCAACTGCGCCACGTCCAGGCCGGCGATGCGCGCGATTTCCGCCACGCGCGCCGGCCGCTCGTTCACGAACACGCCCACGCGCCGCACGCCCGCCGGCCGGATCGCCGCCGCCAGTTCCGGCGCGATGTAGCGCGGGCTGCGCGGGTAGAAATTGAAGCCGATGGCCGTCGCCCCGCCCGCCGCCGCGGCCTCGGCGTCTTCCCGGTTGGTGATGCCGCAGATTTTGATGGTCATGCCGCCACCAGCTCGCCGATGGCCGCCGCCGGGTTTCCGGACTTCATCAGGTGTTCGCCCACCAGGAAGGCCGTGTATCCCGCCGCGCGCAGTTTCGCCACGTCCGCGGCGCCATGAATCCCACTCTCGCTGACGCGCACCGCCGAGGCCGGGATGTGCCCGGCCAGCCGCAGCGACGTCTCCAGCGTGACCTCAAACGTGGTGAGGTCGCGGTTGTTGACGCCGATGATTTCCGCCCCCGCCGCCACGGCCACGTCCAGTTCGCGCCGGTTGTGCACTTCCACCAGCGCGCTCATGCCGTAGCCCGCCGCCGCTTCGCGAAACTCGCGGATCTCGCGCTCGGTGAGGATGGCGGCGATGAGCAGGATGGCGTCGGCCCCGTGCGCCGCCGCCTCCACGATCTGCGACCTGGCGATGGTGAAATCCTTGCGTAGCGCCGGCAGAAGCGTGGCCGCGCGCGCCGCCTCCAGATCCGCCAGGCTGCCCTGGAAGAAGGCTTCGTCCGTGAGCACGCTCAGCGCCGCCGCCCCGCCGCGCTGATACTCGCCCGCGATGCGCGCCGGGTTGAAATCGTGCACCAGCACGCCCTTGCTGGGCGAGGCGTGTTTCACCTCCGCGATCACCGCCGGAGTGCGCCCGCGCAACGCCGCCGCGAAATCGCGCCGTGTTGCCACGGCGCTTTCGGCGCGCCGCTCCCATTCATCGAGCCATGCGCCCGCCGCGGCGATTTCCTCGCGTTTTCTGGCGACAATACGGGCCAGTATATCTGGAACAGGTTCGATCAAGGGTGTTTCTTTATCGTATCAGACGGGTTGTGGGGGCTGGCGTCGTCGCCCCGCTTCCCCGGCCTTTGTCACCGCTGGCTCTCGCGTTCACTTGCAGCGGCCGGTTGCCCGCCGGGCTTCCACGCCTTGGCCAGGCGCTCCGCCTCGGCGATCTGCGCCGGGGTCATTTCCCTGGCGGCCAGATCCAGGTCTCTCAGACAGTCATACTTCAGGTCGCCACTGGCACGCGAACTCGCAAGGCTCATCCACATGTGGGCTTGCACCGGATCCGGCGGCACGCCCTCGCCGTGGTAGTAACTGAGGCCAAGGCCGTGTTGGGCATACACGTCGCCCTGTTCGGCGGCTTTACGGTACCAGATGACAACCTCGGAGTAGAGCCGCGGCACCCCTTTGCCCTCGGCGTACATGAAGCCGAGGTTGCACTGAGCCACCATATCGCCCTGTTCTGCGGCTTTGCGGTACCAGCGGACCGCCTGGGCGTAGTCCTGCGTCACTCCTTCGCCGTGGCTGTACATGAAGCCGAGGTTGCTCTGAGCCAGCGTATCGCCCTGGTCAGCGGATTTTCGATACCAGCCGACGGCTTGGGCGTAGTCCCTCGGCACTCCTTCGCCGTGGCGATACAGGAAGCCGAGACTGTGCTGTGCATGCGCATAACCCTGCTCGGCGGCCTTTCGATACCAGGCGGCAGCCTCGCCGTAATCCTGCGGCACCGCGTGGCCGCCGCAGTACATCGAGCCGAGGCTGTATTCGGCTTTCGCGTCACCCTGCCCGGCAGCTTTGCGGTACCAGCGAACAGCCTCGCCGTAGTCCTGTGGCACACCCTTGCCGTGGTGATACATGTAGCCGAGGGAGTATTGACCTCCCGCGTAATCCTGGTCAGCGGCCAGGCGGTACCAGCGGGCCGCTTCGACGTAGTTCCGCGGCACACCTCTGCCGTAATAGAACATGTTGCCGAGTCTGACTTGAGCGTCCGCGACGCCCCGCCCGGCTTTCGCCTGGCATGCCCTGACGGCCTCAGCGAGCTTCCGCCCGATCAACTTCCGGTTGTACGCCGGCAGTAACACGGCTACCCCGCATACTACGGCTACGCATGTTACGGATACCACCAGCTTCCTGGATAACTTCATTTGACCGGTTTCCCGCGATTCGAGCCGCCTTCCGCGATTGTAACGCGGCTTCCCGAATGGAATTGGACTCAACCGGCAAGCCGAGGTCCGCCCGCGCTCTCCAATCGCCTGATGTAAAATCAGACGTTGCACAGGAGGCTTCCGATGGAGCTGGATCCCGAACGTCTGAAGGCGCTTGCCGAGGCCGCCCAGGCCAGACGCGAGGAGGACGCCGCACGCGAACTCGCGCGGTTCAAATCCGAGAGGCTTGCATCGCTCGTCGAATGGCTCACCGCCGAGGCCGGACGCGCGGCTGGGTCCGGTGTGCGCTCGGCGACGCTGCGCTTCCATTCCAGCTATTGCGATCATCCCGAGGAGAGCGCGTCCAGCGAGCCTGCTCAGCCCGCGTCGCGCTGCTGGCGAGCGTGTCTGTTGGGGATTGACGGCAGCCAGTCGCCAGGGGGCCAGTTCTTCTGGGTAGGCCCATGCTCCCTGCCGATCGACAGGGTGGCGGCATGCGTGGCGGAGTCCGCGCAGAAGGCCGGTGTTACAGCCGCTCCGGGCCCTGCAGCGAGGCAGCGGTACGACGTCGCCCTGTCATGGTAGTGGTATTCCAGATGGCGCAGAAGGGTCCAAGATGAGGATTCCAATTGACGGCCTGCATTCGACGACGTTTCTGCTGCGACGCGATTGTGGTGATCCGCGAACGGGCGGAATCCGGACTGCTTTGTCGCAAGAAGGGGCACTTCATTCACGCTGAAAGCATCCTCCCGGTAGCCGCTGGTGACGGCGGCGTGCCGGAAGATGGCCGCCTCATGCGCGGGCAAATCTGCGTCGAGGCGCGGGCAAAGGTCCGCTTAGAACTTCCATAGCCGGCTCGCGAAACTACTTCCCCGCGCCGCGGATCGCGATCCCCAGTTCCCGCAGATTCCGCTCGGGCACGGCCGACGGCGCCTCGCACATCAGGTCTGTGGCGCGGGCGGTCTTGGGGAACGGGATCACGTCGCGGATGGAACTCTCGCCGGCCAGAATCATTACCAGGCGGTCCAGCCCCAGCGCGATGCCGCCATGCGGCGGTGCGCCGTATTCCAGGGCCTCCAGCAGGAAACCGAAGCGGTGCTTCGCCTCTTCTTCGCTGAAACCCAGCGCGGCGAATACCTTCGACTGAATGTCGCGGCGATGGATACGAATCGAGCCCGAGCCCAACTCCACGCCGTTCAGCACCAGATCGTAGGATTTGGCGCGGCAGCGCGCCGGGTCGGCGGTGAGCTTCTCCAAATCTTCGTCGTGAACCGAGGTGAACGGATGGTGCGCCGCGCTCCAGCGCTGCTCCTCTTCGTCCCATTCGAACATCGGGAAATCCACCACCCAGAGGAACTGGAGATTCTTCGGGTCGAGCAGTTTGTGCCGGTCGGCGAATTTCTGCGCCGCGAACAGCCGCAACTGGCCGCAGGCCTGGTAGACGGTCTCTTCGGGGCGCTGGCCCTTGGGCTCGCCAGACCACGTGGCCAGCAGCAGCAGGTCGTTCTCTCCGGCGCCTGCGCGCTCGCGCACCTGCGCCATGGGGCCGGGATAGTCGCGCTCCAGGCGCTTGGCGTCGTCGAACACCCGCAGCCCGCGCTCCTGGCCGAACGCCTTCAACTCGTCGCGTTCCTTGCGGCTGGGCGCGCCGGTAGCAGGGATGTGAATCGCCACCAGCGGCAGTCCCGCGGCGGCCAGATCGGGCAGCAGGTCTTCCACCGGGTGCATGGGCGGAATGCGGCAATCCGGCTTGTCGATGCCGTAGCTGCGCATCGCCTGGGCGTAGGTGAGGCGGCGGAAGGGAGTCTCCACGCGGAATCCGGCCACTTCGCAGATCCGCTGCACCAGCGGCTCGATCACCGCCAGCACGGTCTCCTGCTGCGGGAAGGACATCTCCAGGTCGATCTGCGTGAACTCCGGCTGACGGTCGGCGCGCAGGTCCTCGTCGCGGAAACAGCGGACGATCTGGAAGTACTTTTCGAACCCGCCGATCATCAGAAGCTGTTTGAAAATCTGCGGCGATTGCGGCAGGGCGTAAAACGTTCCGGGCTGCACGCGGCTGGGCACCAGGTAGTCGCGCGCCCCCTCCGGCGTGGACCGCGTCATGAACGGCGTTTCGATTTCCAGGAAGCCCTGCGCGTTGAGATGCTGGCGCACGGCGAAGGCGATCTTGCTGCGCAGAATCACGTTGCGCTGCATGTGCGGCCGCCGCAGATCCACGTAGCGGTACTTCAGGCGCACGTCCTCGCTCACGTCCACGTGCTCTTCCATGGGGAACGGCGGGGTGCGCGATTCGTTGAGAATCCAAACCTTCGCGGCCACCACTTCCACTTCACCGGTCTCCAGGTTGGGGTTGATCGTCTCGGCGCTGCGGCGCGCCACAGTGCCCTCGACGGCCACCACGTATTCGGCGCGGATTTCGGTGGCGCGGGCCAGGACGGCGGAATCCACGTCTTCGCGGAACACCAACTGGGTGACGCCCTCGCGGTCTCGCAGGTGAATGAAGATCACGCCGCCCAGGTCGCGGCGGCGATGGGCCCAACCCATCAACAGGACCGTCTGGCCGGTGTGCGCGGCGCGCAACTCACCGCAGGTATGCGTGCGGCGAAGTTCGCCGAGAAAATCCAATTGCACGGAGGATTCCATATTCGATCGTATCAGTTCCTAAACTCGCTCAATGTGGGGCAGGATGGCGCCCGCAATGTCCCCGGCCGCCACCTCGCGCTGCTCGCCGGTGGTCATATCCTTGAGCGCGTACCGTCCGGCGGCCAGTTCGTTGTCGCCCACGATCAGCGTGAATCGCGCGGCCAGCTTGTTGGCCAGCTCCATGGCGCGCTTCAGCCGGGCTTCCACCAGTTCCACCGACACGCCCAGGCGGCGCAGGTCGCGAGCGATGACCGCGGCATGCCGCACGGCGGTCTCCCCAAGCGGCGCAATCAGCAGATCCAGCGCGGGCGGCGCGTGGCCGGCCTCCACACTCATCACCAGGCGGTCTTCCCCGATGGAAAACCCGATGCCCGGGGAGTGAACCTTCGATCCCAGCGATTCGGCCAGCCCGTCGTAGCGCCCGCCGCCCAGGACGGAATTCTGCGCGCCCAGCGATCCATGCACCACCTCGAACGTGGTGCGCATGTAGTAGTCCAGGCCGCGCACCATCCGGGGGCGGATTTCGGCTTCGATCCCGCGGCTGTCCAGAAATCCGCGCACCGCCGCGAAGTGGTCGCGGCAGGGCTGGCACAGGTGGTCGAGAATGCTGGGAAGCCCGTCGATGATGGCCTGGTCGGCCTCCACCTTGCAATCCAGCACGCGCAGCGGATTGGTTTGTGCGCGCCGCTGGCAATCGCCGCACATCCCGGCCGCCACCGGTTTCAGTTCCTCACGGAGGCGCTCGACGAACTGCGGACGGCAATTGTGGTCGCCCACCGAATTGAGCAGCAGCCGGAATCCCGAAAGGCCCGCGCCGCGCAGAAGCTCCACCACCATCTCAATGACTTCGGCGTCCACCAGCGGCGATTCCGACCCGATGGCCTCGGCGCCGATCTGGAAGAACTGCCGGTAGCGGCCCTTCTGCGGCCGCTCGCGGCGGAACATGGGCCCCATGTAGAACAGCTTCTGCACCCCGGGCCGCTGGTCCAGGCGGTGTTCCATATAGGCGCGGATTACCGAAGCGGTGTTCTCCGGGCGCAGGGTGAGCGAGGTGCCGTCTCGATCGTCGAAAGTGTACATCTCCTTAGTGACGATGTCGGTTTCGGCGCCCACGCCCCGCGCGAAAAGCTGGGTTTCCTCCAGGATCGGCGTGCGGATCTCCTGGTAGTTATAGCTGCGAAACACCGCGCGCGCAACCTCTTCCACGCGGTTCCACACGGCGGTGCCTGGAGGCAGTAAATCCCTGGTTCCTTTGACGGCTTTGATCAAGGTAGTTGGAAAAACCCATGCTAGCATGCCGCACAGGGGTACAATTTTGTGTATGCGTGCGAGGCTTCTCCTGTTGCTCGGGTCGGCGGCGATGCTATTCGCCCAGAAGCGCCCGTTCGATTTCAATGCCCTGATGGAGCTGTCCCGGATTGGCGATCCGCAGATTTCGCCCGACGGACGCTGGGTGGCATTCACGGTGCAGTCGGTCGATATGGCGGCCAACCGCAAGCCCACCCAGATCTGGACCGTGGCGCTGGAGGGCGGCGCGCCGCCGCGCCAAATCACCCATGAGGGCCAGGACAACGAGCGCCCCCGCTGGTCGCCCGATTCGCGGCGGATCGCCTACGTCTCCGACCGCGGCGGAAACTCCCAGATCTGGCTGATGGACCCCGACGGCGCCAACCCCAAACAGGCCACCGACGTTTCCACCGAGGCCGGTGGCGTGCTCTTCTCGCCCGACGGCAAGACCCTGCTCTTCGCGAGCGAGGTGTATCCGGAGTGCGGCGCCGATGACGCCTGCAACAGGAAGAACCTGGACGCCGAAAAGGCCGATCCCGTCCACGCGCGCATCTACACCGAGCTGCTCTACCGCCATTGGACGCGCTGGCAGACCCGCCGGCGCAGCCACCTGTTCGCGATCGCCGTCTCCGGCGGTCCGGCGCGCGATCTCACCCCGGGCACTATCGACGTGCCGCCGTTTTCCCTCGGCGGCCCGGACGACTACGACATCTCGCCCGACGGCCAGGAAGTCTGCTACTCGGCGAATGCCGACCCCGTGCCCGCCACCAGCACAAATTCGGACCTGTATGCCGTGAATATCAAGGGCGGCGATCCGGTCAGGATCACCTCCAATCCCGGTGCCGATGCCAGCCCCCGCTACTCGCCCGACGGCAAGTACGTGGCCTGGCGCGCGCAATTCCGCGCCGGCTATGAGAGCGACCGCTGGCGCTTGCTTGTGCTGGAGCGGAGGACCGGCAAGGTCACCAACCTCACCGAAACCCTGGATCGCTGGGTGGACAGCTTCACCTGGAAGCACGATTCCTCCGGTCTGTTCTTCACCACCCTGGACCGCGGCCAGCAGGCCATCCAACTGATCTCGCTCGGCGGCGGCGCGCTGCAAATCGTCGCCCGCGCCGACGCCGAACTCGACGACATGCAGTTGACGCGCGACGGCAAGACCATGGTCTACACGTCCCAGTCCGGCGTCTCGCCCATCGAAATCTACCGCGCCTCGTCCGCCGGCGGCGCCGCCGTCCCGCTGACCCACCTCAACGACCAGGCGCTCAACGCTCATCAGCTCACCCCCCTCGAGGACTTCTGGGTGGAAAGCACCGACGGCTCGCGAGTGCAGAGCTTCGTGGTGAAGCCCTTCGGCTTCCAGGAGGGGCACAAGTACCCCGTCCTGATGCTGCTTCACGGCGGGCCGCAGGGCGCCTGGGGCCAATCGTGGTCGTACCGCTGGAACGCCCAGGTGTTCGCCGCCGCCGGCTACGTGGTGGTGATGCCGAATCCGCGCGGATCCACGGGCTACGGCCAGAAGTTCATCGACGAAATCAACGGCGACTGGGGCGGCAAGGCCTACGACGATATCATGGCCTCCACCGATTACGCCGTCACCAACCTGCCCTACGCCGACCCCCTGCGCGTGGGCGCCGCCGGTGCCTCCTTCGGCGGCTTCATGATCGACTGGATTCTGGGCCACACCGAGCGCTTCAAGGCGCTGGTCTCGCACGACGGCGTCTACGATCAGCCCGGCGAGTTCGGCGGCACCGAGGAGATCTGGTTCCCGCTCTGGGAAATGGGCGGCACGCCGTGGGACAAGCCCGACGATTTCCAGAAATGGTCGCCATCCAGTTACGCCAGGGACTTCCACACGCCCACCCTGGCGATCCACGGCGAGCTGGACTTCCGCGTCCCCTACTCGCAATCGCTCGAACTGTTCACCGCCCTGAAACTGCAGAAAGTCCCGGCCAAGCTGCTGATCTTTCCCGACGAGGGCCACTGGGTGCTGAAACCGCAGAACAGCCGGCTGTGGTACGCAACGGTCATCGATTGGCTGGATTCGTGGATAAAAAAATGAAAATCG
>Ga0265323_10000948_pt1 | contig 15219 bp, 9 predicted proteins | sample 41225metaG_FD_193580 | JGI IMG/M metagenome (GOLD analysis project Ga0265323, IMG submission 193580) | Rhizosphere microbial communities from Carex aquatilis grown in University of Washington, Seatle, WA, United States - 4-12-25 metaG | ecosystem: Host-associated > Plants > Roots > Rhizosphere >...
TTCACCGCGAAATCCTCGGGCTCCAGGGTGCGGCGCTCGGCCTTGCCGCCGTGGACCTCGAACGCCAGCGTCGGGCCGGTGGTGGTGATCTCGTCCAGGCCGTCGCTGCCGTGAACTACGAATCCGTGGCGCAGCCCAAGTTCCGCCAGCGCGCCGGCAATCAGCTCCGCGTCCTTGTCCGATGGCGTGCCCACCACCTGCGCGTCGGCTCCGGCCGGGTTGGTCAGCGGGCCCAGCAGGTTGAAGACCGTGCGCAAGCCCAGCTCGAGGCGTACCGGCTGGGCGTACTTCATGGCGGTGTGGACCGAGGGGGCGAACAGGAACCCGATGCCGACTTCGCGGATGGCGCGCGCCGCCAGACCGGGCGGCATGGGCATGGCGACGCCCATCGATTCCAGCAGGTCGGCGCTGCCGCCGCCCACCGGGCCGGTGATGGAGCGGTTGCCATGCTTGGCCACGTGCACGCCCGCGCCGGCCACCACGAACGCGGCCAGGGTCGAGATGTTGAAGGTGCCGGCGCCGTCGCCGCCCGTGCCGCAGGTGTCCACCAGCGGCTGGCCGGTGAGGCCGGCGTCCACCTTGACGGCCATCCGCCGCATGGCGCGGGCGAACCCCACCAGTTCCTGGGAGGTTTCGCCCTTCATGCGCAATGCCACCAGGAAGCCGGCGATCCGCGAGCGGGCCACTTCGCCATTCAGGATGGCCTGCATGGCGGCTTCGGCTTCGCCGCTGGTGAGATGAGTGCGGTTGAGGACTCGCTCCAGATGGTAGAGAATGGGCATGATATTATTGAATATTCGGCGGTTCCGCCATATTAGCACAAGCAGATTTCCATGAAAATCCACGAGTATCAGGCAAAGGCCATCCTGGCCCAATACCACGTTCCCGTGCCGCGGGGTGAGGTGGCTTTCAACGCCGAGGAAGCCGAGGCGGCGGCCAAGCACATCGGCGGCAGCGTGGTGGTGAAAGCGCAGATCCACGCCGGCGGGCGCGGGAAGGGCGGGGGAGTCAAGATCGCCCGGAACGCCTCGGAAGCGGCCGAGCTGGCGCGCGGCATGATCGGCATGAAGCTGGTGACGCACCAGACGGGTCCCGAGGGCCGGACGGTGCACCGGTTGCTCATCGAGGAAACCCTGCCCATCGAACGGGAACTGTACCTGGGCATCGTGCTGGACCGGGTGCAGGCACGACCGGTCTTCATGGCGTCGGCGGCGGGCGGGATGGACATCGAAGTGGTGGCCGCCAAGACGCCGGAGCTGATCCTCAAGGAGACGCTCGATCCCGGCTTCGGCCTGGCCGCCTACCAGGCGCGCAAACTGGCCTTCGGCATCGGCATCCCTGCCACCAGCGTCAACGCCGCGGCGACCGCCATGTCGGCGCTCGCCAAGGCCTACCTGGCCATGGACGCCTCGCTGGCGGAGATCAACCCGTTCATCCTCACCAAAGACGGCAAGGTCTACGCCCTGGACGCCAAGATCAATTTCGACGACAACGCCCTGCATCGCCATAAAGAATTACTTGAACTTCGCGATCTTAACGAAGAGGATCCATTGGAGGTAGAGGCCTCGCGCTTCGGCCTCAATTACATCAAGCTGGACGGCTCGGTGGGCTGCATGGTCAACGGTGCGGGCCTCGCCATGGCCACCATGGACATCATTCAGCACGCCGGCGGCAGCCCGGCCAATTTCCTGGATGTGGGCGGCGGAGCCAGCGCCGAACAGGTCAAGAACGCGTTTCGTATCCTGCTCTCGGATAGTCATGTTAAATCTGTTTTAATCAATATTTTCGGCGGGATTTTGCGATGCGACACTTTGGCTAGCGGCGTGGTGGCCGCCGCGCGCGACCTGCACGTCCAGGCGCCCATTGTGGTGCGCATGGAGGGCACCAACGTGGATCTCGGCCGCCAGATTCTCATGGAGTCCGGCCTCAACTTTACGGTGGGCGCCGATATGCGCGATGCCGCCGAAAAAGCGGTGAAACTGGCCGCGCAATTAGGATAACCCGGAATGAGCGTACTCGCAGATCGCAATACCCGATTGATCGTCCAGGGATTCACCGGCAGGGAAGGCACGTTCCATGCCCAGCAGGCCATCGCTTACGGCACCACGGTAGTGGGCGGCGTGGTTCCCGGCAGGGGCGGGGCGAAGCATCTGGACCTGCCCGTGTTCGACACCGTGGCCCAGGCCGTCCGCGAAACCGGCGCCAACGCCTCGGTGGTGTTCGTGCCGCCGCCGTTTGCGGCCGATGCCGTGATGGAGGCGGCCGACGCCGGCGTGGCTCTGGTGGTGTGTATCACGGAAGGCATCCCCACGCTGGACATGGTCCGCGTCTGGGAGTTTCTGCAGGGCAAGCCGACGCGCCTGATCGGCCCCAACTGCCCCGGCATCATCTCGCCGGGCCAGTGCAAGATCGGCATCATGCCGGGGCACATTCACATGGAAGGGCACGTGGGCGTGGTTTCGCGCTCGGGCACGCTGACCTACGAAGCCGTGGGCCAGTTGACGCGGCTGGGGATCGGCCAGTCCACCTGCCTGGGCATCGGCGGCGACCCCATCATCGGAACCAACTTCGTGGATGCGCTGGAACTGTTCAACGCGGACCCGGATACCCACGCCATCGTCATGATCGGCGAGATCGGCGGCAATGCCGAGGAGACCGCCGCCGCATACGTGAAGGCGAACGTGCGCAAACCGGTCATCGGATTCGTGGCGGGCCAGACCGCGCCCCCCGGACGCCGCATGGGACACGCCGGAGCCATCATCGCCGGCGGCAGCGGAAAAGCATCCGACAAGATTCAAGCCATGGAGGCGGCGGGCATCACGGTTTGCTCGTCGCCCGCCGAAATTGGAGAAAAGGTACAAAGCCGCTTATGAGCGTGGAACGAACGTTTTCAATCATCAAGCCCGACGCATTCGCCGCCGGGCACGCAGGCGCAATTCTCGCTGCCATTCAGCAGGCCGGATTTAAAGTTCTGGCCTTGCGCACCCTGCACCTGACCGAGGCGCAGGCCAAGGGCTTCTACGCGGTGCACCGCGAGAAGCACTTCTTCCCCGGCCTGGTGAAGTTCATGACCGAGGGCCCCATCGTGGTGATGGCGCTGGAGCGCGAGGATGCCATTAAGAAACTGCGCGAGGTGATGGGCTCGACCAATCCGGCCAACGCCGCCGAAGGCACCATCCGCAAGCGCCACGCCACCAGCATCGAGCGCAACTGCATCCACGGTTCGGACGCGCCGGAAACGGCGGCCATGGAGCTGAGCTTCTTCTTCAGTGGCTGCGAGTTGCTCTAGCGCAGCCTGCCGGGGTGCAGGTGAAAAGGCAGGGCCGCGGGTTCTGGAGGGTGACGGCTCGTCGAGCGAAACTGCACTCCGGACTGCGCGGCCTTTTTTTTTGTTGGCGCTGGCCTCGGCGCCGGGTGGGCCGGTCCCGGTGCCCGGCACGGGGTGTCCGTACGCCCTGGCGACCGTGAACTGCCCCCCAGTGGCGAGCCGGAGTGGACCGCCGCCCCCGCTTTGCGCCAAAATGGAAGCTCATGAAAATCGGCTTCCTGAACCCCTGGCGAGACGCCGCAGAGGTTCAGTGTTTCAAGTCGGTCGCTATCGCCGCTGCGCGGATAGGCCACGAACTGGTACATTGCGCCAACAGCATGGAAGTTGCCGCCCAAGCGCCAGATTTCGTTCTGGCATTGGCGGCGGCCCAGCCCAAGCTCAACGACGTTCCCACTTACGGAGTCATCCACACCTACCGGGAGCACTACCTCGAGTACCGCAGCCACTTCGACAACATCCTGTCCTACGACGGCTACGTCACTATCTCCGATGTGCTGAATCGCTTCGTCCGCGATCTTATGTTTGCCGCCGGACGGCCGCAGGAGACCGGCTTCTTCTACGACACCTGCCAGCGTTCGGATCTGCGGGCCGACCTGCCTGCCCTGTTCGCCGCCGGAAGCCTCAAGATCACGTACTGCGGCACAAACTGGGATCCCCACCGGGCCGAGAGAGTGCGCCTTCTTGCCCGCCACGACGGCGTTCAGGTGTACGGCCCGGAGCGGTCCTGGGGCGGCCTCGATCCCAAGTCGTACGGCGGCGCGCTCCCGTTCGACGGCGAGTCCGTGCAGCGGAAATACGCCGGGAACGGTATCGGACTATGCCTCCATTCGGAGGGTCACTCTCGCGACGACGTCATCAGCAACCGGGTGTTTGAGGTCGCAGCCGTCGGCGCCATCGCCATCAGTTCCGACATCCCCTGGCTGCGGCGGCACTTCGGCGATTCGCTTTACTACATCGACCAGTCGCTGCCTCACCCTTACCTGGTGCGGCAGATTCTGCTGCGGCGGGAGGAGATGCTCCGCGACCCGGCGGCCGCCATCGAAAAGGCCCACCGCGCCCGCGAGATCTTCGAGCGTCAATTCGCCGCCGAGATCATGGTGGAGAACGCCGTCGCCCACCATCGCCGCATGTCCACCCAGCGGCGCGCCTCGCTCGCCGCCGCCGCCCCGCAAGCCCCGCTCGTCTCCGTGATCGTACGATGCGGATCGCGTCCGGTGGAGACCGTGCGGCGCGCCGTGGAGTCGATCTCCCGCCAGACCTATGGCCGCTTCGACGTCATTCTGGTCCGCTACAGCGCCTTGGACTTGTCCCCGCTCACCAGCGAGGCTTTTCCCAACATAGAATCCATGCGGGTCATCGACGCACCTCCCGGTCTGCGCAGCACCAGCCTGTGGGCCGGTCTGCATGCGGTGAAAGGCCAGTTCTTCGCGGTTCTGGACGATGACGACTGGTGGTTCTCGAACCACTTCGAAACCCTGTTTCGCCCGGCCGGCGGCCCGCCTCCGGACCGTTTTTTCGCTTACAGCGGCACCATCGCCGACCATGCCTGCGCAGTTCCAATCGAGGGCGGCGGCGCGGACCACCGCAGCCTGAGCCACTTCGGCATCGCCAGCACAGACGACTTGTTCGCCATTTCCAGCGCTTTTACGGTGAACTGCTTCGTGGCGTCGAGCGGCCTGTTGCACCCCGCCCTGCTGGAGGATCCGCAATTGGCCACCTGCGAGGACAGCTACCTGATTCTCTCGCTTCTGGCGCAGACCGAGCCCAGGTTCTCTTATGCCGCCACCGCGGTTTTCGAAGCCGGCCGTGCCGGCCAGTCGGAGTACGCCACCCACCCGCTGCGCTTCGAGGACGAGATGACGGTCCAGGCGCGGCTGCACACATGCCTCACCCTGCCGCGGCCCGGCCTGGCCGCGGGATACGCCGCGCTGTGGAAATTCTGGAAGGCGCGGCCCGCCGCCGAACCTCCCCGGATCCCGGCGGAGCTGGTTGAGTGTGTGTCCACCGGCTTCGATCCGAAAGCCAGCAACATCCGCCCCGGATGCAGGGTGGTGAATGCGGACACTGGCGAGTGTGCGATCGAGACCGCGCCTCAGCCCTGGGCGTATTCCGCCGAATTCGTGCTCGGCGTCCCGGCCACCCGCCAGGGCGCAGGTTTTATTCGCCTGGAAATTCAGGTTGCCAGCGGCCCGGTCGGGCTGGGTTTGCTGAATCCGGCCGGAACCGATTTCCTCTACCGGACGCCGCTGCGGGAATCCGCCGAGGTCCAGTACATAGAGGTCGCGGTTGACTGCTGGAGCCAGGTGGGCTGGGTGGTGATTCAGAACTGGGACACGCCCGGAAAGCACCAGGCCAGCATCCGGTCGCTGACCGCCTGGGGCATGATCCAGGTCCAGCGGCCGGGGGCGTAGCGGGCCGGACCAGGGGCAGCACACGTGGCATAATGTGGCGATGACCCCGAGCTACAGGACAGGTTTCCTTGGCATCTGCCTGTCAATCGTCGCGATTACCGTTGTCCGGCAGTGGGGCATCATGCGGCAGTGGTGGCTCCAGCGCAAGATCGCTTCGTGGCCGTGGGCCCGGTTCGCCACGGAGAGCGGAGCGGACGATTTCCTCAAGAGCTTGCGGGAACTGCCGCCGCCGGCGCGGTACCAGCCCGGCAGGCCGGAGGTCTCGGCGCTGGATCCGTACCGGGATGCCGTGCTGGGGCTGTAGGGTGGAAACGGTTCGGGGCGCCGGACGTGCCACAATGATGGCGGGGTCCATGTTGCTCGCGCGTACAGCCAGGTTTATCGAGCGCCACGGGATGTTTCGCGCCGGGCAGGCGGTGGGCGTGGCGGTGTCGGGCGGCGCCGATTCGGTGTGCCTGCTCCACGCGCTGCTGGAACTGGGGCCGCGCTGGGGGCTGCGGCTGCGGGTCCTGCACCTGAACCACAACCTCCGCGGCGAGGAGTCGCGCGGCGACGCGGAATTCGTGGCGGCGCTGGCCGGGCGGCTGGGGCTGCCCGTGTCCTTTGGCGAGGCCGATTTCTCGGCCACCGGCGGCAACCTGGAACAGGCCGCGCGGGAGGCCCGGTTGAGTTTCTTCCGCCAGCGCATGGCGGCCGGCGAGGTGGATTCGGTGGCGCTGGGACACACCCGCTCGGACCAGGCCGAGACGGTGCTGTTCCGCCTGCTGCGGGGGGCGGGCTCGGCGGGTTTGGCCGGAATCCGGCCGGTCACCTCCGATGGGATTGTGCGCCCGTTGCTGGAACTGGACGGCGCGGAGGTGGAAGGTTTCCTGCGGGAGCGCGGGATCGCCTGGCGGGAGGATTCGTCGAACGCCGACGCGCGCTTCGCCCGCAACCGCATCCGGCGGCAGTTGTTGCCGCAACTCCTCCACGACTGGAACCCCGGCCTGGTGGAAACGCTGGCCCAGACCGCCGACTGGGCGCGGGCGGAGGAAGCCTGGTGGGAGGGCGAACTGGACCGTCTGGCCCTCGGCGTGCTGGTGTTACGCGGTGGCGCGGCGTATCTGCGGGCAGCGGCGCTGGCGGCTCTGCCGCTGGCGGCGGGGCGGCGGCTGGCGCGGCGGGCCGTCGAAGCGGCCAAAGGGGATCTGCGCGGTGTGAGTTTCGGGCACATTGGAGGGATCCTGGACTTGGCGTCCAGTACATCGGGCCACGGCTGCGTGCAGATTCCGGGCGTGACCGTTCTGCGGTCCTTCGACTGGCTGCGGCTGGCGGCGCCCCAGGGTGGTGCGGACGTGGGGACTTTCTTCCAGCCGGCGGTGGTTCCGGGGGCTTTGCGGGTGCCCGCGGCAGGGATCGATATTCGCCTGGAACTGATTGAAAACCCGCGAACTTCGAAGGGGACGGATTGCGTATATAATGGTGGGATAGGTGGTTTGGACTGGCAGCGCCTGTCCGGCCCGCTCGAGTGGCGCGCCTGGCAGGCGGGGGACCGGTACCAGCCGTCAGGGGCCAGGCGGGAAGAGAAGATCAAGACCCTGTTCCAGCGCGCGCGGGTTCCAGTGTGGGAGCGGCGTTTCTGGCCGGTGCTCACCGACGGGCCGTCGATTGTGTGGGTTAGGCGGTTTGGCCCGGCCGCGGGTTGTGAGGCGAAATCCGGCAGCCGATGGGTGCTGGCGATCCAGGAGGCGGACGCGCCTGAGGAAATGGGAATCGGGATCGGACGGGACGGCGTCTAACGAGATAGGCCGGTACGGAGGCTTCTTTGAACTCTAATATCAAAACATTGGTTTTTTGGGCGTTCTTCATTGTCCTGGTGGCGGGCGTTTTCATGGTTGTCAAGAACAGCCAGGGGCCCAAGGATCTGATCCTTTCCTTCACCGACTTCTCGAACAAGGTGGACAGCGGCATGGTGGCCGATGCCACCGTGGACGGCAACGACGTCACCGGCACGTTGAAGGACAACCGTCCCTACAAAACCACCATTCCCGCCAGTTTCCCGGACATTTACAAGAAGCTCACCGAGAAGCAGGTGGCCGTCACCATCAAGCCCATCAACTCCAGCATGCTGGTGAACATCCTGCTGAACACCTCGCCGTTCATCGTGATCATCGCCTTCTGGATCTTCATGATGCGGCAGATGCAGAGCGGCGGCAACAAGGCCCTCAGTTTCGGCAAGAGCCGCGCGCGGCTGCACTCCACGCAGCAGAAGAAAGTCACGTTCAAAGACGTGGCCGGAGTGGATGAAGCCAAGGAAGAGCTACAGGAGATTATCGAGTTTCTCAGGGAGCCGCAGAAGTTTCAGAAACTGGGCGGACGCATCCCCAAGGGCGTGCTGCTGATCGGACCTCCGGGCACCGGCAAGACGCTGCTCGCGCGGGCCATAGCCGGCGAGGCCAGCGTGCCGTTCTTTTCGATTTCCGGGTCCGACTTCGTGGAAATGTTCGTGGGCGTGGGCGCCAGCCGCGTGCGCGACCTGTTCGAGCAGGGCAAGAAGAACGCCCCCTGCATCATCTTCATCGACGAGATCGACGCCGTCGGCCGGCATCGCGGCGCGGGCCTGGGCGGCGGGCACGACGAGCGCGAGCAGACCCTGAACCAGCTTCTGGTGGAAATGGACGGCTTCGAGAGCAACGAAGGCGTGATCCTGGTGGCCGCCACCAACCGTCCCGACGTGCTGGACCCGGCGCTGCTGCGGCCCGGCCGTTTCGACCGCCGCGTGGTGGTGGACCGCCCCGACGTGGGCGGGCGCGAAGCCATTCTGCGCGTGCACACCAAGAAGATTCCCCTGGGCGATAACGTGGACCTCTCGGTACTGGCCCGCGGCACCCCCGGCCTGTCCGGCGCCGACCTGGCCAACGTGGTCAACGAATCCGCGCTCAACGCCGCGCGGCAGAACCGCAAGGTCGTCATGATGGTGGATTTCGAGGTGGCCAAGGACAAGATCCTGATGGGCGCCGAGCGCAAGAGCCTGATTCTCAGCGACTCGGAAAAGCGCAATACGGCCTATCACGAAGCCGGACACGCGCTGGTGGCGGCCGTGCTTCCCGCCGCCGATCCCGTGCACAAGGTCACCGTCATCCCGCGCGGCATGGCGCTGGGCGTGACGATGCAGTTGCCGATCGACGACAAGCATTCCTACAACAAGGACTACCTGCAGGCCAAGATCGCCATCCTGATGGGCGGCCGCATCGCCGAGGAGAAGTTCATCCACGAGATGACCACGGGGGCGGGCAACGATATCGAGCGCGCCACCGACCTGGCCCGCAAGATGGTCTGCGAGTGGGGCATGAGCGAGCTGGGCCCGCTGAGTTTCGGCAAGAAGGAAGAGCAGATCTTCCTGGGCCGCGAGATCGCCCAGCACCGCGATTACAGCGAAGCCACCGCCATACGCATCGACGAGCAGGTGCGGCGGATGGTACAGAACGGGTACGACACCGCCGAGAGGATCATCTCGGAGCGCTCCGATGCGCTGGTGGTGATCGCCGAAGCCCTGCTGGTGCGCGAGATCCTGGACGGCAGCGAGGTGATGAAGATTGTCAACGGGCAGCCGCTCGATCCCATGCCCACTTCCGGCCCCAAGGATTCCGGCGGCGACACCCAGCACGTGCTTCGCCCCGAGGGCCAGCGCCGCCTGCCCACGCTCGGCGAAGGGGAGCGTCCGCAGCCGGCGTGATCCCGCGATTTCCAGTCTACCTGTTCGACCTGGACGGCACGCTGCTGGATTCCGCGGTGGATATCTGCGGCGCCATGCAGCACGTGGTGAGCACTCTGCCGTGCCCGCCGGTGACGTTCGAGTATCTGAAGGGCTTCATCGGAGTGCACCTCATCGAGCTGTTCGGCGAGCTGATACCGGACTACCCGCCGGAGCAGGTGGAGGGGCTGGTTGCCGAGTACCGGGCCAACTACGCGGCGCGCGGCCATGTCAACACCCGCGTATACCCTGGCGTGGTGGAGGGCCTGAGCGCGCTGGGCGGGCGGAAAGGGACGGCCACCACCAAGGGAACTCCCACCACGCGCGCGGTGCTGGAGCAGTTCGGGCTGCTGCGGTTTTTCGACCACGTGCAGGGCACCGACGGTTTTCCCGCCAAGCCCGCTCCGGACGTGCTGCTGGCCGCGCTGGCGGCTCTTGGCTCGACGCCCGCGGAATGCCTGTTCGTGGGCGACTCCCCGGCCGATATGGAAGCCGGGCGCCGCGCCGGCGTGAAGACCTGCTGCGTCCGCTACGGCTACGGCGAGGCCGGCGAACTGGCACGGCAGGCGCCGGATTACTGGATCGGCGATCTGCGCGAGCTGTGCTGAGCGGCGCGCCTCAGGGCGCGGGCTGGGCGGTTTCAGAGGCGGCAGCGGTGACGCGGCCGATGACTTCCATCATGCGGTCCGGCTGGATGGGTTTGGAGATGTAAGCGTCCATGCCCGACTCCAGGCACCGTTCCTGATCGCCCTTCATGGCGTGCGCGGTCATGGCCACGATGGGCACGTGCCGGCCGGTCCCGCGTTCCAGGGTGCGTATGGCGGCGGCGGCTTCCAGGCCGCTCATATTGGGCATCTGGACGTCCATCAGGATCACGTCGAACTCGATCTTCTCGACCGCGGCCACGGCTTCCACGCCATCGGCGGCCAGGGTGACGGTGTGCCCCTGCTTTTCCAGCAGGCGGATGGCCAGTTTCTGGTTGATGGCGTTGTCCTCGGCCAGCAGCACGCGCAGCCGGGGCCGGGCATCGCTGAGCGAGTGGCGGGTGAGCGGCGGGGCGCCGGCGGCCAGGGGCCGTCCCAGGGAGCGGGCGATGGCGTCCAGCAGGGCCGACTGTTTGACCGGCTTCATCAGGTAGACTTCGATGCCGATTTCCTTGCAGCGGGCGGCGTCGCCGCGCTGCCCGGCGCTGGTGAGCATGAACAGGCGCGTGTCGCGCAGTTCGGCGTGCTCGCGGATGCGAATGGCCAGAGTGAAACCGTCCATGCCGGGCATCTGGAAGTCCAGAATGGCCAGCGGGAACGGGCAACCCACCGAGCGTGCCTGATCCAGCATGGCGATGGCCGCCTCGCCGCCATCCACCGCCAGGGGCCGCATCCCCTTGGCGCGCAGCATCTCGACCATGAACGCCCGGTTGGTGGGGTTGTCGTCCACGATCAGTATGGGCACCCCGTCCAGGGGCGCGGCGGCCGATTGCTCCGGCACCTGGCCCAGGGCCATGGCCACGGTGAAGTGGAAGGCGCAGCCGGGTCCGGAGGTTCCGGCGGGCAGATCGGTGCGCGGGCTCTCCACCCAGATGCGTCCGCCCATGAGCTCCGCCAGGCGGCGGGAGATGGCCAGGCCCAGGCCGGTGCCGCCGTACTTGCGGGTGGTGGAGGCGTCGGCCTGCTCGAAGGCCTCGAAAACGGCTTGCTGCTTGCCCGCGGGGATGCCGATCCCGGTGTCGGCCACCCGCAGGTGCAGCAGCAGGGTTTCGGCTTCTTCGGCCGGGGGATCGAGCGTGACCTCGACGGAGATTTCGCCGCGCTGGGTGAACTTGATGGCGTTGCCCACCAGGTTGATGAGGATCTGGCGGAGCCGCCCCGGATCGCCCACCAGCTCGTCGGGCACCTCCGGTGCGACCCGGCACAGCAGGGACAGGCCCTTGGCGTCGGCCCGGGCCGTCAGCGTGTGGAGGGAATCGGCGATGCAGTCGCGCAGCAGGAAATCCACCGGCGATATGTCCAGCTTGCCGGCTTCGATTTTGGAGAAATCCAGGATATCGTTGAGCAGGGCGAGAAGCTGATCGGCGGAGGTTTTGGCGGTCAGCAGGTAGTCGCGCTGCTCGGGGCTCAGCTCGGTGGAGAGCGCCAGGTCGGTCATGCCCATGATGCCGTTCATGGGGGTGCGGATCTCGTGGCTCATGTTGGCCAGGAAGGCGCTCTTGCTGAGGCTGGCGGCCTCGGCGGCCAGTTTGGCGGCGCGCAATTCGGCGGTGCGTTCCTCGACGCGCTCGGCGAGCCGGCGCTCGCTGCGGCGCAGTTTTCGCACGCGGAATTGAAAGAACGCGACCCCCGCCCCACAGGCGGCCAGCAGGGACAAAATGGCGAACCAGACGGTCTGATAAAACCGCGGCCGGGCCTCCACGCGATAGGACGCGGTCTTGGCGTTCCACTCGCCGCCCGTTTTGCGGGCCGCCACCTGGAAGCGGTAGGTGCCGGGGGGCAGGTTGGTGTAGTAGGCCGCGCGCCGGTTGCCGGCATCCACCCAATCGGCATCGAAGCCTTCCAGGCGGTAGCGGAACTGGAGAAACTCGGGGAACAGGAAGCTGAGCGCGGTGTAGTGGAACTCCAGGTTCCCGCCGGCGCGGATCCAGCCGCCATCGGCAACCGGTTGGCGCCCGCCGCCGGTGACGCGCTCGATCAGCACCGGCGGCGAACGCAGGCCGGCGGCCAGCCGCGCGGGATCGATCTCCAAAAGCCCGTTGTAGGTGGCAAAGTACAGCTTGTTGTCCCGGCCCTTCCAGGCCGCCGGCGCCATGGTGAAGGAATACTCGCTGCTGCCCCGCATCCCGTCGGCCGCGCCGATCGGCTGCGGGGCGACCGAGCGGCGGCGCCCCCCGGCCAGGGCCTCCAGATCCGCCCGCGGGATCCGCAGCATCCCGTTGCGGTAGGTCATCCAGAAGTACCCCTCGTCGTCTTCCAGCAGTTTGCTGAGATCTCTTTCCGGCATGCCCTGGGCCTGGGTAAACGCCGTGAAACGTGTTCCGTCGATGAGGTTGAGCCCGGAGTTCGTCACCGCCCACATGTGTCCGTCGATGTCGCCGTACAGGCTGCTCACGTTCTGGCGGCCGCCCGGCCGGGCCAGCGGCGGGCCGAAGGCGTGGCCGTCGAACCGCTGCGTGCCCAGCACGGAGCCCACCCAGAGGACTCCGTCGGCATCCTCGGCCATGGCGGTCACCGGCAGCGCGGCCAGGCCCTGCGGCTTGCCGAAGGCCGTGGTGGAGGTGCCCTCGATGCGGATGAGACTGTCTCCCGCGCCGGCCCAGACGGTGCCGTTGCGCTGCTCGAACAGCAGGCGGATGGGCGGCTTGAAGTGCCACTGGCGTTCCGCGCCGCCATGCGGGGCGCCGCGGAACATCTGCAGATCGCCCTGTTCGCTGGCCGCCCACAGGTTGTTGTGGCGGTCGCGGATCGCCGGGAACATCAGGTCGCGCGCCAGGCCGTCCCGGGAGTCGTATACGGCCACGTTCCCGGCGGCGTCCAGGCGGGCGATGCCGCCGGTGGTGCCCAGCCAGAGGTCTCCCGTGCTGTCCTGCTGGATGGAACGGACGCTGTCGCTGGGAAGCCCCTCGCGCATGGTGCGCATGGTGGCGCGGTATTCCTTGAAGCGGTTGATCCCGCCGCCGGCGGTGCCCATCCAAAGGCTGCCTTCGGAGTCTTCATCCAGGCAGCGGACCACCTGATTGCTGAGCCCGTCGCGGGTCTGGTAGCTGGTCAGCTTCCCCCCGGCCAGCCGGCTGATGCCGCCGCCGTCGGTGCCGATCCACAGCGCGCCGTCGCGGTCGCTGAGCAGCGTGGAGATGCTGAGCTGTTTGGCGCCTTTGCGCCAGTCGATGGCGTGGAACCGCCCCTCCCGGTATTCGCTCAGGCTTCCGTCGTGCCCGCCCACCCACAGCCCGCCGGCGGCGTCCACCGCCAGGCCCCAGATCGAGTTGTCCGCCAGGCCGTCGGCGGTGGTGAGTACCCGTTCCACGCCGCCCTCGAAGCGGTGCAGCCCGTTGTTGGCGCCTACCCACATGGTCCCGGCGGGGTACTCCAGCAGGACGTGCACGTTGGCTTCGTAGCCGCCGGTGAAGACCGGGGTGCCACGGCCGTCCTGGTAGCGCGCCAGCCCCTGGTCGGCGCCAATCCACAACACCCCGGCCGCATCCAGCAGCAGCCCGCGGATGCTGGCGCTGGGGAGGGTGAGGCCTTCGATTTTCCCGATGATGCCGCCGGCGTAGTGCATCAGCGCGCTATTCCCTGTCCCCAGCCATAACCCGCCGTCCGGAGCGGCGGCCATGGCGGTTATCGGGACCTGCTTCAGGAGGGGCGTGTTGGCGCCGTTGAACACCGTGAAGCTCGCGCCGTCGAAGCGTGCCAGCCCGTCGCCGGTGGCAAACCACAGGTACCCGTCGGTGGTCTGGGCGATGGACCGAATGGAGTCGTTCGGCAGGCCGTTCGAGGTGGTCCAGACGTCGTGGCCGTATTGCGTGAGAGCCAGCTTGGGGTCCAGCCCCCAGAGAGCGGCCGGCAACAGGACTACAATCAGCAGTTTGACGCAGCGCACCGCCACAACACTCATATCGGCCGCGCCGCGCCATCCAATACCGGACGCGGGAACGGCCGGGTCAGCTTCGGGCGGGCTCCGGGGCGGCGGCGGAGGTGACGCGGTCGATGACTTCCATCATGCGCTCCGGCTGGATCGGTTTGGAAACGTAGCCGTCCATGCCGGATTCCAGGCACCGCTCTTCGTCGCCCTTCATGGCGTGCGCCGTCATGGCCACGATGGGCACGTGCCGGCCGGTCCCGCGTTCCAGGGTGCGTATGGCGGCGGCGGCCTCCAGGCCGCTCATATTGGGCATCTGGATGTCCATGAGCACCACGTCGAACTCGATCTTTTCGACCGCCGCCACGGCTTCCACGCCATCGGCGGCCAGGGTGACGGTGTGCCCCTGCTTTTCCAGCAGGCGGATGGCCAGCTTCTGGTTGATGGCGTTGTCTTCGGCCAATAGCACGCGCAGCTTGGGCCGGGCATCGCTGAGCGAGTGGCGGGTGAGCGGCGGGGCTCCCTCGGCCAGGGGCCGTCCCAGGGAGCGGGCGATGGCGTCCAGCAGGGCCGACTGTTTGACCGGCTTCAGCAGGTAGACTTCGATGCCGATTTCGCGGCACCGGGCGGCATCGCCCCGCTGCCCGGCGCTGGTCAGCATGAACAGGCGCGTGTCGCGCAACTCGGCGTGCTCGCGAATGCGCATGGCCAACGTAAAACCGTCCATGCCGGGCATCTGGAAGTCCAGAATGGCCAGGGGGAACGGGCAGCCCACCGCCCGCGCCTGGTCCAGCATGGCGATGGCCGCCTCGCCGCTTTCCACCGCCAGCGGCCGCATTCCCTTGGCGCGCAGCATCTCCACCATCACGGCCCGGTTGGTGGGATTGTCGTCCACGATCAGCACCGCGACGCCGTCCAGCGGCGCGGCGGCCGACTGCGCCGGAGCCTGGCCCGGCGCCACGGCCACCGTGAAATGGAAGGCGCAGCCCGGTCCGGGAGCTTCGGCGGGGAGATCGGCGCGCGGGCTCTCCACCCAGATGCGCCCGCCCATGAGCTCCACCAGGCGGCGGGAAATGGCCAGGCCCAGGCCCGTGCCGCCGTACTTGCGGGTGGTCGAGGCATCGGCCTGCTCGAAGGCCTCGAAGACCGCCTTCTGCTTGGCGGCGGGGATGCCGATC
>Ga0265323_10000949_pt1 | contig 15196 bp, 10 predicted proteins | sample 41225metaG_FD_193580 | JGI IMG/M metagenome (GOLD analysis project Ga0265323, IMG submission 193580) | Rhizosphere microbial communities from Carex aquatilis grown in University of Washington, Seatle, WA, United States - 4-12-25 metaG | ecosystem: Host-associated > Plants > Roots > Rhizosphere...
CATATCTGGCAAAAAATTCTTAGTTTCCTCAGGTTTAATAAAACGATGAGAATTAAAAAAGAATTTAAGCTTGCGCTTATCTGTATCGTAAATACCCACCTCATGGTCGAGGCAAAGAGCTTCGACTAACCAGGAACCCATGTTCCCTGCACCCACAATTAATATTTTCATTTATTTAAAATAATCAGCTTCATATTTAAATTGGCACATCAGCACATTTTTAACCTGTTATTTTCTTCCAGCCTGTTTTAGACAGATTCCGGTAAATTACCCCACCTGCCAAAAGGGCTGTAAAGATAAATATAATTCCAGCCACATATTCGTGAAATATTATTTTTCCAACTCCGAACAAAGTAAAAAGCACCATGATACAACCGCAAAACCAATTAATAAATAGCAGGTTATAACCAGTATCTCCAATAATTTCAGGTACTTCTCCGGAAATTTTCTTCCAACCAATACCGCCCGGATGAATTTTTTTATAGAAGGAAATAAGTTTTTCCTTGTCAGCAGGGGGAGTTAAAAAAGTTACAATAAGCCAGACAAAAGTCGACCATGCCACAATAATGATTAGCGATAATTCAAAGTTAAGATGGTATTTGATCTTGAGTATTGGATAAATTACGTATGGTGCAAGCATTGCCGAAATTTCGCTCCATGCATTGATGCGCCACCAAAACCATCGTAAAATTAGCACCAATCCAATTCCTCCGCTGCATTCTATTATAAATTTCCAGGCATCGCTGATGCGTTCGAATTGGGTAGTGACAATTAACGATAATAGCAATAAGAAGAAGGTTGCTATCCGTGAAATTTTCACATAGTGTTTTTCACTTTTGCCGGGTTTCAAATATTTCCTGTATAAATCGTTAATAATATAGGAACTTCCCCATACCGTTTGAGAAGAAATGGAGGACATGTAAGCAGCAAGAAATGCGGCAAGCAACAAACCGGTCAATCCTGCTGGCAATAAATCCCTGATCAGCATTACAAAGGTCGATCCTTTGTCGCTGACATTGGGATAAAGCACTAATGCTACGAGAGCTGAAACTACCCATGGCCATGGCCTGACGGCATAATGGGCAATCTGGAACCAGAGTGTGGCAAGCAGGGAATGTTTTTCATTCTTTGCCGACATCATCCGTTGTGCAACATAACCGCCTCCGCCGGGTTCGGCACCGGGGTACCAGCTTGCCCACCACTGAACCCCCAAATAAGTTATCAGGGCAACGAAACTCATTTTCAGCAACCCTGAAGTTGTTCCTGTGGCAGAAGCCTTATTGCTCATATCAGGGAAAAAATCGAACACCCATTTTGTATTTGATAATTTCAATTTAAGGACTTCTATTCCTCCAATATAATGAACAGCGAAAATGGCAAGTATAATACATCCTGTCATGGCTATAAAAAATTGAAAAGTATCCGCGATAGAAACTCCGGCAAGACCAGACAATGAGGAATAAAATGCCGTGAATACCATTATACACCCCACGATAAGAAGGTATGATGAGAAATGAAAACCTAATATTTCAATTTCATGAATTCCTAAAAAGGAAATTCCGGGAAACATAACTTTAATAATTTTCACCATGGCAAGGTTAATCCAGGATATAACGATCATATTCATGAATATACCTATATATATGGCACGAAATCCCCTGAGAAAATCAGCAGCCTTTCCGGAATAACGGATACTTACAAACTCAGCATCGGTCAGGATCTCGGCCCTTCTCCACAAACGGGCAAAAAAGAATACAGTGAGTATCCCGCCAAAAACCATGTTCCACCACAACCAGTTTCCGGCAATTCCTTTTGTTGCGACCAATTCAGTAACGGCAAGAGGAGTATCGGCAGCAAAAGTTGTAGCTACCATACTTGTGCCGGCAATATACCAGGGAAGATTCCGGCCGCTTAGAAAAAAATCGCCGGTACTTTTACCTGCTTTTTTCGACATGATTATTCCAATGCCCAGGCTAATACATAGATATGTCGCTATAATCAACCAGTCTAAAAGAGTAAGCGTCATTTAAAATTATTTATTTATCCTTGTCAACGAAGATAGGATAAAAAACAGAATTGGTTAATTACATGTGACTGATTCTAGTGAAATGCTATTATTCCATGCTTCATATTTAATAATTTACTGAAATAATCCTTTACTATATTTCAAATATTCTGTTTGTAAATATTTTCTTAAATTTAACAAATGATAACAGTTCAGGTATATAGGCTGAAGCCCATTAGGCTATAGAAATGCTTTTTAATAAGTTTAATTTAGAGGAATAAAAAATAATTAATATGTCAATTGATTTGAATTCTCTAAATTACTGACAGCCTTCAGTCTAAAAAACCTGAGTATAAAATATGACAAAGCCATGAAAAAATATTTAATATTTACGGTTATTTCTGTTGTTACTTTATTGATGACCGATTGCAAAAAAGGAAAAATGAAAACCTTTATAATTCCACAACCTGTTAAAGTTGTTAACTCGAGTGGGGCGTTTATTTTGTCAGATCCGGTAAAAATTTTTATTTCCCCTTCTGATTCCGGTCTAAAAAGAAATGCCGAATTTCTCGCTGAAAAAATTAAAATATTTTCAGGTTATGATGTTAATATAATTAAAAGCCCGGTCGATACGGAAAAAGGAATTCACCTTAAGTTTGATAAAAATATTTTATTCAGGGAAGGCTATCATTTAAAAATAGATTCTCAAAATATTAATATTTCAGGACAAACAGCTGCCGGCATATTCTATGGCATCCAATCGCTGTTACAATTGTTTCCACAAGTACTCCATAATTCTGAAAAAGGCAACAAACTATGTGCGATTTCATGTGTAGAAATAACAGATTATCCACGGTTTTCATGGCGGGGAATGCATCTCGATGTCTGCCGTCACTTTTTCGAAGTAGATTTTATTAATAAATATATCGATTTCCTGGCAAGCTATAAAATGAATGTATTCCATTGGCATCTTACCGATGACCAGGGTTGGCGGATTGAGATTAAAAAATATCCCAAACTCACTGAAGTTGGGGCATGGAGAATTGAAGAAGATGGTAAAAAATATGGTGGGTTTTATACGCAGGAACAAATTAAAGAAATTATAAAATATGCAGCTGACAGGTATATTACAGTTTTACCTGAAATTGAAATGCCCGGGCATGCAACGGCTTTGCTTTATGCATATCCGGAACTGGCCTGCACGGATTCGGGGCCAAAAACGATTCCAAATTCATGGGGAATTTTTTACGATGTAATGAACCCTGGAAAAGAAGAAACATTTGCGTTTATCGATGATGTATTAACAGAAGTCTCCCGGCTTTTTCCATGCCCTTATATTCATATCGGAGGTGATGAATGTCCGAAAGAACAATGGAAGAAAAGTATACTGTGCCAGGAAACAATTCGGAAAAATAAGCTGAAAGATGAATTGGAATTACAGGGTTATTTTATTAAAAGGGTGGAAAAAATTCTGGTCTCTAAGGGAAAAAAGTTAATCGGATGGGACGAAATCCTAGAAGGAGGGCTTGCCCCCGAAGCCACTGTAATGTCGTGGCGCGGGAACAAAGGAGGTATTGAATCTGCTAATCAAGAACATGATGTTGTTATGGCTCCATCGAATTTTGTTTACCTGAATAACATACAGGGTGATGCAGAATATGAGCCATTAGGGCACACACCTGCCAATACACTTGAAAAAGTTTACTATTACGATCCGGTTCCTGAACAGTTACCACCTGAAAATCGCAAGTATATTTTGGGTGGGGAAGGTTGCCTTTGGACAGAATACATTCCTTCTCCAGATATTGCGGAATATATGTTATTCCCGCGGCTGATGGCTTTGGCAGAAGTGTATTGGTCTCCTTCCGATAAGAAGGATTACGATTCATTTTTAAAACGCATGATTTATAATTTTTCAAATTTAAAAGTTCAGGATATTAATTTCAGGATACCCAAACCAACAGGGTTAAAACTGAAGAATATTATTTTAGAAAAACCCGGAAATTTCAATCCCGAAAATCCCTTGAAGTCATCCGGGGCTATTATACGATATACAACAGATGGATCGGAACCTCGTTTAAATTCTGTTATTTATAAGATTCCTTTAAAAATTTACGATAACAAAATTTTGAAAACAAAGCTTTATTTAAATGATCAGTATTCGAGCGAAACATTGATTGCATTTTTTTACAAACCTGATACTTCAAAAAATGGATTGTACTGTAATATTTATGAAAATGCAGAAATCCCTGTACCTGCTGAAGCCAAACCATTTCAAATCCTGAAAGTATATGATATCGATCCGCATATTCCTTATAAAACAGATAAAGTAGTTGTAGCAAAATATATTGCCAGGCTTAGGGTTCAAACTATAAACGAAATGACTTTTTATTTAAAGGCCGATGCTTCAGTCCGACTTTATTTCAATTCCAGTTTAATGGTAAAAAAGGAAGTTCAACCAGGGGTTAAAACGTACAGCGAATTCAAATTTCATCCTCAAAACAATTTTATAGATATTATAATTGAATATAAAATAAGCGAAGGTGGAGAAATGCTTGAGCTGGGAACAATTTCCAAATCAGGAAATCGTGAACCGCTTTCTCCGTCAGCGTTTGTAAAATAAGTTGTACTTTTCCTGCAATACAAAAGGCTTCACCATTCAAAAGGTGAAGTTTTTAAAGTGGGTTTAATCTTCCTCAATCATTAGTTCTTTAAGCATAGCTAATTCCATTTTTGAATTATAAAAACTAACAAGGTTGTCCTTTGAAGAGAACCATTCCAATACCTTATCCTTTTCAATAGCAACAGGAGCATTGTTTAGGATAGGTTGATAACTGCTCCAGGGATAATCACGGAAGTCCTTCACCAAGCCATGCAATTGCGGATTGGCATGAATATAAAAAACCAAATTGGTAAGATACTATGCTGGTCACCTCAATTCTTTTAAAGGTCTTTTCAAACAGGCTTCCATACCTGTTTTCCTGCTTGGTTATTGCCATCGCGTAACTTGTAAAGAAACGTTTAAATGCTGCGCTGACAATTTCCCCATCGCTCAAAGAGGCTGTGTATTTAAGACCTTTCCGTCTTTTTACTCAGCCTCTTCATTAATAAATGGAAGTTAATTATTCATTCTATAATAACCAGAATGTGTTGAAATATTAATAACCCATGAACACAAAGCCTGTTCACTTAGAAATAGTTCATCTAATTTTTTTCGATTTTTCCTTGTGCCTGGAAATAATCGGCAGGGTTAACGGCTTTTCCATTTTTATGGACTTCATAGTGCAAATGCGGGCCAGTAGCCACGCCTGTCTGACCAACATATCCGATTAACTGTCCCTTTTTTACGTCTTCACCGGGTTTAACTATAAAACTCTTTAATTTCGAATACATTGTAGAATAAATATTATCATGCTTTATGATAATATAGTTTCCGTTAAGTGAGTCGAATTTGGCAGTAACTACCATTCCGTTTTCGGTAGAGGAAACTTTTTCGCCTTCATCCAGGGCTAAATCAATTCCATAATGGAAGTGTTCCTTTTTGGTAATTGGATGTATCCTTTTCCCAAAACCTGAAATTTGTTTAACTTTTGATAAATCAACTGGAGGAATGGATGGCACGTTAGATGCAGTTATACTTATATTATTATTGGAAATTACACCGGAATGTGAACGGTTACAATTTGCCAGGGCAAATATTAAGACACAAAGTAATGGCAAAATGAGTAAATAGCTTATCACATTTCTTTTTGAAGTATTGTTTTTCATTATCATGGTTATTCGTTTTTTAATTGTTTTACAATAAAATTGATTTGTTAACCCGCCCAGATTTTGAAATTGGATACCTTTCAACAGGCACTTTAGATATCCTTCGGTACCGGTGCCATTGTTAATTGCCGCCATATCGGCAAGGTATTCGTGCTGAAGCCTGATTGAGTTTTTATAAAGAACAACAAAAGGATTGAACCAAAGAAAAGCTGAAGCAATTTCGGATAACAGCAGATCGAACCAATGCATCTGCCTGATATGCGACATTTCATGATGAACCATAAATTCCCTGTCGTAATGTTCAACAGATTGAACAGGCAGGAAAATGGTATTAAAAAATGAAAAAGCATAAGGCAGGTTGGTTTCCACAATTCTTTTTTCCCAGTTTAAAATGAAAATTGAATTGTTTTTGATTTCTAAAATCCGGTATATGGAAAATAAAAGTTTAAAACACATAAATACTAGCCCTGTAAAATACAGGAAAATAAGAACAGGCAAAATATAATTTGACTCGGGCTTATATAATGTGTTATTGAAATCGGGAAACTCAAAATCCGGAATTTTGAATTCATTCCCGGTAATCTGGTTCATTATAAATTGTGTACCTGGACTGAACCATGAGAATTTTAAAACAGGTATGACAAAAGAGAGTATTAGTCCGAAAAGAAGATAAAACCGGTTCAAATTAAAAAAAGTAGTGCGCTTAAAAAACAAGGCATAAAGAAAATAGAAACAAGCGAGGCATACACTTACTTTTAAAAGATACATAAAATACCATATCATCGTTTCCGTTTTTTTACCTGGTTAATCTTTTCCTGGACAATTTGCTTAATTTCTTCCAGTTCTGAAAGATTTAATTTCTCGTTTGCAAAAAATGAAGCAAACCTTGGCGCAGAGCCATTAAAAAAGTTTTTAATAATTAAAGAAATATGGCCCTGAAAATAGTCGGTTTTAGATACCAAAGGGTAGTATTGGTTGATTTTCCCGTAAGTTTTAAAACCAATAAATCCCTTTTTCACCAGCACCCTTATTACCGTCGAGATGGTTGTGTACGCGGGTTTTGGATCGAGAAAACTATCTGCGATATCTTTTAAAAAACCGCTTTCGAGTGTCCAGAGGTATTGCATTACCTGTTCTTCAGCTTTTGTTAGTTCTTTATTTTCCATGGGGCAAATGTATAACTATAATTATAGTTATACAACTATTTTTATAATTATTTTATAATTATTTTAAAATTATTTTTAATTTTCAAAATTGTAAATTCCAGTTGATCGGGAAAATGTTTTCTATGAGAAGTTTCAAAACCCGATATAATTATAAAATAAAATTTCCGTATACTTTAACAAAACTACCATGATAATCAATATTTAAGAATTCTATGTACCTGGATTTATCTTTTTAATTTTTAGCAAAATGGTTTTCATCTCTTTTTGCAAAAGGCCAAAGACCAATTCCATTTCGCATATCCTTTGTCCGACGGATATTTTGCATTGTATTTGTTTTTTCCTAATTTTGAAATGTCAGAAAAAGTTAAGTTTTGTTTAAAAATATTTTAAAATAAACTTTCTGCATTTTGACCTCTTTAGGGTAATTAAAAAATCTTTAAAATTTATATTATGAACTTAAAAAATTGGGAAGTAACGATTATGGCTGTATTATTTTCAACAATTAATTCCTCGCTTTATTCACAGAACGGAGCAGGCAAATTATTAACAAGGGACCAGGTTGAACTTAAATATACCTGGAACCTGGGTGATATTTATTCATCAGTTGATCTTTGGGAGAAGGATTTTCAATGGATAAATGAAAACATTCCCGCTTATAAGGAATTTGAAGGCAAAATAGGAAATTCGGCAAAGGATTTGCTTGCAGTAATAATATTTGATGAAAGCATTTCCATCAGGCTTGTCAGATTGCATTTATATGCTTCCTGTTCCAAAGACCTTGATTTATCGAACTCAGATAACCTGGCACGGTTCGACAGGATTAACCAGCTCGAATCAAAAATTTCTGTTGCCAGTTCTTATATTGTCCCGGAATTATTGAGTATCCCGAAGGAAAAGATCGAAAAGTATATAGAAGAAACGACAGAATTAAAAATTTATAAGCATGAAATTGAAAACCTTTTTCGGATAAAGGAACATACCTTGCCGAAGGAACAGGAGGAAATTCTTGCACTTTCAGGTGAAGTAAACCAGGTTCCGGAAAATGCATTCAGTGTGTTTACCAATGCTGAAATGAAATTCCCAAGCATTAAAGATTCATCGGGAAATGTAATTCAATTATCGGCAGGCAGGTATTCAAAAGCAATGTATTCTACAAACAGGGCGTTTAGAATAGAAGCTTATAAAAGTTATAATCAATCTTATATTGATTTTCGCAATACACTTGCCACCTTATTCAACGGTGAAATTAAAACCCATATTTTTTATTCAAAAGCACGGAAATTTAATTCTTCCCGGGAAGCTTCCATGAATAATAGCAATATTCCGGTATCAGTATACGATAACCTGGTTCAATCAGTAAATGATAATTTAGAACCGCTTCATCGCTGGGTCAGGATCAGGAAAAAAGTTCTCGGTTTGCCCGAAATCCATCCTTATGATGTATACGTTACTTTGTTTCCCGCTGTTAAAAAAGAATACAGTTATGATAAAGCAACAGAAATTGTGAAAGATGCTTTGAAACCTTTGGGAACAGATTATATAAAAAATTTATCCACCGCATTTGATAACCGATGGGTCGATGTTTGTGAAACAAAAGGAAAAATGAGCGGAGCATATTCATCTGGCGCAAGCTATGGAATTCATCCCTTTGTCCTTTTAAACTGGAATTACCAACTGGAAGATGTATTTACCCTTGCTCATGAAATGGGGCATAACATGCATTCTTTTTATACCGAACAAAACCAGCCTTTTCCCTATGTAGGTTATTCAACTTTTATTGCTGAAGTGGCATCGACATGCAATGAAGCTTTGCTTCTCGATTATCTTATCGATCATGCAACAATGAAAGAAGAAAAACTGGCTTTATTAGAAAAATATATTTCCAATATAGTTACCACATTTTACAGGCAGGTCATGTTTGCTGAATTTGAACAGGTAACCCATGCTAAAGCTGAAAATGGGGAAGCATTGTCCGCTGAAGCGTTGTCACAGCTTTTTAAAGATATTGTCCAGAAATACTGGGGACCCGATATGGTGGTCGATGAAGAAGAAGCTTGCACTTGGGCAAGAATTCCTCATTTCTACTATAATTTTTATGTTTACCAGTATGCCACAAGTTTTGCAGCATCTCAAATTTTAGCACAAAAGATTAAAAAAGAAAAGCAACCTGCAATTGACAAATATCTAAGATTTCTTAAAGCCGGAAATTCTGATTACCCGATAAATATTTTGAGAGAAGCTGGTGTAGATATGACCTCACCTGAACCAATTATCAGTACCATTAAAAGGATGGATGCATTGCTCGATGAAATGGAAAAACTATTAGCCGAAAAATAGATATCCATTCAATTATAGTTAAGAATGAAAACAAGGGGAGAAAAAAGTTTTATAAAACTTCCATTTTTTGCTGCGAAGTTTTATGACAACCTCACAAATGTAAAAGGCGTTAATTTAGCATTTGAGGAAATTGCAGAATTTCTTGGAAAAGCAAAGGACCTGAGAAAAATATTAGATATTGGAACAGGCCCTGGCCGTCTTTTGTCAGAGATAAATAAAAGAAATCATACATTAGAATTATACGGTTTAGATATTTCATCTTCAATGGTCGATCTGGCAAAAAATAACCTTAAAGGCCTGAATGTCGATTTAAGAACTGGAAATATTACTAAAACAGATTATGCAGTTAACTATTTTGATTGTATTGTTTGTTCCGGAAGTTTTTATTTGTGGGACAAACCAATTGAAGGACTGGATGAAGTTTATCGAATTTTAAAGCCTGGGAGAACAGCTTTTTTATTTGAGTCGAACAGAAATTATGACAAGAATGAACTAAATAATCGTTTAAGAAATAATCTTAAAACTTATAATTTGTTCCGTAAAACGCTTTCAAAATATTTTTTAAGAAAGCAATTGAAAATGACTTATTCGATTACAGACATAGAAGAGTTAATCAAACAATCAAAATTTTCTGCCAACTATAAAATAGATCAGATTGAACTGGGAAATTTACCCATTTGGTTAATGATTGGGCTACATAAATAATGCGAATTAAGAGTAAAATTTTTTAAAGATTATTGCTATTATATTTCTAAACAAAATTCGTGGAATTATTATCAAAAATGTTCTTTTTTCTTGATAAAAAAGAACCAATCCCGATATTAATTTTGTAAGGTTTTGTAAAGCAAAACCAACAAAAATATTAATCGGGACAAGAAAAAATGAAGCTTCAACGCACAAAACCAACCCACCCTCGCCATTTTTTCCTGCCAACGCTCTTTAAAGACATAGACTTCATGAAAATCTGATTTGTGTGGGACGTTTCCCGCAATCGCGGGAAGAACTTGAGGCAGTTTGATCTCTGATGATGTTGGGTTTTGTGACAAAAAACTGCCGAAAGTTGGTATTTGTGGTGAATTTTACTCACTTCGTTCGTGAGATCGCCTTCAGCTAAGTTCTTTTGTTTCTTTTCTTTGTTTGGTAGACAAAGAAATGAAAATATTGTTTTCGGAGACCTTATATTTGATTGATGGTTATACCTTCAAAGAGAGATTTAGCCAAAACTATCAAGAATTTCAACTGAATTAAACTAACCCTTAATTTGCATAAACAATAATTTACTTTGGATATTTTATATTTTTTTTAAAAAACTTCTGAATTATTTTTCATATAATCAATTAATTCATCGACCTGGCAAAATGCAAGTGCTGTGTAAGTATCGGCTGCACCATAATATATGGTAATTCTACCGGTAGGGGCATCATACAGGTTGGCACAAGGAAAAACGACATTGGGGACAAATCCGCGTGTTTCATAATCCTTTTCCGGAGTCAGCAGATAATCCCGGGTTCGATATAATATTTTGGCAGGATCGTTAATATTCAATAAAACTGCGCCATAGCTGTAAACAAATCCGTTACACGTGCCGGTTACCCCATGATAAAAAAGCAGCCATCCTTCGGCAGTTTCAATCGGAATCGGACCAGCCCCGACTTTTACTGCCTGCCACCATCCTTTGCCACCTTTACCCATGAGCCACCTATGACGCCCCCAATAAATAAGGTCATTGCTTTCGCTCATGAACATATCGCCAAACGGAGTATGCCCGCTATCGCTGGGACGGCTTAATAAAAGGTATTTTCCGTTTATTTTTCTTGGAAACAAAACTCCGTTGCGGTTAAATGGCATAAGCGGATTTGGCAACCGTGTCCAGATTTTGAAATCTTTTGTCATCCCTAATCCTATTGAAGCTCCGTGCATATCGTCGCACCAGATTACATAATAAATATTGTCAATTTTTACAAAACGCGGATCATAGGCATAGCTCACAGGAAAAGGTTTCCCGTTTTCATCGATCCAGGGAATTACGTTGTCATCAATGTTCCAATTCAAACCATCATCGCTTGTTCCGAAATGAATATTTGCACGGCCGTTTTTATGGTCCGCCCTGAAAACCCCTGCAAATTTTCCATTCACCGGAAGGGCAGCGCTATTAAAAATTCTCGCGGTAGATAATGTAGGATTCCAATCGATGATCGGATTTTTACTATATCTCCATAAAACTCCTTTATAACCTTTTGGTTTGTCTTCCCAGGGGATATTTGGCAATGCTTCACCAATAATAGTTTTGCTCATTTTTAAATATTTTTATTAAACATTTAATTTCGAATTTATTCTAAATATTTTCATTACTTCACAAATATATCTATTATCTTTTAACAGAAACAAACATATTAAACCAAATCCGATTGTTAATTTTGAATTTGATAAACTTAAAATTTTAAATGAAGAATATTAATTCCTAAACTTCAGATGAGAAAAAAGATAATATTTTTTATTCTGCTGAATCTTATTGCTAAAGATATATTGGCAAATGATTCAATTGAAAAAATAGACAATAATATAGGTATAGCCCGACTCTCTGAAAAAGTATATTTAATGAAATCATCTTTTAATTGCAATGGAAGCCTGGACTGCAATCACATGCTCGTTGTGGATTTAAAAGATATTGTTCTTATCAATACACCGGTTAATGATTCATTAACCGGAATATTGCTGAATTGCATAAGGCAAAAATTTAAAAGGCCGGTTACAAAAGTTGTTATTTCACATTTTCACGAGGATAGTTCTGGAGGGATAGCAGAAACTAACAGGAATGGAATAACATCTTATAGTTTGGATAAAACAAAAGAATTGTTGAAATCGCATGGCCGGTTTATAGATGTTGTTTTTAAAGATTCAATAGAAATTAATTTACAAACTGTTCACATTGAATTATATTTTCCCGGCGCCGGTCATACTTTTGATAATATTGTTGTATGGTTGCCAGAAGAAAAAATTTTATTTGGTGGTTGTTTAATAAAGTCTTTATCGGTTAACGACAAAGGAAACATTAAAGATGCAGATATGCAATCATGGGCAGAAACAGTGTTGAGGGTCAAAAACAGATTCAGTAATGCAAAAATAGTGATACCCGGTCATTTCGATTGCGGCGATACTTCCTTATTTGACCATACCATAAAATTGGTCCATCTCAAATAAAATCGCTATTCATTAACTTAACTAAATAAATTGTTTATTGTTAAAGGTTAATTATTATTTTTGGCCTTTCCAAAAAAAATGATATGTCTGAAATAGTAACCAGAAAACCTCCGGCAATACTTCGATGGACAGTGCTTCTTTTTATCAGCCTTGCCATGATGGGCAATTACTACATTTATGATAGCATTAGCCCGGTTGCCGATTTATTAATTAAAGAATTAGGATTTTCTCAGTCCGGAGTTGGTCTCTTAAACGCAATATACAGTTTCCCAAACATTATTATGGTGTTATTGGGCGGAATTATCATTGACCGCATTGGTACAAAAAAATCGACTTTAATATTTACAATTTTAATTATGTTTGGTTCAATATTAACCTGCATCAAAGGAAACCTGATTATCATGGCTTCGGGAAGGTTAATATTCGGAATTGGTGCTGAATCAATGATCATTGCTATTACTACAATTGTAGCCAGGTGGTTTAAAGGAAAACAACTTTCATTTGCATTCGGTTTAAACCTCACCATAGCAAGAATTGGAAGTTACCTGGCACAAACATCGCCGGGATGGGCATCGGGAATGTACAATAAGGGATGGCAACATCCTTTATTTATTGCCGCCTTCGCAGGAATTTTCGCATTAATAACCATAATAGTTTTTTACTTCATCGATTATTTTTCTGAAAGGCATTATGATCTTGAAAAAGAAGGTTCGCAGGAAAAAATTGAAATTAAAAAATTGTTTTCTTTTTCACCTTCATTCTGGTATATTACCTTATTATGTTTTGTCTTTTATTCTGCCATGTTTCCATTCACATCCACCATTGCAAACATGTTTTTTCAGCATGTCCATCATGCAAGCAGGGGAGCGGCAGGTTTCCTGGTCGGTGTGCCTATTCTGACAGCTATGGTATTTACACCTCTTTTCGGGTTATTATCGGATTATATTGGAAAACGCTCCTTTTTAATGATGCTGGGTTCACTTACTATTGTTCCTGTTTACCTGCTTTTGGGTTATGGAACGAACTTTTTTACGTTAATAGGACTTCCACCAGAGGTTCATATTAAATTCAGCCTGTTAAGTTTTGATTATTTTATTTCCCCGAATCAGTTAATCCCAATGTTTTTTTTAGGATTGGCTTTTTCACTTGTTCCGGCAATAATGTGGCCTTCGGTAGCCCTTATAATAGAATCCAAAAGGTTGGGCACAGCATATGGGTTGATGACAATGATTCAAAATTTCGGATTATTTGGTTTTAATTTGTTAATAGGATTTGCAAATACAAGATTTAATGCAGGGGCACAAAATCCCTCCGGTTACCTGCCAAGTATCTGGATTTTTTCAATATGCGGGATATTAGGATTATTCTTTGCGATAATGCTTAAACGCAGTGCAGGAAAATCAAATGAATATAACCTGGATAAACCTATGAAAGAAATTAAAGTTTAATTTCCTGTGCCAGGGATAAAAACAATTGCATGGCTTCTTTTTTTCGATCGTCTAATACGAAATTCATATTATTCCTAAGGTAATCTTCAATGCTCTTATGGCTTGTGAAATCATTAAGTTTCGCTGTTAATGAAGCTTCCCTGATATGGCCTATACCATATTTTATTGCTTTTTCAAATTTTTTCACAAATTCTGGATCGAGGGAACGATTGGTAACCCAACAAGCAAATACAAATGGCAGGGTTGTATATTTTTTCCATTCATCAGATAAATCGTAAACATATTTGAATTTTTTTTCTAAAGGAAATACTTTGTTGCCTATTACAACTGCGGCAGTATTTCCTTTAATTTCAGTATTTTCAAAACCGGAATAGCCCATTTTATATGAAACATCAATGTGCCAGAATTTCTTAGCCAGAATTTGTGCAAGGATTACTGATGTCCTCGATTGATAATCAAGAACAATTTCCCTGATTTCATTCAATTGAACATTGCTCGCTAAGATTACAGTCCGGGCAGACCCGTTAGTCCCAATGCAATAATTTGAAAAAATTTGCGAATGAGAAATTTTGGAAATTTCGACAATAGGCACCAGTCCGATATCAACTGTCCCAGCCATCAGCTTATTCGCACATTCAGCGGGGGAATCTACCGATAATTCAATTTCATTGATAATGGAATTGTTATTTAGCCCGTAAACAAAAGGCAATGTATTGTAAAAAGATATAGCTGAAACCTTGTATATGCTCATTTCCAACTTTTCAATCTGCGAAGTTATAAAACTTCCTTTTAATTGGATTGAAAAAATGTACCTGCAATTATATAAAACTTCTCAATACTGAAATTTTAATAACTTTGTGTTACCAAACATTTAAAAATGGAATTAAATCCGCTTACTTCTATTTCGCCAGTTGATGGCCGATATCGTGATAAAGTAAAAGAATTGTCAACCTATTTTTCCGAATCTGCATTAATCCGTTACAGGGCCTTGGTTGAAGTCGAATATTTTATAGCACTTTGTGAACTGCCTTTGCCCCAGTTAAGCCATTTCGACAAAAGCAAGTTTTCAGTTTTAAGGGAAATTTACAAACAATTTAATATTGAAGATGCCCAATCTATCAAGGACATTGAAAAAATTACTAACCACGATGTAAAAGCTGTTGAATATTTTTTGAAACAAAAGTTCGAAAGCATGCAATTAGCAAATGTTAAAGAATTTATTCATTTCGGCCTTACATCACAGGATATAAATAATACAGCTACACCTATTT
>Ga0265323_10000950_pt1 | contig 15196 bp, 16 predicted proteins | sample 41225metaG_FD_193580 | JGI IMG/M metagenome (GOLD analysis project Ga0265323, IMG submission 193580) | Rhizosphere microbial communities from Carex aquatilis grown in University of Washington, Seatle, WA, United States - 4-12-25 metaG | ecosystem: Host-associated > Plants > Roots > Rhizosphere...
TAGGGGTGAGTTGAAGTTGGATTTTGATATTGAGAGCAGGAAGCATGAACACTTGCAGAAATATCCTAAGGATGATATCGATATAGTCTATAAATTCTCGAAGGAAGTCAAGAAGGAATTAGGCGATATGCTAAAGGCAATAGTCCTCTTCGGAAGCGCTGCAAGGCATATAGATACGAACAAGAAAAGCCATGACATCGATATACTGCTCTTAATTGATGATGTATCGATAAAGTTGAATCAGGAACTGATACAGACATACAGGATAATAGTCGAGAAGATCGTAGCAAGGGTATCGACGAAACTTCATATCACAAGCTTAAGGCTTACAAATTTCTGGGAATATGTGAGAGCTGGAGATCCTATAGCGATAAATATGCTGCGTGACGGCGCGCCTATAATGGATACAGGATTCTTTGAACCATTGCAGCTACTCTTGATGCAGGGAAGGATAAGGCCGAGCCCTGAAAGCATACAGAACTATCTCATGATGGCGCCGCAGACACTGCAGAACTCGCGAGGGCATATACTGCAGGCAGTGCTGGACCTATACTGGGCAGTCATAGATGCAGCGCATGCATCGCTCATGTATGTCAATGAGACTCCTCCAAGTCCTGCGCATGTGGCTGATTTGATGGAAGAGAAGCTTGTAAAGACTGGACTGCTCGATAAAAGGCATATGCATACGATGAGAATGTTCTATAATCTTGGAAAAAGCATAATGCATGGGCAACTCCATGACATCACAGGAGACCAATACGATGCATACTACAGGGAAGCATACGATTTCGTCATGGAAATAAAGAAGTTCGTGAATAGGAAATGAAGATAAAAAAATGTTCTAGAATAATCAATTCAACGGCTTAAATTTCCCAGCCTTTATCTCTTCTAAACCTTGCACTAATTCCTTCAATAATTCGTTCTGTTCTTGTATAAGCTTTTCTTTTCTCGTCATGATACCACTACTCCATTAATCTATATAAATTTTACGAAGACGAAGGCAGCATCTTCCATCACATTTTTAACCTTCTAGACATTACCCTTACAATGCACGACATCCACAAGTTCAGGAATATCTATAAGCTGAAATCAATCTATAGGTTTGCCTCTGTCTATGACAGGCATGAGAGCGCTGCAGAGCATACTTGGTCCGCTTTGATGCTCTCTGATTATATCCTAATCAAATCGAACCTTAAAATTGACAGGCCTAAAGTTCTGGAATTATTGATGTATCATGATCTGGTCGAGATATATGCAGGAGATACTCCTATTGATCCGAATATTGGGGATCAAAAGAAAGCTGAGCATGAACAATCCATAAAAGAACATGAGGCATTCGAAAGACTGGTCAAAGAACTGCCTGAAGAAATCTCAAGAAGATACACATCACTATATAAGGAATATGTCGAACATAAAACTCTTGAATCAAGATTCGCGATGGGAATAGAACACCTCGATGCAGAGATACATGAGATGGATCACAAGGAAGACTGGAAAGGTTGGACTGAAAAGTTCCTGAGGAACAAGAAGCAGAAATATTTCAAGGAATTCCCTATAATGATGGAGATATTTGAGGAACATATAAGATACTTGAATTATAACGGATTCTTCGATGAGCCGAAAAAAACATATGATAACTATGATAAATCCCATGATATCCACAAATTCCGCACTATCTATAGATTGAAATCGATCTACAGGCTGAACACTGTCGATGACAGGCATGAGAGCACAGCCGAACATACATGGTCTGCCATGATGCTAGCTGATTATATCTTGAGCAAATATTCCTCGGAGTTCGCAGGTATTGACAAGTTCAAGGTTCTTGAATTGATAATGTATCATGACCTTGTTGAGATACACGCTGGAGATACGCCATTATATCCAGGCATGAAAGATGATGACCAGAAGAAGCGTGAAGGCGAAGCATTCAAGAAACTGATTGCAGAACTTCCACAAGAGACTTCAGAGAAATATAGGTTGCTGCATTCAGAATTTGAAGGTCTGAAGACGAAAGAAGCAAGGCTTGCAAAAGCCGTTGAAGAGCTGGATTCATCGATACATGAACTTGATCACAAGAAGGATTGGAAAGGTTGGAGCGAAAAATTCCTAAGAGAGAAGAAGACAAGATATTATCAGGAATTTCCAGTCATTATGGAACTGTTCCAAGAGTTTCTCGACTATGCAAACGATAACGGATTCTTTACACAATAGAAGATATCAAATGATTAATATAGTGTTCTAGCATATCATGAATAATATCGCGACCAGCGCGACTATCACGACGATCAGGACAATATATTTTCCCGTACTTTCCTTCTCTATCTTTACCTTGACAGGGAATATCCTGCTATAGAATGAGACTTCTTTAAGCGCTGTCCTGGAACTTTTAGTCTTTGATGCCTTATGCTCTTTATATTTATGTATCTTGTCATGCACTTTATGCTTGATCTTATAGAACATTATTGCAAGCGCGAGAGCGATTGCGAGTATGAATATCGTTCCTGCGATTATTATCATTCCTGGGGAATATATCCTTGCAGGCCGTTCCAGATTAAGTTCCTTCGATTTCGTGATGCCTGATATTGCAGGACATCTTGACTCTGCGCTGCATACGCCTGCAGTCTCTCCATCGAATAGGCAGCATACTTCATTAGGCTTGGCGCAATCATTGTTCGTCTCGCATAATTCCTTGGTGTTATCATCAAACACTACAAGACCAGTCATGGAATTTCCTATGAATAATATGAGAAGCAATGATGCGACGACTGTCGAGAATAATATTATCCTTTTCATTTTGATTGTTGGATCGCCATTTATATCATTTATTTTTCTGCACCACAGTCTGGTTGTTTATATGCTGGCAGCATTCACATTGCACAGGGAATGAGTCTGCGAACATCACATTGCCGCATCCTTCGCAGCTGAAGCCATATACTTCATCAGGTATGGACAAGTCGAATAGCATCGGATTGATCTCTTGAGGTTTAGTCTGTGGAGTTTTAGGCTTGTTCTGGCTGACAGTCTCGAGAATGCCTTCAGCAAGGCATCCAAGGCATATGTTCAGTTCGCCTTTTGCATAGTTGCATGTAAACACAGCTGTATCTTCAGAGCCAGTACCGCATAGATTACAAGTTTTATGAATTTGCATAGTAAACCAATATACAAAAAGATATACTAATATATAAATGTTTTGTTATTATATGTGGGTGATGAAAATTTACAAGAATGGTTTTTATTAAAAATTATCTAAATTCGACAGGGATACAATAAAACAAACTTTATAATTCTCGCTGGTCTAATCCATGAACATGATCCTGATCGCAATAATCTTGACATTCGTCGCTCTTCTGATATCGACCATAACTGACCTGAAGAAGCGTGAAGTCCCTGACTATATATCTTACGGCCTGATATTCATAGCTTTCGCAATCGCCGTGATATATTCCATAATCAATTGGGAATACATATACCTTGCACAGTCAGTGATGGGACTAATAGTCGGCATAATAATAGCCTATACGATGTTCTACTTAGGCCAATGGGGCGGGGGAGACAGCAAATTGATAATGGGCATCGGAGCGATAATGGGCTTCAACATATTCAACCTATTCAACATAAATATTTTCGGAGAGAACAATTTCTGGCTTCTGATAATGCTCGCAAACATAATATTCTTCGGAGCGGCATACGGACTTGCATGGAGTATCGTGCTCGCGATAAAGAATCGCAAGGTATTCATCAAAAGCCTTGATTCATGGATCCATAAGCGCGAGATACTCATGGCAAGAAGGATAATAATGGCGGCAGTAATCATCATATTGATAATATTATTCACGATAGTGCCTCAGGAATATAGGATATTGTTATTGTCATTCACAGCGATACTGTACATAACATTCTATGTATGGATATTCGTGAAGATCATAGAAGAGACATGCATGATAAAAGATATTCCTGTAGGCAGATTGACAGAGGGAGACTGGATTTACAAGGAAGTGCGGGTAGGAAAAAAATATATTACAGGCCCGAAAGATCTTGGAGTCTCAAGAGAGCAGATTACTGAACTCAAGAGATATTGTGCAAAAGGGAAGATAAAGACCGTGACGATAAAAGAAGGCATACCATTCATACCAGCATTCTTATTGGCGTTTGTCGCGACAGTGATAATATATTATATAAGCGCGGGCGTGCTTTAGACTCTCGATTCTTTTCAAAATGGGTTTTTCGGATAAATGATTAGCACCTAGCGAGTTCTTAAGCATAGACTGTTTCTACAATGAACTCGATTGAACAATCGATAACACATCTATGCGAGCGTGCTAACGCGACAGCGAATTATTCGAAAAACTTCCAAAATGCCAACATTTATAACCTGATACCATTTCCTCATAGTAGGAGGTTAACTCAATGAGCGGATTCAATCGAGGCGGAAATGGCGGCGGATTTAGGCGCGATTTCGGCCCAAGGGAAATGCATAAAGCAACGTGTTCCGAATGCGGCAATGAATGTGAAGTACCATTCAAGCCAACTGAAGGAAAACCAGTTTTTTGCAAAGATTGCTATAAGAAAAAGAAGGGCTATTAATTCCAATTAATAACGATCTATAATAATATATAGCTATTTTATTTTTTTACTAATTTTTCACAATTTCTAGAATTTTTATGAATACATTTGCTCTGCAGATTCATAAATATCAATATTTTCCGTAAATCTTCCGGATTTTTCCGCAAATTCTCCGATTTTATCGTCGATGGGTTTATTAAGGAGTGTCAATTCTAAGATATTATGGATAACTCTATAGTCCCAGACATTAAAAGCAGGATTTATACAGTCAGAGGATTTCAAGTCATGCTTGATTCTGATTTGGCGGAATTGTATGGTGTTGAGACAAAACAACTTAATAGGGCTGTCAAGAGGAATATCGACAGGTTTCCTGAAAACTTTATGTTTCAACTAACAGAAAAAGAGCTTACGATCTTGAGGTCGCAAATTGCGACTTCAAGTGATAATTCTTTAAGGTCACAGATTGTGACCTTAAATGAAAACTTGAGGTGCCAAAATGGTACCTCAAGTTTAAGCTATGGTGGACGAAGATATTTACCTTTTGCCTTTACAGAGCAGGGTGTCGCCATGCTTTCAGGAGTCCTGAAGAGTGATGTTGCTGTAAGAATCAGCATTCAAATAATGGATGCGTTCGTTTCCATGAGAAAATTCATTTCTTCAAATGCGCAAGTTTTCCATAGATTAGACAGGGTTGAGATAAAGCAATTAGAACATGACAAGAAATTCGATGAACTGTTCGACGCGATACAAGGAAAGGAACTTCCGAACAAAGGTATATTTTTCGACGGTCAAGTATTTGATGCTTACAAGTTCGTCTCAGATATAATCAAGAGCGCAAAGAAATCAATTATCCTTATAGACAATTACGTCGATGAATCTGTCCTTATACTGTTTTCTAAGAGAAATAAGAATGTTCAAGCCATAATCTATACCAAAGAAATCTCTAAACAATTATCTCTTGACTTGCAGAAATATAATTCACAATATTCATCTATAGAAATTAGGGAATTCAAGAATTCTCACGATAGGTTCATGATTATCGATAATAAAGAAGTCTATCACTTCGGAGCATCATTAAAGGATCTTGGAAAGAGATGGTTCGCATTCTCAAAATTCGATAAGGAAGTGTTTACATTGATGGAACGATTGGAGAAATCTTGAGAATGGATCTAAAGTCCATGCGGATAATACGTTTTCACATGCTCTTTGGAGAATGCTTTCTCGACAATTGTATCCATCCCTTTTGCTGGGAGTATATACATCTCGCCCTGTCTTAATCTTTTACCGACTTTCAGGAACGCCACACATGTGTCATCATCAGATTTTCTTATTTCAGCCATATTGAGATCTTTGATGATATAGTCTTCTGAGCCTACAGGATAACCTTGGCTTCTTAAGGACTGTACTGCATTCCTGTCACGTCCTACTTGTGATACCTCTAATCGTACCTTTAATCCATTTTTCTCATATACTGGTCCATGCAACAGATTCAATACTGCTTGTATGCAATTCATCTCGCAGAATATTTCTTCTCGTGATTCTTTTTGCATAAGTGTTATTCCATTTTTTATATCCATAAGTCTTGATTTTGTCTCCCAATCATCCCCCTCGATAATATCAGGAAGTTTATGGATGTCTTTCTTGAGTCTGGTCAAGTCATAGTCTTTGCTCAAATGGGTAGTATCGTCTTTCTTGAATATGTAATGATTTGGTCTCGAATATGTTTGATGAAGTTCAAAATGCTGCGCATCCTGAACGAACTTTAAGGCATTTACTGCCTCAGGGAACAGTTCAAGAAGTTTGTCTCCTATGATGACTTTTTCCGTGCCTGCCCAATGGAATGTAGACCATGATGTTCCTCCTGCAGGAGAGAATGTCCCTTCATTATATGCTGTGCCTGTCCAGAATGCAGGTAAGATTATTTGAATATCCGCTGTCTGGTCTTTGGGAAGATAATTTATGTTGTAGAACGATCCAAATGCCTTTTTATTCACATCGTCAAGAGTTATATATACTTTATTCTTTTTGTCGGCATCCATAAGAATTTTTCCATCTAGCGTGTCGCCATAGGAAAATATCTTTGTATCGTAATGCTTTCTAGGTATTGTAAGTGAACCGAAATCATCTTTGTTATAGTTCTGTACAAACATAATTATTCCTGGTCTTAATGCTTTCTCGAGTTTCTGCATAGAATCAGCAAAATTCTTCTCATTAACATTAATCGTTTCAGAATCTAGTACAAATTCTATACCTTTCATTATGCTCTGAATCAACACCTCTTTAAATAATTTACCATTATAGAATTAATAATTTTGTTTATTGTCGTTTATGGTATCCTTTCGAACAACTGATGATAATAGTTTGTCTTCTTCTCCCGCACAGGTTCATCCTGTCCGTCATCATCAGGATCAGGCTTCTTGGTATCCATGTTCCTTGTCTCTGTCCTTGCAGGTTCGACTCTTTTCTCTTCTATCACTTCTAAATCTCTTAAATTCATCCCTTCATTGATTATCCTCTGTATGCTCTCGAGGGCTTCTGGCGCCGCCTGCTTGAGCGCCCAGTCAAGCTTAAGATTGTCGTCAGTGCGCCTAGGGAGTATATCGACGCAGAAATGCGGTATCTTCTGGCCAGCCGGAACGCCGTTGTTTATTATCATGTTCGTCCCATGGACTTTTAGCAACTCGAATAGTATCATGGATATCTTGTTCGCTGAAGATATCATATAATTGAGTACATCATCAGGCGCCTGTTCCATTATGGTATAATGCTCTTTGGAGAATATCTGCATATGCCCGCTTACCGACGGTTCTACAGCTAGCATTATGATTATCCTGTCATTCTCGTACAGGATGTTGTTCTCATGTTTCCGGTCGCATATTATGCATTCCATATTAATCAATAATTATCCATAAATTATCATTAATCTTTATTATCCGCCGAATAATCTCGCTATATCGTCTAAATCAACCTTTCCTTTCGCAGGCTTTGCCTGTTCTGAAGATTTTTGTTTCTCTGCGTGTTTCTTCTCTTTAGGATGCTCTATCTCATGATGTATTATTGCATGTTCCGCTGCAGGCTCTTGTTTAGGTTCTTCTTCCTCTTCTTTTGCATCCATGAATTCCGCTTCCTTGACTACAGGACCTGCTCGTTTCACGCCGAACAGCTGGTTTATGTAAGGCTTCAATTCTCCCTTCAATTTAATTATCTGTTCATCACTCATCTCATAAGTCGGAAGCTTGACGAGTCCATCATTCTCGCGCCTTGGGAATACATGTATTAATACATGAGGCGCCTTCTGCCCCGCTGCGACGCCGTTCGCGACAAAAACAGTCGTCCCCTTGCATTGCAGGGATTTAAGCAGTGTCTGCGACATAAGCTTCACATCCTTGAACACTTTCGCAAGCACATCGTCAGGTATATGAGGCATTATCATGTAATGCTTCTTCGGATAGACGAGAATATGGCCTTCAGACGCAGGATTTATGTCAAGTATGCATATCACATCAGGATCTTCATGGACAATCTTTGCAGGGATCTCCTTTGAAGCGATCTTGCAGAATATGCAGTTCTGCTTCTGAAGTTCAGCGATCTCCTCAGCAGACATCTTGCCAAGTTCCTCCTCAGAATATTCCTTACCGGCCATGGAACCATCTAAAAGACAAGGATATATAAATATTGCTAATGGAATGGAGTGAATATAAAACTTCAACTCTATACAAAAACCGCAACCCTTATTAATGCAATTATTCAGTATCCTACTTCATGAAGTCTTATCATCATTATAATTTCAATTTCCATAAATACATGCATAAGGACTTGACCAAGCTTGAGATCAGCGTATGGCTGCATTCTACAGGCAGGAGCCTCATCGCCGTATTCATTCCCATAATAATGCTTACTGCAGGCTTCAGCCTGACACAAGTATTATTCATATGGTGCCTGTTCTGTCTGATAGACGCTCCTCTTAATCTTCTCGCAAGAAAGATGGTCCTTAAGATCGGTGCGAAGAACACCATAATAATAGGCATAGTATCTGAACTGGCATATTTCATAATATTATATTTTGCAGGACTCGACTGGACTACAAGCATTGCTCTAGCAGTGACTGCCGCGATATATGACAGTTTTTACTGGACAGCGCATTGGTTCGTATTCAATGAATGCGTGGAATGCAAGAGCGGTGTAGGCAGGCAGATAGGATTCCTCGAGATATTCCGCCAGGCAGGTTCATTACTTGCCCCATTAATAGGAGCTTTATTTTTGATCTTTGCAAGCAAGGACTATCTGATAATCCTAAGCGTGATACTGCTCATACTCTCGCTCATACCTCTAGCAAATATACGCTTTGATTATCTTAGCCCTAAAAATTCAGAGTCAATAAAAGGATTCTTCTCGAACAAGGATAACAAAAGAAATTTCCTGTTGATAGCATTCTATGCAGTCCATGCAGAAACACTCGAGACGATCCTTCCCATATCGATATATTATGCATTCCACAGCCTTGGATATGTAGGATTGTTCCCCATGATAGTATCATTGGCATCCATAATATTCCTGTATTTCTCAGGGATGATGGTCGATAATGCGAGCAAGCATAAGATAATGATGATAAGCGCGCTTGCGATATGCGTCATGTGGATAATAATATCGCTTACAGAATCGCTGCCTATAATATACATAGTCGCAGTATTCATGGGACTGTTCGGATACATGATGGCTACAGCGCTTGATGCGAACACCATATTGATAGCTAAGAGAACAGACATGCTTGATGCATCGACATTCCGCAATAGCGTACACATGGGCAGCAGGGGGATATTATATCTTGCATTGATATTCGTGCTTGAAGTCTTCAAAGTATCATTTATCATAGCGGCATGCGCGATGTTTGCGATAGTCATAATCACATCCATATTCTATCGCAGGGCATTGATGACAGAAAAGAAAGGATGCGTGCAGTTATAGTGCATATAATAAATCTGCAATGAACCAGACTAAATTTATGAATAATCACGCTAAATTTATAAACAATGATTTCGGAAACAGGATATAGAGTGATATGAAATATATCATAGAATATATTATGCATTAGAGGTGGGTAATGTTTTTTGATGAATCCTTGAAGGATGTATATCTTAGATTGAATTCTTCCGAGGACGGCATAAGCGCTCCTGAAGCGCATGAACGCATAAAGATATCAGGATATAATGAGCTTGAAGAGAAGAACAAGAATACTGCTTTCAAGATTCTCATCAACCAGTTCAAGAATTTTCTTATATTATTGCTTCTGTCGGCTGCAGTCATAAGCTTTTTCGTCGGAGAAAGACTAGAATTCTATGGGATATGCGCGATAATATTATTGTCCATAGTGCTAGGATTCGTCCAGGAGTATCGCGCTGAACAGGCCATGGATGCATTGAAGAAGATTACAGCCCCGTTCGCGACGGTAAAAAGGGATGGGAAAGAATCCAAGATCCCTGCGCGCGAATTAGTCTCTGGAGACATAATAATACTCTCTGAAGGTGATATAGTGCCTGCAGATGTGAGGCTCATAAATTCTGACGGCCTCGAGATCGATGAATCGTCGCTGACTGGAGAGAGCGTGCCGTCAAAGAAATTCATCAAGGTCATGCCCAAGGATGCGCAGATCGCAGACCAGACGAATATGGCATTCAGCGGAACGATAGTCACCAGAGGAGCAGGAATAGGGATAGTGATAACGACTGGAGAGAAGACAGAATTCGGCAAAGTAGCAAGCAGCATATCAGAGATGAAAGAGACTTCGACGCCTCTTCAGATAAAGTTTGAGAAGATGGCAAAGGAATTGACATTGATAGTCTTGGGTCTTGTCGCCATAGTATTCATCATAAGCATATTCACGATAGACAAAGCTGATATTGAATGGGGAAAATTCCTCGTCACATTATTCATATTCTCACTTAGCCTCGCGGTTGCAGCAGTACCGTCGGCGCTTGCAGCGATAGTCACCATAAGCCTTTCACGAGGGGCGAACAGGCTTGCTTCAAAAAACATGATAATAAAGAAACTTCCTGCTGCGGAAAGTCTCGGGGCAGTCACAGTCATATGCTCCGACAAGACAGGGACTCTTACAAAGAACCAGATGACCATCACAAAGATATATGCAAGCAGCAAAGTCATAGACGTGACAGGCAGCGGATACAGCCCAGTCGGAGAATTCCATTCGGCAAATAAAAAGCTCGGACTAAAAGATCTCAGGGCGATGAATATAGACCTGATGCTCCGCGCAGGATACTTATGCAACGACGCGAAACTTGTGAGCGCAAGCGAGATTCCGGGCGATGAGAATTCCGCAAAGTGGTCCATAATAGGCGATCCTACCGAAGGCTCTCTGATAGTGCTCGCAAAGAAGGGCGGGATAGATGAGAAGAGCCTTGAAGAGGATTTCTCGAAAGTTCTGGAACTGCCATTCGATTCTGACAGGAAGATGATGTCATCCATATTCGAGAATTATTCAAGGGAGCATACGGAAAGCTATACCAAAGGCGCTCCTGACTGCATACTAAGGTTATGTTCAAAAATATATATCAACGGAAAGGTGCGCGAACTCACAAAGAAGGACAGGGACGAGATATTGCGCAAGAACAATGAATTTGCGGAGGACGCGCTAAGGGTGCTTGCGATAGCATACAAGGACGTCACAAAGATAAAGAGATATGAGATATCGAATGTAGAGAAAGACATGGTGTTCGTAGGGCTCGTCGGGATGATTGACCCAGCGCGTGAAGGAGTGAAAGAGGCCATAGAACAATGCGGCAGCGCAGGAATAAAAGTCATAATGATAACTGGCGATCATCCGACGACAGCGAAAGCCATAGCCAGACAGATAGGTCTTCTGCACGACGGAGATATAGTGCTTACAGGACAGGACCTCGACAAGCTTTCGGACACGGAACTGTCAGCACAGATAGACAGCATAAGGATAATCGCTCGCGCTCTTCCTATACAGAAGACAAGGATAGTCGATGCATTGCAGAAGAAGGGGCACATAGTCGCGATGACAGGTGACGGCGTGAATGATGCTCCGGCGCTCAAGAAGGCGGATGTAGGTATCGCCATGGGTATCACAGGCACTGATGTCAGCAAGGAAGTCGCGAAGACGATCCTTGTGGATGATAATTTCGCTACGATAGTTCGGGCAATCTCTGAAGGCAGGAATATCTATGATCGGATAATCAAGTCGACAAAATATCTTCTTGCATGCAATGTCGGCGAAGTGACGGCAGTATTCTTCGCCGTGCTTCTGTCATATCCTCTGCCTATGATAACACTGCAGATACTGCTCATGAACCTTCTGACAGACGGACTGCCTGCGCTAGGCCTCGGTTCTGAAAAGGCTGAAGAGGATGTCATGAAGCATCCCCCAAGAAATCCTAAAGCCAACCCGCTCACTCGAGAGATGTTACTTCTTATAATGATATTCGGCATGGCGATGGGCCTCGGAACACTTTTTGCATTCCAGTTATTCTATAAGCCCGATCTGAAGCTTGGGCAGACTGTAGCATTCACTACGCTTGTGATGTTCGAGATGTTTGCAGTCATGAGCGCAAGAAGCTTCGCATCATTCAAGAAGCTTAATCCGTTCAGCAACAGATGGCTGCTGCTGGGTATAATGACATCCATAGGCATACAACTCATCGTGATATATACTCCATTCATGCAGAGAGTATTCGGAACAGTAGCCCTAGGATGGCTGGAATGGCTCATAATAATAGGCATATCAAGCTTCGGATTCATAATGATGGAGATAAGCAAACTGTTCGTGAAAGAGAAATATTCGACGATAAACGATATGGATAATCAGAAGATGAATTAGACGAGATTATTCCAGATATTTTATAAAATTTTATAAACCGTTCCCCATTCTTATTCAATATAATGGCAAAGTTATTGGATATCGATGATGTCGTGAAGGAAGCGAATGGAATAGAAGTAGTCCCTGATGTAAACGATTCTGATATAGACTATTCTACTGATTCCTCTCCTGATACAAACAATGATAATCATGATAATTCTACTGCGCATCACCTTGAAAGAATCCCCAGAAACGTCGATGTAAAGCAGCGTTTCGAAGAACATTACAGGAAACTTCTAGGTGAAGATTATGAGAAATTCATGAATTATTCCCTATCTTATATAAGGAAGTGTATCCGAGTAAATACTTTGAAAGCTGATGTCGAGAATATAAAGAAACGCTTGGAAGATAGATGGCAGCTTGAACCGATACCTTGGTGTCCTGAAGGATTCTGGATAACATACAAGGACGGGAAGAGATTCGACATAGGGAATCTTATAGAGCATCATCTAGGATATCTATATGTCCAGGAGGCAGCATCGATGATACCTCCAGTGGTCCTAGACCCAAAGCCAAATGAGACAGTCCTTGACATGTGCGCAGCTCCTGGAAGCAAGACGACGCAGATAGCGATGTACATGAAAGATTCAGGGATACTTGTAGCAAATGATGTATCAGGCTCGAGACTTAAGGCCCTGGGGATGAACCTTCAACGATGCGGCATACGCAATTCAGTCATATCGATGATGCAGGAATATAAGTTCAAGAGGCTCTGCGAATCGCATCCTGAATTCAGGTTTGATAAAATACTCGTCGATGCGCCATGTTCAGGCACAGGAACAATACGCAAATCCCTCAAGACAATCCTCATGTGGAACCCTCTCGGGATAACGAAACTTTCAAAGATACAGAAGAACCTTATAGAGATCGCATTCAACATGCTAAAGACGGACGGAGTGATGGTATATAGCACATGCACTATCGAACCTGAAGAGAATGAGGCTGTAGTATCATACCTGCTGGAAAAATATCCTAATGCGAAACTAGAATATATAGACGATAAAAAATTAGGGATAAAAAGGACTCCAGCAATAACACAATTTGATGAGTTGAAGATAAATCCGGAAGTCACTAAATGCTTAAGGATACATCCATACGACAATGATACAGAAGGATTCTTTGTAGCGAAGATAAGAAGAGTAGGATAAAACTTATCGCTGCTTTAGCAGCTGTGTTTTTGATAAACCTTTTTGTAAAAAGGTTTGAACCGGCTTCTTCGTAGCGAAGATAAGAAGAGTTTCGTAATGCTGTCGGAGACAGCCTTAATTTTTGGTAAAGCTTTTTGTTTACAAAAAGGTTTGAACTGGCTTCTTTGTAGCGAAGATAAGAAGAGTTTCTTGAATGTCCTGAATGCAATAATTTCTGGCAACATAGCACAAACACTCTACGATAAACATCGCAAACTATTTAAATGAATCATTCTGGGATATGCTTATGAAGGAACATGAGAATAAACATACTAAGGTTGATAATACAATCCTAGGCATAACTGCCATAGTCTCAATATTTATTATCGTCCTTATAGTCATCAACAGCAATTCGAGTCCGCAGGCATACACCAATGATAATGTAGGCAATGCTGCGGTGATGTTCAAGGATTCTTCGATGTGCAACATAATCATAGGCCAGACCATGTCATATGACGATAATGTCATGGCTGTGAGTCTAGGGACGGATGAATCGACGCAATATACAGGCTATGTCGTAAGCGTCGAAAGCATTGATGATAATGGATGCACAATAAATATAGGTGGCGATGAGGAATATCTTGCCCTGGGGCAGATACAGAGGGTCGGGTCATTATATGTCACAATAAAAGATATTGTAAGATAATATTACTGCCTTGAATTTGCTTGCCACTATCAAAATTTCTAAATTCCATCACCTTTATAAAAGATATATAATTCCTTTTCTTTACCGATGATTGATGAAGCCTACGGGCTGAGAGAGGTATTATTCTGATGTAATATCTCATAAATACAGATTCATTTAGGAGGACTAAAAAATGGCAGACCACAGAGGATATGAACTTGTTGAAGTCGCTCGAAAGAGTGGAAAGATAAAGAAGGGGACTAATGAAGCAACTAAGATGGTTGAGAGAGGCACAGCAAAGGCCATAGTCTATGCAGCCGACGTCACGCCAAAAGAGATTGTCATGCACATCCCATTGCTTGCCAAAGAGAAAGGAATCCTATGCATTGAAGTCCCAAGCAAAGAAGAGTTAGGGGCGGCAGCTGGCTTGACTAAGCCGACATCCGCAGTGGCTATAATGGATGCAGGAGACGCAAAAGGATTATTGAAGGACTAAGGTCTATTCGATATATCATGATCAATACATGACAACAATTAAAATCACGAGGGTAAAATGGCTGATAAAGAACGAAAACCGATGAAGTTCGACAGTGCCCCAGTACAATCAACAGAGCAGAAGGGAAACGTGAATTTCACGTTTGCAGTCCCTGCGAAAGTTGAGGAAGTTGTAGGGCGGACAGGCACGAGAGGAGAAGCTACACAGGTACGTGTAAAGATTCTTGACGGAAGGGACAAGAACAAGACCATGAGACGAAATGTTCGTGGACCAGTACAGGTCGGCGACACATTGATGCTCAGAGAGACAGAGATTGAGGCCAGACCATTGAATAAGATGGGTCGAGGCAACCAATAAAAACTTTTTGAAAAAGTTTTATGAAAAGAAATGTCCTCACGAAAACGTGAGTTCATCCAACGATATTATTA
>Ga0265323_10000952_pt1 | contig 15157 bp, 13 predicted proteins | sample 41225metaG_FD_193580 | JGI IMG/M metagenome (GOLD analysis project Ga0265323, IMG submission 193580) | Rhizosphere microbial communities from Carex aquatilis grown in University of Washington, Seatle, WA, United States - 4-12-25 metaG | ecosystem: Host-associated > Plants > Roots > Rhizosphere...
ACGACTTGAGTTAAATAATAAGCCGATAGCATTCGAATTGCTTCCCAAAAAATTTACGATAAGGCAATTGCAAAAATTATATGAAATTATTTTAGGTAAAAACTTAGATAACAGAAATTTCAGAAAAAGCATTTCAAAATGGGAACATATTTTATCTTTAAAAGAAAAAGAAATGAAGGTTGCCCATAAACCTGCACAATATTTTAAGTTCGATAAACGTATTTACAATAAAATGAACAAAGAATATTTAACTGAACAATGAAAAACGAAAATTTAAGGCCTTTAGTAAGTATTAAAGTTTTAATTAAATTAATGATATGTTTTTACTAGGTTACGATATTGGCAGTTCATCGGTAAAAGCAAGTATCCTGGAAGCAGATTCAGGGAAATGCGTTGTATCGGCTTTTTATCCGAAAACTGAAATGGAGATTATTGCTGTAAAACCGGGATGGGCAGAACAGGATCCTGATGACTGGTGGAAAAATCTTAAAATTGCTACAAGAGAGGTTTTAAGTAATTCAAAAGTTGATCCGGCTGACATAAGAGGGATAGGTATCTCTTATCAAATGCATGGACTGGTAATAACAGATAAGAATCAAAAAGTATTAAGACCCTCAATTATTTGGTGCGACAGCCGTGCTGTTTCTATTGGAGAAAAAGCGTTTGAAGAATTAAGTGAAGCAAAATGTTTGACTCAACTGCTCAATTCACCAGGGAATTTTACTGCTTCAAAATTGAAATGGGTAAAAGATAATGAACCTGAGATTTTTAAAAAAATAGACAAGATGATGCTTCCAGGCGATTATATTGCCATGAAGCTTACAGGAAATATTTGCACCACTGCATCAGGCCTTTCTGAAGGCATTCTCTGGAATTACACTGATGATTCAGTGGCTGATTTTTTGATGGAATATTATGGATTTGATCCAGCATTAATTCCTAAAATAGTTCCAACTTTTTCTAATCAGGGTGAAATAACTTCCGAAGCTGCCAGTGAATTAGGACTTGTCAAAGGAATTTCGGTAGCTTATCGTGCCGGAGATCAGCCAAATAATGCGTTTTCACTAAATGTGCTTAATCCCGGAGAAATTGCTGCTACTGCAGGAACGTCGGGAGTTGTTTACGGGGTAAGCAGCGAAATAAAATTCGATCCCAAATCACGTGTTAATACTTTTGCACATGTTAATCACAAAAAGGGCAATCCTCGATTGGGTGTGCTTCTTTGTATTAATGGAACCGGAATTTTAAATTCCTGGATAAAGAAAAACATCGGAAATGCCGATTCCACTTATCATGACATGAACGTCGCCGCCTCATCTGTTGCAGTGGGTAGTCAGGGAATTTCCGTTTTACCTTTTGGAAATGGTGCTGAAAGAATGCTTGGGAACAAAGATATTGGTTCACATATCAACAATATTAATTTTAATCTTCATTCTCAGAATCATATTTTAAGAGCAGTTCAGGAAGGAATAGTTTTTTCCTTCAATTATGGAATGGAAATAATGAAACATATAGGAATTAATCCACTTGTTATTCGCGCAGGTAATGCAAATATGTTTTTAAGCCCTGTTTTCAGGGAAACACTTGCCGGTGTTTCAGGGGCAACAATAGAATTATATAATACCGATGGTTCACAAGGTGCTGCCCGCGCTGCTGGTATAGGTGCAGGAATATATAAATCTTTTAACGAAGCCTTTACAGGGTTTCAAAAAATTCAAACAATTTATCCTGAAACTTCTAAAAAACAGTTGTATATAGATGCTTATGAAAATTGGAAAAATTATCTTGAGATTTATTTAAAAAATTATTCACATATTTAAAAAATAATCATTATTAAAATGTAAAATTATGGAGTATTTAGTAGGAAATAAAGAGTATTTCAAAGGAATCGGGAAGATAAAATTTGAAGGCAGGGAATCAACAAATCCATTGGCTTTCAAATTTTACGATGAAAACAAAAAAGTAAACGGCAAAACCATGAAAGAATATTTCCGTTTTGCCATGGCATACTGGCATACGCTATGCGGAACCGGTGGAGACCCTTTTGGTCCCGGTACAAAAAATTTTCCATGGCTGGAAGGGAGCGATATTTTAAGCTGCGGCAAAAATAAAATGGATGCAGCTTTTGAGTTTTTAACAAAAATTGGAATTCCATATTATTGTTTTCATGATGTAGATTTAATTGATGAAGGTAACAGTATTGAAGAATATGAAAAGAACCTGGGCGCTATTGTAGACTATGCAAAGGGAAAGCAAAAAGAATCGGGTGTGAAACTACTTTGGGGAACTGCAAATGTGTTTTCAAATCCTCGTTATATGAATGGTGCTTCCACCAATCCTGATTTTAATGCACTTTGTTTTGCAGGTACCCAGGTTAAAAATGCCATTGACGCTACCATTGCATTAGGAGGCGAAGGCTATGTATTCTGGGGTGGCCGGGAAGGTTATATGAGCCTTTTGAATACGAATATGAAACGTGAACTTGAACACCTCGGTAAATTTTTGAGTATAGCCCGTGATTACGGACGTAAGCAAGGTTTTAAAGGGTGTTTTTATATTGAACCTAAACCAATGGAACCAACCAAACACCAGTATGATTTTGATGCTGCTACAGTTATCGGCTTCCTACGTCAATATGGACTTGACAAGGATTTCAAATTGAATATTGAAGTTAACCATGCAACTCTTGCCGGACATACATTTCAGCACGATCTCCAGGTAGCAGCCGACGCCGGATTGCTTGGAAGCATTGATGCAAACCGCGGCGATTACCAGAATGGTTGGGATACCGACCAATTTCCAATTAATATTTACGAATTGGTTGAAGCCATGCTTGTAATTGTTGAAGCAGGAGGATTTACAACAGGCGGAATCAATTTCGATGCTAAAACCCGTCGTAATTCAACTGATCTTGAAGACATTTTCATTGCACATATTGCAGGAATGGATGCATTTGCACGTGCCTTACTGGTCACAAATGATGTATTAACTAAATCGCCATACAAAAAAATGCGTACAGAACGATACGCATCGTTCGATTCAGGAAAAGGTGCCGAATATGAAAAAGGAAAACTGACTCTCGAAGATCTTCGAAATATAGCAATTGCCATAGGCGAATCAAAACAAATAAGCGGCAAACAGGAACTTTACGAAACATTTATCAACCAATATATTTAAAGAATAAGCCCCACCTAACCTCCCCAAGGTGGAGGAAAAGTGCGGCTATTCTATCAAACAAGTTATTTGAATTTAACATTATTTTATCAACAAGACGCTCCTCCTCTCCCTTCGGGGGAGGTTGGGAGGAGGCTTCTAATTAACTAAAAAAAATTAAAAACCATGGCATATATAGATACTACTTCAAAAACTGCTTCAACTTCTTTTAATAAAGGAAATCCTTTATATATTGTAGCCCTGACACTTGTGGCTACGCTTGGCGGATTACTTTTTGGTTACGATACCGCTGTAGTAAACGGAGCTGAAAAATCACTGGTTGAATTTTATATTTACAAAATTCAATCCGGCGCTTATGTTTATATTTCTGATATTTTCACCATTATCAGCCAATACAGGGTAATGTTGATACTCGTGTTATATATAGTTTTTCTTATAATTTCAGGCCAGATTGTAAAATTATTGGGTGTAAAGAGAGGAAGCATGATAAGCTCGGTAATAATTATAATTCTTACTATTTGGGTTATAAGTTTTTTAAACAGGCCAGTACCTACAATTGCAGATTCCTCAATCTTGAAAGATACTGCCGATGCAATTAAAGGATTTGTTGTCGCAAGCGCATTAATAGGTTGTGTGATAGGGGGTGCTTTAGCCGGATTTATTTCCAAATCGTTCGGCCGTAAAAACGGATTAATTATATCTGCTGTTGCTTTTTTCCTTTCAGCAATTGGTGCATGGAAACCGGAAGCATTTAATTTTTTTGGAACATTACCTGTATTTTCGTTTGTAGTATACCGAATTATCGGAGGTATTGGCGTAGGTATCGCTTCTATGATTTCACCGATGTATATCGCGGAAATTGCACCGGCAAATGTCAGGGGCAAATTAGTTTCATTCAACCAATTTGCTATAATTTTCGGTATGTTGGTGATATATTTTGTAAATTATTTTATTTCAAAACAGGGAAATGAACAATGGCTTATAACAGAAGGTTGGCGCTGGATGTTTTTCTCGGGAGCAATACCTGCCGGAATTTTTCTTGTATTGCTTTTCTTCGTACCTGAGACTCCCCGGTACCTTGTTTTAAAAAATAAGGATGAAAAGGCGTTAAAAGTGCTTAATAAAATTTCAGGTGAGGCAAATGCACCCAAGATTTTAGAAGAAATAAAAAGTACATTGCATGAGCACAATGCACCCTGGCTGACTTATGGCTTTTTCATTATTTTTATAGGGATCATGTTATCGGTTTTTCAGCAATTTGTTGGAATAAACGTGGTCCTTTATTATGCCGGAAATATATTTCGTAATATGGGCGCGTCTACAGACAGTTCCTTATTGCAAACAATTATTGTGGGCGCTGTAAACTTATTATTCACCGTAGTTGCAATTCTTACCGTGGATAAATTTGGCCGCAAACCATTAATGATAATTGGTTCTATTGGCATGGCCATAAGCATGGTTGCACTGGGAATGACCTTTTATTATGGAAAAACCGGAGGAGAACTTACTCATGGCCAGGGATTGGCTGCTTTGGTTTTCATGCTTACTTACACAGCTTCATTTGCACTTAGCTGGGGTCCTGTTTGCTGGGTATTGTTGTCTGAAATATTTCCCAATTCAATTCGCGGTGCAATGTCAATTGCAGTTGCAGCCCAGTGGATTGCCAACTGGGTTATTTCACTCACATTTCCTATAATGAACGACAATGTTTGGTTAACCTCTAAATTTAATCACGGATTTTCATACTGGATTTACGGAGTAATGGGAGTATTATCTGCTATTTTTATGTGGAAATTAGTTCCGGAAACAAAAGGAAAAACTCTGGAAGAAATGGAAAACCTTTGGAAAAAGAAATAAATTATAATTAAAATTAAGGCGCATCTTTGCGCCTTTTTTGCATTATGTATTGATTTACCGATTTTTAAAACCATTTTACCGAAAAATAAATAAATTCAGAATAAAGAGCAATTATCTTTGATCCCGATTTTAAATTGAATAATTATGGAAAGATATGATGAACATAGGAATAGACCGAACGGTAGTAAGAAACTTGCAATTGGTTTGGTTATACTTTTTTTGGGGGCTATTTTATTAGCCGATAACTTCAGAATGCTCCCCTGGGGCTTTAAGTCTATTATATTTACATGGCAAATGCTATTAATAGCTATAGGTTTTATTAATTTATTCAGCAGGAATAATTATGCCACCGGTGTGATATTGATTCTTATTGGAGCTTTCTTCCTGATACCTGATATAGTCACTTTTCCTTTCAATTTTACAAGACTTTTCTGGCCTGTGCTATTAATAGCAGTAGGTTTACTTATTATTTCGAGGCGTAATATTACAAGAAACCATCATTTCAACCACAGACATAACCATCGTCATTTTGATTATCAAAATCAACCTTTTAGCAATTCATCAGACGATTATATGGATGAAGTGAATATTTTCGGTGGTAGTAAAAAAAGCTTTTTATCTGAAAATTTTAAGGGAGGAAAAATTGTTTCTATTTTCGGTGGTTCCGAAATTGACCTGAGTCATGCAAAACTTGCCGAAGGAACAAATATGCTCGAAATGATCTGTATTTTCGGGGGATCATCAATTATTATTCCTTCTGATTGGAGGGTCCGTTCCGATGTGGTTTCAATTTTAGGTGGTTTTGCAGATAAGCGCAGCAATATTTCAGATGCCTCAATGAAAGATCGTGAACTGATCATTAAAGGTGTGGCTATTTTTGGAGGTGGCGATATTAAAAGTTTTAAGGAAAGCTAATTTTTTTAAATGAGCCTTATTTAAAATTCAGTAATAGAATAGATACTTAAGCTAAAGACTAACAGACTGTAATAAGAAATATAAGGGCATAGTGCTAAGTTCAGGGCATTTAAATATGACGATGAAATGGCAGTTTTTCTTTTTAAGATAACTGGTGTATTGTCAAGTTTACAATTACCAGATTACTTTCCTGCCATGGCGGGATTCCTCCCAGCAATGACGTTATTCGTATCGTTATTGCGAATGAAGTGAAGCAATCTCCTTAAGCATGTTCCCAACTGACATGACACTATGGTTTTTTATAAAAATAAAATTAATAGAAACAGATAAAGTACAGAGGGCTTTGGTTCGAACAATGTAAAAATGCTAAAAGTCTTCAGCCTTCAGTCTAAACAACCTGAAACAATAAGTAATGCAGCACCCGGTTTTAAAAAATACAAATTCAATAATAATTTATTCCATTCTTTGGTTAGTTATTGGAATTGTTGATTTCTCCTTTTATTTTTTCAGTTACCATTTCAGTTTGCAGGATAGTTTGGTCGGCAGTCTGACTTTCGGCCTCCTTTATGGAATTATGGGAATTGCCATCTGGTATATAGTTTTGTATAGTTATCCGGAAAAGATAGGATTATTCAACCTATTAATTAATCATCTTACCGGTGCAGCAATTATTATTTTTTTATGGACAATAAGCGGATTAATGTTTATTCGACTTTTTGTTACTGAACTGTATTATAATTTTATTTTCGGACATTTACTATGGTACATCGGAACAGGTTTTATTTTTTATTTTTTATTTGTCCTGGTTTATTATCTGATGATATATAATTTCAATTTAAAAGAAAAAAAGAAAAATGAAGATCGTTTAATGGCTATTATAAAAGAGGCAGAACTTAATCTTTTAAAATCCCAGATTAATCCTCATTTTTTATTCAACAGCCTGAATTCAATAAGTTCCCTTACCATTACAAATCCTGCAAAAGCACAGGAAATGATTATAAAATTATCAGATTTTCTTCGCTATTCAATATCAAGAAACAGCAACCAGAAATCGTCGTTAAAACTTGAACTGGAAAACATTCAGCGATATCTTGATATTGAAAAAGTACGTTTTGGGAATAAATTAAATTATCAGCAGGAAATAGAAGAAATATGTTATAATAAAAATTTGCCAGTAATGATATTGCAACCGCTTTACGAAAATGCCGTTAAACATGGTGTTTACGAAAGTACCGAACCGATAACATTAAAGGTTCGTATTTATTTTGAAAAAGGTGAATTAATAATTTCTTTAATAAATAATTTTGATCCTGAAACAATTTCCAGAAAAGGTGCCGGGATTGGATTAAGAAACATAAAGGAACGATTACAACTTACATATCATCGCGAAGGGCTGTTACAATTTAAACGTTTTGAAAATACTTTTGAAGTAAAACTTGTAATTCCGCAGAATGAATAGAAAAATAATGTGCAAATATGCCAATGTGCTGATATGCAAATGAATTAAATATGAAATGATATTATTATTTCATAGTATGTTTAATTTGTAATCAGTAATTAGTCATTCTTATTTTGTAATTCAAAATTTAAATAGATTATGAGTATCAGGACTATTATAATCGAAGACGAGGAACCTGCAAGAGATATCGTGAAAAACTATTTGCAGAAATATCTTGAAATTGACCTTATTGGTGAATTCTCCGACGGGTTTAGCGGAATAAAAGCCATTAATGAAATGAAACCCGATTTACTTCTTCTCGATATTCAGCTTCCTAAATTAACAGGTTTTGAAATTCTCGAATTGACTGAACATTCCCCGTTAATCATTTTCATTACAGCATACGACCAGTTTGCCATCAAGGCTTTTGAGATGAATGCCACAGATTATTTGCTCAAACCATTTTCTTCTGAACGTTTTGACGTTGCATTGCAAAAGGCTTTTGAAAAATTTAAAAATAATCAACATGAATCCCCTGCTATTCAAAAGTTGATAAAAACGGTAGATGAAAAAACGGAGTTTATCGACAGGGTTGTTGTAAAATCAGGGAATAAAATCAAAGTAATTCCTTCTGAAAAAATTATATATATTGAAGCCCAGGATGATTATGTGATGATTTATGCCGAAGAAAGCAAGCATTTAAAAGAAAAGACTATGAAGTATTTTGAGACCCATCTCAATTCATCCCATTTTATTCGAATTCACAGATCGTACATTGTAAACGTCAATTATATTGCACAATTGGAACGTTTCACCAAAGAAAGCTATATTGTTATTCTAAAAAATGGGGCGAAGTTGAAGGTTAGTGACAGCGGGTACAAAAATCTAAAATCGAAGTTGAATTTTTAGTTTAAAAATAAAGATCTCTTTTACCCTGTTTTATTAATTCTAATTTTTCAATTAATTTACTTTTAATTCCTTCTTTATTTATTTCTTCTATTTCTTTTTCAATTAACTGGTATCCTTTATTCTTGGTGTTTCCCGGGGCATAATCTTCGAGATATTCTGCCAAAGTAAGAATGGCATTAGGCTGGCAGAAATTTTTTATAAATCCGGGTACCGAAAATTCCATAAAATGTTCGCCGGTGCGTCCTGAGCGATAACATGAGGTGCAGAATGAAGGAATTAAGCCTTTTGAAATTAATTCATCGATAATTTCATTAAGGGATCGGTTGTCGTTTATTTGAAACTGTTCCCTGTTTAAATTTTGGCCTTCTTCTTTATTTGAATAGCCGTTTATTTCTATCCTTGTCCCGCCATCTATCTGGCTGACCCCGAACTGCAGAATTTCATCACGGATAAATGCTGGCTCGCGGGCTGTAAGGATCAGGCCGGTATAAGGAACAGCGAGTCTAAGAATGGCGATAAGTTTTGTAAAATCATTGTCGCTTACAATATATTTCTTATCTATTTTCAGGTTTGAAGCATTTTGTAACCGGGGAAATGAAATGGTATGCGGGCCGACATTGTAAACAGCTTCAAAATGATTGGTGTGCCTGATAAGTCCCAATACTTCGAAACGCCAGTCATATAATCCGAACAAAGCGCCAATTCCAACATCATCAATTCCGGCTTCCTGTGCACGGTCGAGCGCCGTAAGGCGCCATGTATATTTTTTCTTAGGCCCTGATGGATGCAATTTTTCATAGGTTTCGGAATGATAGGTTTCCTGGAAAATCTGGTAAGTGCCAATACCCGCTTCTTTAACGATCCTGAAACCAGTTATGTCAAGTGGCGCTGCATTTATATTGACACGACGAATTTCGCCTTTTCCCTTCTTAACAGAATAAACGGTTTTAACCGTTTCATTAATGAATTGGGGATTATAGTCGGGATGCTCACCAAAAACCAGGATTAAACGTTTTTGACCGACGTCCTCCAATGTTTGTACTTCTTTTATTAAATCATTGGTCGAGAGGGTTGTCCTTATCTGATCTTTATTCGACATTCTGAACCCGCAATAAGAGCAATTATTTATACAATAATTTCCAACATACAAAGGGGCAAATAAGACAATTCGCTTTCCATAGATCCTTTCTTTCAACAACCTGGCGCCTTCTTTAATTTCATTTACTTGCTCAGGATCGTTTGTATTGATCAATATTGAAGTTTCCTGGAGTGTAAGTCTTTCCTTCGATAACGATTTTTCGATAATTTCCCTTACTAAAGATTTTTCAGATTTTTGCCGGTCAAGAATATCCATTATTTCCGATGTATCTATAAATGGCTGCATCGGACGGTCTTCAATTTTATATTTTTGGGGTTTATAAATCATCGAACCGGATATTTCTTTTCACCAAATTTTCTGCAAAATTACTTTAATTTGAACTATGCCTGACGGAAAGAAATGTTAAATTACTTTTAGTTATAACTGAATTATTATAAAAAAATAAGGGTAAATTGTTTTGAAATGATTTTCTGATAATTAATTCCCATTTATTTTTTTCGACAATGGAACAGCAAGAAACTGCACCAATGCTACAAGAACAATATAAATAGACAATGCCAGACCAGGGGCAAATGCCGAAAATATGAAATAGAAAATTCCGATACTCAACACACGGCCAACGGCTGTAAAAATTTCCACATCGACTATGTAAGAGTAATCATTAAATTTTTCAATATGTTTCAATTCATCTATAACTTTCATAAAAGTTGCCCTGAAAGGAAAATTAATTACCGGATCTGAAATAAACATTACTACAGTGAGAACGGCCATGGCAACCAAACTGTTCACATTGATAAAAAGGCTGAAAAATAAAGCTCCTGAAAGCAACAGGATAGCTCCTCCTTTGATAATTGTGGTGCGGTGTTCCGTTTTTGAATGGCTGCTGACGAAATAGATGACCAATATGGCTATTGCATAACTTATAGAGCTTAATGTTCCCACGACTGCCTCGTTACCGATGTATTTCATTATAAATATTGCCGGAACCGCCAGAAAAGCTCCCTGGAAAAAAGAAATACAAACGACAATTAAACGGGTTTGTTGCCATAATTTGTTGTGAAATAAATAAAAGTTCCTGCTGATCTGGGCATTTGTGAATTTTACTTTAAGTATTATTATTGAAGAAAAAAGGATAATCAGGAATGCGAAGATTAATGATATCCTATATGCTGTCTGGGCTGAGAACCATCCAAACCGGATGCTTTCCCCTAAATACAATCCGATAATCAAAGGAGTGACAATTCGGCCAGTGCTGATGAGCACATTATCGAGGCCGGTAAAAAAATCGCGGTTTTTTTCATGAGTGTTGGTTAAGGTAAGAAAATTGCGCGACGACCAATAAATTCCATTGCAAATACCGGTAACCAGGCCGAAAACAAAAATCCAAAAACCTGTGAGTAGATTTGCTGGCATAAAAAATAAAGCAACAATTGTTATAAATAACAGTGCCATACCTAATATCATTTGGTTTTTCACGTGATATCGCCTGATAAGGTATCCGTTAAGAATGAATCCGGAAATAATTCCTATGAAAGTGAAGAAACTATAAAGTAAGTTAAGCTCTATATTTCCATTGGTGCTGTTAAAAATAAATGTGCTGGAAAAAATAAGGTAAAACGGGTTGAACAATCCGAACAAAAGATTTGACCAAATCAGTTTTTTTGCACCCGGAGTAAATACATTGAATTTGACCTTTTGTTCTTTTATGAATTTGCCAATCATTATTTCATGCAGTTTATGCCTGCAAATTTATTTTTTCCTGAACAGGGAACAAAAGAAAATTAAAGTTACCCCGAAAAAAAAATAACTTAAGAAGGATTAATTAAGGGCAGAGGTGGTTTTTAAAATCTCTAACCTCCTAACACTCCTGCAATAAGCGGAACAGGCTTTTTATTAAGGGGGAATTGATAATGTATGTAATTACATATAGTTTTTTTGAAGGAGAAATTCAGGTTAATAAATAGAACTATTTCAGGAAATTATTAACTTGGAAAAAATATGAAAACATGTTGCAGACTTATTTAATTTTGGAAATAAAATTAATATTAAGGAGGTCTTTATGAAACCAAGAGGGCCATTAATGATCGAGCACAGATTAATTGAAAAAATGCTCAAAATTATCGACAAAGAATTAAACAACATTCTCGAAACAAAAAAAGTCAATCCAGTTTTTATCGATACGGTTGTCGATTTTATTAAATTATATGCAGACCGCACTCATCATGGGAAAGAAGAAGATATTCTTTTTAAGAAATTAGAGAATAAAAAACTTAATAATGATGATACAAAAATGATGCAGGATTTAATTGAAGAGCATATTAATGCCCGAAAAGTCGTAGGTGAAATAGTTGAAGCGAATAACAAATATGCTCATGGAGATTTAACAAGTATCGAAATATTAATTGAGAAATTATCCTACTTAACAAAATTCTATCCTGAACATATTTTAAAAGAAGACAAAATTTTTTTTCCAAACACAGAGAAATATTTCTCGGCAAAAGAATCAGATGATATCCTTTCTGAATTTTGGGAATTTGATAAAAAAATGATTCATGAAAAATATAACAAACTTTATGAATCGCTAAAGTTGAAATATAAATAATATTTTTTTCAAACGGAATCACCAATACCCATAATATGGAAGGAAGTTTGTTTATTTGAATTTTAAGACTAAATCCCCCAACCTACTTTTATTCACTTCGTTCATGATATCACAAAGATCAAAGGGGGAATTTGTTTTATTTAAACTATTGTCCTAAAAATTATATGAAAATCCAATGCTTACGGGAGTGGCATAGAATTGATACACCTGTTGTTTATTTGTTTGATTCATTAAACTTCTGAAAGATTTTCCTACGGTTTTGCCAATGGCATAACCAATCAATGTTCCTGCTACTGCATCGGACAACCAGTGAATATTGGTCGATACACCCAATCCGATTAATGAAGCATAAGCCAAAGCGCCAATTTTTAATGTTGTATTGTCGGGATATAATTCTATGAGGGTTACCGCCATAGCAAAGGCAATTGTTGTGTGGCTGCTTGGCCAGCCGTTAAATGCGCCCCTTTGTAAAAACCCAAACCTGAAATCGCCGCTGTAATCATTATCATCCCTTGTACTGCCAAGTATGCCGGGCGGCCTTCTGCCTGTCAATGCTTTTATTCCGATCGATATGGCAAGGCCTAACATTGCAGCCTGGCCTAATGCAAGACCCGTAATTTGTAAATTTTCATTTTCATGAGAATGGCCGTATAAATATAAGCCTAAAGGGGCAGCTAATGGTACAAGGCCTCCGACAATTGCAGCAGGCATACCAACTGTCGGAATCCAGGAATTATCGACAGCAAGCCGGTTCCATTTCCAATCGATCCCGCTTTTTACAATTCCATATGAAAATGATGCCGCCAATAATTCATTAAGTCCATAATTATAGGTAAAGGAGCCAATAAAATTTCTGTCAATTCTGTAAAACAATTTTGATAAAGGTATTCTTAAACTGTCTTGACTAAATGCATAAGCAGAAATAAATAAGAATATATATATAAGCGAACCTTTGATTTTACAATTAATATGCTTCATAATTTAATTTCCCTTTTCAGCTACAACAGAAAGTTTCAAGCCACCACGAATGTTTTGTATAATAGTGACCTTGCACCAATGCGGGTCAATGGCCTTAAAGATATCATTTAATATAATGTCTGCAAGGCCTTCGGCAAATACGGCTTCCTCCCGGAATGACCATAAATAGAGTTTCAGACTTTTGCTTTCAATACACAATTCATCAGGTTCAAATTCAATTATAATGGTATTGAAATCGGGCTGGCCTGTTACAGGGCATAAACAAGTCAGTTCATTACTTTCAAACGTAACCTGATTAACATTTTTAGGAGCTGCGAAAGTGTCGAGCTGTTTAGTAGGTTGATTTACTTTCTTTCCCAGGTATTTAAATTCATCCATGGCGATTATTTTTTAAATAACATTCATCATAATGTCCAATTATTTTAAAACCTATTTTTTCATAACACTTAATGGCTGCAATATTATCTGATTTTACGTTTAATCCGATGGTATCGACAGTTTTCATTAAATCATTACATAAAACGGAAGTCAGTTTAAATGCAATTTTTTGCCCGCGATATTCCGGATGCGTACAAATATTTCCAAGTGCAGCAACTTTATATTTTTCTGAGTAAACATGGATTCCGGCAATGCCAATTAACATTCCATTTATAAAATAACCTAAATATTTTCCCGTCTTAAGCACTCGGCTGTCGAACCAGTTTTTTGGGTATGAAATAGCATAAAGCTCATTAATTATAGTTAAATCCTTATTGTTTAATTGCCTTATATTTTTATCAGATATTTTTTCCGGTGATTTTTTTAACCCCATTTTATAATTAAATCCATAATATTCGACGATGTTTTCTTTTCCGAAAGCATTTAACAATCCCGGACTTAAATGAGCATTAAATTTTTCAGGCAATTTTGACTTTATTGAAACCAGGAGATTTTTTGACTCCTTATTTTCTTGTTCACAAAATGCCAGCAAAGTGGGGATTTTCATTCCGGTATAAAGCATAGCAATAGATATGATTTCATTATTTTCTAAAGCTGCATGCCAAATAGTATTTGGAAAAAAGAAGTTATCCAGATCTCCAATCAGGTATATTTGAAGTTCTTTGTTTTTTGATAAAAATGGATAAATCTCTTTTTTATTATGTAGAATAATAGTTTCCAGAATTTTTGATTTATTTTATGTAAACAAAATTATCATCCATAAACCTGAGCTGCTGAAGTACATGTTTCATCTACCTCAATACATTTTATCCTGATCCTTGAATTTTCAAATAATTTTTTTGCCTGATCCAAAATTATTACACCAATTATTTCAGAAGTCGGATTGCCTTTTGTTGTGAAAATACGCTGTCCTGATTTTCTGATGTAATCACACATCGGATCATTTTCCCAGAGAATCGTTGCATGGTCCAAATTTTCATCAATCCAGACTTTTAACGATTTCATTTCATTAAAATCAATTACCATTTCTTTTTCGTCTAATTCCGATGATTCAACATGAAGCCTGATAATCCATGAATGGCCATGATTATTGGTACATTTCCCGGTATAATTTTTTATAAGCCGGTGCGCTGCTTCAAATGTAAATTCCTTGGTTATTGAGTACATCATTTTATAAATTATTTTATTTTCCTTTCGCAGCACCCCATAACATTGTATGCAAGCGTGGTGAAAAATTAAATCCTCTTTGCATGATCTTATCAACCAGTTCGGGCCTCAATTGCGATTGAAGGGTAATCCCTTCGAGCCCAATGTATACTTTTTGTTTCTTAATATTCAATATGTTCATTACTGTTTCAACTTCATCGAGATCAAATTCAGATTTAATAATGAATTTAAATATACAAAATTCCTGAATTGACCAATATTTTATGCATTCTTCGTTCAGATTTTGTCTTGAGTTCGACAATTTTGGCGATACGACCCAATTAAATAGGCTAATTGTTCCGGCATCCATTGGATCCCTTTTTATTTTAGTTCCATCATTTAAAATGAGTTGAAGAGAGTTTACCGGATTAATACTTCCATTTGTTTCAACATGAAATTTTTTACCTTCGGTAAACAAATGATCGAGCCTGTAAAAAGTCGGTTCACCACCGGTGAAAATAATGTGATATGGTTTGCTTTCAGTAATAATTTGCTTTAATTCCAGTGCCGAATATTTTTTGAAATTGCCTGATTTTTCCAG
>Ga0265323_10000953_pt1 | contig 15149 bp, 7 predicted proteins | sample 41225metaG_FD_193580 | JGI IMG/M metagenome (GOLD analysis project Ga0265323, IMG submission 193580) | Rhizosphere microbial communities from Carex aquatilis grown in University of Washington, Seatle, WA, United States - 4-12-25 metaG | ecosystem: Host-associated > Plants > Roots > Rhizosphere >...
CGGCAAGCTCTACCAATTCTTCCTCAATTTCGGCAATGCCACCGACGCGAACGGGGCGGTGAGCACGGCGACCCTGGTGTATCAGCAGGGTGCCTCGGGGGTGTGGCTCGCCTTCCAGACCATTTTCATGAACCCCTACTATTGGTTCATGAACATGTGGTTTCGCCGGGTGCGCTTGGTGACGGTGGCGGAACTGTTCGAGGAACGCCTGGGCAGCCACAACCTGTCGAAGATCTACGCGCTCTACATGGTTTGTTACGTGTGCCTGTTCATCGGCTGGGGCAATCTCGTTGGCTACAATGTCACCGCCTCGCTCCTGCCCAAGCCCGAGACCGCGTGGACGGCGGAGGAGCGGCAGCAGGTCGAACAGTACCGCACGTTCCGCACCCTCGAACAGACCGCCCAAAGTGGCACGCTCACGGCCGACCAGAAGACCCAGCTCGTCCTGCTCAACGATCTCTACGTGCGCCACGAGCTGCGTTCCTACGTTTCCTACCTCAAGCCGTGGATGTTCTACCTCGGCTTCACCCTGGTGGTCGGGTTCTACCTGTGGATGGGCGGCATGACGGGCACGGCCCGCAACGAGATTTTCCAGGGCATTCTCATCGTCACCTTCTCCCTCATGCTGATCCCATTCGGCTTCCATGCCCTCGGGGGGGCGGGGGTGTTGCGAACCCGGGTGCCGCACGACATGTTGGAACTGCTGGGCGCCCCGGGCACGGAGGCGGTCAGCTGGTATTCGCTGGTGGCGATCACGCTGGTGAGCATCGTCCAGATCAACGGCATCCAGGGGAACATGGGCGTGAGCGGCTCGGCGAAGAACGAGTATGCGGCGCGCTTCGGCGCCGTCTCGGGCACCTACGCCAAGCGGCTCATGATCATCATGTGGGCCTTCGTGGGCCTGATCGGGTGCGGCCTCTATTTTGGCGATCAGCGGCTGGCCGAGCCCGACATGCTGTGGGGCCGGCTGTCGCGACGGTTGCTCGGTCCGGGCGTGTTCGGCCTGATGCTCGCCGGCCTGCTGGCGGCGATGATGTCGAACATCGCCACCAATGCCATGGCCTCCTCCGCGCTGTTCGTGCGCAATGTCTACACCTACATCGCGCCCGGCCGCACGGACAAGGAGGGTGTCAGGGTCGGCCGCCTCACGATCGTGGTGGTGCTGATCGCGGGCATGTTCGTCGCCCTGACCATGAACGACGTGGTCAGCTTCATCCGGGTGCAACTGACCGTTTGCGTGCCCTGGGGCGCCGCGATCGTGCTGATGTTCTTCTGGCGGAAACTGACGCGGCCCGCCGTCTGGTGGTGCGTCGGCCTCCAGACCGTGGTGTTCATCGTGCTGCCGTTTGCGATCCAATTGTCCCACACCCTGAGCACCACCCCGGCGCTGATCGCGTTCACCCAGCCGGTCAAGGTCCGGCCGGTGCCGATGTATTTCGACCGCGTGGTGCACCAGGATCCCTTCGACCTCTCCAGTCCGCTGGTCGGCGGAGGACGCTTCAACCTGGAGGCCTGGACGCTCGGCAAGGCCGGCCTGAATCTCGCCCACCTGTCGGGCCGCGACCTCCAGTCGGTGCAGTTTTTCTTCGACGGGATCTTCCCGTTCATCGTGCTGATCGTGGCGAGCCTGCTGACCCGGCCGCCGGCGCACGAGAAGATCGACTGGTTCTTCGGCAAGATGAAGACGCCGGTCGGCGCCACGCCCGAGCTCGAGGTCGCGGCCATGGAGGAGACGCGCCGCAACCCGCATCGCTTCGACCAGACGAAACTCTTCCCGCGTTCCTCGTGGGAATGGACGAAGTGGGACAAGGTCGACACGGTCGGCTTCCTCATCTGCCTCGGTGTCTCTGGCGGCATCATCACCATGTTCTGGTTCCTGTTGCGCCTGACCGCCGGCGGCTAATCCAGCCCTGCCGGCTCGACGGCCTGCCGCAAACCATCAATCCCATCCGCATCCGAACGTAACCGCTCCTTCACCATGATCCGCAAAGCTGTCCTGATGAGTGTGAACCCCGGGCAGGAGAAAGAATACGCCCGCCGCCACCAGCCCATCTGGGCTGAACTCGCCACGGTGCTCAAGGCCCACGGCGTCCATAATTATTCCATCTATCTCGATCCCGCCACCCGCCAGCTTTATGGCTATGTCGAGGTTGAGGATGAGGCGCGCTGGCAGGCCATCGCCCAGACCGAAGTCTGCAGGCGCTGGTGGAAGCACATGCGCGACATCATGCCGAGTCATCCGGACAACAGTCCCGTCTCCAAGGATCTTGTCGAAGTCTTCCACCTGGATTAGTGGTCCGCACGTTTCCACCGAAACACGTCCCGGTCCCTCCCGTCCGCATGCGGCGTGCGGGATCATGATTGCCTCGCAGCAGCTGACACCGCCTGGCGTTGTGCGTCGTCATGGCTTGTCAGCGCCTGCCAGTCCGATGACGTCCAAGCCCCCTCGACTTTAATCTGCAACTACCATGAAGCCTGACCCGCTCTCCCGCCGTGAATTTGTGAAGAACACCGCGCTGGCCACCGCCGCGCTGAATCTGCCTACGATCCTGCGCGCTGCCAACGAGGCCCCGACTGCTGGCGCCCCATCCACCGGACGGGCCATACCCGGCGATGAAGCCGAGTTGCACTGGCTCGAGGGCCAGGTGCCGGCGGTGGTGAATGGCGCCACATGGGGCGTGCCGTGGCCGCGGGGCAAATATTCCAAGGACACGGCCTTTGCGCTGGCCACCGCGGCCGGCGAGGCCGTGCCGGTGCAGAGCTGGCCGCTGGCCTGGTGGCCGGACAGCTCGCTCAAGTGGACCGCCCACGCCGTCGGCGCCGGGACCGGCAGGACGGACCAACTGATTCTTGCTGCCGGCACGCCGGCGGCGCCGGCAAAACCGGTGCAGGTGAGCGAGACGGCGGACACCATCGAGGTCGACACGGGCGTGATCCGTTGCATGTTGGCAAAAAAAGGCGCAACCGTCATCGCTTCGATCATGCGCGACGGCCGGGAAATCGCGCGAGACGGCCGGCTGGTGGCGCTGTGTGATGACCATCCTGCCGAGGGCGCCGCGGTCGTGAAGACCGAGTCGTTTGTCAGCGAAATCAATGCGGTCACCATCGAGCAGCGTGGTCCGGTGCGCGCCGTGGTGAAAATCGAAGGCAAGCACCGGGGTCTTGAACGGACCTGGCTGCCGTTCAGCGTCCGCCTCTACTTTTACGCCGGGGGCGACGCGGTGCGGATGATGCACTCCTTCGTCTTCGACGGGGACGAGCAGAAGGATTTCATCCGCGGGCTCGGCGTGCGTTTCGTCGTGCCGATGCGCGACCCGCTGCATGACCGCCATGTGCGCTTTGTCGGCGAAGGCAGCGGCCTCTGGGCCGAGGCCGTGCGCGGACTCACCGGCCTGCGGCGCGATCCGGGCGAGGCCGTCAGACGGGCCCAGCTCGCCGGCGAGGCCTGCCCGCCGGTGAGTGCGTTCGAAGAGGCGGTGCGTTCGCGCCTCGAATACATTCCTGCCTGGGGTGACTGCACACTGTTCCAGTCGGCAGCCAGCGCCTTTGAAATCCGCAAGCGCACCCAATCCGGCTTCGGCTGGGTTGGCGTCGACCAGGGCGGACGCGCGGCGGGCGTCGGCTACGTCGGCGGCGCCACGAGCGGCGGCGTGGTCTTCGGCCTGCGCGACTTCTGGCAGCGTCATCCCACCCAGCTCGACATCCGCGGCGCGCACACCGATGCGGCCGAGGTGACAGTGTGGCTGTGGTCCCCCGAGGCGCCGGCGATGGACCTCCGGTTTTACCACGACGTGATGGGCATGGACACCTACGAAAAGCAGTACGACGGCGGGCTCGACATCACCTACGAAGATTACGAGCCCGGCTGGGGCATCGCCCATGGCATCGCGCGCACGAGCGAAATCACACTCTGGGCGCTGGCCGCCACGCCGTCCCGCGAGCGGATCATCGAGCTGGCCGGCGCTGTGCGCACGCCACCCCAGCTCACCTGCGCCCCGGCCCACCTTGCCGGAGCCAGGGTCTTCGGCGGACTCTGGAGTCTGTCCGACCGTTCGACGCCGGCCCGCGCCGCGATCGAGGACCGGCTCGACTGGCAATTCGACTATTACCGGAGGCAGGTGGAGCAACGCCACTGGTACGGCTTCTGGAACTATGGCGATGTCATGCACACCTACGACCGCGACCGCCATGTGTGGCGCTACGACGTGGGGGGCTTTGCGTGGGATAATTCCGAGCTCTCGCCGGACCTCTGGCTCTGGTACGCCTACCTGCGCTCCGGTCGCGCCGACATCTTCCGTCTGGCCGAGGCCATGACCCGCCACACCGGGGAAGTGGACGTTTACCATCTCGGCCGGTTCGCCGGCCTTGGCTCGCGCCACAATGTCCAGCATTGGGGTTGCAGCGCCAAGCAGGTGCGCATCAGCACCGCGATCTACCGCCGCTTCTATTACTATCTCACGGCGGACGAGCGGGTGGGCGACCTCATGCGCGCCCTCGTCGATTGCGACCACAAGCTCACGGAGGTCAGCCCGGGCCGGAAGCTCGCGCATCCGGTGTCCAACCCCCATCCCGCCAGCGTCAGTCTCGGCACCGACTGGTGCTCGTTTTGCGCGGCCTGGTTCACGGAGTGGGAACGCACGGACGACACCAAATACCGCGACAAGATGATCGCGGGCATGAAGGCGGTCGCCGCCGCGCCGCATGGCTGGTTCACATCCGGCTGGGGCTATGATCCCGCCACGAGCGTCCTTTATCCACTAGGCGACCGGATAGTCGTCTCGCACCTCAACGCGGTTTTCGGCGCAGTCGAAATCAACGCCGAGTTGCTGCAATCGCTTGACGTGCCGGAATACGAGCGCGCCTGGCTGCAATACTGCGAACTCTACAACGCCGGCCCCGAGGAACAGGAGAAGGTGCTCGGCACGCACCTGAGCGGCGCCGGCCTGCCGCAGGCGCACTCGCGCCTCACGGCCTACGCCGCGTGGAAGAAGCACGACGCGAAGCTGGCTGCGCGCGCCTGGGGCGAGTTTGTCCGCAACTACATGAAGCCGAATCTCGAGTTAAAACACCTCGAGGGCCCGGCGGTCCTCAATCCCGTCGACGAGGCGGCCTGGGTTTCCACCAACGACGCCGCGCAATGGGCGCTGGCTGCGATGCAGAACCTCGCCCTCGTGCCCGAAGCCCTGCCAGCCTGAGTGAGCCCGCCGCCCCGGACCTTGCCTTCGTTCACGGTCTCCGCGAGGAGCGGCTGGTGAACACTTGGGGGACGAGACGATTTCGAACAGTACCTTTCCAGGCGGCACGCCGGCGCGCGTAGCGATGCGGGCTGTAGTCTTTTTCATGCTGCGACCAGCTTGCCCGTCACCTCCGAGCGATGAACTGGTTACTGAAGTCGCTTGGTTGTGGCTATATTTCAGACAGTAAGATTATTTTACCTCAACTTTCTTACAGTAAGACGGTGACCGCGTTGCCAAGCTTCTTTTTAAACCAATTTCTACAAGTTGCGAGTGTGCTCGCTCTACCCTAATTCTTGCTGTCGATGAACCACTCATCGGCGTGTGAATAGTTAGTAAGCAAACCCTAATCCTCCTATGACTGCTTCAACTCCTGACAGTCGTTCTCGTCTGATTACGCGCGTGATGGTGACCGTCCTTTCTTTGGGCGCCTGCCGTTTCGCTTTTGCCCAGCCCACGTCAAACGCGGCGGCTGCCACCGCCGGCCAGGAAGTGGTCGAATTGCCTAAGTTCGTCATCACCGAAACCCCGCTCAACCCCTACCAGTCGCAACAGGCCCTGTCTGCTACGCGCGTGGCAATGTCGATCCAAGACGTCCCGCAGACCATCTCCGTCGTCCCCAATGCACTTATCCAGGATTCGATGAGCTTCAAAATGTCGGACGCCGCCAAATATGTGACACCGGTGGTCGAGTCGACGCTGCCGTTCGGCGGCGACCGCTACATGATCCGCGGCTTCCAAGTTTCGAACGAATTCATCGATGGCTCGGTCATCTCGGGGACGTCGGGCTATAGCATGTCGATCCCGACGAATAACATCGATCGCATCGAAGTGATCAAAGGCCCGAACGTGATCCTGGTCCCCGGCGGCAGCCCTGGCGGCGCGATGAATCCCATTACCAAGGCGCCGATGGCCAGGAATGCGGAATCGGTCACCCTCGATTTGGCACGGTACCTCGGCAATGACTTCAATTTCGACATCAACCGCGTGCTTGACGAGAAGAACCACATGGCGGTCCGCCTCGTCGCCACTTGGTGGCGGAACAATAACATGTACATCAGGAACCAGTATCGCAACGGCTACGAGTTTTCGCCGTCCTTCTCCGTCGAGATTTCGCCGACCGAGAAACTGACGATCAAGACTGATTTCCTGCAAAACCGCGAGACCAACATGGGCGGCCTCCCGATCGATCCGGCCATCGGCAGCAACCAGACCGCGGTGATCGCGCGCGGCCTGCCCAATAGCTGGTCGTTCGGAAACCTGGATGATAACCGCCACCGTTCCACCGAGCGGGTGAGCGCAGAATTGGACTCGATTTTTGGCGACCATGTTTCGTCCCGCCTCTATGCCATGGCCGACCATGTCCGCCGCATCGATGTCGGCGGCACCAACGACGCCATTACCAATATTGGCGGCGGCAGCATCAATCCGTCGACGGGCATGTATGAACCCGGCGTTACTTGGACCACTACGACCAACGCCGACGGTTCGGTCACGCCCCACAGCACCGCCGTTGCGGTCAACGATCCATCGGCGTGGATCTACACCCACAACGTTACCGCGGTCGACTTGGAATATGCGGAAGCGCATCTCAGGAACGACTATGCCATCAAGTATGAAACCACTTGGCTTAAATCGACCACTCTTGCCGGTATCGCCGCGGATTTTTCCAAGGTCCATTATAAGAGTTGGGCCTCCTCCTCGCGCCCGAGCGTGGTCGCCGATCTCGGTGGTGCCACCGTCAACGGGGTAGCTTACCCGGGTATCGATCAGATTACGTATCCGCCCTACCAGTTTCCCGCCATTGTGCCGGCCAATATGAGCCTCCTCGCCCCGACCAGCGTCCAAAGCGGCGGTGACATTGTCTCCAAGCAGAGCACGGTGCAGGGCTTCATCTTCGAGACGTTGAATGCCTTCAACGACCACTTGCAGCTCTCGGGCGGCCTCTCTCGTTTCTATGGTGTCTTGACCCGCGCGGACGCTACCAATACCAGCCTTAACTCGGCCATACTTCTGGCCGCTCCGACCTATAATCTGGTCACAAACGCCAAGTCCATCGGCATCGTCATCAAGCCGATCAAGCAGATCTCGCTATTTGCCAGCCGCAACACCACGGGCGGGACGATGCCCGGCGAACTCGCCCCCGGCACCTATCTCGAAAACACCACCACGTACGGCCCCGACGCCAACCACGCCTCGGCCACGACGGTCGCGGCGTTCAAGCCGACCTCAGGCGGTCAAGACGAAATCGGGGCGAAAACCTCGCTGTTGGATGGAGCTTTCACGGCCTCGTTCGCGTATTTCAAGATCTCGCAGCAGAATTATTCGGTCCCCAACAGCGAATATTACACGCTGGTTGCCCAGGGCAACCAGGCGGCGGCGAACCTGCTGCAGAATCCGCTCTATCTTGATCTCAACTCGAAGGGCTGGGAGTTCGAAACCACGTATTCTCTCAGCAAGAATCTCACAATCCTTGGCAACTACACTTCGTTCAAGGAGCGCCAGCCGATCACCAATGTGCGCGTTCGTGCCGTGCCCGATCACGCCGGCGCCCTCTATCTCGACTACCGGTTTACCGACGGCACGTTGAAAGGCTTCGGCGCCAATGTGGGCATGGATTACAAGAGTGATGTCGCGGGCGAAAATGTGACGGGGTATACGACCAGCGCACCCATCCAGGGCGTGGGCTTCGTTCCGAAGCAGCCCTCGTTCCTGGTGGCCGGGCGCACCCTCGTCAACGTCGGGTTCAGCTACCGGCAACCCGCGTGGACGGTCCGTGTCCAAATCGCCAACGCCCTGGACAAGAAATACATCTTGGCCGCGGGCAGCCGTACTTCGGCGATCGTCGGCGATCCGCGTGAGTGGAAGATGTCCATATCCTACAACTTCTAAAGATCGGGCAGAGGCAACGCCGCTGGGCTCAGCGGCAGCGCCCCTCCCATGACTCAACTACAAGGCGCGCTCCGGTGAGCGCGCCTTGCTAGTTTCCAACGTGCGCATTCGCCTTGAAACCCCGCGGACTGGGTTTCCGTCTTCTATCTCTCATGATCAAGCCTGCCTGCAACCCCGCGCGCATCCTGGTTTTTCTGGCGGCCCTGGCGGCCGGTTCCTCCGGAGTGCTCCTGGCGCAGCCGCTCAGCGCGGCGTCGCTCACGCCCAACCGGGTGGATCGGATCGGGCGTCCGCTGCGCTACCAGCCTGACGGCACCGATTTCGTCATCGAGAACGGCGCGGAATTCTTCAACCGCCCGCTCTACGGCGGGAACACGGCCTTCCGCGTCGATGCCGGTGACCGGCCCGAGTTCACGCTCTACCTGCCGGGTCGCGGCGGCAACCTGCGCCTGGGGTTGCGCTCCGCCGCCGGCGCGAAGTGGCTCCACGAGGCGGCAGGTGTGATTGCGCGTTACCGGCCTGGAGAGATGCTTTATGAAATCCGCGATCCGTTGCTCGGCAGCAGCGGCGTGCTGCGCCTCGCGGTGCTGGCTTTGGACCAGACCGACGGATTGATCGTGCGTGCCGAGGCGCACGACGTCGCCGCGGGCGTCGAACTGGTGTGGGCCTACGGTGGTGTCAACGGCCAGCGCGGCCGGCGCGACGGCGACATCGGCACCGAGGCGGTGCCGATCGGCGAGTATTTCCAGCTCCAGCCCGGATTCTGCCGCGACAACCGTTTCGAACTCGCGGACCGCGCGTTCACGCTTCACAGCAAGGCCGCGACGATCGTCGGCCTGATGCCGGCCGGCGCCGAACTGGCGGTGGCCGACGCGGCACAGTGGCCGTCCTGTGCCGGCCTCTTCGCCTCGGCGGGAAAATCAGCGGCCCTCCCGGTCATGACCGGTCGCGTGGCGCTGGCCAGCGATGCGCCGCTGTTCCTTGCGTTGCAGCACGTGGCCGGCGGCGATGCCGGGACAGCGGAGGAACTCGACACTTATCGCGCGGTCACCACCGAACGCCCGGGCCAGGGCCGCGGGACGGCCGTGATTCCGCTGCGAGCCGCCTACCGGCTTGACGAGCTGCCGGCGGTGTTCGCGCAAGCGGAGGCCCATTTCGCCGCGCTGCGCAGCCAGGTGGCGGTCGACACACCCGACCCCTACCTTAACGCCGCCGCCGCCGCGCTCAACGTGGCGGTGGACGCCGTATGGGACGAACCGCAGGGCGCGATCATGCATGGCGCGATCGCCTGGCGCGCGAAACTGCTCGGCTGGCGCGGACCGTACGCGCCGGACGCGCTAGGCTGGCACACCCGGGCGCGGCGTCATTTCGCCTCCTGGGCGGCGCAGCAAAACGACGAACCGGTCCCGGCGAAGCTCCCGCCGCCCGACGAGAACGCCAACCTCGCACGCAGCGAGGCGGCGCTGCACAGCAACGGCGACCTGTCGAACAGCCACTACGACATGAACCTCGTCTACATCGACGCGCTGTTCCGCCACCTGCTGTGGACGGGTGACCTCGAATTTGCGCGACAGATGTGGCCGGTACTCGAGCGGCACCTGGCGTGGGAGCGGCGGCTGTTCCGCCGCGAGTTCGGTCCGGAGAAGCTGCCGCTCTACGAGGCCTACGCGGCGATCTGGGCCAGTGATGACCTGCAGTACCACGGGGGCGGCGTGACGCACGCCTCGGCCTATAATTACTGGCACAATATCATGGCGGCACGGCTCGCACGGCTGCTGGGCCACGATCCCGCGCCCTATCAACACGAGGCCGAACTCATCGCCCGCGCCATGCGCACCTACCTCTGGCTTCCGGACCGCGGCGGGTTCGCCGAGTTCAAGGACCTGCTCGGGTTGCAGCTCGTGCATCCCAGCGCGGGTTTGTGGACGTTCTACCACACGATGGATTCCGGGCTGCCGACACCGGCGGAGGCCTGGCGGATGACCATGGATGTCGACCGGAGCATCCCGCACCTGCCGGTGTGCGGCCCCGGCGTGCCTGCGGACGACGATTACCATGTGCCCTCGACCACCGACTGGATGCCGTACTCCTGGTCGGTCAACAACGTCGTGATGGGCGAGATCGTGCATACCGCCCTCGGCTACTGGCAGGCCGGACGCGCCGACGAAGCCTACCGGCTGATGAAGAGCGCACTGCTCGCCTCGATGTTCATGGGCATCTGCCCCGGCAACGTCGGCACGATGAACTATCTCGACGCCTATCGCCGCGAGTCGCAGCGCGACTTCGCCGACGGCGGCGGCGTGCTGGCCCGGGCGCTGGTCGAGGGTCTGTTTGGCGTGAAACCCGACCTGCTGGCCGACGAACTGGTCGTGGCACCGGGATTTCCCGCGGCATGGACGCACGCCAGCCTGCGGCATCCCGACGCGAGTGTCGCCTGGCGCCGGGCGGGCGGGACGGAGACGTTCACAATCGAGTCGCGCTTCGGAAAGCCGCTAATGCTGCGGTTGCAACTTGCCGCACGAGGCGACGACGCAACCGTCACGGTCGACGGCCAGCCAGCCGGATGGCGAAGGCTCGATGGAGCGGTGCCGCGGTCCCATGGCGAGGTCCGCTGTCCGCTCAATGCCCGGGTGGAAATCGTGGTGACGTGGAAAGGCGCGACGCCGGCCGCGCCGGACGGAAGCGGGGAACCGTGGCGCGCGCCGGCGACCCCGTACACCGGCACGGATTGGCACACGCCGCTGCCGGCGGCGGAGAAACTCGAGACCATCGATCTCGCGTCCTACTTCAACGACTGCGTGACCAACATCTTCAAGCACGAGTACCGCTCACCGCGCTCGCCCTATTGCTCCCTGGCGATTCCAAAACAGGGCCTCGGCGGTTGGGCCGGCGAAGTCAACGCGACGGCCGCGATCGACGACTCCGGCTTGCGTACCGCCGCCGGCGCCAACGGCGGTCGCCTCGTCCTGCCGAACGGCGTGCCGTTCGCCACGCCGGGCCCGGGCGACGCACCGAACATCGTCTTCACTTCGCAGTGGGACAACTTTCCGCGTGAAGTGACGGTGCCGCTCGCCGGCAAGGCAGCGCACGTCTATCTATTGATGGCCGGCTCGACGAATTGGATGCAGAGCCGGCTCGACAACGGCGAGGTCGTCGTGACCAACACCGACGGCTCGACCGCCCGCCTGGCGCTGCACAACCCGACGACGTGGTGGCCGATCGACCAGGATTACTTCATCGACGATTATCAGTTCCACCGGACCGGACCGATCCCGCCGCGCGTGGATTTGAAGACCGGCAGGGTCCGGCTCCTCGATGAAATTGAGTTCAAGGGTCAGGGGCGTAAAATCCCCGGCGGCGCGGCCACCGTCCTCGACCTGCCGCTCGACCCGGCAAAGGAACTGCGCTCGCTCACCGTCCGCACTCTGGCCAATGAGGTCGTCATCGGTCTCATGGGGTTGACCCTTGCACGATGAGTCTGCTGCCATCATCACTCATGAATATCCGCCCTCGATCAGACAGACTGTCGGGACGACGGAAGCCGCTCGTCCCACTCGTGCTGGCGGCTCTGGCGCTCGCCCGGCCTGCGCCAGCCGCGGAGGCCGCACTGTATAAATTCGATTTCGGGCCCGGCGCGGTCGCGGATGGATATCTCCCGGTCCTGCCGGCCACTGTCTATACCAGCGAACTCGGTTACGGCTTTGAGCCCGGCGCCGCGGTCAACGGCGTCGACCGGGGCGGCGCTGATCCTTTGCGTGGCGATTTCATTACCAGTGACCGGCCGTTTTTCTTCTCGGCCCGGGTACCGGTGGAAGGAAACTACCGGGTGACGGTCACGCTCGGCGACGCGGCGGGCGAGACGACCACGACGATCAAGGCCGAGTTGCGGCGGTTGATGACGGAGAAAGTCCACACGGCGCCCGGACAGTTTGCGACGGTCAGTTTTATCGTGAACACCCGCACGTCGCAAATCGCGCCCACCGGCGACATCAAGGCGGGCGAGGTCAAATTGAAGGCCCCGCGCGAATCGATTCAGGAGGGCTGGGCGTGGGACGACCGCATCACGCTGGAATTCAGCAACGCGCGCGCCGCGGTTTGCGCCATCGAAATCACCAAGGTGGACGTGCCCACGGTGTTCCTGCTCGGCGACTCGACGGTCTGCGACCAGTCGCGCGAACCATACGCGAGTTGGGGGCAGATGCTGACCCGGTTTTTCAAACCGGAGATTGCGATCGCGAACCACGGGGAGTCGGGCGAGACCTACCGCGACTCGATCGGCCGGCGGCGTCTCGACAAGATTCTCAGCGTTATGCAGCCGGGCGACTACCTGATCATGCAGTTCGGCCACAACGACCAGAAGCAGATCGCAGCGGGCACCGGCGGCCCGTTCACCACCTACCAGGCGGAGATCAAGCAGCACGTCGACGCCGTGCGCCGGCGCGGCGGCATCCCCGTGATCGTGTCGCCGATGGAACGCCGCGAGTTTGCTGAAAACGGCCGGATCAGGCCGACGCTGGCGGATTACGCGACGGCGGCGCGCCAGGTGGCGCAGGAGCTGAACGTCGCCTTCATCGATCTCAACGCCATGAGCCTGCCTTTCTACGAGGCGCTGGGGCCGGAGCAGTCAAAACTGGCCTTTGCCCGGCCCGCGCCGGACAAGGTGGACAACACCCATCACGACAACTACGGCGCCTACGAACTCGCCAAGTGCGTCGTCCAGGGAATCAGGGAAAACCACCTGCCGCTCGCGCAATTCATCGTGGATGATTTCGGCTCCTTTGATTCGGCGCATCCCGATCCGGTCGAGAAATTCGACGTGCCGGCCAGTCCGTTGAGCACGACTGAGCGCCCGCGGGGGAATTAAGGCCGCCGCGGGCCGGCCTGGGTCTCGATAATCCGTCGCGTCAGGAGTGCAGGCAGGCAGCAGTGCTGCGGTTTACTCGACCAGGCATTGCACGATTCCGCCGATGTACAGCCGGTGGAAATCCTTGTCGGGATACGCATCGGCGGGGATCGTCGGGTCGAGGAATCCGGGCGCCTCCAGGAAGCGGGCATAGAGTTTCCGGCATTCCAGCACCAGCCGCGCCTCGGCGAAGTAGGGCGTGCCGCTTTCCGTGAACGCCGGCGTCAGGCCGCTGGCCTTCACCTTGTCGACGTCCCGGCCGCTCTGGCTGCCACAGAGGCTGAGCGCCTCGCGATATTGCTCCGGAAAGAAAGACAGGGTGTAGAGGGCGCTTTTTTCCATGAACTCAAAGGTATAACGCTGGGGCCGCACGAAAGAGAAGCTGACGGGCTGGTACCAGAGGTAACCCAACCCGGCCCAGTTCGCGGTCATGGTGTTGAATTTCGTGCGATCGCCCGCGGTGATGAGCATCCAGTCCTGGCTGATAAGCTTGAAGACGTTGTCCTTGAGGGTTTCGGGGGAGACGGCGTGCATGGGAGTGACGGTGAAGGGTGGGGGAAAATCCGGCAGTGGCGTGCCACCCGTTTTCGCTGCCGGACAGGTCGGTAGAAAAACGGCGGATCCCAGAGCACATCCCAGCCGTGGACCGGCGACAAGCGCGAACCGAGTCCCGCCGGCGCACTCGGCGGTTGCCTGAAGCGGCGCCGCGCCCACCATTAGAGGCACCATGCACAAAACCCTGTTGCTTGCCACGGTGCTGGTTCTCACCGGCGCTCCGAGCATCGTGCCTGCGGAGGAAACTCGGGCGCCGGCCGACACCTGCTACCTGTTCACCTACTTCACGAAAAACGGCGAGGATGGCCTGCATCTCGCGTGGAGCCGCGACGGCTACAAATGGGAAGCGTTGAACGGCGGCCGGAGTTGCCTCACGCCCACCGTCGGCACGGCGAAACTCATGCGCGACCCGTGCGTCACCCGCGGTCCCGACGGCACCTACCACATGGTGTGGACCTCCGGATGGTGGGAGAACAACATCGGCCACGCCGCCACCCGGGACTTCATCCATTGGTCGGCCCAGCAGGAAATCCCGGTCATGGCCTCGGAGCCGAAGGTGCGCAACAGCTGGGCACCCGAGATCGACTACGACGTGAAGCGCGGGGAGTTCCTGATCTTCTGGGCGTCGACCATCCCGGGAAAATTCCCGGAGACCGCCGGCTCCTCGGGAAGGGATCTCAACCATCGGATCTATGGCACGACGACGAAGGATTTTGTCACCTTCACCCCGACCCGGCTGTTTTATGATCCCGGCTTCAGCGTGATCGATGCGACGATCCTGCCCGCAAACGGACGGTTTTATCTGATCGTCAAGGACGAGACGGTGAACCCGCCGAAGAAACACCTGCGCATCGCCTCGAGCGACGACCTCGCGGGCCCGTACACGAACCTCGGCCCACCGTTCACGCCGGAGGGACTGTGGGTTGAGGGGCCGACGGCCATCAAGATCGGGGACGAGTACCTCGTCTACTTCGACGCCTACAAGAAGGAACACTATGGCGCCATGCGTTCGCGCGACCTGAAGACTTGGGAGGATGTGACGGACAAAATGACCTTTCCCAAAGAGGGCACACCCGTGCGCATGCGGCACGGCACGGTGATCGCAGTGCCGGTTGAAATAGTGGAACGCCTGCGCGCCCCGGCGTTGCACTCAAATTGAAAAAACCGCATCTTCGATCCTCCCCGGACTCAACAAAGCAGAGCCTATCGCCAGTCATGAATTCCCTTCCCAGTAATGCGTGCCTCTCGTATCTGACCCGCCCGGCCTGGCTCCCCGCGTTCCTGCTGGCGTGCGGGTTGCTGCCGGCGGCGCCGGCCGTCATGGCGGCGGATAATCCGCCGCGCGAACGCGTTTCCTTCAACACCGGCTGGCGTTTTCAAAAGGGCGACCCTGCGGGAGCGGGGGATCAGCTGGCCTACGCGAAAATCAAAAGCTGGATGACTGCGACCGGAGCGGATCTCGTCAACCCGGTGGCGGTGAAGCCGGTCCGGCCGGAAGGAAACCTCGGGGGCGGTGTTCCCTACGTGCAGCCCGATTTCGACGACAGCAGCTGGCGGCGGCTCAA
>Ga0265323_10000954_pt1 | contig 15141 bp, 9 predicted proteins | sample 41225metaG_FD_193580 | JGI IMG/M metagenome (GOLD analysis project Ga0265323, IMG submission 193580) | Rhizosphere microbial communities from Carex aquatilis grown in University of Washington, Seatle, WA, United States - 4-12-25 metaG | ecosystem: Host-associated > Plants > Roots > Rhizosphere >...
ACAACAATTGCTGTTAATATCCATTTTTAGATCAAAAAAAACAATTGTGATTATCTTTCTTTATTAGATCAAATTTAACTTATTTCTTTATGAATTCAGAAAAAGAGAAATCACTTCATTCCATTCCATTCTTTCACTTTTAGAAAAGCGGTGCAAGAGAAGCTCATCAATTTCATTACTTCACTATACTTGCAGATATGACAAAATATTTCCAAAGTATCCTGAATTTAATAGATTTTAATGGCGCCTCTATTAATATGCGTTTGGTTTGCATAAACAAATATGTGTTAGATATCCTATCAATTATGATAGACTATTTATACAAAATGGAGTAACAAATATCATAATTCATAAAGTCTGGTCTTTGAGCCAATTCAAAACTACTATTATTTATATACCAAATTGATAGAAAATATTTTTTCTTATAAAGCACCAAAATAGCTCTCTATTTTAATTATTTGAAATTTAATTACATTTATTTGTAAAACATATTTGAATCAATCATTTTTATTTTATATATTTGCAAACAAATTACATTAAATAAAAATAGAGATGATACTTGAACTTAAAATACGGAATTTCTTATCATTCAAAGATGAAGTTACATTCAGCTTTGAGGCTAGTTCAGATAATACTCTTGATGAATATTATATAGCCGAACCTGTCCCTGGTATTCGAATACTTAAAATGGCTATGGTTTATGGAGCAAATGCATCGGGTAAAAGTAATTTACTTAAGGCATTTGACTTTATTTATAGTTTTGTTCGAAATATTCCAAAAGAACGTGATGAGACTACGGAGTTTGTTCCTTTCAAATTTGACGTTACCAATGACCAATCTGGTAGCTTTGAAATGATATTTTACATTAATAGTACGAAACATCGCTATCAATTAGAATTAAATAGTGAAAACGTATTAAAAGAAATTCTATTTTATTACCCAGGAACTCAGCCTGCTGTGATATTTGATAGGCAATTTGATGAAAGCAAACAATTATCTATAGTTAGTTTTGGGCCAAAGGTAAAAATATCAGAACAGGCTATAGAAGCTATTCAGCTTAAAACACTTAAAAATATGTCTGTTTTTGCAGCCTTTAAGCAAGTTAATATTGATTTGCCCGAGCTAAACAATTCCTTAGATTGGTTTCAAAATCAATTAAACCCTATTATTCATCCATATTCTTCATTGACAGAATATTCTGATGAACAAATACAATCTAATGAACATATTAAAAAAATGGCCTTAGAATTTATTAAAGAAGCAGATTTTAATATTTCGAATGTTTCCTTTGAAGAAGAAATTGAAAGCATTCCCGAAGAATTAATAAAAATACTTGATTTTGCTCCTTTCTCTGATGAAGAAAAAGCAAAAATAATCAAAGAGAAAGCCATTCATATTGAAAATACTATTTTTGAACATAAGATTGTAAAAAATGGAATCACAGAGTACTATAAATTACCTGAATCCCTTGAATCTAAAGGGACTTTGAGATTTTATGGCTTGTCAGCTCCATTTTTTAATACCATTGAAAATAATGAATTCTTGCTTATTGATGAAATTGGAACAGCCTTACATCCTCTACTAGTCATGCATTTTATAAAAGAGTTTCTCCGAAAATCTAAACAAGCACAATTATTATTTACAACTCATAACTTATCGTTACTTATTGAGAAAGATATTTTACGTAAGGATGCTATTTGGTTCACTGAAAAAGGTGAGGACGGAGTAACATCTTTATTTTCTATGGCTGATTTTAATTTCAGAAAAGAACTTTCCTTTTACAATGCATACAAACAAGGCAAGTTTGGAGCTATACCTAATCTGGAGGACTAAGTATGGCTAGACAATTTGGGAAAAGACAAACCAAAAAAACTTATGTTGTATTAGGTGATGGACAAACAGAACAGTTTTATCTTAAGCACTTAAAATCAATAAAGGGCTATAAGTATATAATCAAACCTTCACTTTTTGCAAGTATTTCTATTGAAACAGTTGGAAGTATTATTGATGAGTATTTGTCTGGAGGTTGTGACCAGATAATATATTTTACAGACTATGATACAATTGTCAATCAAAATAAATCTGACGAATTTCAGAAACTTAAGAAAAAATATGCTGAAAAGGAAGAAGTATTCATATGCGAAACTATGCCAAGTATTGAGTTTTGGTTTTTACTACATTTTCAAAAAACAACTCATGAATTTAAAAATGCTGATGAGGTCGTTGCACATTTGATAAAACACCTACTTGAGTATTCCAAAAGCAAAGCATATTTGAAAAATTCAAAATGGGTACATACTTTGTGTTCAAATGGCAAACTTGATAAAGCTGTAAGTAATTCAGGTTCAATATTGGCTGAAAAGGAAAAAGGAGATATGGGAAGCCATTACCCTTACTCCAAAGCTCATAAAGCAATTGAATATTTTGAAAAACAGAAAAAGGAAAAATAATGACACCTAAAATTAAAAGTAATGTGTTAATAAGTAGTTAAGATTTAGATATTAACATTACTCTATTTTAGAAAACATTAACAGTAAATTTGTAAATTAAATTTAAAGTGCATGAATAAATAAAATAAAAAAGTAAGAGTTTAAAAAAACAAAAAGTGAATGTTTCTGTCAGGGAAGACTTTGCAACATTCACCTTTTACCTGGAATATATTGATTTTCAGAAAATCAGCAAGTCAAGCTCGCCTTGTATATATCCCATTTTAATTTTACGAAAATAGAATAATAATTTTAAAAGTAATACAATTATGAATAAAAATCAACATGTTGTTCCACATAATGGAAAATGGGGCATAAAAGGTGAAGGGAATGATAAATTAACAAAGATTGTTGATACTCAAAAAAAAGCAACTGAAATTGCCAGAGAAATTGCTAAAAATCAACATGCAGAATTAATCATTCATCGTCCTAATGGACAAATTAGAGACAAAGATAGTTTTGGAAATGATCCTTTCCCCCCACGTGACAATAAACATTAGTATTAATCAAAAATTTACAAAATGAGCACTGAACATAAAATAAAAATTTATCCAGTAGATAATGCTGACACGACTTTAATAAAGTTAGATGACTTAACAACTGTTGTAATTGATTGTCAAATTCGTGAGGGAGATAAGAACTCTAATGGTATAGCGATTTATGATGTTAAAAAAGACTTGTTAAAGGAAATACAAAAGGATTCTAAAAATAACCCGTTTGTCGATTTGTTTGTTTTATCACATCCTCATAAAGACCATTGTTTGGGTTTTGAACAAAACTTTTATTGTGGTTCTCCTGATGATTATAGTAAATCAAATAGAGAAAAAAATGAAATAATTATCGGGGAAATTTGGGTTACTCAAATGGTTTTCTCTAATGACGTTTGTGACGAAGTTGAAGCTATTCATAGAGAAGTGAAGCGGAGAAAAAAGATTTTCGAAGATAATCCTGCTGAGAGTAATAAACAAGGTAACCGTCTAAGAATAATTGGCTATAATGATCAGGACATTACGGTAGAAGGTTTGCATTATGTACCTGGTAATTTAGTAACAAAAATAAATGGAAAGTCTAAAGATTTACTTTCAATTTTTATACATGCGCCCTTTAAAAGTGATCTTATTACTGGAAAAGCAGAAAAAGACCACAACCCTACTAGTATTGTTTTGCAAGCTATTTTTAGAACTGAAAAAAATGGCGAAATCAAAGCAAAAGCAATTTTTGGCGGTGATGCCGACCATTACGTTTGGGATAAAATATTGGAAAAATCAGAAAATAATAGAAATGAAGATAAATTGGAATGGGACTTATTTTTAGCACCACACCATTGCTCCTGGACTTTTTTTAATGATACTCCCTACGACAAAAACAAGGAGCCAAAAGATTATTCTTTAAAGTTTCTTGATTATAAGCGAGATGACGCAGATGTTGTAGCATCGTCAATAAAAATTATTGATGATGATAGTAATCCTCCTCATTTTCCTGCAAAAGAGCAATATGAAAAAAAGGTCGGAAAAGCAAATTTCAGGAATACTGGAATAAATAAAAGTGAAACCGCTCCAGAACCTTTAGTATATACTATTGATTCAAATGGGATTAAATTAGATAAAAAAATAGTTGCAGCTTCTGCATCTATTTTGACTAGCCAAACCCCAAGAGCTGGTTATCTCTAAGAATGTACCATGGCTAATTTTTAGTCATGGTCATTTTTTAAAATTAGTATCGATGATATATTCTTATCCAGAAATAGAAGGCAAAAATATTTCAATAAAAGAATTAGCGCTTCCAAGAGCTATTAAAATTGCCCGTGCAATAATAAATAATCCATATTGTTTGCAGGATAGTAAATCTTTTCGCCGAAAAGATAGTTCTGAAATTATCATAATTACATTTGATATTGAGGTCTATCAAAATAAATTGAATGGAATTAAAGCATTCGAAGACGTTGCAATTATATGCCATGAATCAGATGATGAATTTCCTGAAGTATTTGCATTAAGAACCGATTTTAAACTTGGGCTTTCTCATACAAATGCTCGAGTTAATGAGCATCCTGTTAGTTTATGTATTAGTGAGTTGAATTTTTCTGAAATCAAGCATAAATTCAATGCTTTTGAATTTATTGAAAATATCAGAAATTGGTTCTCGTTGACTGCAATTGATAATTTACATAGTGAAGACCAACCTTTGGAAGCCTTTTTTATTACAAACGGATATGTTGTATTACCAAATGTTAATGAAGCTACCAATTATGAAAACTTCTACTTGAGCCCATATGAACAGTACTCTAACATCTATAAGTTTGAAAATACATCTTCGAATGAAAGCCCATATTGGTGTTTTAAACTTCTTGCTGATCCTAAAGTACATGGTTTTGTAAGAAGAATGCCTACAAATATTGAAAATGTTTCGGATTTCATCTCAGTAAAGGGCATAGTGTTTCATAATTATGTGTTTAATTTTTTTCAAGAAACTAAAAATTCATTTCTGGATAGCAAAAATTTATTGCACAAAAAAATTGCAATATTTATAGAGATTCCAGTAAAACGAAATGCTGGAGAAAAGCATGAGCATACAGAACGCATATTTATTATTATTGATAAAACGATTGAAGAAATTGGGATTGAATCGGGTGTTTGGAGTAAAGAAGGCACCAATATAGTTTCTATTATAGGTAAATTATTCGAAATTGATTTGATTAAAAAACTGCCAATAAATATATTCTCTATAATGCCTAACTTTAACAAAGTAAGTGCAGCTCTTTATAATAACACAATACCAAATAATGATAACTTTGTTTTAATTGGTACTGGAGCTTTAGGTTCCCAAGTACTTAATCTTTTTGCACGAATAGGATATGGTAGCTGGACAATTATTGATTTTGATAAATTATACCCTCATAATTTAGCTCACCATGCTTTAAGTAGAGATGCTTTAGGTTGTAATAAGGCAATAAAACTTGCAGAAAAAGTAAATAATCTTTTGGAGGAACAGTTTGCATCTCCAATTGATGCAAACTTTATAAAAAGTTATAATAAAGAAGAAATTATTAATGTCCTAAAAAAATCGGTTGCAATAATAGATATTTCAACCTCACTTGCTGTTGCTCGAATAATAGCAAGAGATTTTAAGGATACTATAAAGGCCCAACGTATATCTTCTTTTCTTAACCCATCAGGTACGGATTTAGTAATTCTGGCTGAAGACAAACAAAGAAAACATAAGTTAGACTTACTTGAAATGCAATATTATAGACTTTTGTATCATAATTCTGAATTGCACAACCATTTACAATCTCATGAAACATCTAAGATTCGTTATGTTCGTAATAGTTGTCGTGAAATCACAAGTAGAATAAGTGAAACAGACATTGCTATTCATGCTTCAATTTGTTCGAAGGCCATTAAACGGTGCATCGAAACAGGCAAATCTTTGGTTTCAGTTTGGTCAATAAATCAAATTAACTATGAAGTTCATAACTTTTCAATACAGCCAAGTCATTGGTCAAGGTATATTGTCGACGACTGGAAAATTTATATTGACAAATGGTTAATAGAAAAGATTAAAAATCAAAGAATACATAAACTTCCAAACGAAACAGGTGGAATTTTGATTGGTTCAATCGATAATGATAGGAAAATTATTTATCTAATTGATTCAATATTTTCGCCAGAGGATAGCATTGAGGATGAATCAAGTTATATAAGGGGTATTGATAATTTATTTCAAAATTATCAAGATTATCTTAAAATTACGGACAATCAAATTCTATATTTAGGTGAATGGCACTCACATCCTAAAAGTTGCTCTGCTAAACCAAGTTTGTATGATAAAAAACTATTTTTGTCTTTGATGGAAAAAATGTCGAAACAAGGCTACCCTTTTTTAATGGTCATATTTGCGGATAAAGAAATTACCTTTACTATAAAACTATGAACAACATGAATTTCAAATACTATGATTTGCTTTCTCATTTAGTTCCTGGACTATTTATATATGCTGTTGCAAATCATTACATGAAGTCCGAAATTCCTGATTTGTCTATTGTCCCATTATTAGCTATAGCATTTGTAATAGGCTACTTTAATAACGCAATATCAGCTTGGTTAGAAGGGTTCTATAGGTTCATTATGGGAGGAAACACGGTAAACTGGTTCTTTGATAAGCAAGGTATTTGGAAAATTAGGTTTTTTAGAGGTTCAGAAGTAAAACAGTTGTTAAAAGAAAAGATTGGAAATCAAAGTGCTACAAATTATCAAATTTTTATTGAGGCCATGAAAATCGCTAATTCAAAATCTTCTAGCCGTTTGGAGGATTTGAACGCAAATTATTCTTTTGCAAGAGGGATAGTGACAACAATTTTAATAGTAGGGTCTATGGTTATTTATTTTAATTATACCAATGTTTGGGCATACATTATAATCCCTGTATTATTTGTAGTTTCTCTATTTCGCTGTCATCAAAGAAACGCATACTATGTTCGAGAAGTTTTAAATATGGTGTTGACTAGTTTTGAAAAATAGAATTATTATTATTTCCTTTTTTAGGTTTAATGTTTTATTTATTTAGTGTTATGAGTTACATTATATATTTCAACAAACTAAGAAATGAGCCCGATCGCCTTTATCGATACCGAAATTGAACCCAGTACTGGGAAAATCCTCGATATTGGCTGTATCAAAAGCGATGGAAGTACATTTCATGAAAATTCCATTTCAGGCTTTGTTGATTTTTTAAAAGGTACCCAATTCATTTGCGGCCACAATATCTTTAACCATGATATTAAATACATTGGCCAACATCTTTCAAATGCAGGTATAAGCCAGTCCCATATTATCGATACTTTGTTTCTTTCTCCATTGCTTTTCCCTTCCTGTCCCTATCACCATTTATTAAAGGACGATAAACTACAAACTGAAGAATTAAATAATCCCCTTAATGATTCCATAAAAGCAAAAGACCTTTTCTTTGATGAGATTGCTACATTTAATCGGTTAGATGATTTCATGAAGCAAATTTTCTTTTTGCTTTTACATGACAAAAAAGAGTTCTCTTCTTTCTTTGATTATGTTACATTTAATGGTAATCCATCAGTAGAACTTAAGGATATTATCAACCATAATTTCAATTTCGAAATTTGTAATAATGTGACCCTTTCGGAAATTATCTACCAACAACCAATTGAGTTAGCCTATTGTTTGGCATTAATCAATTGTAAAAACCGCTATTCAATTACACCTCCATGGGTATTGATGAATTTTCCTGAAGTTGAACGGATCATGTCTCTTTTAAGAGACAAACCTTGTATTACTGGTTGTAAATATTGCAATAAGGCTTTAGATCCTTTTAATGGACTCAAAAGATTTTTTGGATTTGATTCATTTAGAACTTATGCCGGTGAACCATTGCAGGAAAATGCCGTTAAGGCAACAATCAATAATAAATCATTAATTGCCATATTCCCTACAGGTGGCGGGAAGTCTATCACCTTTCAGTTACCTGCATTAATGAGTGGAGAAAATACAAAAAGCTTAACTGTCGTTATTTCTCCTTTGCAATCACTTATGAAAGACCAGGTGGATAATTTGGAAAAAATAGGCATTACCGAAGCAGTTACTATCAATGGTCTATTAGACCCAATAGAGAGGGGAAAATCATTTGAAAGAGTTGAGGACGGTTCAGCCTCCATTTTATATATTTCCCCGGAATCATTGCGTTCAAAAAGCATAGAACATCTCTTATTAGGAAGAAAAATTGTACGTTTTGTGATTGATGAGGCACACTGTTTCTCTGCCTGGGGGCAGGATTTTCGGGTTGATTATCTATATATCGGCGACTTTATTAAATCCCTTCAGGAAAAGAAAAATCTTGCTGATACAATTCCAGTTTCTTGTTTTACCGCAACTGCAAAACAAAAAGTAATTGAAGATATTCGATCATACTTTAAAGAAAAACTATCGCTTAACTTGGAAGTTTTCAAATCAAAAGCATCAAGAACAAATTTGCATTACAAAGTATATGGAAGCATAAGTGATGAAGATAAATATAACAAAGTAAGGGACTTAATTGAATCAAAAAAATGCCCTTGCATTATTTATGTTTCCAGAACAACAAAAGCTTATGCACTTGCGGAAAGGCTAAGCAATGATGGGTTCAACGCAAAGCCATATCATGGCAGAATGGATGTTCAAGAGAAAACATCAAACCAAGATGCCTTTATATCTGGCGAAATCCAAATAATGGTTGCCACTTCTGCTTTTGGTATGGGTGTAGACAAGAAAGATGTGGGAATGGTCATTCATTATGAAATATCCGATTCCCTAGAGAATTATATACAGGAAGCCGGGAGGGCAGGAAGAGATGAAGATATTACCGCCGATTGCTTTGTACTGTTCGATGAAGAAGACCTTAGTAAACATTTTATCTTACTAAACCAAACAAAGCTAAGTATTAAAGAAATTCAACAAATTTGGAAGGCCATTAAAGACATTACAAAATTTAGATCAACTGCGTCTAATTCTGCACTGGAAATTGCAAGAAAGGCAGGATGGGACGATGGAATTTACGAAATTGAAACGCGCGTAACAACTGCTATTGCTGCACTTGAAGAAGCAGGATATATAAAACGAGGTCAAAACAATCCCAGGATTTTTGCCAATAGTATACTATCAAAAACTGCACAGGATGCTATTGATAAAATAAATTCATCGTTAATGTTTGATGAAAAGCAAAAAGAAAAGGCAGTTAGAATTATTAAAAAGCTTTTTTCAAGTAAAAGCCGGAAAAATGCAAATGATGAAGTGGCAGAATCAAGAGTTGACTATATTTCAGACCATTTGGGTATATTAAGAGATGAAGTAATCAATATCATCACTTTACTACGTGAGGAAAAGATTTTAGCAGATACAAAAGACCTAACAGCATTTATAAAGAAGGGAGAAAATAAAAATAAGTCATTAGCCATTGTTGATACATTCTGTCAAATAGAAGATTTTTTACTACCCGTTTTCGAAGAACTGGAGAAAACATTTCATCTTAAAGAATTGAATGAACAAGCAGCAGAAAATGGCTGCAAAGATGTTTCTCCTCTCAAAATTAAAACTATTATTAATTTTTGGTCCATTAAAAACTGGATTAAATGTCAAAAACAGGACAATTCAAAAAATCATATCCGGATTATATTTTCACAACCAAAATCAGTTTTAAAAGAAAAGTTAAAGAAAAGACATTATCTGGCAAAATTTATTGTTGATTACCTTTATGAAAAGACCAATGAAGATAATGTAAATGAAGATAATTCCAAAGAAGTTTTGGTGGAATTTTCAGTTCATGAACTTAAGGAAGCTGAAACAAAAAAGATTGAACTTTTTAAATACAATATATCCATTGAAGATATTGAAGATACATTGTTTTACTTATCAAGAATTGGAGCAATTAAAATTGAAGGTGGTTTTTTGGTTTTATATAACAGGCTGACAATAGACAGAATTGAGCAAAATAATAAAATCCTATACAAAGACTCAGATTACGAGAAACTCAATCAGTTCTACAAAAATAAAGTACAGCAAATACATATAGTTGGTGAGTACGCAAAAAAGATGATTGAAGATTATAAAGGAGCTCTTCAATTTGTTGAAGACTATTTTCAATTAAATTACCCTTCCTTTTTAATTAAGTATTTTCCCGGTAGCCGAAAGGAAGAAATTAATCGAAATTTAAACCCTTCAAAATTCAGGGAATTGTTTGGGACATTGTCTCCTACTCAGTTGAGGATAATAAATGACATACCATCAAAATACATTATTGTAGCTGCAGGCCCAGGTAGTGGTAAAACAAGGATACTGGTACACAAATTAGCATCTTTGCTCCTGATGGAAGATGTCAAACACGAACAATTGCTAATGCTAACTTTTTCGAGGGCTGCCGCTACGGAATTTAAAAAGAGATTAATAAATCTCATTGGCAATGCAGCTAATTATATCGAAATAAAAACTTTTCATTCATATTGCTTTGATTTATTAGGCAGGGTAGGCAGTTTAGATAAATCGGATGAAATTCTCCAAACAACAATTAATAGAATCAAGAGTGGAGAAATTGAACCCAATCGAATTACAAAAACAGTTCTTGTGATTGATGAAGCCCAGGATATGGATGCCGATGAGTATGGATTGATAAATATCTTAATGGAGCATAATGAAGAAATGAGGGTAATAGCAGTAGGAGATGACGATCAAAACATATTTGCATTTAGAGGAGCGGACTCAAAGTATATGGAGCAATTCATTATAGAAAAAAATGCTTTCAAATATGAACTCATAGAAAACTATCGGAGTAAAAACAATTTAGTCTCCTTTACCAACCAGTTTATTTCAAAAGTTCAACATCGGTTAAAAGAAATACCAATTATTGCTCAGCAGCAAGATAACGGAACAATAAAGCTTGTACATTACAAGAATGGTAACCTAATTATTCCATTGGTAAATGATATTGTATCGACTAGCTTGTCTGGTACTACCTGTGTTTTAACAAAAACCAACGATGAAGCCATTCAAATTTCTGGCATGTTGAATAAACAAGGATTAAAAGCAAAACTGATTCAAAGTCACGACGAGTTTAACTTGTACAATCTCTGGGAAGTAAGGTTCTTTTTTAACGAGCTTAAATTAATAGATGATTCACCTGTAATAGGCGATGAAGAATGGGACAATGCAAAAAGAAACTTAATAAGGGAGTTTAAACAAAGTTCAAAGCTTGAAATATGCAACAACCTTATCAGAGAGTTCGAAGTTACAAATACCAAAAAGAAATACAAATCCGATTTGGAAGTGTTTATTAAAGAATCAAAAATTGAGGATTTTATAGGTGTAAATAGTGAGACTATTTTTGTTTCGACCATCCATAAAGCAAAAGGGAAGGAATTTGATAATGTATTTTTATTGCTTAACAACTATAATGCAGCATCTGATGATGCAAAACGTGAAATTTATGTGGCAATGACCAGGACCGAACAAAATTTAGCAATACATTATAATGGCAATTATTTCGACAACATCGAAGCAGATAATTTGGTGAGAAGAGAAGAAACTGAGAATTATCTGTCCCCAAGTTCTTTATTATTGAACTTGACTCACAAAGATGTTGACCTCGGATACTTTGAATATATACAGAATAGATTACCAACATTAAGATGTGGAGAAATATTGTCAATAAACAATGAAGGATGTACGAAAATAAAAGGGAAAAAAGTCCTTAAATTTTCAAGACATTTTCTAGAGGTAATAAATCAACTTCAGCAAAAAGGATATAAACTGAAGGACGCCAAAATTAATTTCATGGTAAACTGGAAAATACCTGATGAAGAAAAGGAATTGTTGATCATTTTACCAGAATTATGCTTTGAGAAATAGTTTTATTAAAACGCAATAGTCTACTATGGACAAAAGAATAGCTACAATCATTAATAATCAGCCTCTTGCAACTGCTATTCAAATGTCTTTGTCTTCAGCTTTGCAAAGCCCATTTGTAAACCTTGTCGATAATAATAGTGTTTGGAAAATATTCAAGCATTCTCTAGATGCCGCAATAAGAGATATTGAAGAACATTCACGGGGTAAACTCTTTCGCCGCTTGATCGAGTATGGTCCCCTTAATCCTGATGACCCTGAAACTGTATTTAGCGATAACGGAAAAAACCTGTCTGACCCCGAATGTGGATCATGCGTAGAGTTTATTTTTTCTCATATGGTGAATCGATTTAAAGGCGAGTTAGCTGAATTGCTTGCCTTAGAACCATGTATCAAACTTATTAATCAACTAATACATGACGGAAAGTTACCTACAAATATTGAACTCTACTGGGGGGAAACAATCCAAGAACGTCGTAACATCGGTGTATCATATAAAAAAGATGTGGTAAAATGGGGCAACTTCACTAAAGGTGCAGATGGAATACTATCTGAAAAAATTTCAGAATATAAAAACAAGTCACTTGATACGATCAAAATACGGGGAATTGTTGAAGTTAAATCAATGTCTATATCATCAAACAAAGTTCTTTATCAAATCAATAAACATTTTATTCGGTTAAACGGCGGTGTCAAACTTATGGAAAGAGAATGGCCGGCTACTGATCAACTTTTTGTCCCTCTTGAAACAAATGATAAATCAGCGCCATCCGTTTTTCGTGTTATGGTCATACCTTCAACATGGAAACTAAGTCGTGAGTGGAAAAGTGTTAAAACAGATAAAGCAAGGATCATTGAATTTCCAGCACCTTCTGAGCCTCCTGTACAAACAAAATTTGAGGAAATAAAACCCAATTTCTGGAGAATAACACTTGCATGGTCTGAAGAGATACTCAGCCAGGCTGCTTATGAAATGACTTTCTGGTATATGTCACAAGTAGGTGAGTATATTTATACAAAGAAAACGTTACCAAAAGAATGGCAATATATGACACCAAGCCAGGCTGGTTATAATGCAATTAAAATGATGCTTTATTATATTCCTCTGCGTTATATTTCCAGGCGCCAGGTCCGTCTGGCTACCAGGCTTTATAATGTATATAGCTTTGGCTATCCTCTGGGTGTAGATAGTAAAGTAATGCTCTGGCCGGAAGATTTCCCCGGTTAAATGAAATTATTCACCCTTTCCATCTCTTTATAACAAGATACAATATTATTTTAACCGGTTATTAATAATTTAAAATCGGCTAAAATGAAAAAAAGTAAAGGAATTAGTGACTTTTTCGCACACTGCAGATATGAAAAAAATCTAAGTGAAAAAACCTTCAAAGCTTATTAATATCATTAAACAAAAATTATTAAATTACTGAATAATCAGCGTGTCTAAGAATAAAAAGTGTACGTTGTAGTGTACGTATTAAAAAATAATCCATTGTAATTTATTTATTTACAATGGATTATTAAATTAACTTGTGACCCCGAAGGGATTCAAACCCCCAACCTTCTGATCCGTAGTCAGATATTATTAGTTTTCCTTAAGATTATTACAATAAAATCTATATATTTATTTCTTGAGAGTCTTGCTAATAATAAGTTTACGAACAAGTTATTTAATTCTGATATGAGTATTTGTTTTCAATCCTATTCATCACATTTGATATAGTTGTTACATTAAGTTTTGCATAATGTTGAGTCATTTTTGTATTGGTATGTCCGAGGATACGAGAAACAATATGTTCAGGAATTTCATTGTTTATTGCAACAGTTGTTGCAAAGGTATGCCGAGCAACATGGGTAGTTAGTCTTTTTTTGATACCGCATATTTCAGCTATTTCTTTCAAATATCCATTGTACTTCTGGTTCGAAAGAACAGGTAATATTCTGTTTTCTCTAAGTCGGCAGGGATGATAAGCATATTTTTCCATAATTGTTTTGGGGATTTGTAGAAGAGGAATATTGCAAAGAATATCAGTCTTTTCCCTGTTTTTTTGAATATAAATAGTTTTATCTGAATCAGTATGAACATGGCATGGTCTAAGGTTTTTAACATCACAAAAAGCCATTCCAGTGAAACAACAAAAAAGAAAAATATCTCTAATTTGTTCAAGCCTGTAAATTTCAAACTTTTTAGCCAACAATAATTTCAATTCTTCATTGTCAAGATAAACAGTTTGTACTTCAGTAAGCTTGAATTTTATATTTCTGAATGGGTTGTCTTTAATCCATCCATTCCCCATTGCTCTTTTTACTATTTTTTGAAAGTTCCGAATGTATTTCATTGTTGTATTATGATTGCATTTTCTAACTGATTTTAGATGCACTTCAAAACCCCTAATGAATTCAGTAGTAATTTCATGCAAAAGGAGATCCTCTCTATGATATGTCTTCAAAATATATTCATAAAGTAATTTCTTTGCTGTTTTGTATCGCTTTACTGTGCTATAAGAACAACCATTTCCAATTATGGCTTCCATTTCCTGATTATGTTTATCGAATAATTCCAATATATACCTTTTCTCATCACCATTGTTTTCATATTTGTTCCTTAATGTCTGAATGGTCAAAGGAATCTCTGTTTCTTCAAGTATGCGTTTAGCTTTGTTTATTTTAGTCCGTTCATGCTGTAGCTGCTCGTTAATCTCATTTGCAAATGAGTTGAGTCCTTTAACACAATTTGCTTTTGTATCCCAGGAGTCTGGTTTGATATAAAAGCCAAGACTTTTTTCAAAAATTTGACCTTGCAGAGTTACTCGCATGTAAATTGGAACTTCGCCTTTTTTGTTCATTCTGCACCTTCTGGGCAGAAAGGAAACGCTGAATACTGTGTTTGCCATGACTAATAATTTTTAGTTAAACAAAATTACGTTCTGTATTTAGCTCAGGCAATAGAAACAAATTGAGTTTAAGCGAATTATTAGGAAGTCAGTGAACAAGAATTTCTATTTTTCTCTGTTCACTGAATTAGTATACAATAAATGCTTAAAAACTACATTTAAGTATACTACCCAAAAATAAAAAAGCCTTGAAACTCAACTATTTTCAAGACTCTTCTTTTATTTTCCATTCAATCTTGCGGAGAGGGGGGGATTCGAACCCCCGGACCCGCTAGGCAGGTCAACAGTTTTCGAGACTGCCCCGATCGACCACTCCGGCACCTCTCCAAATATTAATAAATATTCAACTTTATTAAGATC
>Ga0265323_10000955_pt1 | contig 15128 bp, 10 predicted proteins | sample 41225metaG_FD_193580 | JGI IMG/M metagenome (GOLD analysis project Ga0265323, IMG submission 193580) | Rhizosphere microbial communities from Carex aquatilis grown in University of Washington, Seatle, WA, United States - 4-12-25 metaG | ecosystem: Host-associated > Plants > Roots > Rhizosphere...
GGTTCCACGTGTAGCCAGTCCAGCCCAGGGAGTGTCCGGAGTCGTCATTGACACCCTTCTTGTCGGGGAATGTCAGGTGCCAGTCCATGTCGATGACCAGGACGTCGAGCGGGAGATCGTGGGCGCGGAAGTCAGCCACCAAGTTCATCAGCTCGGTGTCGGTGTAGGCCCAGTACCGCGACCACCATGAACCGAAGACGAAGCGCGGGGGCAGCGGGATCCTCCCCGCAACCTTGATGAAGTCGCCGAGGGCGCGCCGATAGTCATGCCCATAGCCAAGGAAATAGAAGTCCTGCCGGTCCCCCGCGGGACGCGCGGTCACCCACGCCCAGTCAGAGTGGTCGAAAAGCAGGCGGGTGCTGTCGTCCACCAGCGTCCAGCCGTCGCGCGAAAGCAGGCCGGGTTCGAGGCGGGTCGACCCGTTGACCCCGTCGAGGGTGCGCGTGGTCCCCTTGAGATTGCCGGTGTCCGGGGTACCGGGTTTCCAGACGATCGGGGTGCCGTTGACCCGCAGGGTGACGCTGAGGTTGGCCGGGGTGAACCGGCCGCTGTTCCGCTGGTAACGCAGCTCAAGGGCGCCGGTTTTGATGACGAGCGCGTCACCCTCGACCTTGGCCGTGAAGGGCGGCACCGGCAGTTTCCGGTTCAGGAAGACGAGCGACGCACGGTCCTCAAACCTGGCATCCCGGCTCCATTCCATGCGGATCATCTGCGGCGTCAGCACGGTGAACCGGGCGTCTCCGCTGCCGATGATGGCGGCGGGATCGGCGACGGGGTCATCGACCTGGGCGGTAGCAGCGCTTGCGAGCGCGGCGAAAAACAGGATCGCCCCAAAGCGGCAAGAACAGGAAGCGAATCTACTCATACCCGGCATGAATGAAGCCATGACCAATATGTAGGCCGGATTTTCCGGAGGGGAAAGGGATTTGTATCCAACCGGATCCCGGGGCGATAGGCGATGTGTTCACCACGGTCCGGACTAGGGGCCGAGTAGAGTTTCCTCGCGTCATCTGCGCCGACCGTTTAACCAAGCGAACAATGTTCACCGGAATCGTCGAAGAAGCAGGGCAGGTCGTGTCCTTCCAGCTTGGAACGGAGGCGTGGAAGCTCGTCGTCGCGGCGGACCAGGTTTGCGCCGGAACCGTCGTGGGTGACAGCGTCGCCGTCAACGGCTGCTGCCTCACGGTTGTGCAGGCGGTTGGCCGGCACCTCCAGTTCGACGTGCTGGAGGAAACGCGCCGCCTCACCAATTTCTCCGCGTTGCGGCCGGGCGGTCTCGTCAACCTCGAACGCAGCCTGCGCTTCGACGGCAAGGTCGGCGGCCACTTTGTCACCGGCCACATCGACGGGCTCGGGACGATCGAGGTGCTGGAGCCGCGCGGCAAGGACTACTATATCAAGGTGCGCGCCCCCGCCGGCTCCGGCCGGTACCTCGTGCACAAGGGCAGCATCGCCATCGATGGCATCTCGCTGACCGTGGCCGAGGTGGCGGGCGACGCCCTGGCCGTCTGGCTGATCCCGCACACCATCGAGGTGACCAATCTGCGCGAAAAACACACCGGCGACCTCGTGAACCTGGAATACGACATGCTAGGCAAGTACGTCGAAAAGCTGCTCGCCTTGCGGACGTAGCGGCCCGTGTGATCCGCGATTTATTTTCCATCATTCCATGCGTGCCGTTCTCCTTGCCCTCACCGACGAACTCAAGCGGCTCAAAACCGCGGGGGTAAAGACCGTGTCCATGTCGGACGAGAGCGTGGCGACGCTCCGGCGGCTGGTGGCCGAGCGGAAATCCTCCTTCGCCAAGGCTACGGAGGACAGGCCGGAAGCTGGAAAGGATGAGAAACCCGCCGGCGGACCGGTGTTGGTGGAATCCCCGCGAGTGTACTCAACTCTCCGCCAGCCGGTATCCGGGAGCGCAAATCTGCTGCCGCCGCCTCCCGAAGTGATCCTGCCCCCGGGCGACAAGTCCGTCCGCTGGCAGGCGCTGCGGGAACTGGTGCTCAACCATCCGGTCTGCCGCGCGCATGTGCGTCCCGGCAAGCAGGTCGTGTTCGGCGTGGGCAGCCTCGACGCGAAGGTCATGTTTGTGGGCGAGGCGCCCGGCGCCGAGGAGGAGCAGCAGGGCGAGCCGTTTGTCGGCCCCGCCGGCCAGCTGCTCACCCGGATGATCAAGGCGATGGGGCTGGAGCGCAACGAAGTCTACATCGGCAACATCATGAACTGGCGGCCCGAACTGCCGCCGCGGGCGGATGGCACGCAGGCCGGCAATCGCGAACCCACGCCCGAGGAGATGGCGTTCTGCCTTCCGTTCATCACCGCCCAGATCGAGGTGGTCGCTCCGGCGATCCTCGTGGCGCTGGGCGCCACGGCGGCCCGCGGCCTGCTCGGCGCCCACAGTTTCAAGACGCTGGGCGAGGTGCGCGGCCGCTGGCACGACTACCGGGGCAAACCGCTGCGGGTGACCTATCATCCAAGCTACCTCCTGCGAAAGGAAATGGAGGGCCGGGTGGCGGCGAACCGGGCGAAGCGCACGGCGTGGGAGGACTTCCTGGCCGTGATGGAGCGCGGCGGCCTGGCCATCTCGGAAAAGCAGCGCAAATATTTCCTCTGATGAAGCTCCTCCCGTGCTGTCTGATTTTGACCGCCGTGCTGTCCGGCCTTCCCCGCGCCCGGGCGCAGGGCGAGCCCTTCGATTTCGAAACGCTGCGGTTTCGCGCCAAGCTGCTCGCCGCGCAGCCGTACCAGCCCCGCCCGAGCCAGGTGCCGCAGTTCCTACTCGACCTCAGCTACGACGAACACCGCCGGATCGGCTTCAACCCGGACCACACCTGGTGGCGCAATGAACGGCTGCCCTTCCAGCTGCAGTTCTTCCATCCCGGCTTCATCTTCAACCACACGGTGCAGCTGCATGAACTCGACGGCCGCAAGCCGCGCGACATCGAGTTCGACCGCGACCTGTTCATCTATGACCGCGTCGAGCTGCCCGGGAGCATCCCGGACACGATGGGCTTCGCCGGCTTCCGCATCCTCTACGACCTGAACAAACCCGGCGACGAACTCGGCGCGTTCCTTGGCGCCAGTTACTTCCGCCTGCTCTGCAGCCGGGCCTTCTACGGACTTTCCGCACGCGGTCTCGCGATCAACACCGGCGAACTCGGAGGCGAGGAGTTTCCCGTCTTCGAGGAGCTCTGGGTTCAGAAGCCCGCGCCGGAAGCCCGGGAACTGGTCGTGTACGCGCTGCTGGACAGCCCGAGCGTGACGGGCGCCTACCGGCTGGAAATCGCACCCGGCGCCGCCACCGTCGTGCGTGTGCGGGCCGCGGTCTACCGGCGCACCGAGGTGAAGGTGCTGGGCCTTGCCCCGCTCACCAGCATGTACTGGCACGGCGAAAACTCGCGCACCACGCACGGTGACTTCCGCCCCGAGGTGCACGACTCCGACGGCCTCCTGCTGCAGCGCGGCAGCGGCGAATGGCTCTGGCGGCCCCTCGTCAATCCCGACCAGCTGCGCCTGGTGTCGTTCGCCGACGAGAATCCCCGGGGTTTCGGCCTGCTCCAGCGCGACCGCGACTTTGAGCACTACCAGGACCTCGAGGCGCACTACCACCTGCGGCCGAATGTCTGGGTGGAGCCGGTGGGAACATGGGGCGCGGGGGCGGTGCGGTTGGTGGAGATTCCCGCACCCGACGAGACCAGCGACAACATTGTCGCCTGCTGGGTGCCGGCGAACCTGCCGCCGCCGGACGAACCCCTCGAATTTGAATACAAGCTGCATTGGTACCTGGACGGGGCAAAGCGTCCGCCCGCCGGGTACGTCGCGGCCTCGCGGCTCTCCACCGTGCAGAAGCATCCGGATCTCACGCGTTTCCTCGTCGATTTCGACGGTCCCTACCTGAATGCCCAGCCGGCCGATCCCGCCATCGAACCGGTGGTCACCGTGGGGGAGGGCGTCACGCTGGTGCCGGACACGGTGACCATCCAGAAGAATCCCCACAACGGCACCTGGCGCGTGACCTTCGCGCTCCGGCCCGACGGTTCCGGGCGGGCGGTGGAACTGCGTTGCTTCCTCCGGAAGACCCCGCATGTACTCACCGAGACATGGAGCTATCTCTGGAATCCGTAAGCGGAGCCCTGTCCACGTTTCAACCGAAGACCGGCACGCTGGACGCATGGAACGCCGCCTACGTACGCGTGGAGGACTACCTGCGGGCGCACCGCATCCACAACCGCCTGCACCAGAGCCGGCTCATCCTGCGCATTCTTGAGCGCGCCGCGCGGCGCCACGAGGAGAACCCTGGGCTCGACCCCACCACGCTCGCCGCCGAGGAGGCCGAGCGCATGATGGACGCGTGGTTCGGCGAGGTCCTGGGCGAGAAGGACCTGCCGCACGAGCGCATCGCCGTCACCGGCCGCGTGGCGCTGCTGCTCACCGACGGGGCGGAGAAAAACCCTTATGCGTTTCTCGACGAGGAGCGCATGCCACCCGAGTTTACCCGCGCCCTCCAGCAAAGCTCCATCGAGGCCGGTCCCGATCTCGCCGTGTCGAGCATGGTGCCCCGGCCCATCGACCTCGGCCCCATCACCGCGGCGGCGGGCGAGACCATCGAGCGCTTTGAAAAGTGGCCCCTGCTGCGCATGCTCGTGCTCTGGGCCCTCTTCGTCGCCGCCCTGGCCGGCATCTTCTACGCCACGCGGTGACACCGCCGCCCCCGCCGCATGAAGACTTTCTCCACCGACCGGCTCAACCCACGGCGCATCGCGCGCCGGCGGATCATGTTTTTCTCAAGCATCTTCGTGCTCACGAGCCTGGCCACCTGGTTCATGGCCGATCTGCTCTGGCGCGGCGGGCTCGACGGCATCGAGATCGCCCTGCTCGTCCTCTTCGTGATTCTCTTTGCCCATATCGCCACCGGCTTCTGCATGGCGATAATCGGCTTTTTCGTCGTCAACCGCGGGGGCGATTCGTGCCGCATCGTCAACACCGTCGACTGGACCGCGGGGAAGGCTCCGCCGCTGGCCGGCACCGCGGTCATCGTGCCCGTTGCCAACGAGGACGTCAGCCGGGTCTTCGAGGGGTTGCGCGTCGTCTACCGCTCCGTGCAGGAGGCGCGCCAGCTCGAGTATTTCGACTTCTTCATCCTCAGCGACTCCAACCAGCCCAACCAGTGGATCCAGGAGGAGGTCGCCTGGGTCGAGCTGTGCAAGCAGGTCGGCGGTTTCGGGCGGATCTTCTATCGCAAGCGCCGCCAGGCCATCAACCGCAAGAGCGGCAATGTCGCCGATTTTCTCCGCCGCTGGGGCCGGAACTACCGCTACATGGTCGTGCTCGACGCCGACAGCCTCATGACCGGCCAGGCGCTCGTGCACCTGGTCGCGATGATGGAAAAAAATCCCGCGGTGGGCATCATCCAGACCGCGCCGCGCATCGTGAACGGCGTGACGCTTTATGCGCGCCTGCAGCAGTTCGCCAACCGGCTCTACAGTCCGCTGTTTCTCGCCGGCCTCAACTACTGGCAGCAGCACGACGGCAACTACTGGGGCCACAACGCCATCATCCGCGTGCAACCGTTCATGGATCATTGCTGCCTGCCCGACCTGCCCGGTCGCGAACCCTTCGGCGGCCGCATCCTCAGCCACGATTTCGTCGAGGCCGCCCTCATGCGCAAGGCCGGCTGGCAGGTGTGGATCGCGCCCGACCTCGAGGGCAGCTACGAGGAGGGCCCGCCCACGCTCATCGACAGCGCCAAACGCGACCGCCGCTGGTGCCAGGGCAACATGCAGCACAACTGGCTGCTCTTCGCGCGCGGCTTCCGCCCGATCAACCGCGTGCACCTTTTCCTGGGCATCATGGGTTATGTGGCGTCGCCCCTGTGGCTGCTGTTCCTCCTGCTGAGCAGCATCAATGTTTTCGGCGTGGTCACGAGCGGCGGCTTCACGGCGCTGCCCGAATCCTACACCTCCATCTTCGGCTACACCGTCGAGGTGCCCGAGGCGCTCACGCTGTTTGCCTTCACCATGCTGCTGCTCTTCCTGCCGAAGGCGCTCGGCGTGATCGTCGCGCTGCGCGATCGCGAGCTCACGGCGGCCTTCGGCGGGCCGCCGCGGCTCGCGGCGAGCGCCCTGCTGGAGGCGGCGACCTCGGTGCTGATCGCGCCGGTCAACATGCTCTTCAACAGCAAATTCGTGCTCTTCACGCTGCTGGGCCAGGGAGTGTCCTGGATCACGCAGCGGCGCGGACCCGGCGAGGACGACACCGACTGGCGCGAGGCGATCCTGACGCATGCCTGGCACACGGTGATCGGCCTGGTGTGGGGCGTCTCGGCGTTCATCCTCGTGCCGCAGTTCTTCTGGTGGCTGAGCCCGGTGCTGGCCGGACTGGTGTTTTCCATTCCGCTCTCGATCTTCCTCAGCAAGGCGGGTTTCGGCCGCGGCGCGGAGCGGCTGGGCCTGTTCCTCACGCCGGAGGAGTCGCGCCCGGCCTATGAACTCAAGCGCCTGCGGCTGAACCTCGCCGAGTGCTACCAGCACCTCCGGCCCATCGAGCCGTTGCGCGACGACTACGGGCTGCTCCAGGCCGTGCTCGATCCCTACGTCAACGCCGTGCACGTGTCGCTGCTGCGCCAGCGGCGGCCGAGCGAGGAATCGCGCGAGTATTTCCTGCATCTGCGGCAACGGCTGCTCACCGAGGGCCCGGCGGGACTGACCACGCGGGAGAAGATGGCCCTGCTGCTTGACGCGGATTCGCTCATCTGGCTGCACCGCGAGCTGTGGCGCCTGCCGGCGGGCGCGCTGGCCGATTGGTGGCGCCTGGCCATGCGCCAGTACAACGTGCTCACCGCCATCCCCGTCACTGCGCTCTACCGCTAGCGCTCCCCCCGTCTCTCCGCCCATGCTTAGGAGGGGTTTCCCGTTTCGATCAAACCACAATGTCAACTATTAGTTGACATCTGACCGGCGCGGCGGCTGCCAGATGACCGCGGACGATCCGCGCATGGACGATCCGGGCCGGAGCGACGGAGGGTCCCTTACCGGCGCTGCACGGCGGCCCGGTAGGGATGCAATTCGGCGGTCATGAGCTTTTCGGCAACCGCCGGATCGCGTTCCATGAACTTGCGGGCGGCGGTTTCATCGGCAGCCTCGAAGACCACGAGACCGAAGGTGCGGTCGAGCGGTTCGGCGGTGCGGCCGGCAAGGATGACCTGCCCACGCTCGGCGGCCGCCTGGAGATAGGCGACATGGCGGCCGATGGCGGCGTTATCGGCATCGGTCCAGGCCACCTCGGACTGCAGTCGCGGCACGAGGCGCAGGACATAGAGGAACTGGGTTGATTTGCCCGCGAGGGTGGGATCCGTGCGTGCAGCTTTGCTGGTGCTCATCGGAGGTGCGAGTGGTGGGTAGCCCTTCGACGGGCTCAGGGCAGGTGGGTGGCGAGTAGATAAAGACGAGGAGAGGGAAAAGCTTGGTATGCTCGCTACTCACTACTCAATGCTCACTACTCATGGTCACTCCGCCCGCAAGGCGATCATCGGATCGACCCGCGTGGCGCGGACCGCCGGCACCACCGTGGCGATGAAGGCGACGACTGTGAGCAACCCGGCGACCGCGGTATACGTCAGCGGATCCCGGGGGCTGATCTCGAAGAGCACGGCGCTCTGCGAGATCGCCCCGCCGGCCAGGGTGCCGACGGCCAGGGAGAACCCGAGGCCGAGGCCCAGGCCGATCAGCAGCTGCCGGGCGCCCTGGGCGAGGATCATCCGGAGGATGCAGGCATGGTCGGCCCCCAAGGCCATGCGAATGCCGAATTCCTGCGTCCGCTGGTTGACCGAGAACGACATCACGCCATAGAGGCCCACCGCCGCCAGCACGATCGCGACGACGCCAAAGACGGAAAACATCCCGGCAATGATGCGATTCTGGGCGAGGAAGGTCGCCTGGTTTTCCTGAGGCGTGCCGACGAAATAAAGCGGCAGGTTGGGATCGACCTTTTTCACTTCGCGCTGCAACGCCTGCGCCACCGACCCCGGCGGCACCTGTCCGCGGGGCCGCACAACCACCGTGGCGAATTGCTGGGAGAAGGGCGCCGGCGACACCGGGCCAAACACCGAGGAGAAATAGGGCACGTAGAATCCGGTGTCGTCCACGTTCGGGATATTGAACGGCACCTGCATGCGTACATTGGAGATGACGCCGACGATGGTGCGCCAGGGCCCGAAGATCTGGCCGTTGTTGCCGACCGTGCGGAAGCGGCGGCCCAGCGCACTCTCGCGGCCGAAATGCTTCTGCGCAAAGCCGGCGTTGACGATGGCGACCGGCAGCTTGATGTCGCGGTCATCGAGGCCGAAATCGCGGCCCTCGAGCAGCTTTGCGCCCAGGGTCGCGAAATAGCCGTCCGTGACCTGTTCGAAGTTGGCGTTGGGACGGTCGCTGTCGATTTTGTAGGACCGGCCCTCGATCTCGATGGCGGAGAAGCCGGAGAACGTCATGCGGAAACGGTTGGTGAGCGCGGCGGTCTCGAATTCCGGGGTGGCCCGCAGCTCGCGCACGAGCCGGTCGAAAAACAGCTTGCGGGCATCGGGCGTCGGGTAATCGCCGTCCATCAGGCCCATGCGGGCGGTGAGCAGGGCGGTCGTGTCGTAGCCGTAGTCGAGCCGCTGCTGGCGCAGGATGGACTGCACCTGCAGGAGCGCGCCGATGAGGAGCACGCAGGTGACCAGAATCTGCAGCACGACGAGGCCGCGGGTGATCACGCCGACGGCGCGGTTGGTGTTGCCGCGGCCCGATTCCTTGAGCGCCTCGACGGCGCTGGCGCGTGACGAAAGCCACGCAGGTACGAAACCGGACACGACCGCGGCGAGCATGGTCGTGATGACGACGAAGCTGAGCACGGGCGCGTCGATAGTGAACGTAATGTAGGCGGGGATCGGGTTGGCCAGGTTGTGGGTAAGTTTCTGCAGGTAGTCGGTCGCCCAGAACGCGAGAAGGACGCCGACCAGTGCGCCGCAGCTGGCCAGCAGAAGGCTTTCGGTGAGCATCTGCCGGATGAGCCGCACGCGGGTGGCGCCGAGCGAGGAGCGGATGGCCAGCTCCTTCTGGCGCAGGGTGGCGCGCGCGAACTGCATGTTCATCACGTTGACGCAGGCGATGAGCAGCAGGCCCACGCAAAACGCCATCATGGTCCAAAGCAGACCCTGGAGCGCCGGCGGCGTGAAAGTTTTGATGAGCGGTTCAACCAGCGCGGTATCGAACTTCTTGTTGGTGTCGGGGAAGCCCGCCGCCAGGCGCTTGGCGATGGCGGTGTACTCGGCGTTGGCCTGGTCGAACGGGATGCCGGACTTGATGAGGCCGAGCACGGAGACCTGGTTGCCGGCCGCGCGAAGATCATTGCGGGGAGTGGGCGGAAACTCGCTGTAGAGCGGGATCCACAGCTGTTCGTTCACCGGAAAACTGAAGCCCGGCGCCATGACCCCGACGATGGTGGCGGGCTTGCCATTGATGCGGACGCTCTTGCCAATGACGTCGCGGGTGGCGCCAAAATCATGCTGCCAGAGGTCGTGGCTGATGACCGCCACTTTTTCAGCGCCGGGCTGGTTGTCGCCGGCGGCGAAATCGCGGCCGATGATCGGGGCGACCCCGAGAATGCGGAAGAAATCGGAGGTGACATAGGCGCCCGTGTAGCGCTTCGCGTTGCCGTCGATGGTGACGTTGACGGTGGAGCCGTTGATGTAAGCCGCCAGCAGATCGAGGGACTTCTGCTGCTCGCGCAGCTCCTCATAATCGAGCGTGAAAATCTGGCTGCCGAAGCCGTTGACGTTGGCGTTGCCCTGCGTGCGGTCGATGATCTGCACGCCGACCAGCCGGGCGGCGTTGGGGAACGAGAATCCGCGCAGCATCACGGCATTGATGACGCTGAACTGCGTGGCCACGCCGCAGATGCCAAATGCGAGCACGGTGACCGCGAGCAGGCAGAAGGATTTTTCCTTGATCAGGACGCGGAACCCGATGCGAAGATCTTGAAAGAAGGTTTGGAGGATCATGGGGAAGTACGGTTCAGGCTGCCCGTGCTCCAGGCGGACGCCGAATCGATTTGGACGAAAGGTCGGAATCCGTGCTGGCAGGCGTGGGGGTGATTGAGGGAGTGAGCGCGACTAAATCGGTGCTGCAGGGGACACTAGGGACAAGTTGGAAGTAAGCAGTGTTGTTTATGCAGAGAACATGCCAGGCTTATGGCATCAGGCATAAGTCGGCACCTGATAATAAATTAAAAACCATGCATCAAGTCAACTGACTGCATCATGTCCGCCTTTGGAACAGCGATTTCCCGAAAACGGGACATCGAAAACGACGTGAGAAACACGGCTCCCATTGTCGTCACCGCGCGACTGACCGGCGTCACAGGGTTTCGATGGCGATGAAGTCCTCGAGGGGTTTCTTCTTCGATGCGGGTGGCCATTCGACCGGCACGCCCAGCGGCGTGAAACACACGCGGGTGTAATGGTCGGGGATGTTCAGCACCTGCTTGCTGACATCGTCGGGGACGGAGTCGGTGATGAACACGGTGCCATAGCCGAGGGCCCGCGCGGCCAGCATCAGATAGCCGGCGGCCATGGGTCCGTCCCAGTGGTTGTAGTCGGGGTAGGCGGACTGGTTGTCGGTCAGGACCACGATGTAAGCGGGCGCGGAAAAGTAGCCGTCAAAGGCGTTGTGAACCTGGGTCTCGCGCTGCTTCTTTTCATCCTCGGTTTGTGGCTTCTTTGGATCGGCCTGGCCCAGCCACCGCTCGACGCAGGCCTTCTTTAAGGCCGCGATCTTCGCGGGATCGCGCACGACCAGAAATTTCCACGGCTGCTGGTTGCCCGAGGTCGGCGCCAGCCGGGCGGCGTCGAGAATCCGCCGGAGGTCCGCCTCGGGCACCGGATCGGGCTTGAACCGGCGGACCGAGCGGCGGTTCTTGAATACCTCCCAGATGTCCGTAAGAGGCGGGGTGGTGGACTCGGTCGCGGATGCCGCACGACTGCCGAGGAGCAGGCTGGCGCCGACAAGCGCGCCGGACGAGAGGAAGGTTCGACGGGAGGTATGCATGGGGGATGGAGAGTAAAGGGGAAGGTGTGGCTTTGATATTCTCGCTGCTTGCTAAGCAGGTTCAATGAACCCGCTCCGCTTCAGGAGTCGTAGCATCTGGGTTTCCTTGGTCCCGGGCTTGAGATTCCGGCCGACCCAGGCCTTGAAGTACCAGTCAAGGTAGTGCTGGTAGCCCTGGGTGTCCCAGTCCGTGTTCAGCCCGAGGTGCCACTCCTTGTCGTCGTAGCGACGGGTGAGCTCATCCACCTCGTCCTTCGTCAGGTGGTGGTATCTCCCGTCGTGGACGACGCCGAGGCCGTCGAGCCGCCCCGTCCGGTAGGCGGGCTCGCGGTCCGCATAGCCCAGCACCAGCGCGATCAGCGGGAAGCAATGGGTCGCGGGCAGATCCAGCAGCTTCCAGTGTCGTTCCATGTCGCCGCGGTGAATGCCGTTGGTGAGCAGGGAATCGATGCCGAGAGATTTCGCCGCGATGACGGCGGTCTGGGCGACCAGCATCGTGTTGATCGCGGCGGTGACAAAGTCGACGATCGTGCCCGGCTGGTAGTCGTAACCGAGCGAGGCGGCGCTGGCCTTCATCCGGTTGTAGTCGGCGCAGAAAAGGAGCAGGCAGGCGCCTTGGTAGCCGCAGAGGTCGGCCATCATCTTGCGGTCCTTTACCACGACGATCGCATAGCTCTGGTTGTTCGAGGCTCCGGCCGCGCGGACGCTCGCTTGCAGGATGGTCCGCAAGGTTTCCTCCGGAATCGGTTTATTCAGGAAGTTGCCATGAATCGTGCGCAGGCGGTGGATCGTCTTGAGGGTGTCGTTCGCCGGGGCGGCAACGGCGTCCACTCCGCCCGCCGCGGTTGGTTCCGCGCCAAGTCTGCTGGAGCCGTTGGCAAGGCAGAGCAGGCCGCCGCTAGCGAGAACGCTTTGCTTCAGAAAGCTGCGTCGCGAGGAGACTGAAGGGAAAGCAGGTCGGGCGTGACGGGATGATTTCATCGGCGTTTCTGGGGTTGAAGAATCTGAATGCTCGCTACCAATCGCTCACTCCGCGCGCAGGGCGACGATCGGGTCGACCTTGGTCGCGCGGCACGCGGGCAGCCAGCAGGCGAGCAGGGCGACGGCAATGAGGACGACCACGGCGCCGGTGATTGCGGTATAGCTGTTACTCGCCAATCCCGGCATCGACGCAGCGAAGAACCAGGCGAGGGCCACGGCACCCAGCAGGCCGACCCCGGTGCCGACCGCCACGAGGCGCATGCCGGTGCCCAGAATCAAGCGGGCAATCTGCCCCACCTGGGCGCCGAGCGCCATGCGGATGCCAATCTCATTGGTCCGCTGCGCGACGAGGCGCGCAATCACGCCGTAGATGCCGAGCGCGGCCAGGAACAGCCCGAGCCCGGCGAAGCCGAGCAGCAGGCGGTCGATCGCGACCAGGGTCAGCATGTTGCGCTCAATGAATGCGGGCACAGGCGTCAATTCCTTGACCGCCATGTCCGGGTCCAGCTCGCCGACGGCGCGGCGAATGGGCTCGACCAGGGTGGCGGACGGCACAGACGCGCGTACGACCAGGGCGACGTAGCTCCAGATATTCTGCGCCAGCGGCACGTAGGCCTGAAAGGCAGAGCCGCCGTTGCCTGGATTCAGGAAGCGCACGTCCTGGACCACGCCGACGATTTCCATCCAGACCGGCTCCTTCTCGTTGTAGTCGGCGAGGCGGCGGCCGACCGCTTCCTTGCCGGGGAAAAACGCCCGTGCCATGCTTTCGCTGATGATGATGACGCGCGGGCTGTCGGCTTTGTCGGACGACGCAAAGTCGCGGCCGGCCAGAATGCGCGTGCCGGTGGTGTTGAAATACCCGGGCGTGATCCCGTTGATCGGCGCGCCCGGCGCGGCGTTCAGATTCGCCGGCGGCGGCTGGCCTTCGATGAGAAATCCGCGCCCCGTCGGGAAGTAGAACGCGGGAACCTCATAGCAGAGGGCGGCGCCGGCAACGCCGGGCAGCGCCGCGACGCGCGCCTGCACGCGTTCGTAGAACCGCATCATGCTGCCCGTGTCGGGATAGCGGGTTGCGGGCATGGAGAGGATGCCCCGCAGCACCGGTGCCGGGTTCCAGCCGGAGTCGCGCCGCAGCAGATGGTCGAGCCCGCGCACGAAAAGCACGGCGCCGGAGAGCAGCACCAGCGCGAGGGCGAACTGGCCGACAATCAGCACCTGGCGGACGCGGTTCTGCGACCGGTCGCCGGTCGAGCCGCGCGCGCCGCTCTTGAGCGCGTCGTTGACGCGCACCTGCGAGACAAGCCAGGCCGGAGCGACGCCGAAGAGAAGGCCGGTGGCCAGCGACGCGACAAAAGCAAACGTGAAGAGCCGCCAGTCGTGCGCGAATTCGATCGTCGTGCCCCCCGCACTGAACTGGCGGGCCATCCAATCGTTCGTCCAGGCGCAGACCAGCACACCGAGGCCGCCGCCGGCCGCGGAAAGCACGCCGCATTCGACGGCCAGCGGACGGATCAGCTGGCGACGCGACGCACCCAGCGCGCCCCGGATGGCAAACTCCCGCGCCCGCGAGATCGCACGGGCCAACAGGAGATTGGCCAGGTTGGCGCAGGCGATCAGAAGCACGAAAGCGGAAAGTCCGATCAGCATGAAGATGATCTGGCGGCCGGTGCCCTGGAGCGTGGGGTTGAGCGAAGTCGTGCGCAGGATCCGGCCCACATATTCCTTGGGATCGCTGCGGGCGAGGCCCGCCGCGATCGCGGACAGCCGGGCTTCGGCCTGAGCGGCGGTGACGCCCGGACGCAAACGCCCGATGATGTCATACGCGTGATCCTCCCGCTGACTCAATTCGTCGGGGGTCAACGCGAGGGGGCGGAAGATCTCCGACGCAAACAGCGTCCGCGGATCGCTGGCCAGCGCCGGAGCGACGCCGACGATTTCGTTCGGCAGGCCATCGATGCGCAGCGTGCGCCCGATGACCGCCGGATCGCCGTTGAAATGCGACCGCCAATACTCGTGACTCAGGATGACGACCTGGTTGCGGCCGGGCTGGTCCTCGTCGGATTGGAATTCCCGTCCGAGTTCCATTTTCAGGCCGAGGACGCGGAAATAGCCGGCCGAGGCGCGGAGCGACGCGAGGACCTCGGCCGGGCGATTCGGCTCCGCCAGGGTGAAACTCCAGGGCCGAGAGCAGGCGACCTGGGCGAAGTCCGCGCTTTCGCGCTCGATCTCGGCAAAATGAGCCGGAAGGAATCCGTTGTTCCCCTGTTGTGGCGTCCCGTTCACCAGCCGGAACAAGTGATCCGGTTCGGGAAACCGCAGCGGTTGCAGGACGATCGAGTTGACGATGTTGAACATCGCGGCATTGAGCCCGATGCCGAGGGCGAGCGTGAGCAGTGCGATGGCGGTGAAGCCGGGGGACTTGGCCAGCTGGCGGAGAGCGAAGCGGAGATCATTCATGGAAGAAGTAGCGGGTAGTGAGTGGGAAAGGTGGCGGATGTGGAGGCTTGGCTACTCGCTTCTCGCTACTCGATGCTCACTACGGATTGGTGCTTTCGGCTTATCGCTTACAGCTTACTACTTGATGCTTCTCGCTTACTTGTCCGTCAGGGTGAGGCGGTAGTCGGCGAGCGTGGTGCCGATTTCGTGCTCGTAGTACGCCACGGCACTGCGCTGGTCGGCGAGCGCCTGGGCATACTGGACATCCGCCTGGATGAGCTGGGTCTGCTGGTAAAGCACACTGAACGTGGAGCCGGTGCCGGCGCGCAGGCGCTTGAGCTCGGCCTGCAGCAGCTGATCGTTGAGATCGCGGGCGGCCTTCGCGGCGTCGACGCGTTTGCGCGTGGTTTCCACCTGGCCCGCCGCCTCCGCCACGCTCAGCGCTATGTTCTCCTCTGTGAGCTGGAGATAGGCTTCGTCCTTGCGCAACTGGAGCCGCGCGGCGCGCGCCTTGCCGCGGCCTTGGGCGAACGTCAGGGGCACGCTGACCTGCACGCCGGCGGAGTACGCGCGGTTGTCCTGATCGGCAACCATCCGGCGGCTGGTGGCGAAGGACTGATCGAGTCCGGT
>Ga0265323_10000956_pt1 | contig 15108 bp, 9 predicted proteins | sample 41225metaG_FD_193580 | JGI IMG/M metagenome (GOLD analysis project Ga0265323, IMG submission 193580) | Rhizosphere microbial communities from Carex aquatilis grown in University of Washington, Seatle, WA, United States - 4-12-25 metaG | ecosystem: Host-associated > Plants > Roots > Rhizosphere >...
GACGTTGCTGGTGTCGTAGCGTTCCTGGTTCTCGTAGACCGTCATCAGGCCGAGCCGGCCCGAGGCGAGGAAGGAGCGGCCCACCTCGAGGTAGTCGACGGGCAGATAAGAGTCGCCGTACAGGATGTAGAACGCATCACCGAGCAGCGACAGGGCGCGGATGAGCGCGCCGCCAGTGCCGAGCAGTTTGGGACCGTCGAACGAGTAATCGATGTGCACATCCCACTTGGCGCCGTCGCCGTAGCGGTCGACGATCATTTCTCCCAGGTAGCCCACGCAGAGCACGATCCGCCGGAGGCCGGCGTTTTTCAGCAAGCGGAGCTGGTGCGAGAAAAACGGTTCGCCCGCGATCTCGACCAGCAGCTTCGGCACCTTTTCCGTGATGGGCCGCAGCCGCTTGGCCAGGCCGCCGGCCAGGATGGCTACAGGGAGATCGGAAGGAGTCATGTAGATCCCACAAACACGACGACGGACCTGTCTGGGGTGGGCTTGGCGGGCAGCATCCTAATTTTGCGTGACGACCTTGGTGCCTTCGAAGTCGAAGCGGAAACGCACCTCCTGTAGGCCCTTCTCGCGCATGGCGTGACGGAGTCGCGCCTTGTCAGCCGCGTAGAACATCAGGAAGCCGCCGCCGCCGGCCCCGATGAGTTTTCCCCCGAGCGCGCCATGGGCCATGGCATAATCATACCACTCGTTGATGTGCGCGTTGCTCATGCCGGAGGAGCGGGCCTTCTTGCGCTGCCAGTGCACGTCCATGAGGCGCGCGAACTCCTCGAGATTGCCGGTTTCGAGGGCTTCGAGTGACTTGTGGCCGAGTTCCTTCGTGAAGTGGAGGTTGTCGAGCATCGCCTGGTCGTTCTTTTTCGAACGGTCGTTCTGATCCTTGAGGATGGTCGAGGCCGAGCGGGAATAGCCGGTGAAGAACAGCAGCAGATCGTCCTCGAGGGTGAAAAGCGTCTCCTCGGAGAGGCGCACCGGGCGGTACTCGACGCGGCCGTCCTGGCGGAAAGTGAAGGCGGTGATGCCACCGATGGCGGCGATGTACTGGTCCTGCTTGCCGATGGGTTCTCCCAGCCGGTTGATCTCGATATCGCAGGCCTGCTCCGCCAGTTCGGTGGGGGAAATCAGGTTCTTCTTGTAGGCATGCAGCGCCTTGAGCAGGGCGGTGGTAAAACTGCCGGAGGAGCCGAGGCCGGTGCCGCCCGGAATGTCCGCCATGGAGGTCAGCTCCAGGTGGGGATCGGTGATGCCCACGAGCTTTAACGCCTCTCGCACGATGGGATGTTCAATCTCGTCGACGGTCAAGACGCGCTCGAGTTTGGAATACTTGACGATGATCTCCTCCTGAAACGTGCGGTGCTGGGTGATATAGACGTATTTGTCGACCGCCGCTGCGACGAGGAAACCGCCGTGATCCCGGTAGTAGGAGGGCAGGTCGGTGCCGCCGCCGCCAAGGGAGACGCGCAGGGGGGAGCGGGTGATGATCATGGGTGAGGAAAAGCGGAAAAACGGGCGCAGGGAAAGGGGAAAGCGCGGCGCGACGCGTCACGTCTTGGGGTAGCCGCACTGGCGGTAGATGGTCTCGACAATCTCGAGCGTCTGGATGCCTTCGCGCAGGCCGGGCGCCGGTTCGCGTCCAAGGAGGATGTCGTCGATGAAAGCGTCGGTCTCGAACGACCACGAGTCATCGCCATGCGGGAATTCCCAGACCTTGGTCTCCGGCGGCCCCATCTGCGGGAGCATCTTGTAGTAAGTCAGGCGCTCGGGGCCGTAGCTGCCGCCGAGACCGTCGATGGCGAGTTTCGCGTCGCGTCCATAGATCTCGAGCGAGAAGAGGTTCTTCCACTCGGTGCAGCTTACGTGCAGCCACGCGGTCTGACCCGCGGCGGTGCGCAGGCTGAGGAAGGCGTTGTCGTCGACCGGCATGTCCCAGAAGTACGTGGCGCAATGGCCGTCGACCTTGGTGAAGCCGCCGAGGAACCAGCCGGCCAGGTCGATGAGGTGCACGCCCTGGTCGATGAGTTCGCCGCCGCCGGAGAGCTTGGGATCGGCGCGCCACTCGCGATCGTACCCCTTGCGTCCGCCGTGGCCGTAGCGACCGCGCAGGAACATGAGCGGTCCCGCGGCGCCGGCGTCGATCAACTCGCGCGCCTTCCGGAACGCCGGATGAAAACGGTGGTTGTAGCCCAGGCGGACCTTGGCGCCGGTTTTGGCGGCAGCGGCCTGCACTTCCCGCAATTGGGCCGCGTTCAGTGCGCCGGGCTTCTCCACCAGCACGTGTTTGCCGGCGCGGACGGCCGCGAAGCTGATGGGCGCGAGCGAGGCGTTCAGCGTGGAGACAATGACGGCGTTGACCGCAGGGTCATGCAACACAGTGGTGTAATCGGCAACCGCCTGGCAGCCGGGCATGGTCGCGGCGAGGCTGGCGGCGCGGTCTGAATCCAGGTCGCAGGCATAGCGAAGGCGGGCGTTCTTCAACGCGGCTGCGCGCTTGCGGCCGATGAGCCCGCAACCGATGATGGCAAACCCGAGCGGGTTTTGCGACTTGTCAGCCATGGAGCGCAGCCTTTGCTTGGGACGGATGGTCAATCAAGACTTATTTAGGCGCGTGGTGCGGTTTGGTGTGGTTGGCGGCATGGTTTTGGTGTTGTTTGCCTTCTTAAACTGGCTGTTTGGCCACTGGATGGGAAAACAGGCGGCCTTCCTGCTGGCATATCCGCCGGCACTGGCGCTCCATTTCTCCCTCAACAAGTGGTGGACATTCGGCTGCGAGCGCACGGACATGGCGCGGCAGGTCGGAGAGTATCTGGCGATGGTGGCGGTGACGTTCGTCATCCAGTGGGCGGTCTTCACCGCGTTGATTACCTGGACGCCGGTGCCCGGCTGGCTGGCGGCCGCGGCAGCTAATGCTGCGCAAATGATAGTCACCTTCTTCGCTATGCAGCGCAAGGTGTTCGCCGGCGCGACCCAGTAGCCCGAGTTGGATCTTGATACCGCCCTAATGGACATGGCCATTACCGAAAAACATCAGGGAGATCATTCGCGGGTGGCGTGCGGACGTTGGATCGAACGACTGTTACTGGGAGTGGTCTTGGCGGCGGTCGCCTCGTTTTATGTCTGGACCGTATCGTCCAATGGCGAGCCATGGAGTTTCGGCGGAAAACAGCAGGATTATTACAACCGGCTTTTGCATGGTTTCATCAACGGGCACCTTTACATGAATATAAGGGTACCCGAGGCACTGTTGAAGCTGGATGATCCGTATGACCCGCAGAAGCGCCCCCCGGGGGTGGGCCTCCATGATGCCAGCTACTACCACGGGAGATATTACCTCTATTTCGGAGCGGCGCCAGTGGTGACCCTGATGCTACCGTTCGAGCTGCTGACGGGAATGGATCTGCCGGCACGCGCCGCGAGCATCTTTTTTGTCTATGCGGGATTTCTTGCTAGTGCGGGGATTTGGTTACTGATTCGCCGGCGCTATTTCCCGTCGGTGGGTGCTTGGGTCAGCGTGCCTTGCTTGCTCACCCTGGGAATAGCGAGCTTGGGTCCGGTCTTGCTACGAAGATCGAGCTTTTGGGAACTGCCCATCGCCGGCGGATATTGTTTCGCGATGATCACGCTGCTCTGTGTGTATCTCAGTCTTCATTCGGAGCGGCGCTCGGGGTGGTGGCTGGCGGCAGCGGGCTTAAGCCTGGGACTCGCCGTGGGTTCGCGGCCGACCTATGTTTTCGCCATTGTGCTGATGGCGGTTCCCTTGGTCTGGCGCTGGTGGGAAGGACGCGTGGACGGAAAATGGCGTTGGCTGCCGGCACTGCCGTGGTGGCGTCTCGCAGCGGCGGGTCTGGCCCCCCTGGCTTTCATTGGCGGACTGATCGGTCTCTACAATTATCTCCGGTTCGGCAACCCGTTGGAATTTGGCTTCAGCTATCAATTGACCGGCAACATCGAGGCCAAAATGCAGCATTTTCGGGCGGGCTTCGTGCCATTCAACTTCTACGTCTACTTCCTCGCGCCGGCCCAATGGAGCCGGTATTTCCCCTTTATCCAGGTGATGAACGCGCCACCCCAGCCCCGCGGCTACTATGGCTGGGAATACACGTACGGGATTCTGGTAAACCTGCCGATTGTCTGGCTGGCTCTCGCTGCCCCCATGGGGGCCCTCCGGCGGGGCGGCCGGGAGGGCTACCGGCTGCTGGCCTGGATCGGATCAGCCTGCCTCTTATCCGGGTCGATGGCGGGGATCCTCGTTTTTTTCAATTCCGCCGCCGCGCGATACATGATGGATTTTGTTCCCGCGATCATACTGCTCGGGTGTGTTGGAGTTACTGTCTGTGCAACGGAAATCCGCAGACTCCGATGGTTCTGGATGCGGGGTTTGGGCCGGCTGATATGCGGCGGGCTGCTGCTCTTCTCGGGGTTCTTCGCCCTGATGCTCAGCTTCCAGCTCCATGAGTTGCTGCGCCAGCTCAATCCCCAAGTCCACCGGCAGCTCGCACGGGTTTTTGATTATCCATCGTACTGGATGGAAAAGCTTACCGGCACGCAACACGGTCCCCTCGAAATAAAGTTGCGATTCCCCAAGGACCGTCTGGGCAAACTTCAGCCGCTGGTTGTGACCGGGCGATCGTTCTCCACCGATTATGTCTTTGTCTATTACTATGATGATCGGCACGTGCAGATCGGTTTCGACCATACCAGCCGGGGCATGCAGCTTAGCGCACCGCTGCCCGTTGACTATGATGCCGTGCATGAGATGCGGGTCGACCTGGGATCCCTTTATCCCCCGGAGGGGCACCCGTTTTTTGCCGGCAGGAACGAGAGAGAGATGACCGCTCTGACGCGGTGGCTTCGAATCACCGTCGATGGGAAAGTTGTAATCGAAGGGTACCAGGATTTCTATGATGCTTCGCCTGAGAGCATCTTCATCGGCTGCAGTCCGACTTCAGATGCCTATGGCCGACGCTTCACGGGAGAGATTCTGGAAGCCCGCCATGCCCCAATCCCCAATGTGGTGGAGCCACGGGGTGTGTACGGAGGTTACCGGGTGCGCCTGAGTTTCCCAGCCAAGGTGACGAACCGCAGCGAACCCCTGGTTAGTGCGGGCGTGCGGGGCCGGGCCGACGTGTGCTATGTGGAGTTTCTTGAGGGCGATCATCTGCGGTTTGCCTGCGACCATTGGGGGGTTGGTGCCTACGAGAGCGACATGCTGGAAGTCGACCGGTCGCTCATTCATGAGGTGGAGATCAGAATGGGCGCCTTGTTCCCCCCTAAAAGCACCGTAGTGCAGACAGCCTTGCGGCGCGCGATTCAAATCAAGTTGGACGGAAGAATCGTATGGGCCCAGCCGCTCCCCTTTTACGACGTCGATGCGGTGAACATCAGCCTGGGGCGCAACACGGCGGGGTCTTCCATGTGCGAGCCGGCTTTCACCGGGCGCATTTACGAGATCGCGCGCTTCATGGACGGCGAAGATGTGCCGGTACCGGCATATGGCGCGGTCCGAATGGAGGTCATGCTACCCCGTGGCCGCCTGGGTCGCAGCGAACCTCTGGTCGTGGCCGGGAAGGCCGGACATGGCGACCTGCTTTCCATTCAGTATGTGGACGACGGGCACGTACGTTTTGGTCTCGATCACTGGGGGAGCGAATATTACCTGAGCGACCCGATCGCGGTAGACTATGCGCTCCCCCAAGTTCTGGATCTTCGATTGGGCTCGCTTGAGCGGAAGGCCGACCGGACACCCGGAGCCACGTTTAACTCCACTGTTGAAGTTGCCCTCAACGGAAATGTGGTCTGGTCGCGGCCGGTCCGCTTGCATGCCTGTGCCATTGAATCGGTGGCGTTTGGGCACAATTCGATTGGTGGCAGCATGTGCGACGAATATTTCTCGGGTGACATTGTGAGTATCGATCGCCCCGAGCACCGGGCCGGCCCGCCAGCCGCCGTCCGATAATGGCTGCGTGCCGTTCCAATCTGGCGAAGTTGAGCGGGCACGCCGCACCATACGTGGGCGAGGTGCTGCTAGCAGGGTTGGTGCTGTTTGCCGCCGATGCTTTCATGCACCTGCGCCTCGCTGTCCCGCAGTTTCTCGCCTGTCTTGCTCCTTGGCCGGTTTGTCTTTTGGCCGGGCGGCTACTGCGCAGGCGAAACGTGAGCGGATGGCTGGTGCATCTGCTCGACCTGGTTCTGCCGGGTCCGTTGTTGAACGAATTGGCGATCCGTTCCGGATGCCAATGGACGCTGGCCCAAATGGTGTATGTGGTGATCGTCGTGGCGCTGCTGGTGCTCGTGTGGCGCCGGTGGCTCGCCGAAGTGGGCCGCCACGGGGTCCAACCGGGGGGGGAGGCGCTGCGGTTGCTGCTGGCCGGCGGCGCGGCCGTATGGGTAACGCTGCCATTCTTCACCGATCGATTTCTCGGTGGCACCGACGCCCGCTGGTATGCCTATATGTTCAAGGATTTCCTAGACCAGTGGCGGGTGGGCATTTTCCCGGTGTTCTTGGGGCAGGGTGAGTTCGCCTTCAATGGCGGAGTACATCCCTTCCGCTCGGCGCCCTTCCATTTCTATTTGGGTTGGTTGTGGGATATCTTCACCACGGGAGCCCTGTCGTCCGTGGCGCTCCAGCATCTAACGGTCATCACCAGTGCCTTGGGTGGTGCGATCGGTTTCTATTATGCGCTGACCCGATTAACTCCCAACCGACGTTGGTCGGCGGCTGCCGTGGCGGTCATTTACGTAACCTGCCCCGGCCTGCTCCTGCCGCTGTACAGCGCGGACATGTATATGACCTATATGGCGGTCGGTGTGATGCCGCTCGTGGTTTATGGCAATGGACGTCTTTTGTCGGGTGATGGCTGCGTCGGTTATCCCGCGCTGGCAGCCGGGCTGGCGCTCCTCTGGACCTGCCATCCACCCGTGGCATTGTTAACCACGCTCGCGACTGTCGTGGCCCAAGGAGGTAGATTCCTGTTCGCAGCGCAATCGCGCAAAGCTTGGTGGGCTGCGGCGGGCGGAGCGGCGCTCTTTGCCCTGCTTGCAGCCTTCTATTTCTATTCGATGTCCGAACTGCCTCCATCGGCGGGCACGCCGGCGCGCGGCAGCTTGATCCAGATGGCCGGCTTGGGATTATGGCTGTGGGGTGTGACCCGCGGCTTGGTCTGGAGGCGGTGGGCGGCGGCTTGGCTGTTGCTGCCAGGGGGCGGGTTGCTCTACGTAACGCAACCAGCCTGGTTCTGGTGCGGTCTGCTGCAGGCTTTGCTGGCTGCAATCGTGGCGAGGCAGGTGCACCGGCGGGGATGGTTTGATCTCCGGCGCTGGTCCGGGGCGGTGGTGGTTGCGACAGGCTTGCTTGCCGTCTTGCTGATTCCGCTGGTCTGGCAGAATCAGGGGGCTGGCCGAAACATGACAACCCTCGCCGGGCTGGCGCGAAATGCCGGGGTATTTGGCAATTACCTTCGTCCGCTTTCGCCGGGCGTGATGAGACCGGGAGACTGCCAGCCCGGTTTGGGCATCTGGATGCTGCTCATCGTGGGGGCGGTGGCGTCGCTGGCCGGGCGTTCGCTTGCCGCACGATTACTGTGGTTTCCCGCCGCGTTGCTCGCGCTGGCGGTGTTTCGTGTGCCGGGGCTGAGCGATTTCTTCGTGGCGTATTTCCCGCGGCGTTTCGCAGAAATTGCCGGTCTTCCACTGGACCTGCGATTGATGCCCGTAGTGGCGGCATTTGCCTGCGTGGCAGGGTACATTGGCCTGTCCTGTCTGCCAGTAGAAGGGGCATGGTCGCAGCGGGCGATTTTGGCCGTCCTCGGCCTGCTGGCAGTCTGGGGCGTGTGGGAGGCGCGCAAATTCGTCTCCCGGGGGTGGGCGATCACCGCTTCACGCACCCAAACAGCCATGTTTTTTCGCGCCGAAAATGCCGTGCTCGACCGTTATGCTTACGATTTGCTGCCGATGCCCGGTTACTTTTCCAACGGCAAGACTGATGGCCGGCTGGAGAATCGCCTTTGGGACGCGAAGCGAGGACTTCTGGTTGGATCCGATGCCATCGCCCGGCGAATGGAACAAGCGTGCGCGGAAACGCTCCTGTTAACCACCCGGATCGATCCGACCGCTTATGCCTGGCTGAACATCGAGCCGACACTGATCCTCCAGCCCGGGGAACACCGCCTATTGCGATTTGAATTTCTGGACAAGGTTTACCACGGCTATCTCATCCTGAAAAGTGAGCATGGTTATCGGGATTATATCTTTCCTGACTCCGGCAATACTCAGGCCTTCGGCGTCGGGCCGGGCCGTTCCAAGGTCCTTTCGCTATGGAATTCCGGCGAGACAGCGGAAACGGTGAATCTGATGTTCCAGCGCATCGGGACGTTTGGACCGGATTCCGAATTTGGCGATTTTGGGCGGGTAACACTCTCGCATTATGATCCGAAGCGCTCGCCGGTCCGGATTGTTTCGTGGATACCCTACCGTGCCGAAGTGGAGATGGAGAAGCCGGGCTTCCTCGAGACTCCGCGAGTCCTCTTGCCGGGTTACGTGGCCACGGTGGACGGCCGGCCGGCCACCGTGCAGGATTCGCCACAGCATTTGGCCATGGTCCCGCTCTCCAGCGGCCGGCACATTGTCGAATTGCGCTTCGTCGGCTCCGCCAGTCTTTGGACAGCCTGGTGGTTGAGTACCTTCGCATGGGCCGGCCTCCTTGGCTGGTCGGTACGGAGCAAGTTTCAAATTCCGCAGCCATGGCAGAGGCAACCGGGAAACTGATCAGGCCGGCGGGCGGCGGCCGGCGAAGGGCGCAAAGTCTTGAAGCGGGACTGACGCTGGTGATCGCCATCGCCGTGGTGGCTTTTTACCTGTGGACGGTGCGATCAAACGGGGGTGACTTCTCGTTTAGCGGGAAAAAACAAGACTATTACAATCTGCTGGCAGACGGTTTCCTCGACGGGCACCTCTGCATGAAGGTGGGTGGTCTGCCGGCGGCGGGGGCAACCGCCTCGAATCAGCTCCCGCCCGGGACGCCGTTCCTGCTCGATGCGTCTTATTACCGCGGGCACTACTATCTTTATTTCGGCGTCACGCCGGCAGTGGCGATATTCTTGCCCTATGCCTGGCTGACGGGGCAGGACCTGCCCCAAGCATATGTGGCTGTGTTGTTCGCCGCCATGGGATTTGCGATGAGCGTGACATGGTTGCGGGTGATCCGGCGGGACTTTTTCCAGCAAACGGGTCGGGGAATCTGGCTCATCTTGGTCGCCGCATTTGGGCTTTGTAGCGTAGCCCCGGCGGCATTGCGACGGCCGTTGTTCTACGAAGTGGCCATCATGTCGGGCTATGCATGGGGATCCGCTTGTCTTTTGTTCGCAACGCTCGCAGTGCTGCGGCGTGAGCAGACAGGAAGATGGCTGGTCGCGGCGAGTTTGTCCGCCGGGCTGGCGGTCGGTTCGCGGGCGAATCTGCTGCCAGGGACGCTGGTGATAATGCCACTGGTCGTGGCATGGATCCTTTGGCGCGATTGCCGGGGTGTGCAATGGCGCCGTGCGGCCCGGTTGATCGTGGCGGGGGGATTACCGATGGCTGGTTGTCTGGCGGCCCTGCTCTGGTACAATCATGCCCGCTTCGGGAGTGTGTTTGAATTCGGCCACCGCTATCAACTCGGTTCAAATCCCGCCGGATTTCAATCCTCCCCGGCGTTTTTCTGGCACAATCTAAAGATCTATTATCTGACCCCTCCCGATACCGGCTGGTATTTTCCGTATTTCTCGCCGGGGTTCGCCGGTTTACCACCGGCTGGGTATTGGGGTTTTGAGCAGGCCCACGGCCAGTTCTTCCATCTGCCGTTTATCATCGCGCTACTGGCGACAGGGGCGGTCAGCCTGTCGCAACGGCGTGCGTTGCCGAAGGGGCTGGGAGTGACGGCCATGATGACCACGATCTGGTTCACGGTTAACTTCGCCATCGTGGCATCCTTCGGAGTGCGCACCAACCGCTACATGCTTGATTTTCATCCGGCGCTCGTCGCCTTGACGGGGATGATGCTTCTGACGGGTGCGCAGGCTGCCGCCGCGGGCTGGCGTTGGCTGGCGCGTGGCGGGGCGGCGTGGCTCGCTATGATTTGTTTCTATAACGTGTGCATCAGCTTCCAGGTGCACGCCTTTTTCCAGGAGAACAACCCCGCGGCTTACGCGGCCCTTGGCCGGATCTGCGACCGGCTCGTGTGGCCGCTGCAACGCCTGTCCGGGTCGAAGCCTGGCTCGATTGAGCTTGAGGTAACCTTTCCTGACGGCCACCCGGGCCGGTTCGAACCCTTGGTGGTCGCTGGGACTACCGACTACTCGGACGTGGTGTTGGTCGAATACACGCGTCCTGGCTTTGCCAGGCTCGTACTTGATCATCAACCCTACGGCCGGATGAGTGGCGGGGAATTCGCTCTGGAGTCCGGCCGCAGCCGGCGGCTCAACGTTTATCTGGGGACGCTGCTCCCGCCGGCGTGGCATCCTTGGTGGGGAACGGTGGAGGAGGCGCGGGCCCAGCGACTGCGAAATCGGGTGCGCGTGGCGCTGGACGGTCGCGATCTGCTGGTCCTCGACGCACCTTGTTTCGAGGCTTCCCCGAATCAAGTCAGACTGGGCAAGCGAGAAAGGGCTTGGCCAGGGGAGGATAATTTCTCGGGGCGGGTGAAATTGGCCGGACTGCTCGGGCCTGATCTTGCATGGCTTGACCAACTGGCCGGACAGTGTGGTCCCGTGCGGTTGCGGATGGAACTGCCTCGTGACCGTTACGGCGCTGTGGAGCCACTCTTGGTTTTTCAGTATGGCAACCAGTATGACGCTCTTCTCGTGGGTTATCTCAATGAGTCCACCATCCAGTTGAGTTTTCAACACGTCAGGGGTCTCATCATACGATCCGAGCCGATCCGGGTTGATTACACCCGGTCGCACGAGCTCGAAATATCACTGGAAGCTCTGCGGTGCCGACCACGGTCCATTCCGGCGCCGCATCAGACGCTGCGAGTCCTGTTGGATGGCAGAACCGTCCTATTCGGGACGGTCAACTGGCACGTCGTAGCGCCCTTTCAGATTCTTGCCGCCTGCACGCCCGTGCCCTTCTCCGACTGCCGGCGTTTGTTTGGCGGGCAAGTGCTGGAAGTGTCCCGCCGGATGCGCGTGGATCACGGATATGATGAGCCGACCAAGGATTTGCCAGGACCGCTCCGTTTGCATCTGCGGCTGCCCCTCAAACGAACCGGGATTGCCGAACCTCTGGTCACAACGGGTGTCACCGGGCGTGGCGACGGTCTCTATGTGCGCTACATCAGCGAGTCGGCCGTGGTTGTCGGCTTTGATCACTGGGGCTTTGGCAGCGTTGAGTCCGTGCCGATACCGGTCGATTACGATGCCGAGCAAACGTTCTGGATATCGTTCGGCGGATTGCTTCCCGCCGGTCACCCGGAGGCGGAGCGGGTCCTGGTCAAGCTCAACGGCACCGTGGTGTTGAATCAACCGTTTGGTTTCAACGTGACCGCGCCCCAACAGATTGTGATTGGCGAAAACCGGATCGGGCTTTCGACGGCACAAACGGTCTTTACTGGAGATGTTTTTTCGGTGGAGGCCGGAGAACCTGAAAGCGGCCCGCGTTGAGCATGCCTTGGGTCTCAACTGAATACTTGTGCGCAAGCGGTGCTAATCGAGGACGCTGGTGCGCTTGCGAGGACGGTAATACAGCGAATACCCAGCACCGGCCAACGCCAGCCGGGGCCGCATGCGTGGTTACCAGCCCTTGAATTCGCGGATCGATCGGGCCACGTGCTCGATTTGAGCGCCGGTCAGCTCGGGGTAGATGGGCAGGCAGAGACACTCCCGCGCGGCACGCTCGGCGACGGGAAAATCACCCGGCTGGTATCCCAGATGGCCAAAGCATTTCTGCAGATGCAGCGGCAGCGGATAATGAATGGCGCAGCCAATGCCGCAGGCTTCCAAGTGCGTTTTCAACCGGTCACGGCTGGGATGCCGCACGGTGTAGAGGTGGTAGACGCTTTCCGCATAGCCGGCCTCGCGAGGCAGGATTAGCGGGGTGTCTTGCAGCAGTTCTTGATAGCGCCGTGCAATCGCCCGCCGGGCGGCATTCCAGGCATCCAGGCGCGTGAGCTTCACGCGCAGAACCGCGCCTTGGATGCCCTCCATGCGGTAATTGTATCCAACCTCCTCGTGCAGGTAGCGCGCGCGTGAACCGTGTTCCCGGAGGGCACGGGCGCGGGCGGCGAGATCAGCGCGGTTGGTTACAAGGGCGCCAGCTTCGCCGCAGGCGCCAAGATTCTTGGTCGGGTAAAAACTAAAGGCGGACATTTCGCCCATCGTCCCCACCGGTTTGTCCCGGTAACGGGCCCCGTGCGCCTGGGCGGCATCCTCGACCAGCGGCAGATGGTGATGGCGGGCAATCGCGAGCAAGGGGTCGAGGTCGCAGGGCTGGCCGTAAAGATGCACGGGCAGGATCGCCTTGGTCCGGGCGGTGATCGCTTTTTCCACCAGTCGCGGATCCAGGTTAAAGGTCGTCTCCTCGACGTCCACGAAAACCGGTCGTGCTCCGGTGTACACGATGGCCCAACTGGTGGCGATGAAGGTGAAGGGGGTGGTGATGACTTCGTCGCCCGGTCCGACGTTGAGCAGGCGCATGGCGACATGCAGGGCGGAGGTGCCGCTGTTGAAGCCGACACAGTGGGCAGCCGAGCAGAACGCCGCGAATTCCTTTTCAAACTGCTGGACCTCGGGTCCGAGGCAGAACGCGCCCGTGTCAAGACTGCGGGCGATGGCGGCATCCAGTTCGGGCCGAAGCGCACGGATCTGTGCGGACAGGTCAAGATACGGGACTTTCATTCCTATTCAACAAACGAGCCTTGGGCGGCGGAGGAAAGCCGATTATGCACGGGCGGCGCCTCAAAAATGCTGTCCGCGATCTTCGGGCACGATGCGCCGGAGAGTGTAGATGTCCGACTTGGCAACCGCCTTGGCATGCCGGCCAAGGCCGGCCCACGGATCCCACTGGGCGGCGAGCAGCCGGCCGCTGATGCCATCGGAAGCAGGCGAGAGCAGCCATTCCACCAGGCCGATGACCTTTTCGAGCGATCCGCCTCCGGTCTCCTTTTGCTTGAGGGCGGTCTGATACTCGGTTTCGCCCACAACGGCAGGTCCGAGGCGGAGCACTTCGTCAGTCAGGCGCGTGTTGATGGCACCGGGGGCGATGGCGTTGATATCGAGCGGCTCTTCGCGCAGTTCCTCAGCGATGGTCTCGACGAGCCGGATGATGCCGGTCTTGGCCGCGGCATACGCGGAAAAGTTCGGCCGGGCCTTGGTGGCGCCGCCACCGGAGAAGCAGATGACCTTGGCGCGGCGCGGTGTGCGGCGCAGCTGCTCGTGAAAGGCCCGGATGGCATAATAGGTGCCGTCGAGATTGGCGCGAATGGTCGCACTCCACTGGAGCGGATCAAGCGAGACGGCCGGGCCGATGGCGCCCTGCAGACCGGCGCAGGTGATGAGTCCGTCAAGGTGCGGCCAGGCGGCGGCAATTTCGCCGGCGGTGCGTTCCATTTGCGCCCAGTCCGCGACATCGCACCGGGAGGCGCGGAACATGCCGGGATGCTGCGCGGCAAGTTCTGACTGGTCGGAGCGGGCGAGGCCCCAGACGTAATGCCGCTGCGCGAGCAGGTGCCCGCTGAGGGCACGTCCGATGCCCGAACTGGTTCCGGTGATGACGAGATGCATGCGAGTCCTCAGGCTTTGGCGGGGAAAGGCAGCTTTTGCAACAACCGGCGCAATTCCACGCTGAGGAGCAGGGTGACGGCCAGAGCGATCACCATGCCGACAATCAAGGAAAAGGGGCTGGGGCGGATGACATTGAACCAGCGGCCATGAAGGTAGTAGTTGTACTCGCGCATCAACGGCTGGTGGATGAGAAAGATCTCGAGCGAATGGACACCGAGGAACGCGAGTCCGCTGGTAACGGGAGGTCCGACAGGCCCAGGCAATCGTGGCCTAATCGCCAGGACATAGGCAGCCATGAGCGCCAGCGCGACGAGCGCGGAGACAAACGTGATGCCGCAGGTATAGGGAACATAGCTGAAAATGAGGAACGCCCAGGCAAGGCGCGTGTTAAGCGGCAGAACAAGTCGGCCGGTTTTCAAGACATGACCGAGGAGCATGCCCAGGAAAAATCCCCCCATGCGGAATCCGAGGAGGCCCATCAGACCCGCTTGACCCGTGAAAAAAAGCAGCAGAGCCACGCCGGTGCTCAGCAGGGCCGACCAAAACAAGAACCGGTCGGGCCGGTCCAGCAAATGGTGCAGTGGGCAGTAGCAGAGGTAGAAACCCAGGATCGCGCTGATGAACCAGAACGAGTAGTTGATCGCCAAACCCCAGGCGTCACCCAACAGAGCATGGATGCCCAGGTAATGCACAGTGAGATTAAGCACGCTGTAATCGTGCTGCAGGAAATGTTGGTTGCAGACAACGTAGAGCGTCAGGATCACCCAGTAGGCCGGCATGAGGCGCAGGTAGCGCCGGGCAAGAAACGTCCGTGCGTCCTTGTAGTGCGAGCCCAGCGCCAGGCCGAGGCCGCTCAGGATGACAAACATGTCGACTCCAATATCGCCGTGCAGGTAGTTGTTCCACACGAGCACGCCGCCGGCGTGATAAAGGATCACCAAGATGATCGCCAGGCCTTTGAGTTCGTCGAGGACCGGCAGACGGCCGGAGACCGGGGCGGGGAGTTCAATCTTCAGTTCGGCCATGCTTGCTCGGTATTGAGAGCCAGGCGCCCGCTGGCGGGACCGCTGATCATTTCTTCACGCGCTCCACGGCGTAATCGGGGAGGATGGAGGGGGCTTCCCCACGCGCCTCGGGGGTGTGATCCAGAATCCAGAATGCATCCAAACGCGGGTAGCGGCGCTCGGCTTCGTCTGTGAACAGAATCTCAAAGGTGACATGGGCGCCGTGGCGGGTTTCGTCACGACGCACGGAAATGATCTTGAAACGATCGCCGGTACGGGCGACGTCGAGAATGCGCAGCGCGGGCAGCGCGACGCCGACATACTTGGGCGACACTTCGGCTGGCAGCTCA
>Ga0265323_10000957_pt1 | contig 15087 bp, 10 predicted proteins | sample 41225metaG_FD_193580 | JGI IMG/M metagenome (GOLD analysis project Ga0265323, IMG submission 193580) | Rhizosphere microbial communities from Carex aquatilis grown in University of Washington, Seatle, WA, United States - 4-12-25 metaG | ecosystem: Host-associated > Plants > Roots > Rhizosphere...
CCAGACCTTAGCGGTTAGCACGGGGTTCGAATCCCCGTGATATCGATCGCTGCTACCTATGACAGTCTCAAATTGGGTCTTTTATAGCCCATCGGTGTGGGCTATAATTGAGCCACAATGAGAAAAACGAGCTACTTTTCAGTGCGGAAAGTGAAGCTGCGGGCCAATGGACATACCTATTTCGCGTGGAAGGTGGACGGCCGGATCAACGGCATCCGGCATCGAAGGTTTTTCTCCAACCGAGAAGAGGCGGAAGCGCAGAGAGCCGCGAAAGAGATCCAGGCGCTCAACGAGGCGAAGGTGGTGCGCACGACCGCGAGCCACCTGTCCGGCGAGCAGCTCCGTGATGCTGAAGCGGCGCTCCAACGTCTCCAGGGGCGCTACTCGTTGGTGCTGGCGGCCGACTGGCTCTTGCGCACATTCCGGGATACTCTCACGCAGAAGAGTTTTGCTGAAGCTATCCCGCTCTTCCTCGAAGAGCGCCGGCCGCATCTGCGCCGGACGACCTACCAGGATTATAAAACCACGCTAACCAGTTTTGCGTGTGCCCACGGGAGCAGGAAACTTTCGGAGATTGGGACGGGGGACATCATCGACTTTCTGAAGTCCCGCGGAGTGACTGGCAAGACCTGGAATAATCTTCGGGCCGACTTGAACGCTTTCTTTGTGTGGTGCGAAAAGCCGCCCCGGAAGTGGATCGTCAACAACCCGGTGAGGGACGTGGAGAGATTCGAGATCGCCCAAGGCATTCCTGAGATTCTGTCTGCCGAGAAAGTGAGGGCCCTTTTTGCCTTCCTCGAAACCTACAGGGGAAGCGTGCGCAAGCCACTCGATCCAGGATGCCTGGTGCCGTATTTCGCGTTAGCGACCTTTGCGGGCCTGCGTCCGGGGATCAACGGCGGCGAGATCACGCGCATCGCGAACCTGAAAAATCACGGACGGATTATCGATCTGCAGGCAGGAGTCATCCGGATTACCCCGGAGCTGGCGAAGACCAAGGATGTACGTCAGATTATGATCCAGCCATGCCTCCATGCCTGGCTGACGCGGTATCCGATCGACCGCTATCCAATTATCCCAAGCAGTGCCTCTAACCTCTTGGCGTCGGTTCGAAAGAAGTTCTCCCTCGGCCACGATGTGCTGCGCCATAACTTCATCTCGATGCATGTCGCAGAATTTCGCAGCATGGGGGATACGGCTCTACAGGCGGGCAATTCCGAGGCGATCATCAAAAGACATTACCTCAACCTCGTAACACCGGAGGAGGCCGACGCGTTCTGGAGGATCGTGCCGCAGATGGACTGCCGGCAGCTGGAATCCTGTAGTAAGCCACGTGCATAGCTCGTCGAGGTTCGGCCGCGCTTGTTCTGCTCGATGATTGATCAAATTCTTTCGAGGCTTCAGTTCAACCGAATCTCATCCACCGCTGTGATCTGCCCCCCGTCGTTATTGACATTACTCATTGAACAACCCAGCACGCACGTGATTGCTCGAACTCACCCGATGATCAGCCTGGTGGAGCGTATCGACCCCGATTTGCCCGCAAAGACTTTTTAGCCACATGACCAAGCCAGCCTCAAAGTCCTCCAAGCCTATTGCTGCGCTGCCTCCGGACTACGCACCGTTGCTGTCCGAGATCAAGGCGCGGGTGCAGTCGGCGCGGATCAAGGCAGGGCTGGCGGCCAACCGAGAATTGCTGAAGTTATATTGGGACATCGGTCGGCTGATTCTCGACCGCCAGCATAAAGAGGGTTGGGGTACCAAGGTGATCGACCGGCTTTCGGCCGATCTCCAACAAGAGTTTCCCGGTCAGCAGGGGTTTTCGCCACGAAATCTCAAATATATGCGGACCCTTGCCGAAGCGTGGCCGGAGACGCTAATTACGCAACAGCCGGTTGCACAGCTGCCCGAGCGGAAGTCCGAGCCGTCAATCGGGCAAGCATCGCTTGCGCGAGTTCCGGGATCAATGTCTCCAATTGTGCAGGCACCGCTTGCACAATTGCCCTGGTATCACCACCTCGCTCTCCTCGACAAACTCGACCGCCCCACAGATCGCCTCTGGTATGCGGCAATGGCAGTGGAGCATGGCTGGTCGCGAAACGTATTGGCACTCCAGATTCAGGATGGTCTGCACCAGCGGCAGGGCAAGGCGATCACAAACTTCAAAAAGACGCTGCCTCCATCGCAGTCAGACATGGCCCAGGGCATCACCAAAGACCCCTACCTGTTCGATTTTTTGGCGTTACGCGACGATATCAATGAACGCGCTGTTGAAGAAGGACTCATCAGGCAGGTGGAGAAGTTCTTGCTGGAGTTGGGTGCGGGATTCGCGCTCGTGGGCCGACAGGTGCATCTCGAAGTGAGCGACCAGGACTTTTACCTCGATCTGCTATTCTACCACCTGAAATTGCGCTGTTTCGTGGTCATTGACCTGAAGGCCCGGGAATTCACCCCCGAAGCGGCCGGAAAGATGAATTTCTACCTGTCGGCGGTGGACGACAGGTTACGACGGGAAGACGATCAACCGTCAATCGGGCTCATCCTCTGCCGCAACAAGAACCGAGTGATTGCCGAATACGCCTTGCGTGATCTAAGTAAACCGATCGGCGTTTCAGGCTACGTGACCAAGCTGGTGGATTCGTTGCCCAAAGCGTTCAAGGGTGCCGTTCCCAGTGTCGCGGAGTTGGAGAAGGGTCTGGTCAGCGACAAACCGTGAGCTTCTGTCCAGTATTTCCGGGTTTAGGCGGGCTCTCGGCCGTTACTTAAGCGGTTTGGCGGAGGTTGAGCAGGAGAGGGTTCGGTCATGCCCGCTGCAGTTTTGGAAGAAGAGGAATGCCCGCCAAGCGTCGCAGGCCTAAGCTTTCTTGAGCAGGGACGATTAGCTGCCTCCTCTCGGGTATTTATCATTGTAATAATTAAAAACACGTTTAACTTCAGGTTGAAGCTCTGTACCCCAGGGTGGATAGCTGCCTGATGCCTGAGCATGCACCGATCTGAAATACAGAATTCGGGGAGATGGGCACCGAACCATAAGCGTGCCAAAGAGGCGTTACATGACGGTGGGAAACGAATTCGGTTTCTAGTGGAAGACTCGGCGTTCGCTGGTGCCTTCGAGTTCCGGAACATTGGAAGGGATTCCGACCGGGCTGCAGAGCTCGTCCAGCCGCTGTTTCCCCGCAGTAGACAGATTGGGGAGAAGCGCCGGTGACCATCACAGGAGCATTATGGTCATCGTAAGCCCAAAGCGCATCGATCGGCACTCACGCCAGCGGTCCGCCATCTCGTGGCTTCTCCTCTGCGCGGGCATTGCCACGGCTGGAATCGGCCTGCTGGCGCTGTTGGGCTGGGGCCTCGAACGGCCGGTGCTAGCTAGTTTAGGACAGGATCGAAAGCCCATGGCTCCAAGCTCGGCGTTATTATTCGTGTTGTATGGAATCGCGGTTCTCTGTCGCGTCCGCATGCCTCAATCTCGCGCTGCGTTCTGGACGGGCGCGGTAATGAACGGGATAGGGGGGAGCGCGGCGGTGGTCTTGTTGGTGCTTTCCTACCAAGGACTACGTCTGAAAGCCGAACTCCTCGGTCTTCCGGTAGCCGCTGCACTCGGTAACCTGCCCGTCGGGCACATGTCCCAAGTCTCGGCGTTCTGCTTCCTCCTCGCAAGTCTGGCGTTCCTGGCGTTGCCTCCATCCGCTACGGGTCGACCGTGGCGCGCCTATTTGGCGTCAGGCGCCGCAGGCGTGCTCCTCGTGATCAGTTTTGTCTTCCTGCTCGCCTACCTCTTCGGGACGCCCTTGCTTTATGGCGGATCGTTCAATCCGCCGTCCCTCCCAACCATCCTGGCGTTTGGGCTGCTCGGTCTGGTTATCCTCGCTTTGGTGTTATCGCAGACGAGGCCAGCTGGCGCTTCGCCCGCCGCCGACCTGGGAGCGTCTTCAATCCTCTTTTGGTTTGTCCCGCTGGCGGCAGGGATCGTCATCATCGGCTTCTTCGATTACCGCAATTACGAGACGAAATTTCGCTCTGAGGCCGAGCGCCAGCTCTCGGCTGTTGCTGATCTAAAGGTGGGCGAATTGATTCAGTGGCGAAAAGAGAGGCTAGGCGATGCCGGAATGTTGTTCGAGAACGCTGTCTTCACAGCTCTGGTGCAACGCTTCCTCGGCCAACCGGAGGACATGGATGGGCGACGCCGGCTTCAAGAGTCGATCCGGAAGATCCAGACGAGTCATCAGTATGACCGCGTCTTCTTGATCGATACTCTGGGCATTGAGCGACTGGCTGCGCCCGATTCCACCGAACCGGTTCCGGCCCAGTTGGCAGGCGATGCGGCCAAGGCGCTGCAATCAGGACAGGTGACGTTTCTCGATTTTCACCGCCACGTTGCCGATGGCCGCATCCATCTGGACATCTTGGTCCCAATTCTCGACGAGTCGAATTCCCGCCGCCCGCTGGGCGTGCTCGTTTTGCGCATCGATCCAGCGACCTACCTTTACCCCTTGATCCAGCGCTGGCCCACGCCCAGTTCCACCGCGGAGACCGTGCTGATGCGCCGCGAGGACGGCGAGCTCGTGTTTTTGAATGAACTGCGGCATCGCGCTCATACCGCCCTGGATCTGCGCTTTTCCATCAGCCGGTCCGACCTGCCGGCGGCCATTGTGCTTCGTGGCCAAAAAGAGGAAGGTATTGTGGAAGGCCGCGACTACCGAAATCTTCCGGTGTTGGCGGTTGTCCGGAGGGTGCCAAATTCGCCATGGCTTTTGGGGGCCAAGATGGACCAAGCGGAAATCTATGCCCCGCTGCAACGCCAGGCCCTCGCCGTGGGCGGAATCGTGACCGGTTTCCTGCTGGCGACCATGTTTGGCGCCCTTTTGCTCTGGAGGCAGCGAGACACGCGATTTCTCCGCCATCAACTTCTGCTGGAACGCGAACGGCAAGCGATCGCCGATCGCCTGGCGCTCGTCATGCAGCAAGCCAACGACAGCATCTTCGTGCTGGACGAAACTGGGCTGATCACCGAGGCCAACGAACGTGCGCTGACCACCTACGGCTTCACGCTCGACGAATTGCGCGGCCTGCCTCCCGGCGGGCTCCGGTCTCCGGAGGCCCTCGCGAGCATGCCCCACCAACTCGCCCTTCTCAGCTCGTCGGACGGCGCGATGTTTGAGGCGATCCACCTACGAAAGAACGGCACAACGTTTCCAGTCGAGGTCAGCGCCCGGTCGGTTGAGAGCGCAGGCCACAAATTCATTCTAAGCATCGTCCGCGATCTCACCCAACGCAAGGCGCACGAGGCCGAGATCGAGCGACTCAACCGGCTCTATGCCGCGCTCAGCCAAGTCAATCAAGTGATCGTCCGGGCCGGCACCCGCGAGGGATTGTTGCGTGGGGTTTGCCGGGCGCTCGTCGAGTTCGGACATTACCAATTGGCTTGGATCGGCTGGGTGGACAGCAAGACGCAGTCGGCCGCGCCAGTCGCCAGTGCGGGGGACAATGCCAGACTCCTGCAACTTTTGGCGATTTCCACTCCGGAGCAATTGGACGGCCAAGGCTCCATCGGGACATGTGTCCGCGAGGGCCGGCACACAATCTGCAATAGCCTCGCCGGCTTACCGGCCCCCACGGCATGGGAAGCCGAGGCCCGCCAATGCGGTCTCAGTGCATCTGCGGCCTTCCCGATTCGCTGCCATGGCGCAGTCGAGGGTGCGTTGCTGGTCTACGCCTCCTCCAAGGATTTCTTCGGTGACAAGGAAATGGCGCTCCTGGAAGAGGCGACGGGCGACATTGCCTTCGGGCTGGAGAATCTGGGAAACGAAACCGAACGCCGTCTTGCGGAAACGGCCTTGCGTGAGAGCAAGGCGAAGATGGACGCGGCCATGGCCAGCATGACCGACGCGGTATTCATTTCCGATTCCGAGGGGAAATTCATCGATTTCAATGAAGCCTTCGCGACGTTCCACAAGTTCAAGAACAAGGAGGAATGCGCCAAGACCCTCGCCGAATACCCGGCGTTTCTAGAGGTCTTCATGGCCAGTGGAGAACTGGCGCCGCTGGAGCAATGGGCGGTGCCCAGGGCGCTCCGAGGTGAGACGGTTAAGAATGCAGAATACATCCTGCGCCGAAAGGACACCGGCGAAACCTGGGTGGGCAGCTACAGTTTCGCTCCCATTCGCGATGGGGACGGAGTAATCGTTGGGTCGGTGGTCGCTGGTCGCGACATTACCATCCAGAAGCAGGCGCAAGCGGCGTTGCGGGAAAACGAGGAACGCCTGCGCTCGTTAGTCTCCCTGATGCCCGATGCCATGTTTATCAACCAGGACGACCGGGTCGTTTATATGAACCAGCGCGGGTTGCAGTTGTGGCGCGCGGAACGGGCCGACCAAATTCTCGGCCGCTCTCCTCTCGAACTGTTCCATCCGGACTGGCACGAGGAGATCCGCAAACGGATCGCTCGGATCTTAACCAAGGGCACCGCAGCGCCGATTGCCGAACTCAAGATATTGGCCCTCGACGGGACTGTGGCTCCGGTGGAGACTACGGCCGCCACGTTTCCCTACGGCGGGAAAGTCGCGATCCAGGTCATCGTGCGCGATATCACCGAGCGGAAGCGCGCCGAGGAGGAAATCCACAAGCTCAACACCGAGTTGGAAGAACGCGTCCGAGAACGCACCGCCCAGCTCGAAGCGGCCAACAAGGAACTCGAATCGTTCTCCTACGTCGTTTCCCACGATCTGCGGGCGCCATTGCGTGCAATGAACGGATTCAGCCAGGCCCTGCTAGAGGACCACAGCGCAGCGCTGCCGGACGAGGCTCGCGAGTTTCTGGGCGAGATCATTTCGGCCAGCCGGCGCATGGGCGAGTTGATTGATGCCCTGCTGCGGCTTTCGCGCAGCACACGGGGCGAACTGAGGCGCGAAGCCGTAGACCTATCGGCGATGGCCTCGCGCATTCTCGGCGAACTCGCGAGAGCAGAGCCGAATCGCTCCGTGACTTGGTCTGTTGAGTCGGACCTGGTCGCCCAGGGCGATGTGCGCATGATCGAAGTGGTTCTGGCCAACCTGCTTGGCAACGCCTGGAAGTACACGAGCTCTACCCAGCAACCGACCATTCGAGTCTCGGGCCAGCACAGCGGCAAAGAGCAAGTGTTCCACGTTGCTGATAACGGCGCTGGCTTCGACATGAGGCATGCCGCCATGCTGTTCAAGCCGTTCCAGCGCTTGCATCGGCAGGACGAGTTCCCGGGGATCGGCATCGGTTTGGCCACGGTGCAGCGCATCGTGCATCGCCACGGTGGCACGATCCGGGCCGCCGCCGCGCCGGGGCAAGGGGCCACGTTCTCTTTTAGCCTGTCAACTTCAGCCGGGAATGACCCAGAGAAACAATGAAAACAAAAACGATCCTATTGGTGGAGGACACGCATCAGGATGAAATGCTGATGCTGCGCTCGCTGCACAAAATCAACCTGGCCAATGAAGTCGATGTCGTGCGCGATGGCCAGCAAGCCCTCGACTACCTGTTCCGGGAGGGTGAATTCGCCGGCCGCGTCGGGCCAGCTTTGCCCACAGTGGTGCTCCTCGACATCAACCTGCCGCGCGTCAGCGGCCTGGATGTGCTGGATCGTTTGCGCACAGATCCGCGCACGAGCCTGCTGCCCATTGTCATTCTCACTTCTTCGGACGAGGAACGGGATCGACTGCGCAGTTACGAGAACGGGGCCAACAGCTTTGTGCGCAAGCCGCTGGATTTCGCCGAATTCGCCGAGACGGTAGCACGGTTGGGGATCTATTGGCTGGCCACCAACGAACCGCCGCAAGGATAGCGTCCCATGAACACTCCCATCAATCTGCTGGTCATCGAGGATAATCAGGCCGATTTCCGGCTAATCACCCGCCACCTCCAGCTCCACGGCCTTTCCGCGCGCTGCCATTGCGTAGGCAATTTAGAAGAGCTGAAAGCGGCTCTTGAGGAGGGGGGCTGGGATGCTGTGCTTTCGGACTACAACGTGCCCAAGCTCGAGTTTCACGACACGCTGGGCCTCTTTCAAGCGCGGCATCCGGACCTGCCGTTGATTCTGGTTTCAGGCAGCGTCGGCGAGGAACGGGCGGTCGAACTGCTCAAGCTTGGGGTTTGGGATTTTGTGCTCAAGGACAGCCTCGGCCGCTTGGTACCGGCCATCGAACGCAGCCTGCGAGATGCGGCTGATCGCCGCGCGCGCCAGACGGCCGAAATAGCGTTGCGAGAGAGCGAGGAGAAATTCCGGGGTCTATTCGAAGGCACCCAGGATGCCATCATGATCCTTGAGCCTCCGTCCTGGAAATTCACCTCCGGAAACCCGGCCGCCATGAAGATGTTTGGCGCGAAAGACGAGGCGGAGTTTATTTCTCATGGGCCATGGGAGTTGTCACCCGATCGGCAACCGGATGGGCGCGCGTCCGCTGAGAGTTCCCGCACCATGATTGAGACGGCCATGCGCGAGGGTTCCCACTTCTTTGAATGGATCCACCGGCGGATCGGCGGTGAGCAGTTTCCCGCCGACGTGCTCCTTTCTCGAATGGAGCAGGGAGGAAAGGTGGTCATCCAAGCCATTGTCCGTGACATTACCGCAAGGAAACTGGCGGCGGAGAAGATTCGGGAACAGGCTCAACTGCTCGACAAGGCCAATGAGGCTATCTACGTGCGAAGCCTCAGCGGTGTAATTTCCTATTGGAACGAGGGAGCTGACCGACTCTACGGCTGGACCGGCGACGAGGTAGTCGGCCGCAAGATTGCCGACTTGAACCTGCGGGAGGCGGCGGAGACCGCTGACATCAACTCATTGTTGCTGGCCAAGGGGGACTGGTCGGGCGAGCGACGGTCTGTCACCAAGACCGGGCAGAGTGTGGTCGTTTTTGCCCGGAGAACGCTCGTGCGGGACGCGACTGGCCAGCCCGTGTCCGTCTTGGCCATTGACACGGACATTACCGAGAAGAAGCAGCTAGAAGTGCGCTTCATGCATGCGCAGCGACTCGAGAACCTGGGAGCACTGGCGAGTGGCCTCGCGCACGATCTCAATAACGTCCTGGGTCCGATTCTCATGGCCTCAGAGCTTCTGCGCGAGAACGCGAAGACCGACTCCGAACGGAACATGTTGACCATGATGGAGGCGTGCGCACGGCGGGGGGCAGGCATCATACGCCAAGTTCTCACGTTTGCCCGGGGCATCGAGGGGAAGCGCATCCCCTTGCAGGCGCGTCATCTCCTGCGCGAAATCGTGGGTATCGCCAGCGAGACTTTCCCCAAGAATATCGAGCTGGAGCTAGACGCGGACAAGGATCTATGGCCGGTCATCGGCGACGCCACGCAACTGCATCAGGTTCTGATGAATTTGTGCGTCAACGCGCGCGATGCCATGCCCGATGGAGGAAAGATCGCCCTAAGTGCGGCGAACATCGATCTGGACGACGCGTTCGTCGTGATGACACCCGGGGCCAAAGTGGGCCCATATGTCCGCCTGAGCCTATGCGACACAGGAACCGGCATCGCGCCGGAACATAAGGACAAGATTTTCGACCCATTCTACACCACGAAGGCACCCGGCAAGGGAACCGGTTTGGGTCTATCTACGGTGCTCGGCATTGTGAAGAACCATGGCGGCTTTATCCACCTGGAGAGCGAGGTCGGGAGAGGCACCTGCTTTGAGGTCTACCTGCCCGCGGTTCTTGACGCGAAACCGGTTGTCGAACCAGGCTCCCGCTTGCATCTGCCCCGGGGGCAGGGACAGTTAATCTTGGTCGTCGACGACGAAATCGCTATTCGAACGGTCGCCTCAAAGATCCTGGAAAGGTCCGGTTACCGGACTGTATCGGCTTCCGATGGCACCGAGGCAATCGCGGTTTTCATGCAGAACCGCGCCGCGATTGCCGCCATGATCACCGACATGTTGATGCCCGGCATGGATGGACCGGCGCTTGTGAGGATCGCGCGTCGGATTGATCCGGAACTCCGGATCATCGGCATCAGTGGCGTGGGGGAAGGTACTACCATTGATGTCATCAATTCCCTGGGGGTTTCTGCGCTGCTTACCAAGCCTTTCACAGGCAACAGTCTCCTGTTCACATTGGATGCCGTGCTGAAAGCCCAGCCGGGGACCAGGGTTGAACACTCCGCTTCACCATAACCGAGCAGGCATCTGACCGTTCCCGTTGGGTTGATGGCCCGCAGGACGAATCAAATCGACATCTCACAACAATACTGATCCTGATTGTCTCTGGTAACATTAATTAACAATAACTTAGGAGATTTATTGCTTAACCCATTAGCTGTCACTCAGCTGCTGAGCGTTAAGAGACCGGAGCCTGAGAATGCGGATACCATGAACACTGAGCAGCAGAGTCGGCAGTTCGCTGATGGTGAAGTCTATTTTTGGCTGGAGCAGGACTCCTCCATCATGTTGAAGGCGGCATCGGCACACGGCGATCCCGTAGAGTTGACGGCAGATGAAACGAGAGCAATTGCTTCGGCTCTGCCTGCGATGGCACAGAAGCTGGAAGCCTTGAATTTGCCGAAGGAGTAGTTTGACGGCGGTGGAAGCGGGACCGTATTTCGAGCATGGTTGAACCGAGAATCACTCCGGTCGATGAGCTCGGCTGGAACGACCTTTGCCTATATTGCCCAACTATTGTCCAATCGGGTACATTTCGCTGCTTTTGGTCGGGTCCGATCTTTTTGTCAGGAATCTCGTAAGGCAAACGCCACTAGGGCTTAACAATTCTTTCTGATCGGCATTCCAAATATGGCATTCGGGGTTCGAATCCCCGTTGATGTCGTTTGCGTTGCCTGGAGGCTATCGACGCAGCATGCCACTGTTGTTTGCCTCTTCCAAGGGGCCGGATAGCTTCCACCACCTGGCATAGGCGCAACGCTTTCCCGAGCAAGCTGCACCACCGCAAAATCATTTCCTCCACCCTCGGCACCCTTACCATGAAGACCAACCCCGGCATTCGCCTCCGCGTCTCCCTTTTCCTGCCGGGGATCCCGTTGATCCGCCTGTTGGCGAGCACCACCTTGCTGGCTTGCGCCACCCTGGCCGCGGCCACCGAAGATCTGGACGCCATCCTGAAAAATGCGACTGACGGGACGAAGACGCCCGCGATGTCCGTCCTGATGATCCGCGACGGCCAGATCGCTCAGCAGGCGGTCCGGGGCGTGCGCCGCAATGACGGGGCTGATCCCGTGCAGCTTAACGATGTCTGGTTGATCGGCTCAACCGGCAAACCGATGACTGTCGCCCTGATCGCCCGGCTGGTGGAGCGCGGAGTGTTGTCCTGGGATCGGCCGCTGGCGAAGATGCTCCCCGAACTCGCCGACTCCATGCGCCCGGAATATCGGCCAGTCACCTTGGTTCAGTTGTTGTCCCACCGGTCAGGACTGCCCGAGAACATCAAGGACCTCAAATTCCTGGATGCGTTTTTCGCGGATGTCCGCCCTTTGCCGCAACAGCGAATCGCCTTCATCACCGAGGCCCTGAAGGATGCGCCGGCGGCCGCACCAGGCTCCGCGTTTGTCTATTGCAACACCGGCTTCCTCATTGCTGCCGTCATTGCCGAACGGGCGATGCAGACCAGCTTCGAGGATTTGATGCAACGCGAGGTATTCCATCCCTTGGGCATGACCAGCGTGGGCTTCGGCCCCACGCACGACGGCCAACCCCGGGGCCACCGCGGCGGCAAACCAGTGACGGCCGCCATGACCAATTCCGACGAAGGCGTGCCGCTGATGTATGCACCGGCAGGGAATCTTCACATGAACCCGCACGACTGGGCGCAGTTTTGCCTCGACCAATTGGCGGGGAGCCGCGGCGGCGGAAAGCTGCTTGCGCCCGCCTCCTACCGTTTGATGCAGACCGTCCAGCCGGGCGGTCCGGTCGCCATGGATTGGGGGGTGCAGGCTTCGATCGCAGGACGCAAAGGGCCTGTCCTCGTTCATGGCGGTTCCGACGGCAATTGGCTCGCCTGGGTGGTCCTGTTTCCAGAGACGAACAATGGGGTTCTGGTCACGGCAAACGCCACCGACGACATGGGCGGGGACAAAGCGACGCAGGCCGTCTTGGGCACGCTCTTTCCGAGCTTGAGTCCGGCAAAGTAAAAACACCGGTTTGGCGGTGCCATCTCGGCCACTTGTTGGTTCCGTTTTATGGTCCCGGCCAACTACTGGCTCATGAAGGGCAACACGCCCTCAAGACAAGACGTCTTAAGATCTATGCCTACCCAAGCGGACTTAGTTAAGTCTCGGTGTTTTAGAACAAGCAATAAAGGGCACGGACGTGCGGCAAGGTGAAGGCGAAAACAGGTTTTTTGGACACTTTTTGGCAACCCAAACCATCTGGAGAATCCCCGAGGCTACTTCGTTCCGACCGCGTCGAAGCTCTCCGAGGACGATGTCGTAGATGTTCACTTGCGCGGCGATAGGCTGCGGTTCGCCGATTGGGGCAGCTCCTCCCACACCGAAACCACCTCGCCCTTCTCGTCGCTTAGTCCACCGTTAGGAAACCAGGTAGCCCGCAGCAGCCCCGATCCCCACAAGGGCAAAGAGCAGGACCAAGCCATATCCGGCGAGTGCCAGCACCAGCTTCAGCGCGGTCTGGCCGCGGCTCTGGCCGTACACGGTTCGGAACGAACGATAGATCAGGCCGAACATTCCCAGCAGCAGGATGAATCCGACGATGCTCTCGACCTCCTTGCTGGCCAGCGAGGCGAGCGAGCCGCTCGCTTTGATCAAGAGGAACGAAAGAAATGCCACGGCCTGGACGTGGAGGGCAAAGATCAAGTGATCGAGGTAAGGCCGACCGGATTTGAGGTAGATCGCCTTGAGGATCAGGGCGAGCAAGGGCAGGCACAAGATGAGCATCGCCGGCATCAGATGCCAAATCTCGTTGGTGAAATCTTTTTTACTCACCTTGTCCTGGGGGTCGACCGTGATCCGGAGTGGGTCATCGAGCCAGCTTCGCTTCACCGCCGCCGGCGGAATCTGACTCGTTGCTGGGACCAGTGGTGCCTCCTTCCGCTTCGGTGCCAATTCCTCCACTGTGCCCAGATTCTTCCCGGCCGACGCACCGAGTGCTGACCCCTCACGGGGATTCCAATTGTGGCTGGTCAGCAAGCTGACCGCAAAAAACAGGAAGCTGGCGAAAATGTAGAGGCGAACCGGGTGCATGTACCTTGCTCGATGGCCGGCGATGAATTCTGTCGTGAGAAAGCCCGGGCGGGTGAAAATGAACCGAGCGCTCTTGAAGAACTTTCCGTCGAAATGCAGAGCTCCCTCCAGCCCGTCTTCAACAATGTGCCAGAACGAGCCGCTATAGTCGACATCATGCTGCCCGCAAGCCGAGCAATAGGGTCCCTGAAGCGGCGAACCGCAGTTCTGGCAGTGGGACCTGTGGGTGGTCGTTTGGCCGGTCATCTGACCAGAATAAGCCCGGAGCAGACATTAGTCCATCCTTGGGTCGATGAGACAATTTTGCGGCCGCGTCGCTGGATTAGGACGGGCACAGCTCGCGCAGCATCGCGATCTCTCCCGTCGCTCCATTCTGCTGGCGCGCTGGGTGGGCGTGCTCCAGCCGGTGGCGGAAGTTCGCCCCTGGCACCGTCGCGATCATGACCTAGGGCGGTTTGCGCGGCGGCATCCCCGTGGTCCTGGCCCTGTCGCTGCAGCCCGGCCGCGAACACGAAATCATTCCCGCCGTGACCTACGCCATCGTCATCTTAGCCATTCTCGCCCGAGTTCTGACGCTCAAGGGCCTCGTGCGGCGGCTGGTGAAGCGGTGAAACGCAAGCGCAGCCGGCCTGTGGCCGGCGAATGGTGATGACCTTCTAGCAGGTTCCGTTTTGCCGCCGGGGGAAGCATGGCCCGAGCCCCAACCGGCACGCCAAGGGTTGATCAGGACGAGTGCGGCCGGGACCAGAGAGGCTTGCCCGTTTCGGTGGGCTTGGTCTTCGGGCCGGTGTGGTGCGAGACTTGGGGGGCCCGGGCGCTTTCCTTCAGCATCGCGGCCTGGATAGACTGCTGCTCCGTCTGGGCGGGCGAGAGGTGATACTTGACCTCGCTCTCCGCGGCCGTTTCCAGGCTGACGCGCGCGGCGAACGTGTCGCCGACCGGTTTCTCGATCAGCTCCTGCTCGGCCTCGGGCCAGATTTCGGTGGCGCGGCCGGCGGGACATCCGCGGTTCTGCCAGAGTTGCCAGGCTTGCAGGGAGATATTGGACGCACCCAGAACACCAGAAGAAGGGATTCATGACAGAGGCGGCCCAAGCGGTCGTCGATTTTGGCTTCTCGGTATTAGGAGCGAAAGGAATCGAGGCGCGCCATGCCACTTGGAATCTGCCGAGCCGAAAGCTTTTGGAGCGCATCGGCATGGTCGAAATCGAGTACGTCCCTCAGGGGTTTCAGAAGCAAGGGGCTTGGGTAGCGGAATATCGCATGCTGATCGAGAGGAAGGAGACCATGCCCAGCCCCCCACTGCCGACACCGACCAGCGACACTCCGGCGCCACCGCACCCGTCCTGCACAGCAGGTCAATGATGCGCGCGAAGCGAGGGCTGGGAGGCCCACGGAGTATTGCCCAATTATTGACCAAACGGGTCCATTTCGCTGCTTTTGCTCGGGTTTGATCTTTTTGCTATGAATCTCGTAAGTCACTAGCCGGAAATGACTACCGATGCCTTTCGACTGGTACTCGAAAAACAGCATACCCGGTTCGAATCCCGGTTGATCGGTGGCGCGGAAATGATCGGTGTATTGACAGTTTTTCTAAAACGCCAAATCGTGTCCTCTGCCCACACCCAACGGAGCATTCCCGCAACTGCGACTTTGCGTCGTCATCTGGAGAACGAATCGATCCATCCGACATCATGCCCTTTCTTTGGAGAGTTTTCGGCAAAGCGGCGATCGTGGTCGCCTTGCTCTTCGGCTCAGTATTCCTGGATGCGCAGAGCAACTATGCTACCCCATATACGTTTACGACTTTGGCCGGCCGCTCATCCATGGGCTCGGACGACGGTACCGGCAGCGCTGCGCGCTTCAGCCTGCCCGGAGGCGTGGCTGTGGACAGCGCCGGGAA
>Ga0265323_10000961_pt1 | contig 15053 bp, 12 predicted proteins | sample 41225metaG_FD_193580 | JGI IMG/M metagenome (GOLD analysis project Ga0265323, IMG submission 193580) | Rhizosphere microbial communities from Carex aquatilis grown in University of Washington, Seatle, WA, United States - 4-12-25 metaG | ecosystem: Host-associated > Plants > Roots > Rhizosphere...
CTTTTCGGGTCAGAAATACTTCTGGAAGCATCCCCAGCGCGTGCCGTTTCCCGTGTTCGTCAACATCGGCCGGCCCATCGCCCCCGACAAGATCGACGCCATCACGGCCCGGCAGACGCTGCTCGACTTGGGCGAGGAGGCTTTTAGTGAACGGCCGGAGCTCCGGCGTCATCTCGGCCGGGAATGCGTGCGTTCGCTCGCCCGCCGGCCGTGGGAGGTGCAGATCATCGATCGCACGGGCGAACGCAGCGTGGTCAAGGCCGGCAAACTGCTGGCCGTGTCCGCCGCGCTTTCGCGCCGCCTCGCGGTGGTCATCCCCGGCCGGCGCGTGGGCATCGTGCTCCCGCCGAGTGCCGGCTGCTGCGTGGCCAATCTTGCCGTCATCCTGGCCGGCAAGATCCCGGTAAACATCAATTTCACGTCCGGGCGCGCCGCCATCGAGGCGAGCCTGCGCCTGGGCGATATCACCACGGTGCTCACCGCCGAGGCGGTGCAGAAGAAGATCGTCAACTTTCCCTGGCCGGAAAAAACCCTCGATCTCCGGAATGAGATTCTGGCCTGCGGCAAGGCCGGCATCATCAAATGGCTTGCCGCGGCCTGGTTGCTGCCGGGAGGAATGATCGCCTCATTGCTCGGCCTGCCCATGGTGGGCGATCGGGAGGAGGCGGGCCTGCTGTTCACGAGCGGAGCCACCGGCGAACCCAAAGGGGTGGCGCTCAGTCATCGCAACATCCTCGGCAACTGTGCGCAGATCTCCGCCACCGGCATCCTGCCCAAGGAGAAGTCCATCCTGGCCTGCCTGCCCATCTTCCACAGCATGGGTTTTACCGCGACCCTCTGGTATCCCATTCTGCGTGGCTGCCGGATTGTCACCATCCCGAGCCCGCTCGACACCCGGAAAATTGCGGAAGTCATCGAGGCGGAGCAGGTGTCGGTGCTCGTCGGCGCCCCCACGTTCCTGCGACCGCTGTTGAAGAAGGCCGATCGCCATGAACTGCGCTCGCTGCACTTTGCCGTCTCCGGGGCGGAGAAAATGCCGGTGGAGTTGCACGACGCTTTCAAGGAGCGGTTTGGCGTGGAACTGCTGCAGGGTTACGGCCTCACCGAGACCACGCCGGTGACCAACGTCAATCTCCCCGATCCGCCGAAGAAGACCCGCACCGCCGAATATCAGCGCGGGCACCGGCTGGGCTCCGTGGGCCGGCTGCTGCCCGGCATGACCGCCCGCATTGTTGATCCCGATACCGGAGCGGAACTGCCCCTGACGTCGTCCGGCGTAGTCTGGTTTCGCGGGCCTAATGTGTTCAGCGGCTACCTCAAGGACGAGCAAAAGACCCGGGCGGCGCTCAAGGACGGCTGGTTCATCACTGGTGACCTCGGCCGGTTCGACGAGGAGGGCTTTCTCTACATCGAGGGCCGCCTGTCGCGATTCTCCAAGATCGGCGGCGAAATGGTGCCGCACGGCACGGTGGAACAGAAGATCAACGAGGTCTACGGGATGGAGCAGACCGAGGGTCCTCTGATCATCGTCGTCGGCGTGCCGGATTCGTCGAAGGGCGAGGCGCTCGTGCTGCTTACTTCCATCGACCTCAATGGCGACGAGCTGCGGGAGAAGCTGTACACCGCGGGCCTGCCCAATCTCTGGATTCCGAAGATCATCCGCCGGGTGGAGAAGATCCCGCTCCTCGGTTCGGGCAAAACTGATTTCAAGGGCTGCCGGCAGCTGGCCTTGGAAGTGGCGAAGTAATCGTGCGCGCCAGCTTACTTTTGGCGTGCGGCGAGAGTTTGCGCCAGTGCCGTCAGGAACGCGGTGTCCCCGGGCAGGGAACGCAGCACCTGGATGGCGGCGGCGGATTGCTCCTGCGCGATCCGGCGTGAAGCTTCCACGCCATGCAGGGTGACGAAGGTCGCCTTGCCCGCCCGGGCGTCCTTGCCCGGAGTCTTGCCGAGCGTGGCGGCGTCACCCGTGGCGTCGAGGATGTCGTCCACGATCTGGAAGGCCAGGCCGAGGCTGCCGCCGGCGGTGCGCAGGGTTTCAATTGCCGCCGGCCGCGCCCCCCCGACAAGTCCGCCCATCACCAAGGGTGCCCAGATCATGCCGGCGGTCTTGCGGACATGAATCTGGTTCAGGATTTCTCCGGTCACGTCAGGGGATTTTTCGTAAAGCAGATCAAGCATCTGGCCGCCGATGAGATGGCCCGTGCCCGCGGCCTCGGCCAGCTGTCCACTGAGGGCAACGGCCAGCCGGGGGCTCGCGCGGTAGGACCTGGCCAGCAGGGCAAAGGCGTGGGTGAGCAGCGCGTCGCCGGCGAGCAGCGCCGTCGCCTCGTCAAAGGCCTTGTGGCACGTCGGTCGGCCGCGGCGCAGGTCGTCATTGTCCATGCACGGCAGGTCGTCGTGGATGAGCGAATAGGTGTGAATGCACTCCACGGCCACGGCGGCAGGCAGCGGATCGGTCCGGCCGTCTGGATCAAAGAGTTCCGCCGCGGCGAGCAGCAGCACCGGCCGCAATCGCTTGCCGCCCGCCTGCATGGAATAGCGCATTGCTTCATGCAGGCGGCCGGGAGGCAGGCTGGCCGCCGGCAGCAAGCGATCGATTCCACCCTCCACCCGGGCGACATGGTCAGCGAATCTGGTAGTGAAATCCATCGTCGGATTTTCGTGGTGGCATGCGCGTTTTCCCCTTCGCAATGCCCACCCCCAAAGGGATTGGCAAACGCTTATTCTCCAGCCGGCCCGGATTGCAACGCGGCCGCCCCCGTGGAAACCCCGAGGTGGCCGTCTAGATCGCGCGGGGCTGCCACGGGGCGGCAGAAAGAGACTCGCAAAGCCGGAACGAGGTCTTCATAAGCAGGGGCCGATTCAGTGCCATGCCGACCTACGAATATCTCTGTCAGAAATGCGGCAAAACGCTTGAGGTGTTCCAATCCATGAAGGAGGCCCCCCTCAAGACCTGCACTTGTGGCAAGAACGGCCGGATCAAACGCCTGGTCGGTCGTGGCGCCGGCATCATTTTCAAGGGCAGTGGTTTTTACGAAACCGACTACAGGCGCAGCCCGGCCAGATCGGGTGGCAACAAATCCGGCGGCAGCACTGCCGGCAAGAGTGACAGCCCGGCCGCATCGTCCGACGCGGCTCCCGTGACCCCCGTCGCACCCGCCGCCACTCCCCGGAAGTAGCGTCAACTCCACCTCACTGAAACGAAAGGGATGACATGGGTTCCCGCAAGATCGAGAAGTCTCAACATGGCCCCGGCTTGGCCGAAGTGGTGCTCGGCGCATCACTCAGTCTGAGTCTGGGCGTCGCGCTCGCCCTGGGTTATCTGCTGCTGAAACCGGCCTGGAGCGGAAAGGATCTGCCCCGAGCCCCCTCCGGCACAATCTTTTATGTCGAGGGCAGCCGGGACAGCAATTACAGCCGGCAATGGCAGCGCAAGAGACAGCTGTTTGCCGAAGGCAATTCGGTCGCGTTCAACGAGGATGAGCTGAATGCCTGGATGATGGCGGTGACCATGCCGCCCGAGCCCGAACGACCCGTGGCCGGTGCAAAGTTCTCCCAGGTCGCGGCACCGCCCTCCACCGGGTTCTTTCAGTTGAACACGCCCAATTTCCGCATCCGGGATGGTATGTTGCAGGTCGGCAGCAAAGGCGCACTTAATATTGAACTGCTTGGACTCAAACGCCAGGTGATCCTGCAGGCCGCCGGCAAGTTCGAAAAAGGCGACGATGGGTTCGTCCTCGTACCTGACCGGTTCTACATCGGTTCCTTTCCGCTGCACCGGCTTCCCGGTCTGAGCAGCCAGGTGCTCGGTGTGATTATGAACCGGATGCAGATTCCGGAGGACCTCAAGGTTGCGTGGAAGAAGCTCGCCAACGTCACCGTCGAGGGGAGCACCCTGAAACTGACGATGCCGTGACGAGCGGACCCGAGGACGACCCATCCCTGTCCGCTCCCGGCCGCCCGGCCGGTTTGCGCCGCCTGCTGCCACCCATCGATTCGCCCCGCTACCACCTCCTGCTCGGAGGCGTGGCGATCTTCATCCTCGGTCCGCTGGGCGGCATCTCGGCGGCGTTCATGAACTTCTCGATCGGTTTTTTCATCGGCGGACAGGTGCTGGCCGGCATCCTCGGCAGCACCATCACGCTGGGCTACGGACCTGAAGGCAAACACGGCGCCAACTACATGCAGACCATGGCGGCTTCGGTCGCCGGCATGTGCGGCATGGCGGTGCTCATCCAGGCGCGCCATTGGCTCGGCCTGCCGGACGTGCCGGCCTGGCAGCTCATCCTCTACTACACCTGCATCGGCATGTTCGGCGTCGGACTCGGCATGGTCTACACGCCTCTTCTCGTGGACCGGATGCAGCTGGCTTACCCGTCTGGACTGGCGGTCGCGAACATTCTCCGCGCCCTCACGGACAAGAACTTCCTCAAGAAGTCGGTCGCCAAGCTCGGGGGCGGCATCGCGGGCGGCTACCTCGGCGGCGTGGCGTCGCTGAAGTCCACGGTCGTGGCCGGCCTCGGCCTTTCCACTTCCACGCTCGGCGCCGGCATGATCGTCGGCGCCCGCATCGCGCTGCCGGCGCTGGTTGTCGCCCTCATCGGCGACCGGTTGAAACCTTATCTGATCAGCATCGGCTGGCTCGAGGCTGACGCGCCCTTCCGCAAGATCGGCTTCATCATCGCGCTCGGCACGATCCTTGGCGCCGCCCTGCTGGACATCTGCACGATCCTGCTGGAGGCCGTCCGGCGGTTCCGTCAGAAGAATGCCCCGCCGGCCCAGCCCGCCGAGGACTGGAAACGCGTGAACGTATTCCGGCTCGTGCTGTGGGTCGTGTTCTGGGGCGTCGCGGTGGCGGTGGTGGGCCACACGGTGCTGGGCGAGCCGCTGCGCTATCTGGCGGTGTGCATCGGACTCGTCTTCCTGTTCGTCCTCGTTAATGGCATTTCGCTCGGCATCTCGGACTGGAATCCCATTTCGAGCGCGTTCGTGATGACGGTGTTCATCCTTGCGGCGGTTGGGCTGACCGACGTCGGCACGGGACTGATGTGCGCGTCCATCCTGCTGATCGCCTGCAGCGTGGGCGGCGACATGCAGCAGGACCGTTCCACCGGCTGGCGGCTGGGTACGAACCGCGTTGTACAGTTCCGCTACCAGGTCGTCGGCATCCTCATGGGCGCGGTCCTGGCCGTGGTGCTGGCCCGGGTCTTCCTGAGCGCCTACCCGGTGCTCTTGGTCGACCAGTTCGGCCACCACGTCGCCGGCGCGCAAAAATGGCAGAGCGCCATGACCTACAAGTTCGTCGGCGCCCTGCGTGGCATCACCACCGCCCAGCCGCACGTGATGAAGGCCCTCAAGCTCGGCGTCCTCATCGGCCTCGGCATTGAAATCGTCCGCAAGCTGATCAAGCGCAACGCCCGCTACCTCCCGTGGTCCCGCGCCACCCGCGGCGGCCGGGTTTTCGATTTCATCTTTGATGCCTTCCTGCTGCCCAGTCCGTACGCCTCAAGCTTCGGCGGATTCGTGGAGCTGCCGACATGTTTGTGGTGGGCAGGCGGCGGGCTGACCGGCTCGCTCTGCGAAGTGGCCTTGGCACGGATCCACGCGCGACGGGGCGGGTCGGCCGATGCCGGGATCCCGGTCGACATGAGCACGACCTCGCTGGTCGGCGGCGGACTCATCGCCGGCGACTCGCTGGCGGCGCTGAGCGTCGGCCTCTACGGCCTGCTGCAGACGCTGTTCTGATTCTTTTGCCACCGAGGTCGCGGTGGCGGAGGGAGTCGCACCAAATCCGGAGATGAGTTTCCTCACGCAAAGTCCGCCAAAGGCGCCGGGAGAGGGCGGTCGGCCGAACAAGGTGGTTCTACCCGCTGCTCGCTACTCACTACTCGCTACTGCACATCAAAACAGGATTGATTTGCCGGCGGCAGCCCGCCACTTTCGCCCCTCTGATTTGGACGCTTAGCTCAGTTGGTTAGAGCACTAGTATCACACACTAGGGGTCACTGGTTCGAGTCCAGTAGCGTCCACCATTTTTCTTTCCGGGTCGGAAAGAAAAATGTCCTCCGTAGCCTTGGCGAAGGAGGACCTTGCCCGCGGAACGGGTCTACCCCAAAGACTCAGCTCCTCGGCTCCAGCGGTTTTCTTGAATGGGCCTGATTTTGGCGTTGCCAGGGAATGGCGGCAGATGACCACTGGCACTCCAAACAGGTCCGTCAGTGTGTGCGTCGGGTGCATTCCGTTCCCAAGAGTTTAGTAACCAAAGTACATGTTTGCGCGTCTCACAAGTTGAGTTATAGTAGCCTTTAACCTGATCGCCGACGCCGGCTCGTGCCCGACGGCATGTGGCGTTCTCACCCGCAATCAAGTCCCATCGACTCTATGAAAACCCTCCAGTTGACCCGTTTCTCCACGCCTCGCTCGTTCCTCGGTGCCACCGAGCACGCATTGATCGGCAAATGGCTCGTTGCCCTAAGGGGCAGCCTACCCAAGCTCCTGGCCCTCTTCTTACTGGCTACGATTCTCGCCAACGGCGAAAGCGGCGCCCCTTCGCCAATTTTGCCGAAGATGCTGGCGATGCCCGGCGCGTCCGCCGTGCCGGCGGCCGGGCTGCGCCTGTGGCTGTGTTCCGCCGTCGGCGCGCCGGCCAGTGGTCCCGTTGCGCACTGGGTCGATCAGAGCGGCCGCAACAACGATGCCGTGCAGCCCGAGGCCGACTATCAACCGCAACTCATCGCCAACCAGGTCAACGGCATGCCAGTGGTGCATTTCATCCAGGACCATCGGACCCTGCTCCAGCTTCCGGACGTGATGGCGGGGGCGACCGCCGGTGAGGCCTTTGCGGTCCTGCGGAAAACTTCCGTTCCCATTGTCGGGCTATGGGCGTTCGGGAGTGACATGGGCAGCCGTTACCCGGAAAATGGCAATTGGCCCTGGGACAGCTTCGCGGCAACGACGATGCGCAACGAAGGCAAGCCGCCGATCGATCTCACCAGTTTTCATCTCTACAATGTGGGCGGCGACGCGAAGGTGTGGTTCCAGAATTTCAACGGAGTTTCGTTTGCCCGTGAGACCAGCAACACGGCGAAATTCCGCAAGAATCCGACGCTGGGCGACGGCCAGGGATCCTATTTCGACGGCGACATAGCCGAGGTGCTCATCTACGACCGCGTGCTCACGGACGCGGAACGCAAGGTCGTCACTGACTATTTGACGCAAAAGTACCAACTGAGCCGGAAGTGATTCCGACGAATCTTTCCACCGCCGGTAACTGATTTTTTGGGTGGTACGCCGTGGGTGTCCCCCGATGACCGCTGCATGTGGGGAAGTGCCTTCTCCCGCGCGGGGGACACTGAGGCAACTGGCCTACGAGTGTGTGGGCCTCGCGGCGCGGATCAGTGCCAAGATTGCGGATCGCACTTCAGGCGGAAGTAATGGCCACCCCGCGACGATTGGCGGTGTGTCGCGCGGTGCGCTCGGTATAGCCAGCTCGCAGTAAGGGTGAATTATGAAGATGGGTGCGCCGGGCCCTCCAGATCCCCTCCGCGCCCATCCGGGTAATCCGCGGTTAAAGACAAAAACAGAATCCGCCCTTAAAACGCCGCCAGCAGTTTGTTCAGGTCCACGTGTTCCGTGACGAGCTGCTTGATGACGGGAATCTTGTCCGTGTCCTGCGGCTGGGTCTTTACCGTCATGTTGTGGATCTTCGAGGTGATCGTGTAGGCGTCCTCGCGCGCGGCGATCACCGGCAGGTCGGTCTGCGCGAGCAGCTCCAGCAGCTTGGGGTGGGGCAGGATGTCGTTGGTCAGGATGATGCCGGCGATCGCCTTGGTGCCGGAGATGCTCGTGGCGGAGATGGCGGCGAGAATCACGTCGTCGCGGTCGCCAGGCGTGATCAGGAGGTTGCCCGGCTGGAGGTGGTCGATAATGCCCTTGGCCGTCATGGCGCCGACCACCACGCGGAGGATGCGCTCATGCACGCCGGTGACGCGGGCGTTGAGCCAGCGTCCGCCGATCTCCTCGGCCACCTGGGAAAGGTTGGGGGCGGAGAGCATCTTTTGCACGGGCAGCACGCCGAGCAGCGGCACGCCGAGCCGTGCGAGGCCCAGACCCGCGTAATGCGCGACCTGCGGGATCTTGTCGGCCTCCACTTTGTTGAGGATGGCGCCGATGATTTCCACGCCCACCTTGTCGAAGAGCGCCTTGTTCAGCGCGATCTCGTCGACCGGCCGGCCGATGCCGCCGGGGCAGACGAGGATGACCTTGGCATCGAGGAGCCGGGCCACGCGCGCGTTGGACAACTCGAACACCGAGCCCACGCCGGCATGGCCGGTGCCCTCGATCAACGTAAAATCCTTTTCCCAAGACACGCGGTCGAACGCGCGGCAGATCTTGTCGACCAGCTGGGCGTAGATCTCCTCGGGGTTGCCGAGGAAGCGGCGCGTGAAGGTCGGATCGATCGTGATCGGGCTCATGCTTTCGATGGGCACGTGCACATTGTAGATCATGTCGAGAAGGTAGGAATCCTCGTCGACCTTGAGTCCCTCGACCTCGACGTAGCGCTGGCCGACCGGCTTGATGAAGCCCACGCGCGGATAGAGGTGCTGGAGCGCGGCGAACAGGCCGAGGCAGGCGGTGGTCTTGCCGTCGTTCATGCGCGTGGCCGCGACGAAGATGCGCCGGGTGATGGCATTCGTCGGCTTGGTAAGCAGCGGCAGCGGCGGCTGGGTGAAGGGATTCGGATCGGACATGCGCGGGAAGTTCAGCGTTCAGGGTACAGCGTTCAGAGTTTGGTCTTCATGGTGGAGTACGGTGGTGGCGGCACGGAACCCTGAACCTTGAACTCAGAACTCTGAACCGGGTGGCGGGTTTGGATCGCCTCACGGCGTGCCGTAAAGCAGGCGCCGGTCGATCGCCTGGCAGCCGACCACGGCGGCGGCGCCGAACACGTCGTGAGCGCTCGCCCCTCGGCTGATCTCGGCGGCAGGCCGGCTGAGCCCGGTGATGATCTGGCCAAAGGTGTTGGCGCCGGCCAGTACCTGAACAAGCTTGAAGCCGATGTTGGCGCTGGCGAGGTCGGGGAAGATCAGCACGTTGGCCCGGCCGGCCACGGCGCCGGCCACCTGTTTGGTTTCAGCCACGTGAGGATCGAGCGCGGCGTCGACCTGCAGCTCGCCCTCGATCTCCATCGGCAGCGCCGCGGCGGAGGCCTTGGCGCGGGCGAGTGCGGTGGCGGTGCGCATCTTCACGACCGCGGGATGGTCCGCTGCGCTCTTGCTCGAGTAGCTGAGCAGGGCGACGCGCGGCAGCTCGTTGGTGAGATGGTGGGCGATCATCGCGGTGGAGATGGCGATGTCGGCGAGCTGCTCCGCGGTGGGTTCGGGGATCACGCCGCAGTCGGCGAGGAAGAGCGAACCGTCGATGCCCACCTTCTGCTCATCCCAGTCGAGGATCATGAGCGAGGAGGCGGTCTGCACGTGCTCCAGTCGCGGGATGATCTGGAACAGCGGACGCAGCGCACTCGAGGCCGACACGGTCGCGCCGCCGACCAGCGCATCGACCTGTCCGGCGGCGAGCATCATCGTGGCGAAATAATTGCAGTCGCGCAGGGCCAGCCGGGCCTCGCCGGGCTTCAGGCCCTTGTCGTGCCGCAGCGTCTCGAACTGCTTCACGAAGCCCTCGAAATCCTCGCTGCGCGCGGGCTCGATCAGGCGCATGCCGGTGAGATTAACATCGAGCAGCGCGGCGGCCTCCTTGATGCGCGCCCGTTCGCCGAGCAGGATGGGCGCGCCCATGCGCCGCGTCACCCACTGGCGGGCGGCCTGCAGGACGCGTGGATCGGCGCCCTCCGGAAAGACGATGCGTTTCGGGTGGCGCTGCAGGCGTTCGACGAGTTTGGGCAGCAAAGACATTGACGGTCGGCGAAGATGCCGCCCGGCCCCCGGAGCGTCAATGCCGCTTCACGGGAAACGCCGCGCGGTCCTTAAGTACTTGCCAACCATCCGGTCCACGCAGAGAAACACCCGCCCGTGTCGAAGAACCTCAAGAACATCGGCGTGGTGTCGTTGTTGACCATCGTCTCGCGCGTGCTCGGTCTGATCCGCGACCAGCTGGCCGCGGCGATTTTCGGTGCGAGCCTGCTGATGTCCGCGTTTTACACGGCGTTCCGGCTGCCGAATCTCTTCCGGCGCCTGCTGGGCGAGGGGTCGCTCACCGCGGCGTTTTTGCCCACGCTGCAGAGCGAGCTCCACGAGCGCGGGCGGCCGGGTGCGTTCGCGCTCCTCAATCAGGTCACCAGCTGGCTGACCGTGGCGACGGGCACCGTGGTGCTGGGGGCGATGCTGCTCCTGGGTCATTCGCGGCTGCTGACGGGCCAGGAGGAAAAATGGTATCTGGCGGCGGACCTGACCGTGCTGCTGTTTCCCTATCTCGTGTTCATCTGCCTGGCCGCGGCGTTCAACGCCACGCTCAACGTCTTTCAGCGATTCACCGAGCCGGCGCTGTCGCCGATCTGGCTCAACCTGTCGATGATCCTCACGCTGGGCGGCGCCGGGCTGCATTGGTCGAAGACGCCGATGGGAGAGATTCACTGGCTGTGCGCCGGCGTGCTCGTGGGTGGATTCCTGCAGATGGCGGTGCCGGCCGGCGTGCTGATCCGGGAAGGCTGGCGGCCGCGGATCGATTTCGCCCTGGCGCCACGCGTACGGGAGATCGCCGTCCTGATGGCGCCGGGTTTGTTCGGCACGGCGATCTATCAGGTGAACATTTACGTCGTCAATCTGCTGGCCTACCAGATCAACGATTCGGCGGCCACGCTGCTCTTTCTGGCCAACCGGGTCATGGAACTGCCCATCGGCGTGTTCGCCATCGCGGTCTCGACGGTGGTGTATCCGGTGATTGCACGCCATGCCGTCGAGGGCCGGTTTGCGGCGATGGCGGAGGATTACCGCAAGGGCGTGCGGCTGATTTTGATGATCAACGTGCCGGCGGCGGTCGGGCTGGCGCTGCTCAGCCAGCCGATCGTCCGGCTGCTCTTCCGGCACGGCCAGTTCACCGCGGCCGACGCCCACACCATGGCCGTGCTGCTCGCCTTGTTCGTGATCGGCATGCCGTTTTTCTCGGTCGTCAACCTGACCGTGCGCGCATTCTACTCGGTCAAGGACACCGCTACGCCGGTGAGGGTGGCGCTCATCGACTTCACGGTGAACCTCGTGCTGAGCCTGGTGCTCATGCGCTGGCTGGGTGCGGCGGGGCTGGTGCTGGCGAGCACGACTGCCATCATCGTGCAGCTGCTGCTCTTGAAGCGCGCGTTGACGCGCCGTCTGCCGGAGATGCATTTTGGCCCGCTCTGGATCAGTCTCGGCAAAATCATCGTGGCCACGGCGGTCATGGGCGCGCTGGTCGGCGCGGGCTGGTTCGGCCTGCGCCAGGCGGTGACGGGCCGCGCCGCCGACCTGCTGGCCGTGCTTGTGCTGATCCCGCTGGCGTGCGCCGTCTATGGCCTGCTCTTGTGGAGTCTGAAGATCGAGGGCCGGGAGGAATTGCAGGCGATGCTGGCCAAGGTGCGGCCGGGACCGCGCCCTGACGTTGCACAGTGAACGTTGCCGCCATGCGCTGGCTCCGTCGCAACTGGTTTCTCGTCGGCCTGGTGGCGGCGGTCGGGCTGGCGTGGCTGTTCCCCGCGGCGGGCGCGCCGGGCGGGCTGCTGCGATCGGAGATCACCATCCGGGCCGGCGTGGTGGTGATCTATTTCCTGCAGGGGCTCACGCTGGCCCTCGATGCGCTCCGGCAAGGCGCGTTGCGCTGGCGGCTGCATGTCCTCGTGCAGGCGTGGACGTTCCTGCTTTTTCCCCTGGTGGGGCTGCTCCTGGACCGCGTCGCCGGTGGCGGCCTGCCATCCGACCTGCGCACCGGCTTCCTTTTCCTTTGCGTGCTGCCGACGACGCTCTCCACCGCGATCGTGTTTACGACAGTGGCGGGCGGCAACGTGGCCGGGGCGATCTTCAACGCCACCCTCTCCAATCTGCTCGGCATCGCCGTCACGCCCCTGTGGACCGGCTGGCTCATGCGGGCCGGCGGGCGAACGCTGCCGCTCGGGCCGGTGATCTTGGAGATCGTGCTCCTGCTGCTGGTGCCACTGGCGGCGGGGCAGGCGTTGCGTCCGTGGCTGCGGCACTGGGCCGACGCGCGGAAGCCGCGCCTGGCGAACGTGAACAGCGGCATCGTCCTCTTCATCGTCTACGCGGCGTTTGCCAGCTCGGTGCATGCGCATGTGTGGGAACGCTACGGCGCGCACCTCATGCTGCTGGCAATGGCCGGCGTGGTGCTGTTGTTTGCCTTCGTGATGGGGGCGGTCTGGGTGACCATTCGTGCCGCCCGGCTGGACGACGCCGACGCCAGCGCAGCACTGTTCTGCTCGTCCCAAAAGACGCTGGCCGCGGGCGTGCCGATGGCGCAGCTCATCTTTGGTGCGCATCCCGGGCTCGGCCTCATTCTTCTACCGGTGATGCTCTATCATCCGCTGCAGCTCATGGTGCACGGCATGATGGCGATGCACTGGCGGCGGCCGCTTTAGCCTGCTTCTTGTCCCTCCTCGCAGCCGTCCCCACCTGGACAAACAAGCAATGTCAACCAATAGTTGACATTTTACTTAGGGACGACGGTGGCGTGATTACCGGGCGGGATCGCGGGTGATGGATCCGGGGCAGCCGGGCGGCGCACCGCCACCGGCCCGGCAAAGTTGCACCGGTCGTTATTGTGTCTAGGGTGACGACCGCCGTGCCTGTTGTCGGCACCACTCCAGCGCGGAAGATTCACCATGAACTCCGATTTCACCGTGCGCCGAAACCCGGCCGCCAGCCGTTACGAGACAGACATCGACGGCCATCTCGCCGTGGCGGAGTATTTGCTGGAAGATGACCGTGTGATCTTCACGCACACGTTCGTGCCGCCGGAACTTCGCGGCCGGGGCGTCGCCGAAAAGCTTGTGCGCACGGCGCTGGAGGAGGCGCGGCAGGAGGGCCGCCGGGTAGTGCCGCAATGCTCCTACGTGGCGCTGTTTATCCGGCGGAACCCGGAATTCAAATCGCTGACGGCCGGTTGAGCCAGCCGGATCGAGCCGGCGGCGGGCAGGGGAATCAGCCGGGCGCCCGATGTTTGTAACCGTGGGCGATCATAGCCGCGCCGGCGATGACGAGAAAGATCGAATAAAAGGTGCCGCGGCTGAGGCCGAGGATGAGCGCCGCGTCGGGCTCGCGGAAGATTTCGCCCACGGCGCGCACCACGGCGTAGGCCACCAGGAATTCGCCGCTGAGGCGGCCGGGCTGGGTGCGCACCACGTCGCTTTTCCAAAACCGCCATTGCAGGAAGGCGAGGAGCAGCGCGCCCTCAAGCGTTGCTTCGTAAAGCTGCGACGGATGGCGGGGGAGGATGTGCGACGACGGCATGCCTTCCGCCGCGCTTTTCGGAAAGATGACGGCCCACGGCACATAGCTGACCTTGCCCCAGAGTTCGCCGTTGATGAAATTGGCGATGCGGCCGAACAGCAGGCCGACGGGCACGGTCGTCGCCACCACGTCGCCGAGGTGCAGGAACGAAAGACCGTTCGCGCGGGCGAACCATACCATGGCGAGGACGCCGCCGATGAATCCCCCGTGGCTGGCCATGCCGCCTTCCCAGACGCGCAGCAGGACCAGCGGCCGGTGCACCAACAGGTCGAAATCATAGAGCAGGAAGTAACCCAGCCGGCCGCCGATGAGCACGCCGAACACCAGCGCGACGATCAAATCAGCCACCTGGCCGGCGGGCAGCGCGGAGCGACCCGCGCGATGGTAGCGCATCAGCAGCCACCCCGATGCCAGGAAGCCGAACACGTAGGCCAGCCCGTACCAGCGGATGCCAAAGTCTCCCCAGATGCGGAAGACGAACGGGCTGAGGTCGTGGACCCAGTAGGCGAGGGGCATGCGGAATTAAGGATTGGGGAAGATCAGGAAACGGCGCCGGGACGGCGGGAGCGGCTCTGTTTCTGCAATTTGGCGCGGGCAAGTTCGCGCATGTCCACCGCCACGTCGTCCTTCTCGAAAATCTCGCGGCCAAGGATGTGCTCCATCACGTCTTCCATGGTCACAACTCCCGCCGTGGAGCCGAACTCGTCCACGGCGACGAGGAGCTGCTGATGCGTGCGCAGAAACGTCTGCAAGGCATTGCCGACCGTCACCGTTTCAGGGACGAAGTTAATCTCCTGCATGAGGTTGCCCACGGTCTCGAGGTCCTGGTCGTTGGCCTTGGCCTTAAGCAGGTCGCGCCGGCGCACCAAGCCGACGATGTCGTCGAGACTTTTCTGGCAGACCGGAATGCGGGCGAACGGAATGTTCGGGTACTCGCGGAAAACCTCGCCGATCGTGGCGGTCTTCCGGAGCGTGGTGACGACGGTGCGCGGCGTCATGATCTCGCTCACGCGCACGTCATCGAGCGAGAGGGCGTTGGCAATGATGCTCGACTCGCTCGTGGACAGCGTGCCTTCTTTCGCGCCTTTTTCGGCGAGCAGGATGATCTCCTGGTCGGAATCCTGCGCCGGCGGGCGCGTCTTGATGAAGACGCGCACCACCAGGCTGCAGACGTAGAGAACCGGCGCCAGGGCGCGCCGCGCCCACCAGAGCGGATAGACGACATGGGGTTGGAGCGCCACGCGATGGGCGATGCCGATGTTCTTGGGCAGCACCTCGGAGAACACGAGAATCGTGAAGGTCATGGCGGCCGAGGCCACCGCAATGAGGGTTTCACCGAAGAGATGCGCGACCAGGCCGCCGATGACCACGGAGCCGAGGGTGATGGCGATGGTGTTGAGGGTCAGGATGGCCGACATGGTATCCCCGAGGCCGAGCTTGAGCAGCTCGAGCAGCTGGCCGCGCTTGGGCCGGCGGTGCTTGAGGGCCTCGATCTCCGCGATGGTCGTGCTCAGGATGAGCGCCTCCGTCAGCGAGCACACGAACGTCACGCTGAGCGTGAAGATGATGGCGAGGACGAGCCAGAACATGGGGCGTACACTTTAGCGG
>Ga0265323_10000966_pt1 | contig 15003 bp, 17 predicted proteins | sample 41225metaG_FD_193580 | JGI IMG/M metagenome (GOLD analysis project Ga0265323, IMG submission 193580) | Rhizosphere microbial communities from Carex aquatilis grown in University of Washington, Seatle, WA, United States - 4-12-25 metaG | ecosystem: Host-associated > Plants > Roots > Rhizosphere...
CGCCCGCGAATCGGCCATCGACGCGGTGATTCCCTGCCCCGCCCAGCGCGGCTGGCGCGCCCGGATCGCCTTCGCCCGCGGTTTGCGGGCCCTCCGCTTCGACGCCGCCATCCTGCTGCAAAACGCCTTCGACGCCGCGCTGCTGGCGTGGCTGGCCGGGATCCCGCAGCGCATCGGCTACCGGCGCGATGGGCGCGGGCTGCTGCTGACACGCGCAATTCCGGTGCCTGAACCGGGCAACATCCCACGCCACCAGCGCTACTACTACCTGGAACTGCTGCGCCGCGCCGGCCTCATCGAACGATTCCCGGCGCCCGCGCCCATTCTGCTGGAGGGCATCGGCGAGGCTCGCCAGGCCGGCCGGGAGCACCTGCGGGGGCTGGGCGTTCCGGGTCCGGCCATCGGCGTCAGCCCAGGCGCGGCCTATGGCAAGGCCAAGCGCTGGCTGCCGGAGCGGTTCGCCGAGGCCGCGGTGCAACTCGCCCGTCCGGGCGGGCTCGCGGTGCTGGTTTTCGGCTCGGCGGCGGAGCGGGAGCTGGCAGAATCCGTGGCCGCGGCGGTTGGCAGGGCGCGAATTGAGGTGCGCAACCTGGCTGGCGGCACCACCCTGCGGCAATTCGTCGACATGGCCGCCGCATGCCGGCTGTTCCTGACCAACGATTCCGGCGCCATGCACATGGCCTCGGCGCTGGGCGTTCCCACGGTGGCCGTCTTCGGCGCCACCGACGACACCACCACCGGTCCGGCGGGCCCACTGGCGCGCGTGGTGCGGGAGCATGCCGAGTGCAGCCCGTGCCTGTTGCGGGAATGCCCCATCGACCACCGCTGCATGACGCGCGTCTCACCAGCCCGCGTGGTGGCCGAAGCGCGGCGGATAATGGAGGATCAGCCCACCCCATGGACACCCGAAGCAAAATCCTGACGCCCGCTGAAGCCGCGCGGCTGGCCGGGCCGGTGGCCCTGGCGACCGGGCACTTCGACGTTCTGCGCGCGGCGCACGTACGCGTACTGGACGAATTGCGCCGGCGCGCCGGCGGCGCCAGGCTGCTGGCGGTCGTGCTGCCCGCGCCGGACGAAGTTCTGCCGCAGCAGGCCCGCGCGGAGCTGGTGGCCGCGCTACGCGTGATAGACTACGTGGTGATCGCCGATGCCGCCGAGGCCGATCGGCTCGCCGATTCGCTTAAGCCCGTGGAAATCGTGCGCCTGGCAGCCGCCGATGCCCTCCGCGCCCGCGAACTAAAGGAACATGTTCACAGCCGGCAAACCTGAGAACACCCGCATCCTGGTGGTCCGCCTGGGCGCCATGGGGGATATCCTGCACACGCTGCCGGCGGTGGCGTCGCTCAAGACCGGCCATCCGGGTTCGCGCCTCACCTGGGTGGTGGAAACCAGGTGGGCGCCGCTGCTGGAGGGGAATCCCTTCGTGGACCGCGTGGTGTTGCTGCGCCGCGAGTCCACCGGATCGCTGCTGGGGTCTTTGCGCGAACTGCGCGGCGAGCGCTACCACTTTGCGGTGGATTTCCAGGGCCTGCTGAAGTCCGCACTGTGCGCGACGCTGGCGCGCGCCGACCGCATTTTCGGCTTCGATTACCGGCTGCTGCGGGAGCGGGCGGCGGGGCTGTTCTATTCCGAGAGGGCGCTCAGCGGCGCGGCCCACGTGGTGGATCGCAATCTGGAACTGGCGGCGGCGGCCGGAGCACCCACCACCTTGCGTGTGTTTCCCCTGCCGCCTGGCCGGAGCGAAGGCGAGTTGCCGGCGGGCGCCTTCGTGCTGGCCTCGCCCCTGGCCGGCTGGCGAAGCAAACAGTGGCCCGCGGAGCACTACCGCGCGCTGGGAGCGCGGCTGCGCGCCGAGCTGGGAGTGCCCCTGGTGATGAATCTCCCTCCCGGAAACGCCGATTGGCTGCGGCAGGCCGGCATGGAGGCCGAAGCCGTGGCGCACGTTTCCGGGCTGGCGGGGCTGATCGATGCCACGCGGCGCGCGGCGGCCGTGGTGGGCGTGGATAGCGGCCCGCTCCACCTTGCGGCGGCGCTGGCCAAGCCCGGGGCGGCCATCTTCGGGCCCACCGACCCCGAGCGCAATGGGCCGTACGGCGGCACGCTGCGGGTGCTGCGATCCAGCAGCGCCGTTACCACCTACAAACGGAATTCATCCATCGAGGAAAGCATGAAGCAGGTTACGCCAGACCAGGTTTTCGAAGCTCTGCGCGCCGCGTTGAGCGAGCCGGGCAGATCCACGGAGTGTTGCGCCCGATGATGCAGTTCCCCAAGCGGTACGCCGATTTCGTGGCCCGGCTGCGGGTCCCCAGCGGGTTCCTGCTGGTGATCGTATTCGGCTGGTTCTCCCGCCCCAGCGCGGAGTCGCTGGCCTGGGGGCTGCCGATTGCCCTGACGGGCCTGGCCCTGCGCGCCTGGGCGGCCGGGTGCCTGGCCAAGAACCAGCGGCTCTCCACCGGGGGGCCGTATGCGTACACACGCAATCCGCTGTACCTGGGCACGCTGGCCGTGGCCGCCGGGCTGGTGGTAGCTTCGCGCAATCCCTGGCTGGGCGGGCTGTTCGCGGCGGTGTTCCTGTTCGTTTACCTTCCCGTCATCCAACTGGAGGAGCAGCACTTGCGGCGCCTGTTCCCGGAGTACGGCGAGTATGCGGCGGCGGTTCCCGCCCTGCGACCGCGGCTGACCCCGGGCCCGCGAAATAATCCGCATCCTTTCGAGATCAGGCTGTATCTAAGGAACAAGGAATACCAAGCCGGCCTGGGATTTTTGGCCGGGATGCTGTTTCTTCTTTGGAAGGTGGCTGTGTAGGCGCGGTCTGGAACGGGCTCGCGCAGCACAAGCCAGCCGATTTGGATTGCCGAGGCCGGGCCGGAGGGGAACCGGCCTCGGTTCATTCCCCAAACCCTTCCGTTTCGCCCCGCAAAACCAAATCACACCCTGGCATCCTCAATTAGCTCCGGTCATGATACGCTGACAGTCTATGCAGATTTCGGATGTCTTCCTGGGCATGGGCGAGGAGGACTTCGGGCAACTCGTCCGCGGCATCTCAATCGGCCGGCTTCGGACGTACCAGATCTACGAAGGATTCAAGGTCCGGGCGCACCTTCATAAGCTGAACACGGAGACGTTGCGAAAGGCGATGCCGCGGTTCTGGGCGCGAATCGGCGAGCGTGAGGACGCGTTTGCGACGGACATCGCGCAGGCGGTCCTGGTGTCTCACATCGACATGGTTGCCTCGGTGCTGGACCTGCTGGGCGTTCCCCACGAAAACGGTTTTTTTGCCAAGAAGATGGATCCCAAGCCTTATTTCACCGAAGGCTGGGAACAACGCGTGTACGAGAAGTTCCACGGTAGCTATCCGGATGCACTCCTGGTTTTTTATATCAACCACTTGCGGTGGGAACTGCTGGGGGTGGAGGAGTTGTACCGGCCGGGCGCGGCCAGCCCGGCGTGAGTTCGGAGAGCGGCGTGCAGTGAATCGTAGGAACGGAAACAATTGGAGTGGTTGGATCGGGTAGTCCCGGAGTGCGGTCCGAGTTTTCCCTGCTGGTTGAAGTCGTTACGACTATGCAAGATACGGTTGACAATCCGATGAAACCGGCAGGGCTTCGCGAAGCTGCGGGGTGGCGTTTTTTGATGCAGGGGGGAGATTCCCTGCGCTATATGCCCCAATTTGGGTGTCCCGGACCTGAAATATCATGGTTACCGGAGTGATTTTGAAAGGTGCCTGACGTGAATCATTGCGACTTCCATTATTCCCACCTGCTTCCCAAGAAACCGGGTATCCTCCCGCTGGAGGAGACGATGACCAAGAAGTGCCGCCGGTGCGGAGCCGAGTTCATCACTCGCTCCCGCATCCGCAAGCGGTGCGACGCATGTCAGGCCGTGGTTTCCGCCGAGAAGCAGAAGAAGGCCAATGAGCGTCTGAAGGCACGCCGCGCTGCCCGGCGGCTGTGCCTGCTGAAAGCCAGTTAGTCTCGCAAGCGCTCGGACCCACTTGCCGCGGCGCCGGCTGCCGGCTGCTATAGCGGGATCAGCGGCCGCGTTTCGCTCCCGATGCGGTAGGTGCGGGTGGGGAACTCGCTCGCCGGGAGCGACAGGATGCGCGGGCGTATCAGAATCAACACCTGATCGCTCTTGGTGGTGCTCTGTTTCTTGCGGCTGAGCGTGCCCAGGTAGGGGATGTGCGAGACGCCGGTCAATCCCGAAATGGTGGTGGTATCGCTGGGGTTTAACAGGCCCGCCAGGAGGGCCCACTCGCCCGCGGCGACGCGCACGTTGGACTTGAGTGCCCGATTCTCGATGATGGGGACTCCGTTGACGGTCTCCCCGGTCAGCAGCTTAAACTCCGCGTCCACATCCAGAGTGACCGCCTCGGTTCCGTGCACCCTTCCCGTCACCTTCAGCGTCAGGCCCAGATCCTCGTAGGTAAACATAGGCGGCGGCGTGTAGTAATTGTTGTTGCCCGCTGTATTGAGAGCATTGGTTGCGCCGACGTAGTTGCTGCTCATAACGGGGTAGCGCTCGCCGATATGCATGCTGGCCGGTTGGCCCTCCAGCATAGGCAACTGGGTGTCGAGCAGCACCTTGCCGATGCTGTCCGACAGGGTTGCCACCAGTTGGGGCATCGCCACGCCGAGCCCGATCATGGTCTTCCCGCCGCCGAACGCCAGCAGCCCGGACACGTTGGTGGGCAGGGAGACCTGGTTGTGGAAGGCGGTGGTGAGGGCCGTCAGCGAGAACAGGCTGGGGAACTCGATGCCGTATTCGAGGGTGTCGTTGCGGCTGACTTCCAGAAGCCGCAGGTCGAACTCCACCTGCCCGCGCTGGAGCAGCATATCCTGGAGCAAAGCGCGGGCGGGAATCACCTTGGAGATGGCGTCGCGGATGATAATGGTGTTCTGCTGCGAGTCGAAGGAGACCTTCTTGAGGTCCATGGCCTGTTGCACGCTGGTCACCACGGCGGTGAAATCCTGCGCGGTAATCAGGTTGGGAAGCGGGACCGAGATGGCTATCGCCGGCTCCAGTTCGCTGCGCTTCTGCGGCGTGTCTTTGGCTACCAGGATCGTTCTTGAGTCCAAGGGGAACGCGAACGAGCCGGTGGCCGACTCCAGGGCGTAGAGCGCCTCCCGGTAGTTCATCCCGGTCACCTCGAAGCGAAACGTGCCGGCGGGCTGGTATTCGCCGTCGAAGACGCAGACGAGGCCGTAGGCTTTGGCGACATCCTCGAACAGCTTTTTGGAATCGCCGCGCAGGTCAAAATCCCGGAGATAGGACGCGGCCTTCAGCTCGACGGGCGCCAGGAGTCTGTGGGCGTCGAGGCGGTCCTGGTCGGTGGCTGCCGGGATCGGTTCGGGAGCGTCCCCGGGCAGGAGCGAGGTGGCCGGCGCGGCAGCCGGTTTCCCTGTCTCCAGAAGTGCCCGGAGGCGCAGGGCGCGGCTGCGTTGCCAATAGGTACGGTTTTGCGGCTCCAGGGCGGCGGCCTGGGCGTACGCCAGGTAGGCTTCGGCGAACCGGCCCGCCTTTTCGGCGTCGCGGCCCGCCTCGCTGAGATCGAATGCCGACGGCTGGCCCGCCAGCGGAACGCAGGCCAGAATGAGGTATAGTACTGGGGCCAGGGTCCGCACATAATCTTGGACGCTGCGCGCGGCGGCTTCGTGCAGGCCACTTTGCCGTTAGAATCTGGAGTAGGAGCGGGAATGATCTCAATCCGGGGCATACTGACGCAACCCAGGGAACTGGCTGAGCCGGCGGCGGTTTTTGCCGGCGTGTTCCTGGCGGGCTGGCTGGTGCGGTGGCTGGTGCTGCGCGCCCTGCGCGCCTGGACGGCGCGCGGCGGCGGGCGTCCCTCGCTGATCCTGATCGAGGCGCTGCGCGGCCCGCTGCTGATCTGGGCGGTGATTCTGGCCCTCCACTCGACCATACAACTCTCCGGGCTGCCGGAGAAATTCACCGGATGGGGAGCGCGGGCGCTGCTGGTTTTGTGGGTCGTTTCGCTCACCCTGATGTGCATGCGGATCGCCGGAAACCTGGTGCGGCACTACGGCGGGCAGACGCCCGGCGCGTTGCCGGTGACGACGCTGTCGCAGAACCTGGCGCAACTGGCGGTGTTCATCCTGGGCGTTCTGTGGCTGCTGGATGCGTTCCACATGAACATTACGCCCATCCTGACCGCTTTGGGCGTGGGCGGCCTGGCGGTCGCGCTGGCCTTGCAGGACACCCTCTCGAACCTCTTCTCGGGGTTCTACGTTACCGTCGCCCGGCAGGTGCGGCTGGGGGACTACATCAAACTCAACACCGGGGAAGCCGGATACGTGACAGACACCGGATGGCGCGCGACCACCATTCGCGATCTGGCCAACAACCTGATCATCATCCCCAACTCCAAACTGGCGCAGGCCATCGTGACCAACTACCACCTGCCCGAGCGACGCATGAGCGCTTCCCTGCAGGTGCCGGTGGCCAGCGATTCCGATCCGGAGCGGGTGGAGCGCGTGCTGGGGGAGGTGACGCGCAGCGCGGTGGGAGAGATACCCGGCCTGCTGGGCGACCCGGAGCCGTCGGTGACCTTCGATCCCGGATTTGGCGATTTCGCGCTGGGCTTCACCCTGGGATTCCAGGTGGCCGAGTATGCCGACCAGTTCCGCGTGCGCGGGGAACTGCGCAAACGCATCCTTCGCCGCCTGCGCGAGGAGGGAATCGCGATTCCATTTCCGTCGCGAACCCTATACATCCGGCAGGAAAAGCCGTCTCCGGAGAATCCCTGAGCACTTCAAGCCGGTGGCCATTCCCCCTCGAATTTCCAGGGGGGTTTGCCGCGGGCGCCGGAAAGTGCTATAGTAAATCCGCGTTTGATAGCTTCCGCGAATCCGGCTGAGCGTAGTGCCCCTTATAACTTCCTCCCGATGAGCCCGCTTTCAAATTGTTGGAGAAAAACTCAGTGAAAAACATCTTCGTCGGCAATCTGGATTTCAATGCAAGCGAAGAGGCCGTGCGCGGTCTCTTCGAGCAATACGGACAAGTGAACAGCGCCAGGATCATGACGGACCGCGATACGGGCCGCTCACGTGGATTCGCGTTTGTGGAAATGGAGAATGAGGCGGAAGCGGATCGGGCGATCCAGGCGCTCAACGGGTACACGTTGGACGGCCGCGCTCTGAATGTCAACGAAGCCCGTCCCAAGCCGGACCGTGGATTCGGCGGCGGCGGCGGCCGTGGCGGATTCGGTGGTGGCGGCGGCGGCCGGCCGGGTGGCGGCGGCGGTGGTGGTGGACGCCGGCCGGGCGGCGGCGGCGGCGGCGGTGGCCGGCGCGAACCGCGCTGGTAGTTTAGTTTGCAGGATTAGCAGGCGGCGGGCAGGCTAACCACCTGCCCTGCCGCCGGTTACAGCCCGCGCGTCCCGTTTTCCAGGAATGCGCGCAGGCGGTGACTGCGGCTGGGGTGGCGCAATTTGCGCAATGCCTTGGCTTCAATCTGGCGGATGCGTTCGCGCGTCACAGCGAAGTTCTGTCCGACCTCTTCGAGGGTGTGCTCGCTGCCGTCCTCAAGACCGAACCGCATCTTGATAATCTTCTCCTCGCGGGGTGTCAGAGTCTTCAGCACCTGCGCGGTCTGCTCCCGCAAATTCAGGTTGATGACGGCATCGGAAGGCGAGATCCCGTTCTGATCGACGATGAAATCGCCCAGGTGCGACTCGTCTTCCTCGCCGATGGGCGTTTCCAGCGAGATAGGCTCCTGCGCCACCCGCAGCACCTTGCGCACTTTTGAAACCGGCAACTGCAGCCGCTTGGCCAATTCCTCGTTGGTAGGTTCGCGGCCGAGTTCCTGGACCATCTGGCGCGAGGTGCGGATCAGCTTGTTGATGGTCTCGATCATGTGGACCGGGATGCGGATGGTCCGGGCCTGGTCGGCAATGGCCCGCGTGACGGCCTGCCGCACCCACCAGGTCGCGTAGGTCGAGAATTTGTACCCGCGGCGGTATTCGAACTTGTCCACGGCCTTCATGAGGCCGATATTGCCTTCCTGAATCAGATCCAGGAACTGCAGGCCGCGGTTGGTGTACCGCTTGGCGATGCTGACCACCAGGCGGAGGTTGGCCTCAATCAGCTCCTTCTTGGCGGCCTCGGCCTCGGCATGCGCCTTGGTGATGATCTCCAGGGTGCGGCGCAACTCAGCGGCGGAGGCGCCGAACTGCTCCTCCATCTCCTGCAGGCGCAGGGCGCAACTGCGCTGCTCCTTGCGGAGATCCTTGATGCCTTCGGCACGCGCTCCGGGCCAGGTTTCGATCTTGCGCTGCACCCGGGAAACGTCGCGCTCGATGGGCTTGAGTTGCTCGACGGCGGCGCGGACCTTCTCGATCAGGTGGCGGATGACGGGGGTCTGGAAGCGGATGCCCCGCACCAGGCGCGACGTCTTCACCACCAGGCGGCCGAGTTCCCACAACTGGCGGCGGAACAGCTTCGGCTTCATCCCCCGCGGGATGGCCATCAGTTTCTGGCGGCACTGGAGGATTCGCTTGTAGTGGCGGGAAATGTCCTCGACCGCGCGGAAGAACTCCTGACGTTTCTCCTCCACCAGCTCGTCGGTGAGCACCGGGTCGGCGATCTGCACCACGTCGCGCGCCGAGAGCACGTCGTGGGACATCTGTTCGGCGACGGCGAGGATTTCCTGAATGGCGATCGGGGCGCGCGTCAGCGAGCGGAGGACGGCGTTCTGGCCGCGCTCGATGCGGCGGGCGATTTCCACCTCGCCCTCGCGCGTCAGCAGCGGCACGGTGCCCATCTCGCGCAGGTACATGCGGACCGGGTCGTTGATCTTTTCCGCGCCCAGGCCGGGCGGAAGTTCGAGGTCTAGGATCTCCTCGCCTTCCTCGAGTTTCTTGTCGAAGTCCTTGGGTTCCTCGAGAATCTCGATGCCCGCTACATCCAGGCCCGCCAGCACGTCGCCGAGCTCGGCGCCCCCGTCGATATCGCCGGGCAGAACTTCGCTTACCTCGTCGTACAGGACGTAGCCCTTCTCCTTGCCCATCTGTACGAGGCGTTCGATCCCCCCGAATTTGTCGTCAAGCGCCACTGAAGCCCCACACTCCCGGCGTGGAATAATCGAAATCATTGTACACCACGGCGAGGCCGCAAATTGTACCGGGAAGTATCATTGCGCGTCCCTCGCCTGGCGTTCCAGGTCCTTCAGTTCGGCTGCGAGGCGGAGAGCGTCCTCCCACTTGCCCGCACGCTCCATTTCCTTGATGCGTCCCTTGAGCTGTTTGCGCCGGTCTTCGGCGCCGCCGCGCCGCAGATTGGCGATGGCACTGGCCACTTCCTCCGGCGAGGCGGGGGAATCCTCGCGCAGCACGGCCTCGGCCAGCAACTGCCGGTCGGCCTCTTCGAGGCGGGCGCTGACACGGTCGAAAGTGACTCCGCCCTCATCGGCCGCTGCCGCGAAAATGGCCTGGAAAACGCGCCGCGAAGGCAGGCGCTCCAGCAGTTCGACGGACTTCAGCTCCTCAATCATCGCGCCGGCACCGGCGGGGTCGAGAAACAGCGTCCGCAGCACCATGCCTTCATCGGGGCGCAGCACCGTTCTGGGGCGCTCGAGCGGCTTGTCGTCGCGCGTGGATACGGCCTTGCGGAAGCTGGCCAGCACCAGGCCCGGTTCTACTCCGATGTAGCTGGCCAGGTCGCCGGCGATGGCGTCCCGCTCCAGCGGATCGGCGATCTGTTGCAGAGCCGGCAGCAGAGCCTGCAGCATTCCCACGATTCCCTCCTGCGTGTGAACATCATACTTCTTTCGGGCGCGATCCGCCAACCAGTAGAAGTATCCTTTCGCTCCCTCCAGCCTGGCCTGGTACCCGGCCGGGCCGCGCTCCCGGCAGTACTCGTCGGGGTCCAGTTCGCCGTCGAGTTCCACCATGCGGGCGTGCATGCCCTCCTGCAGCAGCACGCCGATGGACCTTTCGGCCGCATTGGCCCCGGGGGCGTCCGGATCGAAGTTCACGAAGATCCGTTGGGTGTGGCGCTTGAGGGCCTGCACGTGCTGCACCGTGAGCGCCGTCCCGCAGCTCGCCACCACCGGGGCGAAACCTGCCGCCGAGACGCCGATGGCGTCCATGTAGCCTTCCACCAGAATGACCCGGTCCTCCTTGCGAATCGCATCCTTGGCGCGATGCAGATTGTAGAGCACGTGGCTCTTCTTATATATCGGCGTTTCCGGAGAATTCAAGTACTTCGGCTGGTCGTCCGCGGCCAGCGCGCGCCCGCCAAAAGCGATGATTTTGCCCGATTCGTTGTGGATGGGAAACATCAGACGGTTGCGGAAACGGTCGTAGAGACTGCCGTCCTGGCGCCGGCCCACGAGTCCCGACTCTTCCATTTCGGCGCCGCTCGAGCCGCGCTGCTCGAACAGGCGCAGCAGGGCGCGGCCGCTCGGGGCGGAGTAGCCCAGGCCGAAACGCTCCATGGTTTCCGGAGTCAGTCCCCGGCCCGCCAGGTAGTCGCGGGCCGCGCGGCCGGCGGAGCCCAGCAGGTTGGCGCGGAAGTTCTCCTGCGCCAGTTCGTGCAACTGAAACAGGCCTCCGCGCTTGCGGGCGTCCTCATCGGCGTATTGCGAGCGCTTGGGCACGGGGATGCCGTAGCGCTCGGCCAGCGACTTCAGGGCCTCGAAGAAGGTGATTCCCTGGGTCTTCATCACGAACGTGAAGACGTCGCCGCCCTCGCCGCAGGAAAAGCACTTGTAGATCTGCAGCGTGGCGTGCACGGTGAAGGAGGGCGACTTCTCGCTGTGGAACGGGCACAGTCCCATGAAGCGGTAGGAACCGCTCTTGCGCAGGCGGACCAGTTCGCCCACCACGTCCTCGATGCGAACCGACGACTTGACCTGCTCGGCGAAGTCCATGAACCCCCGTGCCAACATTATCCCGCACCGGCGGCTCCGGAAGCGCCCGGAAGGCCACATGGCCGTTCGATGACTTCCGCCAGCCGTCCATGGGTAACGCGGACAGCCTATCCTACGACAGCTTGATTCGCCTGGCGGAGGCGAAGGACACTCGCTGTGTGAATCCGCTGACCGTGCTCGAGTACCTGGGCCCATTTGCCCGCGTAGCCACGGCCGTGGCGCCCTTCGTTGCGGCCAGCGCCTTGCGGATGATGTTCGGCAAGAGCCGCACCACGCGCCTGCTGCTTTCCGTAAGCACTATGTGGTTTGCTATCAATGTCTTATTGGCACCGTATGCGATGGGAGTACGGGCAGACATTTCCAGCCTGCGATCGATTTTCCGCTGAGCGGGGAGGCGCTAAATCCGAGGGAATGGCCTGCGGACGTTCCGGAACGCCGCCGGGCCAGTACGATGACTCACGTTACGCGGGACGGGACGTCGAGTCGTGGTTGTCCTTGGCTTCGGTAGGAGTGTCGGAGCTCACATCTCTCAAGGACTCCTTGAAGCCCCGAATACCCCGGCCAAGTCCTTTTCCAAGTTCGGGCAGCTTCTGCGGACCGAAGAACAGAATGGCAATACCGAGGATTATCAGCAGGTGTTGCGGCCGTAGCAGGTCTTCAATCATAATGGCCCTCTCCCTGAAGGGTAGCACGATTCCGGCGTTGCAGGTGTTGCCGTATGGTTCCGCGCGCCGGGAGCCGGGGAAAAGGCCGCCGCACTCCGGGCCTGTGGAATCCGGTACAATGGCGTTGACGAAGGAGGCCTTATGGATAGGGTGCTTACAGCCGAATTTGGCTTGACACAGATTCTGATCGTGGCCGCGATTGCGGCGATCTTTTTCGGCGGCAAGAAGGTGGGCGATCTCGGCAAGGGTCTGGGCGACGGGATCCGAAACTTCAAGACGGCCATGAAGGAAGACCCGCCGGCGGGCGAGAAGCCCTCCAAGGAACCTGAAAGAATCGAGACGAAGAAGGGTTGAGGCTTCCGGCGCGGCCCGCAGCCCCGGCCGCGTCCCTTCGGCTCCTGGAAAAAGCGAAAACCCCGCCAGCCCAGCCGGGCTCGCGGGGTTTTCGCTTTCAGGAAGCGGTACTCGTTTCCTGGCTACTTCGCCTTCTTCGGCGGAACGATGGCGTCCTTGGCGGCTTTCGCCACGCGGAACTTGACCACCTTCTTGGCCGGGATCTTGATGGTTTCGCCGGTCGCCGGGTTGCGCCCCGTGCGAGCCTTGCGATCCTGCCGGACCAAGCGGCCGATGCCGGGCAGCACGAACACGCCGTTCTTCTTGACTTCCACGATTGCCAGAGCGGCAAGCTCATCAAGAAACGCACGCGCCGTCTTGTTGTTGACTTCCAACTTCTCCGCCAGAGCGCGGACCAGTTGCGTTTGGGTCAGTCTCTGATTCGCCATATCTCTCCTTAAGTTGATTCTCCCGTTCATCCATCGAACAACACGAAAGGCCCGGACGATCTCACAATCGTGGGCCTTGATCGCTATCAATCATACGGGATCGTTTTGGGGATGTAAAGACAATTGCGCCAAAAATAAGGGGTTTTGACGGATTTTTCGCGCAGGAGGTTCTGAAAGGGCCGTTTTACGGGGTCTTGGAGAACCCCAGACCGTCCTGGTACCGCAATTCCCCTTCCCGGAAGGCTCCCGCGGCCCGGTCTTTCAGCGTGCGGAACCGCACCGAGCGGTGGTCCACCGGATACAGCACCAGACGCAGATCGGCGTGCAAGCGGAGCGCGGGCCCACCGGCGCTGGTCTCCGGTTCTCCCTGCGAGCGGTTCATGCGGTGGCGCGTCTGGTTCAGGAACAGGATAGCGGTATCGCTTCGCATCAGGACCCGGGCCAGCGAGCCCAGCCCGGAACAGAGCACCTGGCTCTGCAGCCCGGCTGCGCCCGCGGCCCTGCCATCCAGTTCGAGTTCGGGCGTGAGAGCGGCCAGGGAGTCGATGGCCACAATGTCGACGGCACCGCTGGCGGCCAGGCCGCGGATCATCTCCACCGCATCCTCGGCGGATCGCGGACACATCACCGGAAGGCTTTCGAGCGCCACCCCGAGGCCCGCCGCGTAGGCCGGGTCGAAGGAATGCTCGGCATCGATCCAGGCGGCCGTCAGCCCGCAGGCCTGCGCGTGGGCCAGGCACTGGAGCGCCAGCGTGGTCTTGCCGCTGGAAGGCGGGCCCAGCAACTCGCTCATAGCAGCCCGCGGGAATCCGCCAGTGCCGAGGGCCCGGTCGAGCGCGGGAAACCCGGTGGGGACCGGCGGCAGGACGCGCCGCGGAAGACTGGCGAAGAGGGCCATCTTAGCGTGAATGGCGCGCTGTCGCTCCAACGCGGCCGGACTTCTTGCGTCGATCATGGGAAACCCCTTCGGCCACGCCGGGAACCCGCGTCCCCGGCCCGCCCCGTCAGGCCGCTACCGCCTGGCAGCGGCGGGTTTGGCTGGAGGCGCCTCGGGAACTGGAGCGGGAGCGGGGGCGACTGCGGCGTCCGGCCTCACCAGTCCCAGCAGTTTGCGCAAATCCAGATCGATAGTCTGCCGGATGTCCGCGTTGTCCTTGAGGAACTGGCGCGCGTTCTCGCGGCCCTGGCCGATGCGCTCGCCCTTGTAGCTGAACCAGGAGCCGCTCTTCTCGACCAGGTTCTGCGCCACGCCCAGATCAAGCAGGTCGCCTTCCTTCGAGACGCCCTCGCCATAGATGATGTCGAACTCGGCTTCCCGGAAGGGCGCTGCCACCTTGTTCTTGACCACCTTGACCTTCGTGCGGTTGCCCACCACCGCATCCCCGTCCTTGATGGCGGCGATGCGGCGGATGTCCAGCCTCACCGAGGAATAGAACTTAAGCGCGCGTCCGCCGGTGGTGGTCTCCGGGTTGCCGAACATGACGCCGATCTTCTCGCGAATCTGGTTGATGAAAACCAGGCAGGTGCGCGACTTCGACACCACGCCGGTTAGCTTGCGCAGGGCCTGGGACATCAGCCGGGCCTGCACGCCCATGTGGCTGTCGCCCATCTCGCCGTCCAGTTCCGCCTTGGGAACCAGGGCCGCCACCGAATCCACCACCAGCACGTCGATCTGTCCGGAGGCGATCAGGGCGCCGGTGATCTCCAGAGCCTGCTCGCCGTAATCCGGCTGCGAGACCAGCAGGTTGTCGATATCCACGCCCAGCTTCTTGGCGTAGGCCGGATCGAGGGCGTGCTCCACGTCGATGAACGCCGCCATGCCGCCCTTCTTCTGGGCTTCGGCGATAACCTGGAGCGCAATCGTGGTCTTTCCGGACGATTCCGGGCCGAAGATCTCGACGACCCGGCCGCGGGGCAATCCGCCCACGCCAAGAGCAGCGTCGAGCGAGATGGAACCCGTCGAAATCACGGCCACCGGGACGATGGCGTCCTTGGAGCCGAGGCGCAGAATCGAACCTTTTCCGAACTGCTTCTCAATCTGGCTCAGGGCCAGTTCTAACGCGCGCGAACGCTCACGTTCATCCATGTGGGACGGCTCTCCTGGAGTTTGGAATTGCGAAGCTTCATTGTACCAGTGGGGGTTGGGGGCGGCGACTCTCGGATTTTTGCGCCGGGCGGCGGGGAATGAGTGGTGGGCGGTCGCGGGCTCGAACCGCGGACCTCCTGCTTGTAAGTTGAGGCTTCGGGGTGTCTCGGGGAGCCACGAATCGCCACCAAGTACTTGGAGAATCTGAAGGTTAGGCCGAAACCGTGGCGGGGGATAGCGTAGCGTGGTAGAGTGTGTTTTGCTGGGGTCTGAATGGCAGTTGCGCCACAAGTCGCGTCACAAATTCAGCGCGTGGCAAAATGCGTCGCGGCGCAGCGCATCTCCAGGGGCACATCCTCCTGCATTGAGTTTGACGATATGGCGCAAACCGTCTATCTCGCGCTCTGGCGTTCCGTTCAGACCACCTCGAATATATCCGATGATTGGCTGTGGCGAGAGGCGGATGTCGTAGCGCGCAACTACATCCGCAGGGAGAAGGGAAGGGCATTTGACGCGGGTGGACTCTTTCAGGGCAAACGCGGGCGGCGACGCAATGCGTGCCTTTCGTTCTTGGCCGGCACAG
>Ga0265323_10000967_pt1 | contig 15003 bp, 10 predicted proteins | sample 41225metaG_FD_193580 | JGI IMG/M metagenome (GOLD analysis project Ga0265323, IMG submission 193580) | Rhizosphere microbial communities from Carex aquatilis grown in University of Washington, Seatle, WA, United States - 4-12-25 metaG | ecosystem: Host-associated > Plants > Roots > Rhizosphere...
GTATTCCAGGATCATGGCCTCGTGGATCATGGTGAGTTCCAGGTGCGTGGCGGGATTGTCCACCGGGATGCGCCCGGTTTCGGCGATCAGAACCAGGAAGAAGGCGGCGCACGCCAGCATCTGCGACGGCGCCAGGAACCGCCATTGCTGGCCGATGGCGGCGCCGGCCATCTCGGAAAGCGACGTGGACCCGGCACCGATGGCGACCGTGAAAACCGCCAGCATGAGCGTCGGCTCCGCCAGGGCGGCGATGGTCATCTCGCGGCTGCTGCCCAGCCCGCCGAACGAACTGCCCGTATCCAGGCCGCCCAGCGCCAGGAAGAACCGCCCCAGGCCGAGCAGGTAGACCACCGCCAACACGCCCCCGAACAGGCCGACCGGCGTATCGGCGGCCACCATCGGCACCATCAGCCCGGCCAGCAGGGTCGCCAGAAACACTACGTAGGGCGTGGCATGAAACAGCCAGGAGGCGCTGGCGGGGATCACCATGTCCTTGCGCAGCAGTTTGTGGATGTCGCGGTAGGATTGCAGCAAACCCGGGCCGCGGCGCATCTGCAGGCGCGCCTTGGCCGTCCGGATCAGACCGCTCACCAGCGGCGCCAGCAGCACCAGCAGCGCCACCTGCGCCAGCACCTTCAAAAGCGCACCGGTCATCGGTGGACTCCAAACAGCAGCAGCGCAATCAGCGTCAGAAAAATGTAGGCCAGGTAGGCGTGGATGCTGCCCGCCTGCACCGACCGCATGCGGCCCGCCACGCGCAGCAGCCACTCCTGGAACGGGTGGTAGAAGTGCTTCTCGAACGCCGGCTCAATCTCGCTCTCGAAACGGATTGCGGTGGGGTAATAGGGCGATACTTCGTAGTCGGCCTGGATCTCGCGCCGCGGCCGGTAGAGCGCGGCGAAGATCATGCGGATCGGTTTCGAGAACCCGGTGGCCGTGTATTCGTTGGCGGCGGTGAGCCCGGGCAAGCCGCAATCCCACGTGGGGCCGGCAGAGCGCCGGGTGCCGCGGCTCCACACCAACCAGAGCAGCGCGGGAAGCGCCGAAAGCAGCGCCAGCATGGCGGCGATCCCCACGGTCGACAGGGTGCCTCCACGCGCGCTGCCGGCGGCGAGCACCCCGCTCCCGGCGGCCAGGGCCGCGCTGACGCGGACTCCCATCGCCTCGCCGGTGATGGGATCGAAGACCCGCACGAACCACGTGGCGCCCAGTCCCAGGGCCACGCAGCCCGCCGCCAGGATGCCCATGCCGGCGCGCATCGGGAAGGACACCTCCTGGGCCTGGGCGGCCCCGTCGCTTCTGGGAAGCGCCAGGAACGAGATGCCGAACGCCTTCACGAAACAGGCCGCGGCCAGCGCCGCCGTCAGCGCCAGCATCGCGCCGGCAATCGGAAAGACCATGCGCGTGAGAGTCCCGGTGGTCCCGAAGCCCGCCAGCAGCGCCTGGTAGGTGAGCCATTCGCTGACGAAACCGTTGAGCGGCGGCAACCCGGAGATGGCCACCGCGCCGGTCAGAAAACAAACCGCGGTGAACGGCATGCGGCGGATGAGGCCGCCCATTTCCTCCATGTTGCGCGTCCGGGTGGACTGGAGGACCGCGCCCGCGCCCAGGAACAGGAGGCACTTGAAAATGGCGTGGTTCAGCGTGTGATAGAGCCCGGCGATGAGCGCGATGGCCGCCAGCGTGGGGTGGCCCAGCGAACGGAACAGCAGGGCCGCGCCGAACCCGATCAGAATGATGCCGATGTTCTCGATGCTGTGGTATGCCAGCAGGCGCTTGAGATCGTGCTCCATCAGCGCGTAGAGCACCCCCAGCACCGCCGAAAGCACGCCCGCCCCCAGCACCAGCATCCCCGCCCACTCCGGCAGCACGCCGAAGAAGTCGAAGAAGACCAGCGCCATGCCGTAGATGCCGCTCTTGATGACGATGCCGCTCATGAGCCCCGAGATGTTGCTGGGCGCCACCGGGTGGGCCGCCGGCAGCCAGACGTGCAGCGGGATGATCCCCGCTTTCACGCCGAAACCCAGGAAGAACAGTGCGAACACCACGCCCTGTTCCCAGCCGGGCAGCTTCGAGGCGCATTGGTGGAAGCTCGCGAAATCCAGGCTGCCGCTGGCGCCCGCCAGCACCAGAAACCCGATCAACAGCAGCCCCGTGCCCGCGTGCGACATGATCAGGAAGACCATGCCGGCGCGGCGCGTGGGCGCTTTCTCGTGCTCGAAGCTCACCAGGCAATAGGCCGACAACGCCATCGCCTCCCAGGCCACCAGGAAGAAGAACGCGTTCGCCGCCACGAACACCAGCGTCAGGCTCAGCAGCAGAATGTTATAGAAGAAGCCGAGAAAACCCACGTTGCGCCGGCCCTCCATCCCGCGCACATAGCCCAGCGAGTAGACCGAGACGGCGACACCCAGGATTCCCAGCACCAGATTGAAATAGGCCGAGAGCGCGTTCACGCGCACGCTCCAGGAAAACAGCGGCACCCCGAACGGCAGTATCCAGGCGGCCTCCGCCCCGTGCCACAGGGAATACACCGCGGCGGCGATTTCCACCAGCGCCCCCGCCAGCGCCAGTCCGAAGGCGGCCCTGCGCGCCAGGCGCGGCGATCGAATCCCGGCCAGGCCCGCCGCCGCCCCCGCCAGGTAGGCGATCAGCCCGGCGTTGAAAAGCGGCTCGACGATGGGCGTGTTCAGCATGTTACCGGAGTTCCGCTCAACGGCCGGGACGTTCCGCTTCAATCTCGCCGAGCATCTGCACGGCCTCGGCAAGATTCGCCTGGAAATACTGGCGCATCATGTCGAGCACCTTGAGGAGAACTCTGTTTCGCAGCGAGTAGAAAACCTGGTTGCCGTCCTTGCGATTGGCCACGATCCGGCGGCTCCGCAGGATTGCCAGATGCTGCGAGAGGTTCGCCTGCTCGATGCCCAACCGGTCCTGGATCGCGCGCGCCGAGATTTCACCCTCCCGCAGGGCTTCCAGTATGGCGATGCGGGTCGGGTGGGCGAGCGCGTGAAACATGCTCGCCTTGTATTCCCGCAGCATGGACTGCATAAGATTAGAATATTCGATTTGTCGAATATTCGCAACGGCGATCCGCCCTAATGCTACCGTGTAGGAATGCTTAGCTCCGCCAGGTGGCATCCGAACCGGCGCTGGCTGCTGGGGGCGATTCTGGCGCTGGCGGCGTTCCTCCGGACGTATCAACTGGCGGCCATTCCTCCGGGTTTGTACGTGGACGAAGCCATGGACGGCAACGACGCCCGCGCGGCTTTGGAAACCCGCCACTTCCAGGTGTTCTACGCCGCCGACAATGGCCGCGAGGGTTTGTACGTCAACGCGGCGGCGCTCTCGATAGCCGCGTTCGGCAACCAGGCGTGGGCGCTGCGGCTGCCGGCGGCAGTCTTCGGCACGCTCACCGTTTGGGGCGTCTACCTGCTGGGCGCGGAGATGGCCACGGCATCCACCGGATTGCTGGCGGCCTTCTTTCTGGCCACCAGTTTCTGGCACCTGGTCTTCTCGCGGATGGCGTTTCGCGCCATTGCCGCGCCGCTCGTCCTGGTGTGGGCGTTGTGGCTGCTGCTGGCGGCGCTGCGCCGGGCGCGCGGCGGGCGGCCGTTCCTGGGCTGGATGATCCTGGCAGGCGCGGTGTACGGGCTGGGTTTCTACACGTACCCGGCCTACCGGATCACGCCGCTGCTGGTGCTGGCCGTCTGGATCGCCGGCGGGCGGCGCGGTGCCTGGGCCTGGGCGGCCGCCGCGGCCGTGGCGGTGGCGCCGCTGGCGGTCTACTTCGCCGCCCGCCCAGACGCCTTCTGGGGACGCGCGGCCCAGGTGTCGGTGTTCGAGGGGCCGCGGCCGGCCCTCGAACTGGTGCTGAACTGCTGGCGGACGGCGCGCATGCTATTCACTCGCGGCGACCACAACTGGCGTCATAATGTGGCCTGGCAGGCGGAGTTGTTCTGGCCCGTGGCGGTCTCGATGGTGCTGGGTTTGGGCGCCGCCTGGAAGCGGCACCGGCCGCTGGTTCTCTGGCTGGCGCTGGGGATGGTACCGGCAGCGGCGGCCACCGAGGCGCCGCACGCCTTGCGCGCCATCCTGATGCTGCCGGCGGCGTGCCTGCTGGCCGCTCTGGGGGCCGGCCAGGTGTACGGGTGGCTGCGCCGGTGGGTGCCCGCCGGCGGCCTCCAGGCCGTTGCCGCCGTGGTGCTGCTGGGGCTTTGCTACCAGCCGTTCCACGCCTACTTCGGCGTCTGGGCGTCCAACCCGAACACCGCCGAAGCCTTCGACTCCCGCTACGCCGAACTGGCCCGGCGGATCGCCGCTGCCCCGCCGGAGCAGCCCAAACTGGTGGTGGCGGCGCTCGCCGGGATGCAAGTTGGCGGCCTGCCCATCCAGTTGCAGCCGGTCATGTTCCTGACCGGAAGCTATACCGCGCGCGAGCGCCGCGAAACGCGCATACGCTATATCGCCGGGCAACCCGGGGATACCGGGCTTTGCCGCCAGGCCGCGCAACGGGAACCCGGTGCGGCGGTCTTCTGTGTGCCCTGAGGGTGGGCGCTACAACCTGGGAAACCCGTGGCCTGGACGTCCTCCGGACCGGGTTCCGGGGAGCCGCCTGGCGGAGCTCACCCGGTACTGGTACTGGTTGAGGCGGGCGGAGAGTCATCCCCGGAGGCGGCTGTTGGGGGCGATGGCGGGAAGGCTCGCCAACCTGCGGGCGGCGACGGGGAAGACGCGGGCGATGGGCGGCGAGGTGTTGGTGGAACGCGATGAAACGGCGAGACTTCCCGGTCCTGGGCTTTCAAGGCAGGGCGATGGCGGCTCCCGGAGGAAAGGGAGCGGTTCGCAAGATCCAGGGAGGGCGGTTTGGCTGGTGCCGCATGGGCCCGGGAGGTCCATAGCGGTAACCCCGCGGGTAACACGGCTACATGCACAGAACGCAATACGTGTACAATCTCATAAAATGAACCGGACCTGCAGGTCCGAAAGTAATTGACGGAGGACCAGGAGCATGTCGGTTACCGACACCATAATCAGCACTCCAAACGATGTCAGACCGCGACTCAGGAATGGAGCGCGGCCGGAGAGTCTCACCGACCCGGTATTCGTCAATTTTGTAGACTATGCGAAGAAACACTGGCACTATAGCGCGAGCGCCTGGGACCCGGCGAGTGACGCCAGGGCGCTGCTGGCGGGAGCCGGCAACACCGCGGCGTGTCAGGGTTTTGGATACACGCTCGGCCGGGTCTTCAAAGACGGATTGGGTATCGTGGCGGGGCAACTAGCCTACCCGGCTATCGCGGGCTACTTCTGGGTGCCCCCCAAGTACAAGTGCTTCGACCCGCTGGTCAAGGGCAACATTCGCAAGCTCGGCGGTTTTCGCAAGGTCTACGACAAAGGGACTATCTTCAAGGACCACATGTACCTGCAGTGCTGTGGCAGGTACTACGATCCCACCGTGGGGCGCATCTTCGCGCAGAAGGACGAGTTGGTCCTCGAGACGTTTCCCCGTGCGTGGGATACTTCGGCGCCCAGCAATCAAGCCAATGGCACCTTCATCGAACTCGCCGACAAGAGAAAGCTGCTGATCACCAGGGACCAGCAAACACTTTTCCTGGCGAAGCCGCACGAGAAGGTGCACGGTTTCAACGCCATATTTCTGATGTTCGAACCGAGCGAGGAGAACTTCAAGAAGGTCTTCGGCAAGTTATTGAAGAAGGACCTGAAGCCCGTCAATCCAGAGAACCAGTTGCTCTCCGAGTTCGTTTTGCATTGCTTCAACGCCCCGGTGACGCCCCAACCTACCGTGGGCCCGCTGTTCCATTAAGCCGGGGGCCCGGCTATCGAGGGGCGTGTTCATCGGGGCGAAGCCAGGGCGATTCACGCGGCGGGACCCCGGCGGCACGGGCGTTCCAATAACCGCTTGTCAGTTCACACCTGCCCGGTCCATCGGGTTGCTCAGTTGCCGGCAATCGCCATCCGGAACGCGGATGGGCAGCGGGCGCGTTCCGGGAAACGCGTGGGGACCACAACTGGCGTCACATCGTGGCCTGGCAGGGCGGAACTGTTCTGGCCCCTGGCCGTCTGGATGCGGTACCGGCTGGTCCTTCCGTGGCTGGCGCTGGCCACCGCGGCGCCGCGCACGCTGGGCCCCATCCCGATGCCGCCGGCCGTATGTCTGGCGGCGGCGCCGGGAGTGGCTGCGGTCTGTCCGGTCCCCGCGCTGGGGCGCAACCGGTTTGCGCCTGGCTGGGCCAACTCGCGCCGGCCCGCTCTCTGGCAGCGGCCGATCGCCCGGCGATCCCGGCGATGCCGCGCTTTGCCGCCAGACCGTCCGGCGGGAACCCGGCGCCGCGGTCTGCTGTGTGCCATGACGCCGAAGTTCGCTGCCCGAAAGCTGATAAGATGTTGGACTGAACCATGGACCACATCCTCTCCATCGTCCTGTTCACCCCTCTTGTGGGGCTGCTGGTGCTGTTGTTCATTCCCTCGTCGAATGCGCGCGCCATTAAGTTGTGGGCGAATGCCGCCGCGTTTCTGGGCTTCCTGGTCTCGCTGCCGCTGGTGTTCAACTTCGACCGCACCAAGGATTTTCAATTCGTGGAGAGGGCCGCGTGGGTTCCCTCCATCGGCGCTTCCTACCACCTGGGCATCGACGGGTTGGGCCTGTTGCTGGTCATGCTCACCACGCTCCTGGGCTTCATCGCCATCCTGTCGAGCTGGAACGCCATCCAGACGCGCCTGAAGGAGTATTACGCCTTCTTCCTGCTCCTGCAGACGGCCATGCTGGGCGTGTTCATGGCGCTGGATTGCCTGTTGTTTTTCGTGTTCTGGGAGACGGTGCTGGTGCCCATGTACTTCATCATCGCCATCTGGGGCGGCGAGCGCCGGGTCTACGCGGCCATGAAGTTCATGATCTTCACCCTGATCGGCTCGGTGCTGATGCTGCTGGGCATTCTGATCCTGTACTACCAGCACACCCAGCAATTCCAGACGAACAGCTTCGACATCGCCGACCTGTTGCGCACGCACGTTCCCATCGGCGTCGGGTGGTGGGTCTTCTGGGCGTTCTTCGCGGGCTTCGCCGTCAAGGTGCCGATGTTCCCGTTCCACACCTGGCTCCCCGACGCCCATACCGAAGCGCCCACGGCGGGCTCCGTGATCCTGGCCAGCGTCCTGCTGAAGATGGGGACGTACGGCTTCCTGCGGTTCTCGCTGCCCCTGCTGCCCGAGTCGGCCAAAAACGGGACGGTCATCGGGATTGTGTCCGTGCTCTCGATCGCCGGCATCGTCTACGGCGCGCTGGCCTCGCTCATGCAGAAGGACTGGAAGAAGCTGGTGGCCTATTCCTCGGTGAGCCACCTGGGGTTCTGCACCCTGGGAATGTTCTCGCTGAACCCGGCGGGAATTTCCGGATCGATCATTCAGCAGATCAACCACGGCATCTCCACCGGCATGCTCTTCCTGATCGTGGGCGTGGTCTACGAGCGGCGGCACACACGGGCCATCGCGGAGTACGGCGGGCTCTTCCGGATCATGCCGGTCTTCACCGTGGTGTTCGGCGTGGCCGCGCTCAGCAGCATGGGAATGCCGCCCTTGAACGGCTTCATCGGCGAGTTGGCCATTCTGAGCGGCGCTTACCAGATGTCTCACGTATGGGCCTTCTGGGGCGTGGTGGGAATCGCCCTGGGCGCGGCCTACCTGTTGTGGCTGTTCCAGCGCACCATGCTGGGCGAGGTGAGCCAGCCGAACCGTTTGCTGCGGGATCTGTCGTGGCGGGAAATTGCGGTGTTCGCACCGCTGGTGGCGTGGGCGTTCTGGATCGGCCTCGGCCCCCAGCCCTACTTCAAAACGCTGGACCGCTCGGTGGCGCAGATCGTGGAGCGCGTGCACCCGGGCTACTACGCCGAGCAGGGCGTCGCGAGCCCCATCGGGGAGAACAGCCCCAGAGACGGATTGCGCTGACCGAACCCCTGCGCGGCGGCGGACCCGAATGGGCCCGCCCCCCGGGGATGAATGGCTACTTGGCTGGCGGCTTGTACCCTTCCAGCGAGTGGTTGTGATCCTTGAAGTACTTCCCGGCGTCGGTGAGATTCGGATCCTTGTGCATGGAGTCCTTGTCACCCGCCTTCACGTGGCAGAAGTTGCAGGTCTTGTGGTTGTCGGCCGCGTACTTCGGCGTGCTGAAGCCGGGCGTGGGAGCCAGCAGGCCCCCGGTGATAAGGAAGGCTGCGGGTGCCAGCACCAGGGCCGCGGGCAGTAGTACCTTTACAAAGCGCATGCTGTGTCTCCTAGTTCCCCAGAATACCGAATTCCAGGGTCTGAATGGCTACCGATCATTATAATCCGGCAGCGGCGATTTGCAACAAACTGTGGATAACCGCTGCCCGCCAGGCTACCAGGTGTAGTGCGCCGTGTAGGTGACCGTTTTTTCCTCGTCCGGATTCAGCGTAACGCGGAACTCGATGGTCTGCGAATCGGTCTTCACCCAGGGCACTGAACTGGCTGTTATGTCCCAGGTGGCGCCGCGATACAGGTGCTCCACCACGCGCACCTCCGCCCGTTCCTTCTTGTGATTGCGCACCTTGATCTCGAAGCCCTCGTCCATGGTGCGCCGCCCCATTTCGGTCAGAGACAACGTCCGCTTCCGCTCGCCGGCGATGTCGAAGGCCGCCCCGGTGAACACGCGGATGTGCTCGTCCCTGGGCGTGTGGTCGATCGAGTCCTCCCCGGTGAACTCCAGTTGGCCGTCGGTGTCGCGGCGGTAGAAGCGCACCCGCCCCTTGGGCAGCGGCATCCCCAGGTGGTTGGCCTCCGAGTTGACGAACTCCCGCATCACCCACACCTTGTTGTTCGATTGGGTGCCGTACTCCATGTTGTTGCGGATCATGTCGAAGTTCCATCCGCTGTAGCGCGGGTCGGCCTTGAAGCCGTCGTAGATATACACCAGTTCGGATTTCACGCCGCCGGCCCGCACGAACTCCACCTGTTTGGTCTCGCTGTTGTGGAGCGTCACCGGGCGCTGCAAGGTATAGAGATGGTACTCGTCGAAGGTCTTCTCCACGACCGCGGGCGCGCCGGTAGAGGGACCCGCCGACGCACGCGCATACGCGACGCCGAGACCGGCCCCTCCTCCGCCCTGCGGCTGGACCTTGTTCACGTCGCCGGCCATCAGTTTCACACGCGCGTTTTCGAACTCCTTGCCGCTGCGGTTCTCCATCGTCACCCAGCCGATGATGTCCAGCGCGTTGCCCTCGCCGCTCACGATGTTGTAATCGGACGTCCAGTTCAGGCCGCCCGAGACGTACGCCAACTCCGCGTCCAACCGTCCGGCGCGGTCGGTTTCGACAGTCCACTCGATCAACGGCTTCAGGATCATCCCCGCGCCCAAGCCCGGAAACAGGGGCAGCCCCGGCAATCCGAACTGGAGCTTGCCGGACACCTCGACGATCGGCTGCGGCTGCGGTTGCGCCGATTGCTGATAATACGGACCCTGCTGCACGGCCGGCGGCCCGCTGGCGCGCACGATCTTCCCCTGGATGACATCGATCCTATCCCCCGCCCGCACCTGGAACTCGATGGTCTGCCCTTCGTAGCGCTTCAGCAGCGCGTCCAGCGACACCGGGTCGGCGCGGTAGTTCTGGTCCAGAATGCGCAGGGCTCGCCGCTGGGCCGGATCTCGCAGCATCACCGATTCCGGCTCCAGAAGCGCCGTTGCGCCCTCGAACCGGATCGAGTTCACGCCCTGTTTCAACTCCAGCGGAATGGTCTCCCGAATTACGGCGAAGCGCTGGTTGTAAATGGTCAGCGATGGGTCCGCGCCATAACAGGCGGAGAGTAACATCAGGGATAGAAGGACTCGCATGCGGCGATAAGCTGCACGTTGAGTGCCAGTTACTTCTTCGCGAACTTTACGTCCATCAGCACCCAGGCGTCCGGGTCCAGCTCGACGCTTGCCGGCTCGGCAGGGGCGGCGATCTCGAAGGTCTGCCGCTTCGAGTTCAGCTCGATCTTCTCGATCCGCACCGGCGAGCCCTGTGCCGAAACCGCCACATCGATGGGCAAACGGTACACGTCCCCCGCCTGGGTCTCGGCCAAGTCTAACTCGATCTTCTTACCTGCGGCGTTGTAAGTCCAGGTGCCTTCCACCGAGGGCGATCCGGCGCGGTAGAGCCACTGCTGGAAGAACCAGGCCAGGTCGCTGCCCGTGGCTTCCTCCATCACCTGCCGGAAATCGGCGGTGGACGCATTGGCGTCGCGGAACCGGCGGTAGTATTCCCGAATGCCCACGCGGAACCGCTCGTTGCCGGCGGCGCCGCGCAGCATGTGCAGCGTCCAGGCGCCCTTCTGATAGACCACCGCGCCGGGGGCGCGGCCATCGGCGATTTCCGGCAGGTTGTCGTGAACCACCGCCTCCGGTGGAGCGCGCTTCTCCGCGGCCAGGATGGCGGCCCGCGAGCGCTTCATGGACGCCACAAACGCGTCGTGCCCCTCGATGTGCTCCTGCGCCAGCGACGCGAAGTAGGTGGCGAAGCCTTCGCTCAGCCAGGCATCGTCCCAGTCTTTCTCGGTCACCGAATCGCCGAACCACTGGTGCGATACCTCGTGCCACACCGTGCCTGCCAGCCCCCGGCCGCCGAACGCTTTCTCGCCGTAAAACGCCTCGCTGGCGTGCTCCATACCGCCCGTCATCCCGGCCGCTTCCACGCTGTCCAGCTTCTCGTAGGGGTACGTCCCCACCGCGTCGCTGAGGAACTCCAGGGCCTGGCGCATGGGCGTTTCCAGGCTGGCGATGCCCGCGTCGCGATCCTGGTGGAACACCCACGTATCCAGCGGAACGCCCGCCACGGTGGCAAAGTGCCGCACGGCGAACTGCGCCACTCCGATACCGTTCAACCACGAGGCGATCGGCTGGGACTGCTTCCAGTGCGTCATGCGCCGCCCGTCGCCCACGTCGATCTGCTCCACCAGCGCGCCGTTGGCCACCACCTGGTACCTGGATGGCGCGGTCACCAGAAACTCGCTGGTGGCCTTGTCGGAGGGATGATCGATCATGGGCAGCCACTGGCGCGCCATCACCGGCCAGTTCACGCTGAAGAAGCAGCGCTCGCCGTACTTGTTGGTGACTGTCTTCAGGCCGCCCGCCGGTATGCCGTGGTATTGGATGTCGTAGTGCCTCACGTCGCCCGCTTTGGACGGGGTCTGAAGCTTCATGGTCAGGCGGTCGATCTGCTGCGTGTAGCGCAGCGAGATATCGCCCATCGACACGTCGGTCACGGTCATGCCCTTGCCCGACTTCGGGGAAGCCAGGTCCAGCCAGAACTCCGCCAGCCCGTCCTTGACGAAGCGCACGGTCACCGTGGCGTGGCCCGCGATTTCGTCGTTCTCGTCGTTCAGCGCCACCCGCAGGACATAGTGCTGGATGTCGATGCCCGGCTGCCGCGGATAGTCGTCCGCCACCGCCCGGAACGGCCCCGCCGCCAGCGCCAACGCGAGCCAGATCCACCCGTGATTCCGATTCGTCATGCCACTCTCCGGCAACTTACTATAATGCAAATCGCGAGCAGAGCGCGCCGCGGGGTCCGCCCTACTTCATGCGCCCGGCCGGGCGCAGCAGCCGCGCCGGCAGTCTGGAAAAATACGCCAGGCGCTCGACCAGCGGCAGCAACCGGCGCACCGTGCGGCCATGCAGCAGCAGGCTTCCGGCCACCAGCACGGGATGCGGAATCGCCGTACGGCAGCGCGCGCACATCTCAATTTCGCCCGCGCGCCCGGCCGCGTGCAGACGGCGCAATTCCTGCATCGCCCCGGAATTCCAGATCCGCAGAAGCGGCTCGCCGGCCAGATTGCCCAGTGGCGCCCCGTCCAGCATGTAACTCTGGCAGCAGGGGTAGACGTCGCCGTTCTGCTTGATGTAGGCTGCGCCCCGCCACAGGTAATGGCAGGGATGCTTCCAATCCGCCGGATCGCGCGCGGCGGCGGGGTCCATGAGGTTGGTCTCGTCGGCCTTGATGCGGATGCGGTCGACGCCGGGAACGCCGCTCCAGAAGCGGACGAACTCCTCCACCTCGCCCGCGTTGCCCTCCATGCGGACCAGTTGCACCACCACCTGCAAGCGGCTCCCCCGCTCCCGCTTCATGCCGGCGAAGCGCACAAAGTTGTCGCGAACCCTTTCGAAACTGGCGCCCTTGCGGTAGAACTCGAAGGTCTCCCTGCTGGCGCCGTCGAAGCTGAGCGTGATCTGTTCCAGCGGCGAGGCCAGCACACGCGCCGCCATGCGCTCGTCCAGCAGGGTTCCGTTGGTGGAAAGCAGGGTCGAGATGCTGTGCCGGTGGCAGTACTCGATGCGCTCGAAAATGCGCGTGTCCAGAAACGGCTCGCCCAGGCCGATCAGCATCATGTGCTCGGCCGTGTCCCCCGCCTGGCGCACCAGGCTTTCAAAAACGTCTTCGGCCATGTCCGCCTTGGGTTGGGGATGGCTCTCGCGCGGGCACATGGGACAGTAGAGGTTGCAGCGCGCGGTGGTCTCGACGATGTATTCCACCGGCAGCGCCGCCAGCGTGGACCGGCGCGCGAGGTAGCCCCACAGCAGTTTGGCCCGGTTCCATGCCCTCATGCAGTTCCTATTCTACCCGCCGCGCGTGAGATGATGGCTCCGGGGCGGTGGCGCTAATGAGGATCGCGATTACCGGCGCGAGCGGGTTCATCGGGCGAAGGCTGTCCGGGGCGCTGGCCGCCGCCGGCCATACCGTGGAGCCAGTCGGCCGCCAGGGCCCGCCGGACGAAAGCCTGCGCGGCTGCGACGCCGTCCTCCACCTGGCCGGCGAACCGGTGGCGCAGCGCTGGAGCGAAGCGGCCAAGGCGCGTATCCGCGACAGCCGGGTCGCCGGCACGGCCGGCCTGGTAACCGCCATCGCCCGCTTGCGGCGCGCGCCCGAGGTGCTGGTGTGCTCCTCGGCCATCGGATACTACGGATCGCGCGGCGATGAGATCCTCACCGAAACCTCCGCTCCGGGCGGCGATTTCCTGGCCGAAACGTGCGTCGCCTGGGAGCGGGAGGCGGCCCGCGCCGAGGCCCTGGGAGTGCGCGTGGCGATGCTGCGCACCGGCCACGTGCTGGGCGCCGGCGGCGGCCTGTTGCAGCGCATCCTGCCGCCGTTCCGCGCCGGTGCGGGCGGAAGGCTGGGCAACGGCCGGCAGTGGATGTCGTGGATTCACATCGCGGACATGGTCAGCCTGTTCGAGTGGGCCATTGCCAATCCCGTCTCCGGCGCGTTCAACGCGGTGGCGCCCTACCCGGTGACCAACGCCGGGTTCACGCGCGCGCTGGCGGCGGCGCTCCACCGGCCGGCCATCTTCCCGGTTCCGAAGCTGGCGCTGCGCCTCCTGTTCGGCGAGATGGCGGACGTGATCGTGTCCAGCCAGCGGGTGCTCCCGGAGAGCGCGCGGGCCGCCGGATTCGCGTTCCGGTATCCCGAACTGGCTCCGGCGCTGGAGGACATCCTCCGGCCGCAGTGAAGCCTGCCCTGCCTCTGCCAGGCTTCCGCGCTCGACCGGCGAGTTCCGCCGTTCAACCAATCATTTCAGCAGCTTAATGGCAATCCGTGGCGCCGGAGGGCGGCCTTCCCTATACTTTGGTCAAGCGCACCAAGAGGAGGGAATTGCGGAATGCACAGGCCTATAAAGTACGCCGAAAAGGCTTTGACCTACGCCGCCGGAGCGGCCTGGACCGTGTTCGACACGCTGAACCGGATCAGCCGGAATCCCGGCTTCGTGCCCAGGTGGTCCGATAAGCCCCTGCAGAAATCCTGGGAGAAGACCAAGCCGCCGCTGGGCTGGCCGCGCCAGACCGATTCGCTGTGTCCGCGCTGCGTCCCGGAAATCCGCCAGCGGATTCTGGATGGCGAGACACCGCTCGAAGTCCTCTACGACGAGAAACCCGGCGAGATCAAAGCCACCATTGTGGAGCGCGACGGCAAGATCCTGATGGTGAAGGACTGCCCCATCCACGGCCACTTCGAAGACGTGATGGCCATGGACACGGCGTTCTTCAAGCACCTGGAAGACGTCTTCCCGGGGCGCGACATCCGCGCCCACAACGATGCCGCGCTGCACCATCACGGCTCCAGCACCATTCAGCACGGACGCGGATCGGTGCTCACCGTGGACCTGACCAACCGCTGCAACATGATGTGCGATCCGTGTTTTATGGACGCCAACCAGGTAGGCTTCGTTCACGAGCTGGGTTGGGAAGACATCAAGACCCTGCTCGACAACGCCATCACCATCAAGCCCAGGCGGCAGATGTCCGTGCAGTTTTCGGGGGGCGAGCCGACCATTTCACCGTACTTTCTGGACGCCGTCCGCTACGCGCGCGAGGTGGGCTACACCTCGGTGCAGGCGGCCACCAACGGCATCGAGTTCGCCAAGAGCCCGGAGTTCTGCCGCCAGGCGGCCGAGGCGGGCCTGCGCTACGCATACCTGCAATTCGACGGCATCGGCAACGCCGCCAACGCGCACCGCAAGGTGGGCAACCTGTTCGACGTGAAACTGCGCGCCATCGAAAACCTGTACACCGCCGGCGTCGATATTATCCCGGTCATCACCATCGTCAACGGGATCAATAACGAGCAGGTGGGCCGCATCGTGCAGTTCGCCCTCGACAACCCCAAGCGCATCCCGTTCCTGAGCTTCCAGCCGGTCTCCTTCACCGGCCGCGACGAAGCCGTCACCGACGAGCGCCGCGCCGCCCAGCGCTATACGCTTTCGCACCTGGCCCACGACGTGAAGAACCAGACCGGAATGGGCGAGCCGGCCCGCGACTGGTTCCCGATTTCCTTCATGTCCACCTTCTCCGACTGGAGCGACCTGGTGCACGGACCGGCCCACGACTGGGGCCAGTTGAGCTGCGGCTGCCACCCCAACTGCGGCGTGGGCATGGCCGTGATGGTGGACAAAGAGACCAAGGAACGCGCCCCGGTGACGGCCTTCCTTAATGCCGAC
>Ga0265323_10000968_pt1 | contig 15003 bp, 19 predicted proteins | sample 41225metaG_FD_193580 | JGI IMG/M metagenome (GOLD analysis project Ga0265323, IMG submission 193580) | Rhizosphere microbial communities from Carex aquatilis grown in University of Washington, Seatle, WA, United States - 4-12-25 metaG | ecosystem: Host-associated > Plants > Roots > Rhizosphere...
TCGAGCTTGCCCGGCTGAGAGGGGAAGTTGTGGAGGCGGCGAAGGAGTACACGACGAAGCGTGAGTACCAGAACATAGAGGCGTTCCGGAAGGACCAGAACAGGCTGGCCGAAATTCTGGAGGCCAAGGTAGAGGCCCTCGCCAACATGTCGTGCGACTTGCAACAGTCAAAAGTCAGGGCGCAGAATTACGACATCAACATGGGCGGTAGGAGAACGGATGAGGATGGGCCAAGACCCGCGCCGAGCTATCGAAGGTGAAGGCCGACCTCCTCGCCCAGGCCGAGAGGGTGGCCGCTTTGCAGGCGGAGGCGTACATTGAGAACGTGAGCGAACTCACATGGGATGAATTGAAACTATCCGTTGAGGCCGTCGAAGCACTCTCAGCGGAGGGGACGAAATGAAAATAGAAATCAAGATCCGATACGACGATAAAGTTATCTACGCTGGAGAATTTGACTCGCTCAAGAGCGCGTTGGTAGCAGCGGTCAAGGCCAAGGCGGACCTGCGCGGCTCGGACCTGTACTGCGCGAACCTGTACGGCGCGGACCTGCGCGACGCGAACCTGGGCGGCGCGGACCTGCGCTGCGCGGACCTGTACTGCGCGAACCTGTACGGCGCGAACCTGTACGGCGCGAACCTGTACGGCGCGGACCTGCGCGGCGCGAACCTGTACGGCGCGAACCTGTACGGCGCGAACCTGTACGGCGCGAACCTGGGCGACGGAATCATTATCCAGCTAGGCCCACTAGGCTCTCGCAAAGACTACCTCATCGCCATTGTCTGCAAAGGCAAAACCGAAATCCATGCAGGATGTTTCCGTGGCACCCTCAAGGCCCTGCGCGAGAAAGTGGAGAAGACCCACGGGGGCAACCAGTACGGACAGGAGTATGCGGCGGCAATCGAGTGCATCGAGAAGATGATTTCGGCGAGGGAGTCCCGGCTCAACGCCGGGGACAAGGGGGAGTGATGGCCTTAAGGTCCCAAGTGTTCTGCGACTTTTGTAATCCTGAGTGTGATACGAGTCAGGGACGTGGATGGCTTGACCAATGTACGGAGTCATGGGCCATACTTGGGTTTGAGTGGGAGTCACACCCAAAGGGAAAGATTATGTGCGTCCAATGTCAGGACGAGCGAGATGCCGAGGGACCCAAGACTGGCAAGGAGACGACATGAAGAAACTCGCAAGACTGAAAAGGTTCTACGCACTGAGGGCGGCGTCCGACCGGATTGATATAGCTGCCTTGGATGCGTCTGAGTCTGCGGGAATCTGCATAGGGATACGGTGAGGATCGACTTCGCCAAGGCAGAGAAGGAGGTAGCATGGAGAGTGAGATTCTGAGGGCGGGGGGTGACGTCCAGCGCGCTCGTATCGATATGGACACACGACCGCTGGGCGCATGTCCAGGCCAACCGGGCCGCATCGTGACGGGCTTCAAGGACTGCAAACACGAGACTCTGACCAAGCGGGAGCTTGAGGCCAGGCTCACGACGCTTGTCCAGGCCTGCATCATCTCTCCAGATGTCGCGCAACTCGTCATGGACCGGTACTCCGAGTTCCCGAAGACCATCACCATGGACGTGCTGCGCATGGCGTGGTACGTCGAGAACGCCTGGAGGTGGGAGCGATGGGAGAAGGCCAGGGCAAAGGTAGCGGCTTTGACGGAGGCGCTCCGACTGGCAGAGATCGAGGAGACCACGTCACGCGAGGGGGCCATGGCGAGCAAAGCGCCGTGGTGTAAGGCGGTTGATAACCAACCGTAGCGGTGTTATACTTGGAGGGTACACATGACGCTTGAAGAAGAACTGAAGTGCGAAGGTCTGCTCGGATTCGGCGCGGGCTATGCGCTGGGCAAGCAGAACGTGAAGCCGACGGAGATGCAGACGCTCGACATCAAGGACAACCATTGCGCGAGCCATTGCGCCATCTCCAAGTCATGCCTAGGAAGGCACCGGACCAAGTGCCGGCTGATGTTCCCGAACGCGACCAAGAGCTTCGACAAGCTCTGCGACAAGGGCGGGCAGGCCAAGGCAACCCGGCTCTGGCGCGAGATGTACCCGCAGGCGCCGCTTGAACCGTACCTGACGCAGATGCTTGCCAACCTGCAGGATGGATTCGCGTTCGCCACGAAGGGCAAGGTCGAGGAGCGCGGAAGGCTGACGCTCGGGTATCCGGTGGCGGCGTGAAGTGCAAACTCTGCGGCCAGGAGTTCCTGACCGGGTTGTCCTGCTGGATAGGGGCGGCGCCGTGGCCGACGCTTTGTAATGTCTGCTCGCCGAAGCACACCGATGTAAACCCCGAAGAACCCATGATGCGCACGGGGGCTGAGTTCGTCGCACCATACCCGGAAGGATACAACGACGGAAGAGCGCAGCTTGCGAGTGCAAACGGGGATCTATATCTGGCCCATCCAGACCAGCCAGTCCTCCGTCTCAACGGGGAGAAGTGGGAGAGGGTGGTGTTCAGGCCGATGAGTGATGCGGGTCCCTCCGAGTTCTCGAAAGCGAGGCTGAGCGGTGAGTGATTACGCCGAGTGCCCCGAGTGCGGAAGCAACAAGTTTATGCTGGAGTGGGGTCGTATCGAATGCGAGAACGGGCACGGGTTGGAGGGGGGATGGCCGAGCGCATCCATGATCGACACGCAGCACCTTCTTGCCCTGAAGGATGACGCGATTCTGACGGCAATCAACGACGAGGATTGGGCGCTGTCTGTTAATTGTCTCGAGGCGGCCTTGAAGGTCTCTCTTGGGTTCGACAAGTGAAGAAGACCCCCGCCGAACGCCGCGCCGTTCGCCGTGCTGCTCTGGAGAAGCGGTTCGCGGCTCTCTACGTCGCCAACGGGCGCAATGCAACGGCTGCCTACCGGAAGATGTTCCCGACGTGCAGCTCGGCCTCCGCTGCGACAAAGGGCGGCCAATGGTTGAGAAAAGTTGGGGTCGAAGCGGTAGTCGCCGAACTCAGCGCCGAAGCCTGGAAGAAAGAGCACATGACGGCCGAGGAAGTCCTTGCACGCATGGCCCGGCTCGCTCGCATCAACATCCGTGAGCTGTACTGGCAGCCCGGTGAGAGGGACATCCAGGGTCAGGCGACAACCACCGGACAACTGAAGTCGCTTCACGATCTCACCGAGGCTCAAGCCGAGTGGATCAAGGGCTTCAAGTATTCCAACGACGGCAGGCTCATCATGGAACTGTGGGACAAGCCAAGCCAGCTTGCCAACGTCGCGAAGAATCTGCGGCTGCTGAACGACAAACTCGATATCGGCCTCTCCAAGAAGCTTGAGGACATCATCGCTGAGTCGTACGACGTTGTTGAGAAGAAAAATGCCTCTAAGCCCTGAAGCGCAGCGCATCAAGGACTGGCGCACCATCCCCGGAAAATTCGAGTGGGACAATTTCAAGGTCGAGCCAGACGATTGGCAGATGGAGGAGCTGAAGTTGTTCGGCGACGACACGAAGCCGAAGCTGCGGATCGCAATGCAGGCCTGTGCCGGACCTGGGAAGAGCGCCGTGCTGGCATGGAACGCCTGGAAGTTCCTGGGCTGCTACGGCGGCAAGGGCGAGCACCCCAAGGGCGCCGCGGTGGCCATCAGCAGGGACAACCTGAAGGACAACCTGTGGGCCGAGTTGGCGAAGTGGCGCGAGCGCAGCCCATATCTCAAGGCCGCCTTCGAGTGGCAGAAGGAGCGCATATTCGCCAAGCAGCATCCGGAGACATGGTTCCTGTCGGCTCGCGCATGGCCTAAGAAGTCCAACGCCGAGGAGCAGGGCCGCACGTTGTCCGGTCTTCACTCCGAGTTCGTCCTTGCCCTCCTGGATGAGTCAGGCGAGATTCCTCCGGCCGTCGGAAACGCGGCCGAGCAGGCGCTCTCGACGTCGACCTGCAAGTGGGGCCGCATAGTCCAGGCTGGGAACCCGACGAGTCTTGAGGGCATCCTATACCTCGCCTCGACGGATTGGGCGCATCTTTGGAACGTCATCCGGATCACGGGCGACCCGGACGACCCTAAGCGGTCTAAACGCATAGACAAGGCATGGGCGCAGGAGAACATCGACTCATTCGGTCGTGACAACCCATGGGTCATGTCGCTCATCCTGGGTCTGTTCCCGCCTGCGTCCGTCAATGCGCTCATCGGACCAGACGAAGTGGCCGATGCCATGAAGCGCACCATCGGCGAGGACGCCTACAATTGGGCGCAGAAGCGCATGGGCATCGACGCGGCCAGGTTCGGCGACGACGCATGGGCAATCTTCCGCCGGCAGGGCCTCGCGTCATATCCCATCATCACGATGCGCAATCCTCGGACTCCGGACGTTGCGGCGCGCGCCGTCAACGAGGGCCACAAATGGGGCGGTGACGTTAAATACTTCGTGGACGGCACCGGCGGATATGGCGCCGGGTGCATCGACGCCATGCTTCAGGTTCCCGTTGAGGTCAGTGAGATCCAGTTCGGCGGCGCTCCCATCGACCCCCGCTTCGCTGACAAGCGCAGCGAGATGATCTGGGAGTTCGTCGAGTGGATAAAGCGCGGCGGATGCCTGGCAGACAACCCGAAGTTGAAGCGCCAACTCACCACGGCAAGCTACACTTTCAAGAAAAGCAAACTGTGGGTGCTGCCGAAGGACCAGCACAAGAAACTGCTGAAGGGTCAATCGCCCGACGAGATGGATTCAGGGTCCCTCACCTTCGCCCTGCCTGACATGGCCCGCGGGCTTCAGGGTCGCGTACCAGGCATGGATCAGGAGTTCGCCCGACCCACGAAACCCTACGACCCATTCGCGGACATGGAGGGCGCGATCTCCGCGGCATCCGATGATATCCGTCGGCCGATGTGACAAACGCTTGACTATTCCGCGAAAGTGGGGCTATAATCCCCACATGGAACCGCAGGCAACCGCAACGGTGGACCCGGGACTGGTGCAGAAGGATATACAGTGGCTCCAGTCCGAGATCGCACCGTTCCTGCGACCAGGGAAATACCTTGAATCCGTCGTCGCCATCTCGAACGGAAGGATCGTGAACTTGAAACTCTCAGAGAACAAGAAACCGCCGAAGGATTAGCTAGAGCCGAGCGGGAAAACCGTAGGCCACCGACCGAGGAATATCTCGGCGGTGGCTTTTTTGTTGGGAGGAAGTCATGGGAGCAGCAGTCTTAGTTCCTTCAATAGTAGCGGCCCTGGCAGCCACCTCCGCCGCGGTTGAGAGCAATCAGCAGGTGCAGCACTCCAAGGGGGCCTCTCAGGCCGCAGCCGCCGAGCAGCAGGCCCAGGGTTCGGCGATCCAGACCCAACTCGCTCAGCAGCCCAAGCAAATCACCCCTGACAATTTCCTCTCGATGAAGGCCGGCCAGCTCGCCAACCTCAAGCTCGGGCTCGCCAGCACCGTGACCGGCGCCGGCGGCGCGCCATCGGCAGTCCTCGGTTCGACATCGCTCCAGGCCACCGGAACCGGGAAGACCAAGTTGGGATCCTGATGATCGCTCCCGCCAACTCCCCGGTGGACACCCGATTCGGCACCGGCAAGTCAGTGGAGCCGTGGGACAAGAAAGACTACAAGGTCCTGCCAGAGGAGGACCTGACTCCGTACAAGGCCCGCTTCGACACGATGCGCCTGGAGTACATGAGCAAGCACTACCAGCACCAGCGCGACGTGAGCCGGTTCATCAATCCCAAGCGCGGCTTCTTCGAGGGCTACGTCGCCAACTGGAACGCGCAGATCGACCACAAGCTCATCATTTCCGGAAAGCCACGCCGTTGCGTCCGGACGCTCGCGGCAGGCATGCAGTCGGGCCTCACGAGTTCCGCCTCCATCTGGTTCATCATGGGCCTGCCGGACCAGGACCTTGAGAAGTACGGCCCGGTCAAGATGTGGCTCGAATACGTCCGAGACCTCCTCCTGCGCATCTTCGTCAAGTCGAACGTATACCACTCGACTCATCACGCCTACGAGGAGTTGGGTCAGTTCGGGACCTCCTGCTTCGGCATGTACGAGCACTACCAGGACGTTCTTCGGACGCGCTCCTATACGGCCGGCGAATACTACGTCGGCGTAGACTCCTGGGGCAAGCCCAACTCGAAGGCCAGGCAGTTCTACATGACCGTCGCCAACATCGTCCAGAAATACGGATGGGACAACTGCTCTCAGAAGTGCCAGACAGCGTTCAAGGCGAACCAGCGCGATGCGTTCCTCATGCTCCGCGAGCTCGTTGAGGAGAACGACACCCTCATCGAGGGAAAGATCGGCTTCGAGGGAAAGAAGTGGCGCCAGGTCACATGGGAAGCCGACGGCCAGTCGAAGCGCCCGCTCGATAAGGGCGGCTACAACGAGATGCCCGACATCATCACGCGCTGGGACACCGTCACCTCTGCCGACACGATGGGCGTAGGTCCGGGCATGTATGCCATCGGCGATGTGAAGTCCGTCTACCGGCTCAAGAAGGACCTGCTGCTTGGCATCAACAAAAAGGTTGACCCCCCCGTCATCATCAACGGCGCGGTACAGGGCCGTGCGAACATGAACCCGGGCGGAATCACGCGGTCCAGCTCCACCGTGGCAAACCCGGGCTGCACACCGGCCTACGAGGTTGACATCGACATCAAGGACGGAGCCGATTTCTTGCAGTCCTTCTTCCGCGACCTCGATGAGGAGTTCTACACCGACCTGTTCGCGGCCATGCTCTCTCTGCCGGACAACTCCAAGAGGACCGCGGCCGAGATCGCGGCCAAGCACGAGGAGAAGCTGCTCCTGCTGGGGCCGGTCCTTGAGCGCGTCTACGGCGAGATGTTCGGACCGATGATCGACCGAGGGGGCTCCATAGCCATGCGGGCTGGGCTTATCCCGCCGCCTCCTCCAGAGATACAGGGGATGCAGCTCATCCCCCGCTACGTTTCCATCCTGGCGCAGGCTCAGCAGATGGTAAAGTCCGCGGCCAACGAGCGCGGTATGGCTTTCATGGGCAACGTGGCGGCCATCTATCCGGATGCCCTTGACGTCATCAACCCTGACGAGCTCGTGCGAGACGAGTGGGCATCCCTGGGGGCTTCGGTCAAGGCCGTCCGGGCGCCCGAGGAAGTGGCTCAGATTCGCAAGGCCAAGCAGGAGAAGGCCGCGCAGATCGAGCAGCAGCAGAACATGATGGCGGCAACGGTAGCGGCCAAGAACCTCGCCACGTCCCCGCTCGGTGACAGTTCGGCTCTCGGCCACGTTACCGGCATCCACCCAACCCAGGAAGGCGCGGCATGAGCAAGCAGAAGCCAAAGCAAGAGCCCCTTCCGTCAGTCTCCGGGATGCTCGACACCACCGAGCGCCTGCTGGACAAGGCCGAGAGGGAGCGACTGCTCGAGGCCGACCCGTTGGCCCTCGCAGGCTCCTCGGGCGAGCGTGACAAACTCATCACCGAGCGCGACGAGCAGGACATAGAGCGCGCCCTGAAGGACCCGGCCATGCGCCGGCTGATGTACCGAATATTCACGATGGGCGGCCTGCTCGACCATCTTGGCGACCCAAACAATAACATCATGGCCCATGCGATCGGTCGCAGGTCGCTCGTCGTTGATTTACACAACGAGGTCAACAAAATCCAGCCCGGCATCCTCGGGCAGATGATCCGGGAGCACGTATCCAACGAAAAGAGCCAGGAGGAACCCAAGCAATGAAACAGATCGGAGATCGACTAGACGACCTTGAGAAGGGGCTGGAGGACCTTCGCAAGGGAATACCCGCTCTCGTGCGCTCCGGCATCGAGAAGTTCATCGCCGATGAGAAGGCCAAAGCCATCCAAGCCGAGGCCCCGCAGCCCTCCGGACTCACTCCGGAAAACAATCTCATGCCGAAGGCCCCCGTCGTTTCGGAGGAAAGCCATGCTTCATGACCTCCATGCGGCCAAGCGCGAGAAGGTGGAACTGTGCGAGACCTGCCGCTTCTTCTTCTCGACGCCCAACGGCGGTCACGGCGACTGCCGTCGCTTCCCGCCGACCGGTGCCCACGAGGGGCACCCGACCACGAATCCGCAGGGATACTGCGGCGAGTACAAGGCCGACCAGCACAAGATCGACGCGCTGAAGCCCGTCAAGGACGAGGCAAAGAAGTAGACACAGGAACCAGGAGAAAACCAAATGAGCCCAGAAGCCCCCGTCGCACTCGTCGCACCCCCGCCGGCCGCAACCCCGCCCCCCGCAGCGACTCCGGCCGCACCCGCTTCGCCCCCGGCCTCTCCTCCCGCCGCCGCAGCGCCCTCTCTTGCTGCGACGCCAGAGAAGAAGCCGGAGGGCTCCCTTTTGGGAGACGCGAAAGCGCCGCCCAAGCCCGGCGAACAGCCGGGAGACGGAAAGCCGCAACCACAAGGCGCACCCGAGAAGGGATACACGGACTTCACCATGCCGGAGGGGATCGTCCCGGATGCCAAGGCGCTGGACTCGTTCAAGGCCATCGCGAAGGACCTGGGCCTCTCGCAGGAAGGCGCACAGAAGCTCGTGACCTTACAGGCTGAATACGCGAAGCAGACCGCGACCAACCTCGTCGCCGAGGCCGAGAAGCAGCGAACGGAAACGCTCGCCGGCTGGAAGAAGGAAACCCAGACCGCTCTCGGCCCGAAGTGGCAGGAGGAGTTGGGATTCGCGGGCAAGGCGTTGGATGCCTTCGGCGGGCCTGACGGAGCGAAGGAACTGCGCTCCCTCATGACGGCAAGCGGATTCGGGGATCACCCGCTCATGGCGAAGTTCTTGGTCACCATCGGCAAGGCGCTCTCCGAGACGAAGCCGGGGGAGGGGACGCGCGTGAACGTGCAGGACCCGAAGGAACAGACCTACCGCAGCATGTTCCCCAAGATGTACGACGCCAACGGGAACAAGATCGGGTAGGAATTTCGAAAGGAGGCATAACCAATGCCCGCATCAGCCATCGGAAATGGGCAGCTAACCCTGCTCGATTGGGCGAAGAGGGTGGACCCGGACGGCAAGATCGGCTCTCTGCCCATCGTCGAAATCCTCAACCGCGAGAACTCCATCGTTCAGGACGCCTCGTTCGTGGAAGGCAACACCACGACCGGGCTCCTCACGACCCTGCGCACCGGACTACCGGCCATCGCCTTCCGGCAGCTCAACGCCGGGATCCAGCCGAGCAAGTCCACCACGAAGCAGATCCACTTCACCGCGGCCTGGATGGAAGGGCTCGGCAAGGTGGACGAGCGCTTGGTCGGCATGGCCTCGGACGGCCCCGGCCTGCGCCTCTCCGAAGTCTCGCCGTTCATGGAGTCCATGGGGCAGACCATCGCCTCGACCATGTTCTACGGCGACGTGCGCGTGAACCCGGACCGCTTCACCGGGCTTTCGGCGTACTACGCGGCGCTCAACGCCGGGTATCAGCGCAACCCCGAGGCGCTGGTGAACCCGTCCTCGTCCCTGCCGGACTCGGGCCGCAACGTCTTCGACTGCTCGACCAACAGCGAGGGCGAGACGTTCGGCGACCCGACGGCGGGCTACAACACGTCGCTGTGGCTCGTCTGCTGGGGCGAGCAGAGCATCACGGCCTTCTTCCCGAAGGGGAGCAAGGCGGGCGTGTCCCACGAGGACCTGGGCCGCTGGCTGGTCGATGACGGCCGGGGCATCGGGGCGCAGTACCTCGCCTGGGTCGACATCTACCGGGCGAACGTCGGTCTGGCCCCCCGGGACTGGCGGCAGGCGTGCCGCGGCGCGAACATCGACACCAACGCTCTCCAGAGCGCGGGCGACGACAACGACCAGAGCGCCAACCTGCTCAAGAACATGATCCAGATGAAGAACTACATCCAGAACCCGAACGCGGGGCAGATGTTCTTCTACTGCAACCGGGTGGTCCATACCTACATGGAGATCAAGGCCATGAACAAGTTCAACAACATGCTCACCAACGAGCGTCTGGAGAACGGCACGACCTTGACCAAGTTCGCGGGCATCCCCATACGGCGCTGCGATGCGATCCTCAACACCGAGACGCAGGTGAGCTAGGACATGGCGATAAGCTACTCCAGGTTCATCACGGGTCGTGACTCCGCAAAGGGCCTAGCCGGCTACCTCCAGCATCATCTGCTGGGGGTAGGCCAGGCGACGGTCCCGAACGGAGCCACGACCATCGCCGTCGCCGTTGCCGGAATCGCCGCCACGGACCTTGTGTTCGTGACGCTCGCGACGAAGGGGACCAACGCCTGCGTGGTCTACTCCACGACCATCGTGGCCGGGACAGGCTTCACCATCACGGTGAACACCGACCCCGGCCCCGGCGGCTGCGTGTTCAACTACGCTGTCGTTCGACCGTTCGAATACTGAGGAGGAAGAACCATGGCGATCCTTGACGCGCAGAACACGTTCAGCAACCTCGCGACCGGCGACCTGCCGACCGCGATTCAGGACAACCCGTCGGCCTACTACATCGACCAGATGCAGTCGGGCTTGAACTTCTCGGCTCCCGGAGGCGGCGCGTACGTCGCCCCGTGGGTCGTCGTGCAGGCCAGGGCCGCGTTCACGTCGGCCAATTCGGCGACGCTCATCGTCGTCGTGCAGGACGCGCCGGAGCCGGCCACGACCATGACACCGACCGGACCGACGACCTGGACCGACCGGATTGTGGGACCGACGTTCACCGTGAGCGGCTCCGTGGCCCCGACCATCAACTCGTACCTGTTGGTGGCCAGGCTGCTGCCGTCCATGGCGCGCTACATCCGGCTCGTCTACCGGATCGGGTCGTACGTCATGACGGCCGGCACGATCCAGGGGTTCCTCACCGTGGACACGCAGGTCATAGACATCGCGCTCCGCACGGCGACGGCGTACGTGACGCAGACCGGGCAGATTAGCGAAGCCGTAGCCCAGGGCATCTTGGGTCAGTAGCACAAAATCCGGCAAGGGGAGGGGCCTTGGGCTTCTCCTGGGGTTTAAGGCCCCTCCCCAAGCCATTTCCAGGGGACAATCACATGAAATACTACCGCGCAATCGGACAGGCGTTCATCCTCGGCGTCCTCGTCGACGCGAACGCCATCCTCGGCCTGACCGAAGAGCAGGAACGTGAGCTCAAGGTCGGGAAGTTCGTGGAAGAGAAGCCGGACCTCAAGGCCCTGCGCCGCGACCCGAACTCGAAGGCCAAGGTCAAGATCGGCAACAAGCTCCTCGTGGCGTGCAAGCAGTCGGAGATCGAGGGGATCGAGGGCAAGGCCCTGGAGGAGGGTTTCGTTCTCTACCCTCCGGCGAAGTCGAATATCATGGTGGGCGAGCAGCGCGGCGGCGGAACGAACGCCACCACGTTCCAGGTCACTCGCTGAACTGACCGCTGGGGGCCGGGTCCTCACGACCGGCCCCCGAGCGGCAGGAGGATAATGTGCCTCAGCCACTGTCATCCGTCGATATCTGCAACCTCGCTCTCGCCTCCATCGCCGTCAAGCCCATATCGACCCTGGGCGACCCCATCGAGGCGGCGCGCGGCTGCAAGCGGTGGTATGACTTCCAGCGCCGTGACCTGCTCGAATCCTCCGACTGGTCATTCGCTCGTAAGGCCGCCAAGCTGAACCTCATCAGCGCGGCGGCAGGGCTCTCCGATTTTCCGGATTGGGCGCAAGCGGGTCTTTCCGGTTCCGGGCCGGCCGCCAACCTCGTGGCCTCGGATTGGGTCTTTCCGTGGGCCTACCTATACGCCTACCCCCCAAGCTGCCTGTTTATCCATAAAGTCTACAACGCCCATGCTCCCAGCTCGGCCGAGGAGTGGTGCGGCTACGATCAGAGCATCCGGTTCGCGACATGGGTGGAGCGCAACCGCTCGGGCTGGGAGATCATGCGCTCGCGCAAGAGCAACCAGATATCAGTCGCCACGAACCTTCAGAGCGCCCTCGTCAAGTTCACCGAGGACATCACGGACACGTCGCAGTTCGATAACTGCTTCGTGGATGCCCTCCAGCTCAAGATCGCGGCCAAGCTCGTCGTGCCCCTGACCGGAGACATGGAGCTCAAGCAGCAGATCGATAAGGACCTGGTAGAGGCCATGTCGAACGCCTACCGGCAGAACTTCAGCGAGGCGCCCGAGTACGGGCCACGTTCAAGTGCGTACGAAGACGTACGCGGGATGTAGATGAAGCTCCGGGATCTCCAAGCCTCGTTTGCCGGAGGAGAGATATCGCCTGCACTCTGGGGCAGGGTTGACCTGGCCAAATACAAGACGGCCCTCAGGACCTGCCGCAACTTTACGACCCTCCCACAGGGCGGCGTCCGCAACCGGCCCGGCACCGGCTACGTCGCTAAGGCCGGCGACTCGACCCACGCCGTCCGGCTCATCCAATTCGTAGCCTCGACGACCCAGGCCTACATCATCGAGTTGGGCAACTATTACGCCCGGTTCTACACGCAGGGCGCGCAGGTACAGGTTGCCTCCGCGCCGGCATGGATAACGGCAACGGCTTACATCGTCGGGAACTTCGTCACGAGCAGTTCGACGACCTACTACTGCCTGGTGGCGCACACGTCCGGGACCTTCGCGACGGACCTGCAGGCCGGAAAGTGGGTCGCGCAGACGGCCTATCAGATCGTCACACCCTGGGCGTCCGCCGACATCTTCAACCTGAAGTTCGCGCAGTCGGCCGACGTTATGTATTTCGCCCATCCGAGCTATGCCCCGTCGACCATCACCTTCAACGCAGGATCAAGCTGGACGCTCGCCCCGTTCGCGTTCTCCAATGGGCCATTCATGTTGCAGAACACGAACATCAACAAAACGATCACCCCGAGCGGGACCACGATAGGATCGGGTGCGACGAAGACGATATCCGTCCTGAAGGTCCTTTCGGATGGGACGATCCAGTTGACGACATCAACGGCGCATGGATTCACGACGGGCGAGGTCATCAATATCAGCAGCAACCTCGCTTGCACGGGCACCGCCGCGGCGTATGCCGTCGCCGTGATAGCCGGCGGACAGTTCGCGGCAAACGTCGTCGACGCGACCAATTTCACTCTCTACCAGATAGGGACGACGACTCCGGTCAAAGCCGGATGCCCGCTCGACATCACGAACTACGTCAACAATTATTACAACACGCCATACGACACGGAAACCAATTATTTCCGTATCCTGTCGTCGAACGCCTGGGCCGGTACGGCCAACACCAAGATGTACTGGTACTACTATGGAGCCTACGAGTTGGACTCCGCGTTCACGGCGGCGGGTCAGACGAGCGGATCATTCACCGTCTCGGATTACAACTATGGGATGCAGCTCACTATCACGGGCTCCTGGACCGGGACGCTCACCCTGCAGCAATCCGTGGACGGAGTGAACTGGACCACGATCCAGGTCTTCAACTCAACGATTCTGCCGGAGACGGGCGCGCCGTCAGCCGGAACGGCGGCCGGCGCAACGCTCATCACCCTGACGGCGAGCAGCCCCATCTTCAACGCCCAGCAGGTGGGGGCCCTATTCGAGTTGGTCGAAACCATCACGGCTCAGACCGTGTCGCAGTCGTTCACGTCCCAGGGCCAGAACTCGGCCTCGCTGAAATGCGGCCACAACTGGAGCATCATCACGGCCGGCGGCTGGACCGGGACGCTCTATGTCCAGGTCTCCATTGACGGGGGAGTAACCTGGCAGACGATCCAGACGCTCAACTCCGGAGGGTCGGATAATTACACCACATCGGGGGACTCAGGATTCGACCAGTGCCTATTGAGGGTCTATACGCCTACCGGCCTTTGGACAAGCGGTACCGCGGCCGTCACCCTGTCATCGCTATCCTTCGACTGGCACGGAATAGTTCAGATCATGGCGTTCACCAGCTCCGTGTCCGTGTCGGCCACGATCCTTCCGTTCAACAACGCGAACACCGGGCTCTCCAGTACCAATCCCATGTGGCAATGGTCGGAGGGTTCATGGTCGACCTATCGCGGCTGGCCTACGTGCCCGGCCTTCTTCCAGGACCGGCTCCATTGGGCCTCTACGACCGCTGAGCCTCTGACTGGCTGGGCCAGCAAGACCGGCTCCTATCTCGATTACGGGACGAGCGACCCCGCTGTCGCGTCTGATTCCATTTCCTTCATCCTCCAGGGCAGGCAGCTAAACGCGATTCTGAGCATGGTAGTCATGCCTCAGTTCATGGTCGTATTGACCTCTGACTCGGAGTGGGGCATCGGCCCAGGGGGGGATGGTACCTACTCGTCTACGTCATTCACGCAGAGCCTCATGGGCCACCGGGGCAGCTCCCAGATCGACCCGGCCGTGGTCGGAGTGGAGATACTGCTCCTTCAGCAGATGGGGACAGCCGTACGCAATCTCATCTACCAACTCGCCGTCAATGGCTTCATGGGCGACGACATCAGCGTGGCGAGCCAACATCTATTCACCGGGTACGACATCGTCCAGATTGCCTACCAGCAGGCGCCGGGCAGCATCGTATGGGCCGTGCGCAGCGATGGAGTGCTCCTGTCCTGCACCTACGTGCGCGAGCAGGAATTGAACTCCTGGAACCGGCATGACACGCTCAACGGCCTGTTTGAGAGCGTGGCCGTGATCCCGAACGCGACCCTGAAACTCAACGAGGTCTGGTTCGTCGTCAACCGCGGCGGCACGCGCTACATAGAGATTCTGAAGCCGCGCGACCAGGGCACGACCCCGAGCGCTCAGTGGTTCGTGGATTGCGGAACGCAGTACAGCGGAGCGCCGGCCACCTCCATTACAGGTATTCCGTTCCCGGACGGCACAGCCGTTACCGTCCTGGCCGATGGATTCATGGTCGCCAACCCGAACCGGCCGACCGATGGAGAGGGAGCCCTGCCGGCCATCACCGTGAGCGGTGGGGCCATCACCCTACCCATTGCGGCATCCCTTGTCACCGTGGGCCTGCCCATCACGGCCGACGTCGGCCTACTGGACATAGAGAGCCAGAATCAGAGCGGCCCGCTGCAGGGCCGGCGCGTCAAGCAGCCTCGCGCGAAGATACGCTGCTGGAACTCTCTCGGCGGGTTCATCTCAACGGCAGACCCTTCGGCACAGACC
>Ga0265323_10000970_pt1 | contig 14993 bp, 28 predicted proteins | sample 41225metaG_FD_193580 | JGI IMG/M metagenome (GOLD analysis project Ga0265323, IMG submission 193580) | Rhizosphere microbial communities from Carex aquatilis grown in University of Washington, Seatle, WA, United States - 4-12-25 metaG | ecosystem: Host-associated > Plants > Roots > Rhizosphere...
TACTAGACGAGAAGTCTCTTTGGTAGGCAACGAACAAAAAGTCTTCGAGAAGTTTGTTACTGCTGGCGACGCAAAAGAGTCCATGCCAGACTCGGAGACAGGCGCCAGGAAGTCATACGGATATACCAAAGGCAATGTGCAGTCATTCACTACAGGAGGCAGAAACTCTGAACTGGTAACTTCAACCATTCGCAACCTCAGCAATGTACAGGGCGCAGTAGATGCCTACCTCAACTATCTGCGTGCCCAGGGCAAGAAGATACCCATGCGCCCGTCATTCGCTCCGGTAGCGCTTTCGAACGAAGGCAAAATACTCCAGGCATTGACCGCCGCTGGCGTGGACATACTCGACTTCCTGCTTTGGAGCGCCAAGAACAGCAAAAACAGGGGCTACAAGGCGGAAAAGATCGATCGGGGGTCTTTTGCTATGTCTTGCTGTAAGTAAATCGCACCACGGGGCCGGAAACCACCTAGGAATCGAACTGGTTATGGGGTGCCACATGGTCAAACGGGGTAGGTTATGGGTTTTCGCAGCAAAACCTCTGATCTTCAATCCGTATTCTGCTATGTCAGCACAAATCAAGGCAGCAGGCAACGCCATAGGTGAACACTTCGACGGCGTCGAATATCTACTTGGTAAGGGCAGGCAGATCAAGGAAGCAGTATACGACAGCGACATAGAAAAAGCTCTACATCGAAGTCTAGCTACTTCCAGGTTGATGGGCTTCCAGGACGCTGCCAAGTACAGCAAAGCCAATATGCCGGCTTTGTATGGCCGTGAGATAGCCTCAAGAGCATCTAAGCGCGCCGCTTGGGTAAACAAGAAGATGCTCAAGACATCTTCGAAAGTACTCAAGAATACTCCCGACAGCGAATTCGTTCTCAGCAAAGACAGAGCCATAGCAGCAGCTCAGTACGAAACAGGTAGAAGCTACTTCAAGGGCGTGAAGGATGCTTTCCAGGGAACAGGGTGGGGTAAGGAGTGGATTACCTCGGAAGCGGAGTCATGCAGCGACTGTCTGGACAACGAGGATATGGGGCCTATTGGCGTGGATGAAGACTTCGACAGTGGAGATAGCTACCCACCATCGCATTTGAACTGCCCGTGTGTTGTGAGTATGGTGAGGCTATGAGATTAGTCGACTATCTTCGAATCGCAGCAAATGTAAACTGGAGCTCACCCGCCGGCCCAGATAGCCAGGATTACTACGGTTATCACTTTGGCCTATCCCCAGGAAATCACGAACACGCGCCGTCGCTAAGAAATCCCAAGAAGACAATTATCCCTACTGGCCAGGATGGTTGGCATAAGGGGGATAGCAAAGAGGCTAAAGAACAAGCTATAAAAGATCTGGTAGAGATACACAAGAGATTGAGAAGACAGCTAGGCAAACCAGAGATAGCTCAAACAGCGTTGTATCCGCTGTTTCCGAATATAGCGACAAAGTTGTAGTATGCTACAAGAATCGCATTACCACTATCAGTCTTGCATCGTGAAGAGAAGGACTAGATAGCCAGCGCGAGAGGTAACCCATGGACGCCGTTCACATACTTTGGCTTAACCTGATGGTACAGCTAGCCGCCATTTTAGCCTGCGCCAAGGCTTTTTGCGTTGCTAATGGTAGGCTGTCGATGATTGGAAGCAGCCGCGACTGCATTTCAATGCCTATGATTGCGGAAGGGCGTCAAGGAAGTGATTGGCACATGGAGCCACTTACCCAGGCTCTTACCGAGCTATCGGCCGCTAAAGCACAGATAGCTAGCTTCGAGGCCCGCTTTGTAACCAAAGAGGAGTTCAGTCCTGTGAAGCGTGTTGTCTATGGTATGGTGTCCGTGATCCTTACCACAGCAATGCTTAGTATTCTAGTTTTAATCTGGAAGGGGAAACAGTAATGAAGCTTTCAGGGATCTTACTTCAGACTGGTGCATTGCTGACAATAGCTCTAACCATTGGAGCTATAACAGTGATCGTGCGATGGACACGCCCCGAACATCTGTTCAATGTTATAGGTCCGCTTAAGGTGTTCGGTACCGAGTTCGAGGTGGGAGGATGGCTCGATTATCAGATGTCGTACTGCAAGAGCACAAGCATCGATGCCGAGGAGCATTACTCTTGGGTAGATGGTATAGCTTACAGTACGCCAGGCATGGCTGTACGTGATCTGCCACAGGGATGCCATACGACAATAGAGAGGGTGATGGTTCCGCGTATACCATCGGGCACATATCACCTGGAAATGGTGCGCGTATATCAGCCGACGCCTCTGCGTCGCGTAGAGCTACACGCATCAAGTAATTTGTTTACTGTAGTCAACAAAGAAAGTGTGAAGCAATGTCACCCGAGTCAGCCTCCAAGATAGCACTACGCGAAAAAGCTGCTACCCTAAAGAACAACTTGAAGAACACAATCGGTTGGACAGTATTCGGCTCGCCAGTGAGATAGATTGCGCTACACTGTCAGTTGTGTAGTATACTAGCAGTATGGACACGAACACAAAGGCGCTCCTGGAAAAGATTCCAACGAAGGATCTTTTGCGTGCGGCACGTGAACGCAACGCACAGGAGCGCCGTGTGTTTGGGCCGTTCGCTGCACAGAAGAAACTGTCGCCCTGCCCAGTATGTAAGGGGATGTTTGGTGTGCGTGAGATGCGGCGGCATAGATCGGAAAAGAAACATTAAGGGTTTGTCGATGAAGCAGCTTGTCTACATTTCGGACCGGGGTTCGAAACCCCGCGCCTCCACCAGAGTATCTGAGGGTACGCATTTCGCTTCGGCGGATGGGAGCGTTCTTGGATACTCTGGTGGGGGCGAATTGGCTTCGACGGATTGTAAGAAGGGCTGTGGAGACAAATGGCAGGCGACTACCAAGTTCGATATCACATTAGCGTGCCTGTTAATGTGTACAGCGAAAAGCTACTATCGGCGGAACAGCGCAAAACCAAAACGCCAACGAATCTTCGTTCGCGCTGCCTATGGCCGCCTAAACAACTGCCAGAAGCGGAGTTCCCCGGTACTCGGCACCAGAAACCGGGGCAAGTTTATGCTGGCAGTAAGAGATTCGATGAGGCTAAACCGCGAGGCAGCCAGGACCCGGTTGCGGATTGCGCAGTTGGCAGTCCCGATCTCTTATTCTCTGGTTAGAGCTCTCCAGAGAAGCCGGCTACCCTATTCCCGTATTCACTCTGTCTGTTACGACAGCAAATGCCTTGGACCGGCGTTAGCTCACTAGAGTACGGGAAAGCTATCTGGTGTATCGGGGAGATACGAGCTATGGGAGTTCCCCTGTTAGTGGGCAAGCGCATCCTGAGGGAAAGCGCCCTCGCGAAACGGCAGAGAACCTAAACTACGATCGATGATCCGGTACGCCAGTTCAAGTTATGACCTGGGACAGTCATGGTTAAGTAGTCAGAGAGCAGAAAGAAAGCTCGCTATTCCGACAACCAACTGGGCCATCGTACGGTGGTCTGGTCTAGAGGGTAGTGTTCGAGAATCTGCGTCAGCTGGGTTCGAATCCCGGCCCGGGAGCCAGTTTAAGGAGCTATACTTTGAGAGCTGGAGGTGCCCGTGCAAAAGGATCGTCTTTCGAACGCTCTGTATCTAAGCTTGTAGTCTCTGCTTTCGAAGAGTTCGGTATTACTCCCAAGGACTGCTACAGAACTCCATTGTCCGGTGGTCACATGAGAGCCTCAGAGTCAGACCCCGGAGACTTGGTTATCTCACCTGCCTTAGCAAACTACTTTCCTGTATCAGTCGAGTGCAAGGCATACAAATCCGTGCCATGGCTCAAGCTTATACATCCCAGAAAGAAACGAGGTATCTGGGATAAGTGGTGGAAGCAATGCTGCACGGCAGCCTATAAGCAGAAGCGCCTACCTGTACTGATCTTCAAGCAGAACAATTCAGACGTGTACGCCATGTACGCCTACCAGGACCTGACCGCTTTGGGCGTCGGGCATATCGTTCCGAATATTACTACCAGGGTGAATGGTGACAAGGTCAGAGTTATAGCCTTTGCGCAGTTTCTGGACGCTATAGTTATTGCAGCACGCGGTTGTAAGGATTGTAGGTAGTATACGCTTATGCGAACTTCAAGACGTAGCTTCTTTCAGTTCCTTTTTGGTGCCGTAGCATCCAAGACGGTGAACTCGGCTGCTGTAAACAAAGAGGCAACAAAGATAGTAAGTGCTAGGCCTAGTCTCGTAGACCCAAACATGGTTTGGGCGTCTGGTTGTTGGGAGGGCGGGTGCATTGTGAAAGGCAATACCTACACCGCCAGGACACAGAGTTATGATACTACTTCATAAAGATTTCAGGTTCGAAGCTGCGCACAAGCTCGAACACCACGATGGCAAATGCCGTCGCCTCCATGGGCACTCCTGGAAGATGACAATAACGCTTTGCGGCGACGAGCTGATAAGAGAGGGCCCAAAACAGGGAATGCTCGTGGACTATGGCGACATCAAGGCCATCGTAGATCCAATAGTAGAGCAGTATCTCGATCATCATTATCTGAACGAGACACTGGGCATGAGCACTCCTACTAGCGAGAACATAGCTATATGGCTCTGGGGAAACCTGGCCAGTGTACTCGACTATTGTCATCTGTCTTTATACGAGATAATAATAGAAGAGACGTGCACTGCACGGTGCTGCCTTCGGAGATCATAAGTGTTCGACAGGCCAAACTCCGCTATCTTCTTAGCAGCCTCCCTCGATGCCTGTGCCCTCTGGCGTTTATACATGCCTCATCTGAGCTTGCCCGGCAGCGGCTATTTCTGGTTCTCTCAGGCACCAGATTTCGGAATAATAGCCGGGTATGATGTGTGCGTAGTTCAGCGTTGCTACACGGGCAAGCAATTCAAGTTCTTAGAAGTAGCAGCACAGCTTGGAATGAAGATTGTGTACGACTTGGACGATGATGTCTGGGACCTGCCTACTTATAACCCAGCCCACGCTTACCTAACACGCTATCGAGAAGGCTTTGTAGCTTGTATGAGAATGGTGGATTTGGTTACTGTGTCTACCAGGACCCTCGCCAAGATAGTACGCAAGAACATGAAGGTGCCGTTTAACCCACGCACAGGAAAAGAAATACCTATTGTTGTAGCAGAGAACAGGCTATACCAGCCAATGTTCGCTTTGCCAAGCATAGCCAGCGACAAGGTGGTGATTGGCTGGGGCGGCTCTTCATCGCATATCGGAGATATGACTATCGTCGAATCGGTTTTGGCCAAGATAGGAGAAGACTACCCTAGCCTGGCAATCGAGTTTCGCGGCTGCGAGGTATCTCCGGAATCGCCATTGCTTAAGCTAAAGAATTATCGCTTCTTTTATTGGCAGCCAGTAGCTGAGTACTGTGTCAGAATGCCTCGGTGGAATTGGAGCATTGCCATTGCTCCTGTTACGGATCATCCGTTCAACGCAAGCAAAAGCTGCATCAAGATGTTAGAAGCAGCCTACTGTAAGATTCCCTGTTTGGCTAGCTGGGTTAGACCTTACGAAGAGTTCTGTTCTCACGATTCAGAACTACAATGGCTATTGTGCGCCGGCCAGAGTAGCTGGGATCACAAGCTTAGAGAGCTAATCAACGACAAAGCCAGGCGGGAGTTTCTGGGGGAACGCATGCACAAGGTCATGCTAGAGCATTATACCTATGATCAGCCACACGAAGGATGGGCCGTGGCTTTAGCTACAGTGAGGAATATATGATAGTTGGATGGATCTGTTGCATCATTCTTGCTGCCTGTGGCATCTATCTCGCTATAATAGCTTGGAACGCCGCGAACCATGTGTCAAATCAGCCCAGGACCGATATGTATATCTGTGATGTGCACGGGCCGATGCCTATAGGAGCTACGCTAACCGTGTTTAACGGGGACATGGAATACGAAACAGAAAGCAGAGCTACACGTGGGCCTGTTCGCGCGTGCCCGATGTGCTTCAACGATAAGATAAAGAAGGCCAAGGAACAATGGGGCAAGAGATAACAGATACCGTAGTCTTTGTGATGCCACGAGACCATGAGTTGCAGTTTCCCGCTATGTCTGCACTTCAGATGTTCGTGGATGGCTACAAAGAACGTTGTAGGCAGACAGATGCCAGTATGGGTAAGGTTACCTACAGGCTAAGCTACGAAGCGATTATGCCGAAGGAAGACTGGGAGTTTTTCGCATCTGTAGGTTATAAGGTAGCACAAGAGCCATCCGAGCTACTATACACCCAGCCATCTTTGGTGGCGGATATGTCAGATGCCAGACTGAACTCGTTTATCAATGGTGGTAGGCACGCCGCACAGGTATGTGGCCTTATAACAGGCGTAGGCGTATGTCCGCCATTTCCGCGGCTTAAGCAAGTCAGGATTAAAAGGCTAGGTCTACCGGCGTGGCTAGTGGATCCACATTTGTCTATGCTGATAGACGCAAAGGACAATGAGATCACAGGGGTACTAGGCAAGGCTGGAAGAGAAACAACTCTCGCTGCGGCTATGGGATTAGCTGTAATTGAAATCGTTCCAGATGGCCGCCCGCGTTCATGGCTATCTAAGTGGATGAGCCCACTGTACCATGCTACATCCGATAACGAGGATCAAATATGGCGGGCTAAGCAAAGCATAGAAATGAGGCTAACCCATGTTTTCGGGAAGTAGCCAGCGCCAGTCACAGCAAAACCCCGATGGGAGTACCAACGTATTCTGCTATAGCTGCGGTCAGTATATCTCTCGCACTTTCGAAAGGGCTAATCGTGCTTTGTGTGCTCTGTGCCAGGCTGTAGTAGACGGCAAGGAGCTTACCGACGAAGTAATACAGCAATACAATCTGTCCAAGGGGCCTGGTAGATTCGACGTGAACATTCTAAACATACCGGATACTCCTATTCATTTAGATGGACAAAGAAAGAAGAAAAGGGGCTTCTCGCTGGGCTATGTGATGGGCGACGTGCTGTCCGCTATAGGTCGTTTCACTTCGAGTGAAGGCACAGGGATAGAAGTGCCAGTAAGCCAACTGCCTTCCGCTACTATAGCCAGACAGAAAAGAAGGCCAAGGCTATTCAGTAATATATCACTCGAAGACAAGCCTGGTACTACTAGTCTGGGCACTAGCATGACAGAACTAGATAAGGACTCAAAACTTAAATGATAGATTATAGTTATCCTGTGTCAGAGGTGTTCAGCTCCATCCAGGGAGAAGGCGCCAATACGGGCGTGTCGATGACTTTTATACGTCTTGCTGGGTGCTCCGTGGGCAAGGCATATACGCCGGAAGCAAAAGCAGCGCTTGGGCTACAAGCTTACCAGCATAGATGTGCAGATTGGGGGAACCATGGATTCAGCTGCGACACAGATTATCGTTGCCATAAGACATACACTGTGTCTGCATTGCTAGCTATACCAGAAGTACAGAAAGCGTTGTGGGTATGCATTACAGGTGGGGAGCCATTAAACCACGACTTACGTTACCTGACAACAGCACTGATCCGCCATCATAAGCGTGTGCAGGTAGAGACATCGGGTACAGTGGTCACTACCAAGCTATGCGAACAGTGGGTGCAATTTCATCGCTCTGGGGGGCCATTGCATTTGACAGTCAGCCCTAAAGCCGGCTTCCTCTTGGAAGTACTGAACATGGCCGACGAAGTAAAGATCCTGGTAGGCCAAGAGTTCAACGAGGAAGACTTCGAGTACGAGTTCGGGCATTTATTCCGCACTGGTAGGGTATGGATACAGCCAATAAACGATGAGCACAAGATCAACGATGCTAACCTACAGCGCTGCCAAGCGCTCCTTATCAAGTATCCGACACTGAATCTGTCTGTTCAGCTACATAAATATCTGGGGGTGCGTTAGATGTTCATACCGCATGTCGCCAAGTGCAGTGCTTGTGGAACAGTTATTACTATCAAGATAGCACAGAAACCAACGATACTGAATCTCGAGACCGTAGCGCTGGTGACGCTAGAGCACTCCGGCCAGGTGGCTTGCCCTGGTTGTGGTATTGTGCTCGCACCAGCTATAGCTGGTGTTGCGGGATTAGCTATTACTATGGCCCCGGTAGCAGCACAAAAACAGAATTTAGTTGTTATGCCGGGATCGTCGCTGCCAGTATAAGGAGAGCTATGCTAGCATTATACAAGGACCTGGACCAGTACGAGACAATGACTACCGAAGAGAAAGAAAAGGCTTTAGACAAGATAGCCCAAGACCTATATCAAGGGAATCGGATGTTCACTCCTCTTTTCCCTTGGGTATTTGTTCGGGTACTACCCAAAGAGCAAGTGCGCCCCAGCGGCATAATACTCCCGGCTAAGCAGAACAAGATCTTCCATGAGGGTATCGTGCTGGCTGTGTGGAAGACCGGTGTTACCTCACACGAAGGGCATCTACAAGTCCGCAAATCAGAACTGTGCCCCGGGGATCATGTATTGTTTCCGCATTGGGCTGGCCTGCCTATCTCAGGCTTCAGCGAGGAGCGCTATCGCGTAGTCAAAGAGCAGGAATGGTCGACGGAAAAAGAGGGCGGCATCTTCGCAACTGTCGAATATGCTAGCAAGACAGACTTCGATACTCTAACAGACCTAATGTCTAGATACGATGACACCGAGCTAGCATGTAAGATAGAAGATCGCTTCCTGCTAGTAGATCGCGAAGGTCAGAGCTGCACCATCAGTGGGAGGTAGGCTATGTGGACGTACAACCAGCGTACAGGCCTACTCATGCAGGATGACGCTCACGTAGCTTATGGATATAGTGGGCATGGGATAGGTAAGAACAACCCATCCATGGAAGCCGTACATAACATAGGCCCTATCCCGCGTGGAATGTGGATCATCGGCGCACCAACGGATACCACGACGCATGGACCTTATGTCCTATCACTTTCGCCGGCCGAGGGGACGAACACGTACGGTCGCGATGGCTTTAAGATCCACGGTGATTCGCGTACCAGGCCAGGAGAAGCGAGCCTAGGCTGTATCATTCTATCCCTTATAGTCAGGGAAGATATATGGAACAGTGGCGACCACAGCTTGCGTGTAGTGTAATGGCTCTGGGAGACATGGATCTAGATGTACCCAAGACTTGCCTAAGCTGTGGCATTGCTTACATGGGAAAACACGCATCCAAGCGATGCAAGCAATGCAGCGCTATAAAGCGTGTAACCAACATGCATCGCTACGAACTAAGACGCAAGCACAGGAAAGAAATCGCTAAGCTGTCTTAGTTAGCTACTCGGCTATATCATCCTGATATGGGGTATGGCTAAGCAGCACATCAGCACTCGACATATAGATACCATTCAGGCTAAAGACCAGCTTCAAGCTCTGCAATCCATGCTTCACGCTTGGGGAGCGAAATGGTTCTTGGCTTCTATGGTATGGATTCTGACTAAGCAGCCAAGTGATATACCCGGAGTCGAGAAGTCCCGCCTTGTGCCTTTCCTGTTCAACAGAATGCAAGATGCTCTGCACCCAAATTTAGCCCAAAACAACCGCTTACTCAAAGACAGGCAAGGAGGCTCGACTACATTTTGGCTACTCGTTCGCTTGTTTCTACCATGTATAACAGAGGGCGGAGTCAATGGTCTGCTTATCAGCCAGAATAGCAAGTATGCCGCCAAACACTTCCAGATGGTTCGCCGAGCCTACAAGTTATTCGGCGCACAAGATCCTAGAGACGATAGTGTTAATGGGCTTAGCAAGGCTATCAAAGCTAATCTGCTTCACACAGAATACAGCAACAGGCACGAGCTAGTTTTCGACTATCTAGACTCCAGGTTAATCGTAGAATCAGCCGAAGTGGAAGAATCTGCGCAGGGCATAACTTTGCATCATGTTGTATCTTCAGAAACCGCTAGATGGCCTAAAGATCCCGAAGCTACAACGTCGAATGTTAAAGGAGCTCTGGTTCCAGACGGAACCTACGATGAGGAGTCTACAGCTAATGGATTAGGTGGATATTTTGCAGAGCATTTTCTTGGCGCTATAGATGATCCGGAACATGCCGATGCCAAGCCACATTATTATTCTTGGTATTTTACAGATGAGTATACCGATGATCTAACAGAGAAGCAGAAAGATGAGCTAGAGAAGGATCTTACATCCGAAGAATTTAACGTCATTCGGAAGATGCACAAAGAGCTAGATTGTATCACATAACTGAAAATACATAGCATGAGCAAGGACGCCAAAGTAGAGCGACCATCAGATCTTTCCAGGGATGTAGTGCGTCAGTATCTTGGTAAGATAGCATGGCGCCGCAGAATGAAGATTCAACAGCGCGCCAACTTCGACGAAAAATACCCCGAAGATATATACACCGCATTTCTGGTTTCGGGCAGCGCTTACTTCGATAAAGAAATCCTCATTGCCAGGAAGCGAGAGCTAGCAGGCTTCAAGCCTTGGAAGACATTCGATAATGGTGGGGCAAAGATATTCCGGCAACGGGTTCCAGGACGTCGCTATCTAATAGGCGCTGACGTAGCTACGGGTAGATCAATCAGCTCGGAGGACACAGATTACTGCGCTGCCGTAGTTGGCGATCTCGAGACAGGGGAAGAATGGGCAACGTACCGTGCCAGGGTAACTCCACAAGACCTAGCCTATGATCTGGATGAGCTAGGCCGCTATTTTAACAATGCTATGATAGCTGTAGAGCGCACCGGAGATGGTGGCACTACCATGCTGACGCTCAGTGGCGAATGCGGTTACAGTAACGTTTACAGACACCGCGAATGGTGGAAGAGAAGTAAGAAGACCACAAAGCAGTTGATAGACTTCGAGGGTTTTCCTACTACAGGCAAGACGCGGCCTATAGCTTTGAACCATGTGAATCAGTTTGTCGCAGACTACCCAGAGCTGATTTGGGATGAGCAGTTTATCAACGAGGCTTTGACGTTTGTGCGAGGACCGAATGGTATACCTAAAGCTGCGCCGGGGTGCCACGACGATACTGTCTCGGCTAGATGGGTCTTTCATTTCGTTCGTCGGGTACAGCTTGGCTGGCTCATACCTTGGGAGATGAAGTCTGAGCGCTACATTCCGGCCGACCAAATAACCGAAGAATAGCACGCTAAAGTACACAGGATTTCCGCTTGGGTGTCCTTTTTGTCTACCTGCCCATTACAATCGCACCACGGGGCCGGAAAACCACTACAAATCGACTCTACAGGGGTACTTCGGTCGTCTGTTTTGGCTGTATACTAGGATTAGAGTGTGTTTTCGCATCTTTGGCTTGCGCTTACACTGTCAATTGTGTACAATAGGCTCATGTGTAGGGCACACGTACCACGATTGGAATGGAAGGGCGATACCCAAGTGCCTGTATGCCAGCATTGTGGTGCGGTTGTGCAGCTATGCACCTGCATCAATGACGACGAACCAGATCCGCATTGTAGCTTCTGCTCCGGTACGGGCTGGGTTCTCAACACAAAGGATAGCAAATGAGCTTATACGATCGGCTACTGGCGGCAATGACCAAGATGTTAGGCCGGAAGGATCTGGAGTCGCAGATACTGCTTCGGGTTATGTCCGACTTGTCTATAACAGGTGATGTACTGGAACGAGCGATAGAACTCGCAGAAGCATCGTAGGAGGCAGGAGTATGTCAGCGGAAAACGAGATCGCACTTATGGATTTTGACATGCGGGTGTGCTGTTTGCTTATGGAGCATTCCGGCATATCCTATGCAGATGCAGAAGCACTGGCCAGAGAAGAAGTCCGCGAAGAACGCTCGGAACTGTTGGAGGAGGCAGGGTGAAGCTAAAGAAGCGCAAGAGGGCAAAGCCGGTAGAAGAGCAAGAGCCTGTATCACCGAAGGCCGAGGCAGAAGCACCAAAGCAAACAGACGAGGTTCTCAGGGCAGAGACCACGTTTGTAGTGCGCCGGGACAAGCGCACAGGCGAGAAAAAGAAAATCACCATTGAGGACACTGTTTCGGCTATCATCGGTTCAGAGTGGGTGAAGCAGCTTATCCGGGATCATCTGGAATCAGGTAAGCCGGCTAATACGCTCTTCGCCGAGTACAAGCTACCCGACGAGAGTGATAATCTCGAAGAAATGGAGAATATCTCCATTCACCTGAAGACGCCTGTTGGGCTACAGGTGAAGTTCTCCGGTGGCAAGCGCATCGAAATCCCCGGGCGTAGCAGTGGACCGTCGCTGCCAATGATCGCTGGGAAGCTTTCGGTCAAGGAAGTGGCTGTACGCATCCTCAAGGTACTTACAGCAACTCCGCGCGGCAAACGGTGGCTCAGCAAGAAAGCCGGTTTCGACTACATGGAGCATCGTGCCATACTGGCCGTACTGCTACCGAAGCTGGAAGAAGCAGGCAAGATGGAATCTGTGGTAGGAGAGGATGAAAAAACACGATGGCGTACCATTTCGAAATAAGTAATCTGGAAGTTCTCGGACTTGTCGCGGCTGGGGCTTGTGTGCTGACTATCTGGGCCATGCTGGTGGAACTGGCCCTGGATTGGATACAAAGGAGATCCAATGGCCGTTGAACTACTACATTACCAGCCACGCAGATCCAAGGAACTGCCCGGGCGTCTCAGCACTACCGCCCACCTATGTGCGCTTCTCGAGATCGACAAAGCCGACCTGGAGATAGTGTCTATCGACAAAGACAAGTATCTCGCCTACGACATGCACGGCTTCGGGAAAAAGCACGCTGTGAACGGCCGCGCTACTCTGTTACTAAGAAAGGCCCGGCCAGGGCCTCTCACTGTGTATGGCCTTGCGGTCGTCTACTCCACGCGGGACATTCTATGATTTGTGTTCCCAAGATATCGCTCTGGGAGACCGTAGCTACTATCCAGATAGCACAGGCTCTCAGTGAAAAGCATTTCTACTGCGATGAGCTGGACCAGTACCAACTACTTTTATCCGCCAACCTGAACAGGGTAGGTGCTGGAGAGGGGCTTGTTCTGAACTACGATAGAGCCTACCGCACAGTCGAAGATACCCAGGATCTAATTGTAGCCTGTTCATGCGGAGGTGCTTTACAGTGCCAGAAGTGCTTTGCTACAGGGCAAGTAATTCAACGCGGCCCCAGCTATGTCGATGTGCTCGCCGCTTGTAGTGGTCTTAGCGCCGAGTTCGAGTCACCAAAGTTCATGGACTTGAGGAATAACGGCTGGAGTGGCCAAGATGGTATTGTTGTTTGCCCATTCGCTGTCAAGCCTGGATTAGAACTCCCGGTTGCTGCCTGGCGTGCCATAGTCAGACATCTTCGCACTTACGGCTATCCGGTGTATCTCATGGGCGACCGCGGCCAGTGGCAGGACGATTGCGCATATCTCGAAAAAGAAATACTGTCGGAGCAACCCATTGTCATCAAGCTATCATACTTGGCAAATGCCAAGCTTATTGTAGGCGTGCCCAACGAATGGACTTGGGCAGCAGCAGGCTTCAACACAAAGATGGTGTACTTCTATCCAGAACGTATGCCTACTCGTAGATGGTTCTCATTTGCGAGTGCGAACTTTGGCAGGATAGTCTACGACCCGGACCAGTTACAGATCGCAGTGCTGTTGTCCGGGTTACGACAGCTAATAGCACAGCTATGAAAGGAAAAGCAATGCATTGGACAAAGACGAAGAAAGGCAAGGCGAAGCTACGGCAGCTAGCCATAGACAGAGCAGAAATGAAAAGACAGCGAGAGGACGACAGAGTTGAAGCAGCAGACTTAGGTGCGGAGGATCCCGAAGAAGTACAAGAACCGGAACCACCCGGTGCCCTGTCTTTGCCTATCAATACCAAGGTGCGCACGCTGATACTGGCCGCCCGTGAGTTGTCCGAGAACAGCCTCGTGCTCGATCTGTTGGACATAGCTTTGGAACTCGCTTAGCTGCGGACTGTCCGGTGTTTTGGTATTATAGGTAAGTAGTAGAATGTTCTGATCGACACCGGCCACGAAGTGATGCCCTGGTCGACTGGCGCCGACGGTGGCCTTCCCACTTAAGTCAACGGCGGGCGGACCCGCTGGATGTAAACCTCCAATTCTGGGCCCGGCTTCGGTCGGGCCTTTTTGTTTGTCCGCTTAGCTGTCAGTCATCGCTACCATAGCTATGTAATCATGGTACTGCGATGCGAATGCTTCATCGAATTCATATAGCTATCTACGCCTATCTGGTCAGATGGTTCCGGATCAGAACGACGTTGAAAGTCTTTGCTTCTGCCCATAGACAGGAGCTCAAAGAAACACCCATCTTCAGTTGGCCATTAGTCATGGCCAGACAATCCAAAGAGATCGAAGCTGTCAAGGCTGGGAAACTAGATCAAGCTATCACTGATCGCAAATCCTGGGCTTGGCCTTTCCTGCCTGCTAGCGTCAATCGGTTATCGACGCCGCTTTTAAAATCGACACCCTACAATCTTCGACGCATGTCTCGCACTCCCGTTCCCCGTAGAGCTATCAATCTTATCAAGGGTGCTTTGATCTCCCAGCCTTGGGCTATCCGACCTATAGATGGAGAAGATCCTCTTAATGAAGAAGACGAGCAACAAGGCCGCATCAAGATTGCGAAGACACTGTTTTCTCACCCTAACGCATCGGACTCATTCCAGACCTTCATAGAACAAGGGCTCGAAGATGCCTTATGCTTTGGTGGCTTTGTAGCTGAACTAGCAGTTACTCCAGACCCAGAACGCCCACTCAAGCTATGGAACGTAAACGTGGAGAGCGTCAGACTATTTCCAGCCTGGGCAGAATCGACTCCGGACATGCCACGCTACGCTCAGATGACTGGGCTTAAGGGCGAGCGTGGAGCTATTCTGTTCTACGAAGACGAGCTGCTCTATGTCAAGGACAATCCATCAACAGATAATCCGTTTGGATTGGGTTGTATGGAGATCGCATTTTCCAGCATAGCCGACTTCTTGGGCATACAGGGGATGGCAGGCAGAGCAGGCACAGACCAGATCCATAAGTGCTTTCCGGAGTGGACGGAGGTACTAACACGAAGAGGCTGGATTCCATGGCGTGACGCTATAAATGGGGA